>ERZ795057.1549-NODE-1549-length-19488-cov-6.101889_pt1 | contig 19488 bp, 18 predicted proteins | sample MGYA00375141_ERZ795057 | MGnify/ENA primary metagenome ERZ795057 (study PRJEB30186, sample SAMN05720163) | activated sludge metagenome | isolation source: Anaerobic digester | place: Hong Kong | collected 2015-01-26 ... | reverse complement strand
AAACAAAAAAACGATCATGATACTATATCTTACCACAAAACCCCTTGGAGTCTTATCCGTTCTTTGTTTCTCGACCAGCCACAAAACCCTTTTTCTTTGCTCAGCCAAAGCCCATAGATAAAAAAAGGATGCGGCAATGCCGATGAGGGAACCGTATAGCCAATCAGTCGAGCCCAATAAGGCGCCAATCAATAAAGCGGCCGAGTTCAACACAATGATACCATAAACAAACCGTTTAACAAATGTTGAAAAGGGATCTGGAAGCGGTTTTTTATGTGGCCTGATGATCCTCATCTTGTTTTTCTTTTTCGCTTTTTTCCTCATATTGTTTGGATTCCTTTACCAATTCTTTGATGCCGTTGTAGAGCCCGGAAATGATTCCAAAGAAAAGGGAACAGATAAAAATAACCTTGTTGTCAAATGTCCACTTATCGATATAATAGCCGATAAGAGCCGATACCGCCATGTTTGCAAATACGGTAAAACCAAAATAAGGGATCAGGTTCATCTTCTTTAATTCATTTGGGAGATTGATCTTCTCTCTCTTTTTGTTCATTCCCGCATAACCATGTTGACTTCAAAGGCGAAATTTTCGAGATGGGCCGGTATTTTTAAAATCAAACCATCCACGTTGATGTGGATTTCTTTCCCCAAGATAACGGAGGGGGGAGTAATATCAATGGGTTTGCCGATCTTTTCCAGATTCATGGCGATATTTCCCGACACCATGTTCCCCAGCTCGCCGATGGCACTCATGGCCAAATCATCCAACTTTTCGTAGGGCATGCCCATCATCCTGCTGACAATATTCAAACCCAATTCCGAAGTAAAACCGTAAACCAGGTTTCCTTCCATATAGCCGTTGTATCCAACCACGGTAACCAGGTCATAGCCCTTTGCCAGGATCTTAGAAATTTCGGGCTTGTCCAGTTCCACTTTTGAATGAATGGTTTCGTTAAAAACCTTCACCAAACTTTTCAACATTGCGTTGATGACTTTTACATCCATATTCTAGACCTCCACGGATTTTTCTCGATACTGTATGGCCTCTGCGATATGGGGTGTTTCGATTCGTTGTTTTCCCTCCAAATCGCTGATGGTCAACGCCACTCTTAATATTTTGTTTATTCCCCGGCCCGTCAGCTTGAATTTGGATACCGCCTGCTCCAGCAACTTTTCGGAAGTGGCATCTAAGGCGCAGTATTTGTTGATCAACTTCTGGCTCATCCGGCTGTTTTTACCGCCCGCTTTTGAGTGAAAACGAGTTTGCTGCCTTTGAATAGCGGCGTTGATCCTCTCTCTGATGGACTTGGAAGATTCTTCGTCTTGAGAATGCTTATATTCTTTGTAACTCATCCTGGGAACTTCGATAATCATGTCGATTCTGTCCAAAACCGGTCCAGATAATTTGCGGTTGTAACGGACGATATCCCGCATCGAACAAGTGCATTCACGTTCCGGATCACCGTAATTCCCGCACGGGCACGGATTTTGGGCGGCAATCAAGGTAAAATCAGCCGGGTACCTAACGGACAGGCGAGCCCTGGAGATATTCACAACTGCATCTTCAAGGGGTTGACGCATGGATTCGATCACATCCTTTGAAAATTCAGGAAACTCATCCAGAAATAAAACCCCGTTGTGAGCCAGGGAGACTTCTCCCGGATGGGCATCGGGTCCCCCGCCGATAATAGCCGCTCTGGAAGCGCTATGGTGCGGGGAGCGAAAGGGTCTCATCATGCTGAAGGTGCCGGTGTCGATGTTGCCGCTGATACTGTAAAGGGAAACGGTCTGTAGAAATTCCTCCTCGCTAAGTGGGGGGAGAATCGTGGGCAGCCTTCTGGCCAGCATGGTCTTGCCGGATCCGGGAGGGCCTTTCATCAACAGGTTGTGCCCACCTGCGGCGGCTATTTCCATTGCCCGTTTCGCCTGTTTTTGGCCCCTGATTTCAGAGAAATCGATTTCTTTGTTGTATGAGAGAGAGTCGTAGGTACTTTGAGGTCGCTTCAGGCTTTCAGCGCCGTTTAGAAATCCCACTACTTCTCTGAGATCTGCCGCCAAATAAACATTCAGGTTTTTCGCCAGTCCGGCTTCTTCTTCGTTTTCTGCCGGAACAATTACCGTCGGTTTTTGAGACTCGTCTGTTTCCGACGACAGGGCGATGAGAATGGGAAGTAATCCCCTCACTTTTCTGATTTTCCCGTTTAAACTCAGTTCACCGAAGAAAAACAAGTTTTCCGTGTTCTTGCTTTCCACCATATCTGAGCAGCAAAGAAGCGAAACGGCCATGGGTAAATCCAAGGCCGTTCCTTCTTTTTTTAAATCCCCTGGAGCTAAGTTGATGCACATCCTGCCTTTTGGCATGGGGTAAGCGTTGCTTTTAATGGCGCTTTTTATCCTCTTTTTGCTCTCTTTGATGGAGGTGTCTCCAAGACCCACAATGTCAATATCGTGGTTGATAGCCTGTTTATCCACAAAGGATTCAACGATGACTTCCCGTGCCTGGAGCCCTATGAGCACCGCACTTCTAAGTTTTGAGAATTTTCCCATTTTTCAACTCTTTTCAAAAAATCTTGATGAATACGGGGATCTCCTGTTAATTCGGGATGAAAGGAACAGGCGACGGTGTTGCCCTGTTTGACCATGACGATTGAATCGGTATGCTTTGCCAATGGTTCTACATTCTTTCCCATTACCGAAACAACCGGTGCACGAATAAACACGGCGTTCAACGCTTTTTCATAACCGTTGATGAGAAGCGGCTCTTCAAAAGAGTCAATCTGCCTTCCGAATGCATTTCTAACCACGTGAATATCCAATAAACCAAGAGTTGGCTGCTGGGGATAGTTGTCGATCTTGGCTGAAAGCAGAATCATCCCCGCACATGTTGCCAAAACAGGCATACAACGTTCTTTAATCCAAAAGGATAAGGGCTCGATTAGTCCGGTAAAACGCAGCAAGCGAATCATGGTTGTGCTTTCGCCTCCGGGGAATATCAACCCACTGACGGAATCCAAATGTTTGGGTGTTTTAACACGAAGTGTCTTAACCCCCATCTCGTGCAACAGATGCTCATGCTCTTCAATGGCCCCCTGCATGGCCAATATCCCGATAGGTTTTTCCGGCAAATAATTGGCGGGCATCAATTTACCAGCCTCTGTCTTGAAGTCTTACATCCAGTTCTTCAATGGATAATCCGGGCATAGCCTCGCCCACATCTTCACTGATCTTGACCAGCATTTCAGGGTCATCCCAATGTAAAACAGCCTGAACAATAGCCTTAGCCATTTTTGGGGGTTCTTTGGATTTGAAAATACCTGAACCCACAAACACGCCGTCTACACCCAGCATCATCATCAGGGCTGCATCGGCCGGGGTTGCCACACCGCCAGCGGCGAAGTTCACCACAGGGAGTCTTCCCAGTTCTTTGACCATTCGCACCAATTCCAAAGAGGCACCGTTGTCCTTGGCAAAAGTACACAATTCATCATGCGGCATGTTTTTAATGCGTCTCACGTCGTCCATTACACAACGGGCGTGCTTTACCGCTTCCACGATGTTGCCTGTGCCGGCTTCGCCTTTCGTTCGCATCATGGCAGCGCCTTCGCTGATTCTTCTCAAAGCCTCGCCAATATTTCGGCATCCGCAGACGAAGGGGACCTTGTAGTCGAATTTGTTGATGTGGTATTTGTCATCTGCCGGTGTCAGGACTTCCGATTCGTCGATGAAGTCCACACCAAGACTTTCCAGGATTCTGGCTTCAGCCAAGTGGCCGATTCTGCATTTTGCCATGACCGGTATGCTCACGGTATTCATAATCTCTTTAATGACGTGAATCTTTGCCATTCTGGCGACGCCGCCAGCCTTTCGGATGTCCGAAGGCACCATGTCAAGTGCCATGACCGCAACGGCGCCGGCTTCTTCGGCAACCTTTGCCTCATCTGCTGTGGTAACATCCATGATGACGCCGTTTTTAAACATGTCGGCAAAACCTGTTTTAACCAGTTCAGTTCCTTTCCTTTCCATTTTATCGCTCCTTTATACGGTTAGTTCAATTCCACTTTTTCCAATCGTGTATGGTCAACAACACCACGGCCGTATTTGGCACAAGGTTCGTCGTTCACCATGACGATATCTCCTGTGAAGTCAATTTTCTGCTTTAACAAAGACGACCCCACACCGTAAATGTCCACCGGTACTTCCAGACGTTCAAACAACTCGATTCTTTCGGTGTTAAATCCTCCAGAAACAACGATCTTAAGGTTGTCGGCGCCAATCCGGTCGAATTCTCTTCTGGCACGCCAAACCAGTTCCGGACAAACCCCCAAAGAATTCGCATCTTGCGGAATGACGGATTTGTCACGCAGACTTCCCGACGTGTCGAATCTGACGGCGTACATCTTGCCTTTTCCCGGACCAATAATATCCGATAAATCGGATTCACATTCTATATAACGTTTTTTATGCTTCTTTTCATACATGTCTTTTAAAATGGCTTTTGTGGTGCCGATAACATCGTTATCCCAGTCCACCAGGGCAATTCGGTTTACCGTCTCAGAGATATACTTGTCGAATTCAGCAGAAGCCTTTACCGTGTCTCCTCCCATAGCGGCGATAAGGGCATGGGGAATGGTTCCCAGGCTTTCGGCTCCCCAATAGTCTGCGTTGGCATCGGTAGAAACGCCGTTAGCGCCTGCTTTTAAAGCGGCATAACCGTCAGTTGCCTGGACCCAGTGATGATCGAAACGTGCGCTGAAAAACAAAATGGGTTTGCCGTTTGCAGCGCTGACTACTTTTTTGACAGCAGTCGCTGTGCTGGAAGCTCTGGCGATGACCCCCAGAAGGACTGTTTCCAGATAGCCGAAGAAATTGGGGTCTCCCTGTATGGTCATGATGGCTTCAAGATTTTTGGCCATTTCACCGTCACTTAGCGCTTTGACTTCTATTTCGTCCCATTTGTCCACCCACAAGGCATTCAACTGCTCCCGTATGTCCCATTTATCACGAAAAGCCTTGTCCATTTTTTCCCGATCCATATCGTATATGGCGGATTGCAGGGCATATTCAACGTCCAATATCTGTTGAAAGAGCTGCTGGGATTGATCAAAGTCACGATAATAGCCCGTGCATGTTCTTAAAATGGCGATGGCTTCGTGTATTCCCACCACGCAGGCATCCCGCCTGGGGAAGAACTGGTAGAGGACTTTCGGGTTGTATCGGGCTTTTCTGAGCACCTCCCCGAACCGGGTGAAATATTTATCGGAATAGTAGCCTGCGCGTATCCGATCGATGGGTATTTTAAACTTTCTGGGATCCAAATTTTTATCGACCAATTTTCTCTCCTTTAAGCGGCCAGCTTCATGTACTTCTCCAGGCCTCTTCTTAAGATCTCGCAGGCTTGAAGCAGACGTTTTTCTTCGAGAACATAAGCGATTCGGATTTCCTGTTCACCCTTTCCTGGGGTGGCGTAAAAGCCATCCAGCGGAGCGACCATGGTGGTAACACCGTCTATGTCAAAATCAGTAAGCATCCATTTTACAAATTTTTCGCTGTTGTCAATCGGCAGTTTAACGGCCAGATAAAAAGCGCCTTTGGGTTCCTTAAAATAAAGGCCTTCCACCTTTGACAGTTCGCCGTAAACGATATCCCTTCTGCGTTGGTATTCATCACGAATGCCGTCCAGGTATTCCGATTCCAATTCCAGAAAGCCCATCGTGCCCAGTTGGGCAATGGTTGGCGGAGAAAGCCTGGCTTGAGCCATTTTCATAACTTGTTCAAAGATTAATTTGTTCTTTGTGGCCATTAGACCCACTCTTGCGCCGCAGGCACTGTATCGTTTCGAAACGCTGTCCACCAAAATGAGTCGATCGTGATAGTCCGTGAATTCCATGGTGCTGAAGGGTTTTAACCCGTCAAAGACAAATTCCCGGTAGACTTCATCGGCAATCACATACAGATCATGCTTTTTAGCGAATTCCAGGATTCTCAACACGTCTTCTTTGGGATAAACGGCCCCGGTGGGATTACAGGGATTAGAGAAAATAATGCCCTTTGTTTTAGAGGTGACTTTGGAATCGTACGCCGAAAGATCCGGAACCTTATACCCTTCTTCCGGATCGGCTGAGATAGGCAGCAAATTCACATTCAACATGCCGGCAAAACTTCTATAATTAGCATAGAAAGGTTCGATGACTATGACTTCATCACCGGGATCCGCAATGGTTCCCATGGCGAAAATGATGGCTTCGCTACCGCCGTTGGTGATGATGATTTCTTCGGGTGCAATGGAACAATTCCATTTGTCATAGTATTTGGAAAATTCCTGACGGAGTTCTTTGATACCGGCGGAATGGGAATAGGGAATAACCTTTCCGGCCCTTTTTTCGATGGCCTTGAAAAACGATTTAGGTGTTTCAATGTCCGGTTGCCCGATGTTGAGATGAAGGACTTCGATGCCCTTCTCCTTCGCCTGTTCTGCATAAGGAATCAACCTTCTGATTGGCGAAGACTGCATTTGTTCGATTCTGTTCGAGTATTTCATTTTAAACCTCCCCCGATAGACATACGTCTTCTTTTTACATCGATAGTATACAATATTTTGAGGCTATTTTCTAAATCAATCCGGGACTGAGAAAACGGTTCAACGTGAAATGTTTTGATGGAAAGAGGTTTGTTAAACCGTTAATGAGAAATAATGATCTATCTATGTTAAAATAAACACAGTAGAAAAAAGCCATTTAGGAAGGGTTTATGTATCTGACACAAGAAATACTGATTCAACTATACGGGGAGAATTTTTATAAAACGCTCAATCTCATACCCAAAGCCATAGGAATCCTGGATATTACCGGGAGAATCGTTTATGTGAATGATGCCTTTGAGAAAGAATTTCATATGAAAAGAGAACAGTTCATAGGAAGAAGTGTGTTTGATTTTTACGAGCGGCATGACTATAAAAACAGGACCAAAGCATACTTTCAGAAAATGGTAACGGGAGAGATCGAGCCGGAGAGCTTCATCGATCAAGTGGACACTCTTAAAAACAGCCGTGTTCAGGAAATAGACTGGAATAGAATAGAAGTTGAGGGGCAAGTAGTGGGGTTCATATACACCAGTATCAACAATTCATCCAATGCCTTTTTGAAACTTCAGGTGGACGAGAAAGAGAAAACCCTGGATCTGCAAAAAGAGGTTGTGGAAAAGTTGCGCAAAAAAATGCAGCTTGCGCTTGAATCGGCCAATGAAGGTGTTTGGGAATGGGACATGAAAACGGATGAAGTCCAGTACGACGACCGCTATTTTGAAATGCTGGGTTATAAGCGGGAAGAATTGGCACAAGCGGGCAATATTTGGGCCTATCTGGTACACCCGGAAGATGTACACGATTACAACGACGGCTTTGCGAAATTCATGCGAACAAAAGAAGCGAAATATGAATTCAAATACAGGTTAAAAAACGCAGCCGGCGGTTGGACTTGGATCTTGGATAAGGGGCAAGTTATTGAAAGAGATCAAACCGGAAAACCTACCAGACTGATCGGGGTTCATGTGGATATTACCGAAACCATGAACCATCAAGAAGAAATCGAGCGGCTCAAAAATGATCTGGAAATCTCCATGGCCGTCTCCGATGTGGGGAAATGGTCGTTTAATTTGGATACGGATGCAGAGCAGCTCAAAAAGATTTACAACCTTATTCATGAGAAGGACAAATCGTTGGTTTTAAACCGATTTAATCAATGTATCCACGGCAAACAGAATGAATTGAGCGTGGAAGCACGCATGTTCTTTAAAAGGGCAAGAGATTATCGATGGGTTTCCATCAAAGGGATGGTGACGGAGAAAGGGCCGAATTCAGAAGTCAGGAATCTCATGGGAACGTACAAGGATATTCAGGAGATCAAAGAAAAGGAAGAAGCCCTGATCAAGGTAAGGGATAATCTGGAGATTCAGAAAAGACATATGGAAGAATTGAACATGAACCTGCTTGAATCCAACTTTGAATTGAACTACACCAAGAAGTTATTGGAAATCGTGCTGAAAAATGCCAGAGTGGGTATTTCAAAATACAATATCAAAGAACAGAAAAGTAGTTACGATGCAGTATGTGAGACCATTTTTGGATACGATCCCTCATACGGGACAGACATGCCTTGGGTTGAAAGGGTATTAGATGACGATAAAGAACGGGTGTTTAGTCAGATATTCGACTTCCAGGGCAATGTGATTTCCGAATATGATGTTCAGTACCAATTCCGAAGGCCCGACGACCGGATTGTATGGGTACAGGAAAAGGGAGAAGTCCTTGAATATGACGAGAGGGGAAACCCCACCATCCTGCTGGGAAGTGTACGGGATATTACAGACCAAAAGGAATTTGAAGAGCTTCTCATCAAAGCAAAGGAAGATGCCCAACGAGCCAGCAAAGTGAAGACCGACTTGATCTCCAACATCAATCATGAATTGAGAACCCCTCTGACCATTATCATGGGAATGGCGGAAACGGTCATGATATCAGAAGAAGATCCCGACAAGCGTCGATTTTTAAAGCAAATCGTTGATTCCTCCAATCGTCTCTTGGATTTGATCAACGATATTTTGGATCTGTCAAAAGTTGAAAGCGGGTCTTTGTCCCTTTCAAAGGCAACCTTTACCTTGAGGCCGTTTTTAAGAAGTTATTTTGTCGGAATAGACGATCAGGCAAAAAAGAAGGGAATCAAAACACGGTTGCTGATCGATAAACAAGCCCCTGTCAAGTTTACGGTGGATAAAAGTAAACTCACACAAATTTTGAACAACCTCTTCGGAAATGCGTTGAAATATACGGAAAACGGAACCATCGGTCTTAGAGTGACCCGTAAAAAAGACCGTTTGCTTTTCTATTTGTTTGATACCGGAATCGGTATTGAACGGAAGTATCAGGAAAGAATCTTTGAGCGGTTTTATCAAATCGATGGTTCATCGAGGAGAAAATACGCCGGAACGGGTCTGGGGTTGTCCATCGTTAAGGAACTGCTGAAGTTCATGAAGGCCGATATAGAAGTGATCAGTGAAAAAGGGAAAGGGACCACCTTTAGGATTTCCTTTCCCTTAGCAAACACCTAATTCTCTAGCGGTTCAGGTTCAGACCAACGGCCATACATTTCGGCTAAATCTCCTAATCGGGCAATCGTAAACGCATCGATTTGTCCTTCTTTGAAACGCCATTCCCAGTTGCCCCCCAGCACACCGGGCAAATTCATACGGCATTCACTGCCCAGATTCAGTACATCTTGCAACGGGCAAATGGACAAAGCTGCCACGGACATCATCGCCAAACGGATCAGATCCCAACTGATATCGTTGCCGTCAACGGCCATATAGCGTCGCATAAAATCCTTTTCATAATCGGTTGCCTTCTGATAAAATCCCCTACTGGTATCGTTGTCATGCGTTCCCGTGTAAACGACCGTATTGGATTCGTAATTATGGGGTAGAAATCTGGATTCCACTCCGCCGCCAAAGGCAAACTGAAGCACACGCATCCCCGGAAAACCGCAATTTTCACGCAAGGCATCCACTTCCTCAGTAATGACGCCCAAATCCTCCGCAATAATGGGTAAACGATCAAAATCCTTTTTTATGGCGTCGAACAAATCATTTTCGGGCCCTTTTTCCCATATCCCCGATTCGGCGGTTTTAGACCCGGCAGGAATCTTCCAATAGGCTTCAAACCCACGGAAATGATCGATTCGCACATAGTCCACCAGTTCCAGAGTGGCCTTCAAGCGCTTCTTCCACCAGGCGTAATGGTCTTTTTTATGTGCTTCCCAGTCATACAGGGGATTACCCCACAGTTGACCGGTTACACTGAAATAATCAGGCGGCACACCTGCCACATGGGTGGGGCGACGGTCCTCATCCAGCATAAAACCCTCCGGATAGGCCCATAAATCGGAAGAATCACTGGAGATAAAGATGGGAATGTCTCCGATAATGGAAATCCCGTTTTCATTGGCATATTGCTTCAACTCTCCCCATTGTTTGAAAAAGAGGAATTGAGAGAACTTGTGATTTTGAATGCTGTTATGAAGTGTCTCCGAAGCCCTTTCCAGCGCTTCCGGTACCCGGTGCCTGAGATCGTGTTCCCAGTTCAACCAGCTCTCCCCGTTATGCTCGTCCTTAATAGCCATGAAAAGGGTGTAATCATTCAGCCAATATCCCTCACGGGTACAGAATGCTTCAAAAGCCTCTTTCAAATGATCGGCGCTGTGGTTCTTAAAGGCTTTGTACGCAAGTTTCAGCAAATGAACCTTAAATGAAATCACCGGACCGTAATCCACCTTTTCTTCGGGAAATACCGGCGGACGGGCTTCTTCTTCGGTTAACAATCCTTCTTCAATTAAAAGATCCGGGCTGATGAGATAGGGATTACCGGCAAAGGCCGAAAAATTTTGATAAGGCGAATCCCCATATCCCGTAGGGCCAAGGGGAAGAATCTGCCAACATTTCTGTTTTGCCGCCACCAACGTATCAACCCACTGATAGGCACTTGGTCCCAAATCCCCCATCCCATACTTCCCGGGAAGTGAAGTGGGATGTAACAGAATCCCGGAACTTCTCTCTATAAAATTTTCTAAACGCATCATTTTCACCTACAATCTAACGGTTTTTATTTGGCGGATCAAATAAGATGCCTTATTGTATCACATAATCAAACGATTCAAAAAAACAACCTAAAAAGGTTTATAAAATATAAAACAACTAAATTTGGTTGTTTTACTGATAAGGGGTATAATAGGATTATTGATGAAGTAGAAAGGAAAAACTGATGCAGATTGAACAAAAACGGAATGTGATCACCATTGATGTAATCCGCTCAAAGAAAGAAAAATATTTGGGTCAAACCATTCGTGAAAAAATAGCCGTCATCAATCCTGATCGATATGCATTTTCGCCTGCCCTCTCACGGGGGGATGAAATACAATGCGTTGTAAAAAGTGGGGAGAATCCGTTTTCGGCCATTCGGGAGATGCGTTTTGCCCTATTGGACTATCAGCTGAAAATCGGGATTGGCATAGGCGAAATAGAGATTCCCGAAATCGTCCGGGACAGCTGGGATCTGTCGGGTGAGGCTTTTTTCAGGGCCAGAGAGGCTTTGGATCAGTTAAGCGGGGCGGATGAAACATGTGTCAAAATGTGTTCGGGTGACATAAAGCTGGATCTGGCCATCAACAGTGCTTTAACCCTGATGAATCTGATCATGAACAACTGGACGCCCACACAGTTCAACTACATTATGTTCTACGAACGCTACGGTACCTATGAAAAAGCGGCTCAAGCGCTTCAGGTGAGTTCTCAAAATATCAACAAGGCCTGTAAGCGGGCACATTGGGATGTGATTGGGCCAATCGAAGACCATCTTTTTCAACTCATCGATCAAAGGGAGTGATGATATGACGGCGTTTTTATTGGCTTTACTGGCACACGCCTTGGCTGATTTCGTCTTTCAGGGGGAACGGACGGTTGATGCCAAGAAAAGAGGTGTTTTTAAGGTTTTTTTCCTCCATGCCCTTTCAGTGGGACTGCTGACCTTTCTCTTTCTGCAACTCTATTTGGGAATTTACTCTTTATTCTTTTCGTTAGCCGTCTTGGTGATCCATTTAATAATTGATTATCTCAAATACGGGGTCGATAGAATTCTGGAAAAAGCGCATCGTCCGCATAAACCCCTCACCTTCATAATGGATCAGCTGCTGCATATCTATTCACTGCTGATTCTGACGGACATGATGAAACTGATCAAAAGACCCGCCTTTCAGTCATTCACTCAACAAAATCCTTCGGTTGATTTATACTTAATCGTGGTCATCGTTTACCTGTTTGTCCTCTTTGGCGGTGCTTATTTTGTGCGGTTGCTGCTGGATTCTATTCCTTCCACCGAAAAGCAGGAGGAGGAAAACGCCAGAAAGGGCAAGTTGATCGGTATACTGGAACGGGCACTACTGCTCACCCTTTGGATCACCGGCAACACCGGAGGGGTGGCCATTGTCCTGACGGCTAAATCCATTGCCCGGTTTAAGGAATTCGACAACAGGGATTTTGCCGAATACTATCTGATCGGAACCTTGACAAGCACGTTGATTGCCGTTTTGGGCGGGTTGTTTGTTCAGGCGTTTTTATAAATAGTCTTTAAGAAGGTTTCGCAGTTTAGAGCACATAGAATTGAACTAACAGTACTTATCAAGGAATTCCCTTGGAGTCAGTATCTCAGGTTTAATGATATCAACTGAACTAAAATCTTTATCCCCAGTTATAAAAAGATCAACTTCTTCAATAATTGCTGAATATAAAATTGGGTAATCTTTTTTATCCCTTATATCAAATAAAGAACCGTCTATGTTTTTTGGTGTATAGCTCAACTCGAATGGTAATTCTTCCAAAAATCTTTCAAGTGCTTTTCTTTTATCCGGGAATTTTCTTTGAACAACCATTTTCAATTCATCTATTATGTAAGTTGATAAAACCAAGTAATGGTCTAATACAACATGATAGAAAAGCTTGTCCAAATCTTTACTTTTAAAGATTAAGATAGAAATAATGATATTGGTGTCAAGGGTAATACGCATCATTACTATTGTCCATCCAAATAGTTTTTGTATAACCCTTCTCTCACAGTATTTACCAAATCGACTACATCTTTTTCGTCTTTTAAGCCTGTTTTTTCAGCTTCTGTTGAAAAGGCTTTTTGCGCTTTTTTTAAAGCGATTAAAGCTGAATTGGCAATAATGATATTTCCCTCGTGATGGATAAAAACGACTTTGTCTCCTTTTTTGAGACCAAGTTCTTTTCTAATATTTATTGGGATTGTAATTTGCCCTTTCGATGTCACTTTTGAAAGTTCCATACAACACCTCCTTATAAGTAAGGAATTTTTTACGCTTTATTATACACTTTTTATTGAAATCTTCTTTTACTACTCGCTAATCCTTCGGATAAACCTCCGGAACAAAGGTTTGATCTGACAACGGTGGGCGAATGTAGTGTTTGTCATCCTGTCTTTCAGGCAATTTGATTTTTTTGGGGGGTAAATCCTCATAGTCGAATTGACTGAGAAAATGATGGATGCAATTAAGCCGAGCGAGTTTTTTATTGTCCGCATTCACCACAAACCACGGGGATTGTTTGATATCCGTGTATTTGAACATTTCATCTTTTGCCTTGGAATACTCCACCCATCGTTTACGGGCTTCAATGTCCATGGAGTTTCAAAGAACACTCCCAGGAATTTGTTTCTCAAATTCCATGGGGCTGATCTTCCAGCGTTTGGTGGGATCGTTGATCCGGTCCTGAAAACGTTCTTCCTGCTCTTCATCGCTGACGGAGAACCAGTATTTGATCAATTTGACATTGGAACGCAGAAGCATGCGCTCAAATTCGGGACAGCTTCGCAGGAATTCACGGTATTCTTCATCGGTGCAAAAGCCCATGACCTTTTCCACACCCGCCCGGTTGTACCAGCTTCTATCGAATAGAACGATTTCGCCTGCTGCCGGCAAATGGGCCACATACCGCTGAAAATACCACTGCGTTTTTTCTTTGTCGGAGGGAACTCCCAAAGCCACCACGCGGCAGATTCTGGGGTTCATCTTTTCCGTGATGCGTTTAATCACGCCGCCTTTGCCGGCGGCATCCCGTCCCTCAAAGATAACGACTACCTTCAGCCCCTTCTCTTTGACCCAGCGCTGCAGCTTCACCAGCTCTATCTGGAGTTTGATCAACTCTTTTTCATAGACCTTTGTTTTGATTTTTTTCATCGGAGTCCCTCCCGAAAAGATAGGATTGTTAATTATAACATGGAAGTTTTGCAGACAGAGCGGGGGTCTCCCCAAATAAATTCCTCCCCTGCGGGGAGGTGCCCGTTAGGGCGGAGGGGGTTGATGGCATACAGTCAGTGGAGACGTTGTAAGGGATAACGACTAAATTCCAACTGGTAAAACTGTGAGGAAAAGAAAGAACCAAAGACTGTTTGTCAAATATATATAAAAAAATGATGTATAATGATAATCAGTAGAAAAAATAAAAAGGGGTGAAGATGATGGGACAATTCGCAAAGACATTTTCAGATAAAGATGTGGAAAAATTCAAGCAGATGGCGATTCAATGTAGAGGGGATGTGTTGAAAATGACGACTTTGGCCAATTCCGGGCATCCGGGGGGGTCGTTGTCGTCTATGGAAATTTATCTGGCGGTGTATCATTTTGCCAACGTTGTTCCAAAGAGCCCGTGGAAAAAGGAGCGGGACCGGATTGTTATCAGTCACGGCCACACTTCTCCCGGCGTTTACTCCGTTCTGGGCAGGATGGGGTATTTCGACGTGGATGAGGCCATCGCCGGATTCAGGCATGTGAATACGATCTATGAAGGGCATGTCACAAGGGGTATCCCCGGCGTGGAATGGACCACCGGTAATTTGGGCCAGGGGCTTTCGGCGGGACTTGGATTTGCCTTGGCGGCCCTCGTGAAGAAGATGGACTATCGGACTTATGTGATCATGGGGGATGCGGAGCAGGCCAAAGGCCAGGTGGCGGAGGCCAGGAGAACGGCTTCTAAGTACAAAACCAATAATCTCACCGTTCTCATCGACCTGAACGATGCCCAGATCAACGGCCGAGCCTGCGATGTCATGCCGGTCAATATCAAAGAGAATTACCTCTCGGACGGGTGGGAAGTTTTGGAGGTCAACGGCCATGATTTCAGGCAGTTGTTTGCCGCTCTCAACAAAGCCGCAGCCAACCCCCTGACCCCGACGGCCATTCTGTGTTACACCCAGATCGGACATGGGATCAGCTTCATAGAAAACGATCCCGATTACCACGGTAAACCCCTTTCCGAAAAACAATTATTTGAGGCCCTGGATGAATTGAAATTGGAGATAGACCTTGAAAAATACAAGCAAATGCGGGTAAAACTGCCTGTAAAAGCCCATGAAAAAATCACACTTGAATACAAACCGGAGATCAAAACAGGAGAGCCCAAAACCTATCGGACGGATGTGAGTGTGGACAACCGAAGCGCTTTCGGCAACGCCCTGAAAGACCTGGGTGTTCTGAACGAAAAATCATCCACTCCCATTTGTGTGGTGGATTGTGATTTGCTGCCTTCGACCAAAACAGGGGGATTCGCCAAGGCCTGTCCGGATAAATTCTTCCAGTTCGGCGTCGCCGAGCATAACGCAGCGGCCTGTTCGGGTGCGATGTCGGCGGAGGAACTGGTGACCTTCTTCACGGATTTCGGTATTTTCGGCATTGATGAAACCTACAACCAGCAGCGTCTGAACGACATCAACCACACCAATCTAAAGCTTGCCGTCACCCACGTAGGAACGGATACGGGTGAAGATGGGAAGACCCATCACTGTTTGGATTATGTAGGCGGCCCGGCAAACTTTTTCCACTTCCACACCATCGTTCCTGGAGATCCCAACCAGACCGATCGTGCGGTGAGATACGCAGCACAACGATACGGCAATTATCTGATCGCCGTGGGACGAAGCAAGTTGAACCCCATTAAAGACCTCAACGGCAATCCGTTTTTTGCCGGCGATTATACCTTTGAATACGGTAAAGTCGACGAAGTTCGTGAAACCCGCTTTGCCAATGCCATCATCGTCGCCATGGGAGCCACCTTGCCCGAAGCGGTAAAAGCGGCTGACGAAATCAACGAACAGGGTGTGAAAGTGGGGGTTTTAAATGTCTCTTGTCCTTTGGTGCTATGGCAACAGCGGGCATTCTTGGAGGAAAAATTGTCCAACAAGATCGTCCTGACGGTGGAAGACCACAATATTTGGACGGGGTTGGGGGTTATGTTGGATGACGCCATTATACGAAACGGCATAAAGGTCAGTGCTCAATACCGGCTGGGTATCGACGATTATTCGGTTTCCGGAAGCAAAGAAGATCTTTTCAAACTGTTTAAAATAGACGCCCAGGGTATTAAATCAGAACTGTTGGAGATATTGGGTTAATCTCATTGGAGGCATAAAAATGAATGTAGGCATCATCGGTGTCGGAAATATCGGGGGCATTTTTTGCGAACAGCTAAAAAAAGACCCGGCAATAACCCTGCACTTATTTGACAAGCATTCGGTCAAACTCAATTCATATGAGGGGAAAGGGTGTAGTTGTTCCAAATTCGCCCAAGAAACGGTTCAAAAAAGCGACATCATCCTATTGTCGGTGAAACCGCAGGATAGCATTCCTTTGTTAAAAGAACTGAGCGATTGTGATTTTAAACAAAAAATTATCATCAGCACCATCACCGGTATCAGTATCGCCAGGATCCGTGAGGAAATCAACGCCACAAAAATAGCCCGCATCATGCCCAACGTGCCCTCTGCGATCGGCAAAGGCGTGACAGGGGTGTGTTATGCCAAAGATTTCACTCCGGAGGGAAAAGATGCAGTAAATTGCATTTTATCGAAACTGGGAATCGTCATCGAGATCGAAGAAAAGGCCTTTCCGGCGGTTACTGCACTAAGCGGAAGCGGCCCCGCATTTGTGTTTGTGGTCATCGAATCCATGATCGACATCGGCCTGAAAATGGGTCTTTCCTACGATGTTTCAAGGGAACTGGTGTTGGGAACCCTCATTGGCTCCGCCCAGCTGCTTCAAGCCAGGGGAAATCATCCCGGCGAATTCAGGCACTTGGTCACCTCCCCTGCCGGCACCACCATCGAAGGCATCTACTCCCTTGAAAGAGAGGGTTTGAGGGGTACCATCATGAAGGCCATCAACGACACTTATGAACGGGCAAAACAGATCAGCGAAGAAATAGAACGAGACACCCAATAAAGCATCCTCCCCCTAATAGCTTATAGTTTGTTTACAACGGTTTGAAGTTGTATAATAGCTATATCGATCATTACGGGGGAGGTTTTTTTATATGGCAACGGTTTCATATTTTCCGCAATCACAAATCAACAAGGAAAATCCCATTTTTTCCAGAGCCAGAGTAACCATTAAAACGCCGTTTTACGCCAATCACGTTCATAACGTGAACTCGTTGAGAGAGGCTTATGATTTGGCGAAAAATTCACCGGGTACCATTGTAACGGATGTCAGGATTTACGAGCCGGAGAAATTAGGGTTGGATCCCGATTCCAGAGTGCTTCTTTTCAACGACGGCGCTGTCACAGGCAGATGTGCCGCAGCGAGGCGCATTGTGGGGTCACCCGACGTGAATGAAGATGCTTATGCGGCAAAACTCCGGGAGGCAATATACTACACCCGGTTCAAAAAGATGTACCATGCCCAGGCGTACATCGGCCTGCACGAGGACTTTATGGTCAAAGCGCATCTGCTCATTCCTGAGGGGCATGAAAACATTCTTTACAACTGGCTGCTGAACTTCCAGCCGATCAACGAACAGTATGTGGAAATGTACAAACGCTCGAAGGTGTTTAGCAGGGAAGGGGATATTTACGTCTTCTCCGATCCCGACTGGAAACACGAGGAACATCCGCTGGGACTGACCTTCTTTGATTCAGAGCACAACTGTGCGGCCATCCTGGGAATGCGCTATTTCGGGGAATTTAAAAAGGGCACCCTGACCCTGGCCTGGGGATGCGCTAACCGAAACGGCTTCGCTTCCTGCCACGGGGGCCAAAAACGATATAACCTGCAAGACGGGAGAAAATTTGTCGTGGGGGTTTTCGGGCTTTCCGGTTCCGGAAAATCGACCATCACCCACGCCCAGCACAGCGGCAAATACGATATCACCGTCCTGCATGATGACGCCTTTGTCATCAACGCCCAAAATGGTTCTTCGGTGGCATTGGAACCATCTTATTTTGACAAAACCGCCGATTATCCCGTAGACTCTCCGGACAATGACTATCTGCTCAGCGTGCAAAACAACGCCGCCATTAAAGATCAGGACGGCCGTATCGTCATCGTCACCGAGGACATTCGAAACGGCAACGGCAGGGCCATCAAATCCAAACTCTGGTCCAAAAACCGGGTGGACAAATTCGACGAGCCGGTAAATGCCATCGTATGGCTCATGAAAGACCCCACCTTACCACCGGTTTTAAAGGTTACCAATTCCGAATTGGCAGCCACTCTGGGGGCAACACTGGCCACCAAGCGAACATCCGCCGAAAGACTGGCACCGGGCGTCGATCCGGATGCTCTGGTCATAGAGCCCTACGCCAATCCATTCAGAACCTATCCGTTGGAAAAGGATTACAAACGCTTCAGAGACCTGTTTGAAAAGAAAAACGTGGATTGCTACATCTTCAACACCGGCTATTTCAAATGGAGCAAAATACCCAAAGAAGTCACTTTGGAAAGTCTGGAAAAAATCGTAGAGGGAACGGCGCAGTTCAAACAATGGGAATGCTTCGACGATTTTGAAATCATGGAAATTGAAGGGTTCATACCCGATTTTGAAGACAAAGAGTACAAGACCCAATTTATCGAAAGGATGAAAGACCGGGTGGCCTTTTTGGAACAGAAGAATCTGGCTGCCGGAACGCTTAATACATTGCCGGTGGAAGCCCTTGAGTCTATAAGGAATGTTTTAAAGTGCATTGAAGAGAAATAAAAATATCTGGTAGTTGCTAGATATAAGAAATCTTTGTGAAAACTTTAACCCCCCCCTAATGAGGGGGGGGGTTAGTAGGCATGTATTACCATAATGGGAAAACCGATTGTGTTTACCTTCTTTGTAACGTCTCGTTGATGGTTCTTTCCAGATCATCGTTATCCGTGATGATTTGATCAATTTCCTCTGGTTTGGCCATGTAAAACGGCGCAATGGAATCGAATTTTGAAGAATCAATGAGTAAATAATGCCGTTTTGAGTGTTCTAAAACCTTTTTCTTTAAGCTGCCGGTAAAAGGGCTTAAATCATAAGTGCCGTTGTTGTAGGAACCACAGGAAAAAAAGAATTTTTCAACAAAGATTTCTTCTATCATGGCTTCCGCTTTTGGCCCCACAAAAGAGTTAAAGTCTGTCAGCAATGTTCCACCGATTCCGAGAACATCGAACATCTTGGCTTTTGACAAGGCATTTAAGGAGTACAGCCCGTTGGTGATAATCTTCAGTTTAGAGAAATTCTTAATCAGCAGTTTAGTGAACAGATAACACGTTGTTCCCTCGCCGATGAACAGCAGATCATTTTCCTTGACCAGTTCAAGGGCTTTTTGAACCAATATCTTTTTCTTTTCGTTGTTTTCTGAAAGCCTCTGAAGAAAAGACCGGTTCATGCCGGCATCCTTCGTGATGATATTTTTCGTCTGAATATAGCCATAACCCACGAAAATGTCTCCATTATCTTTGAGCTCTTTGAAATCACGCCTTAATGTGGCCATGGAAACACCGACCTCTGCTGCGATCTCGTCGGGTGTTAACTTGCCATGCTCGCTCAAAAGAGAAACAATCTTTTTCTGCCGTTGCTCTTTAGATATTCCCATTTCAACACCTGCCAAAATATGATCTTTTTTAG
>ERZ795057.1547-NODE-1547-length-19494-cov-4.811616_pt1 | contig 19494 bp, 14 predicted proteins | sample MGYA00375141_ERZ795057 | MGnify/ENA primary metagenome ERZ795057 (study PRJEB30186, sample SAMN05720163) | activated sludge metagenome | isolation source: Anaerobic digester | place: Hong Kong | collected 2015-01-26 ... | reverse complement strand
ACCGAGATCTACACAAGACCGTACACTCTTTCCCTACACGACGCTCTTCCGACCCGACCCCCGCCAGAGACACAAAAAGGGGTGCCGCGAGGAGACCGGAAAAATTCATTCCCATCATCAGCGGATGCCCGGTAAAGAGTTCCCATAACGGCATCACGGGGACTTTCCACAGCCACACTCCCAGGTGCTGCTGCACCATAAGAATGACGGCAATACCCCGGAGGGCATCCAGTGCCGGCAGCCTCGTGCCGGAAAGATATATGCTTCCATTATCGTGACCCGCGGACCCGGGCATAGTACACGCCCTATTCGCTGAGCCGGGGAACAAGGGTTATCTCAATCCGGTTGTTTCCCTTTCCGGCGTTCCCGTCTCTTCCGGTCACAAGGGGAATCGTTTCACCCATTCCACGGAAGGAAATATTCATCTGTTTTTTACTGCTGCCATGGAGGAGGTCGGCGACATATTTCGCGCGTTTCTCGGAAATGAGCAGGTTTGTGTGGTCATCGCCGCTAACGTCAGTATGAACTTCAAGGCGTATATTATAGGCATCGTACCGCGTAACAATATCAGCAAGGCGCCGCAGCACAGGGAGAAATGCCGCTTCAGGCCGGTCGGAACCTTCAATAAATCCGGTCTCGAGGCGGATATGAAATCCCTCACAGGAGGACCTGACAAGAATATCAGACGTCACAGAGGCCTCCTGCGATACGGCGGAATTGCCTGCTTCATCTTCAGCATACAACCTGAATCGATACCGCTTCATCGATTCCACCTTTGCGGACCCGTACCCGCTGCCGTTCCAGATAATACGTTCAGGGAGAGTCTTCGTACCATTCCAATGGTAAAAGACAGAACCGTTCTCATCAACCACAGTCAGCTTCCATTCCTTCACCCGGCAATCATCAGAATAATAAGGACGTATTGTCAGCATATCATCGTCCCTGTCGTCATCCGGAGAAAAACCCTCCGGCCCGCAGCGCACCTCCAGTTCAGGGGGAGCTGTATCAACCCGTAACTCCTTCGGCGGCGAGGTGTAGATATTCTCCCCCCCAAGGACCATAACCGCCTTATACCGGTACAGCCCGTCACGGAGCCTGTTTCCCCCGGCGTCCTTCCCGTCCCAGATGAATGAATACGGAACAGATTTCCCCGCGTATGAACGGACCTCGCTGCCGCTCCTGTCCTCGATCACGATTTTCCAGGGCACCGCTGCTGAAGTAAAACCCCTGCTCACGGTAAAATTCACCGAGTTGCGTTTCCGGTACGATATCACACTGCAGTCCGCGTCAACCCGAACCGGCTGCTGCTGCCGTTCCACCACAATGTTTCGTACATCATCACGGTCCCCATTCCCGGCGCTGTCGGCCACTTCAACAGAAAAGGAATACACTCCCTCCTCTGCCGGAGCACCATCAGCCTCCTTCCCGTCCCAGACCAGGACAGCGGGAACGGCATCGGCTTTCCACTGATACCTCCGCACTTCATCACCGTCATCATCGCGTATCACCCCCGTAACTCTGTCATACTTGAAAGCCTGCAGGTTCATACGGATAGAAACAGTTCCCGGAGATGGATACCCCCCCAGAGAAGCGTTGATCCGGGGAGCACTTGTATCTATATATACATCCCCTTCTTTCAGGGCCGATATATTATCATTCTTATCCCAGGCAGTGAGACTGTAACGATAGGGTCCATTCCCCATTATCATCCCCCGGGAATTCCTCCCGTCCCAGGAAAAGCTGTCCGGAACTGCCCCGGAACGCAGGAACCGCCTCAGGACGTTAAATACCTTCACCCCGCCGGAAACATTCCGGGGCTCATACTGATATTCACGGATTACCCGTTCACCCTGGAGAATCTGAAAACGCCACCCCTTGATGCTCCCTGAATCGTTCATTGAACAGCGGAACTCCGCGTAGTCCATACTGCCGTCATTATTCGGCGAGAAGGAACGCCGCACCGGAGACACTGTAACAACAGGAGGAATATAATCACTTGAACTGCCGGTTATACTCCACCCTTCACCATGCAGAACAGCGGGAGCCTGGAACACCGCCAGCAGAACTGGCAGCATGAAAAGAAATTTTTTTACGTATATCATCATTACCCTTTTGCAGTACAAAGAAGTCAGTACCTGAAAACACAAGTTGCAGCCACAATACCGTACCGGATCATTTTGGCTTGTTCCGGAAGAATTCGTCAAAGATTTCTTTGTCAATTTTTATCAAGTGACTGCGGATATCAGCAATATTGTTAAAGTCGTAATGCTGCAGTTCAAAATAATCCAGCATCCACAGATATTTATTAATAAGGCGGGGGATAATATTTGTCTCCTCGGCCTTTTCCCTGCCTATCTGGTAAAGGCTTTTTTCCAATGTATATATTTCACGCTTTATGGACTCAACCTGCTGCGTATTCACCTGCCGCTTCACATAAAAAAGGTCCTCAATATGTCCGAACACCGGAATCCATTCCCGTTCATCTTTCCCTGGTTTCCGTTCCCGGACAATTGCCGCGAGCTGACGTATAGGCTTGGCTTTCAGGAGCGACAGGTCAATCTCCGAGGGATCGATAGAAAAGGCCTCCTTAAAATAGTACAGGCTCTTCGGCACTTCCCCGAGGTGATAATACGCCTCCCCGAGAAGAGAAAGAAGCTTTGCGTTGCTCCGGAACGATATGCGCGCGAATTCGAGTGTTTCAATGGCATGGCGGTGCTCACCGAGGGTGATAAAACATACTCCAAGATTGAGGAGAAGATCAAAACTGTTAATGGTACTCTGTTCTTCCAGATACGCGACCTTGTAATGTTCAGCGGCCTCGAAGAATACATATTTCATCGCAGCGGTATACGCCGCTGAATCAATTATTTTTTTTTCCTGAGAATACCGCCTGAACACCTCCCACTGCATCATCAGAAAATCCGCGGTTGACTTCCCCTTTTCCAGCGCCTCGATATCATTGCTGCGGTTCTTCCAGAATTTCGCCGTCCTGAATGTTTCAATCAATCCGGGATAATCGGGATTTTTACCCATCAGGGTATCGATTTTTTCGATCGCCTCAGGAAATTTGCCCTCTTCAATTAATTGATATGCGGTATTGCAGGCAATAAGGAAGGGATCATCATTAAAAATTAACTGTCCATCCTTATCCATGATTACAATTCAATAAAGCTTCCCCAGTCCTTGAAATTATTATTGTGCGTGAAGATTATCACCTGACGTGACACGGCAACATCATCGAGCAGGGATTTGAGTTTCTGTATCCGCCTGTCATCCATAAACTGAAACGGTTCATCTATTATTAAAGGAAGCGGTATATTCAGGTCAATTAAAAAATCAGTAACCGCAATCTTTATTGAAAGCAGCAGCAAATGGATAATTGTGGGGTTCTCCCCGCCGGTAACATGGCCAGTCAGAATGTCACGGATATATCCGTCCCCGATTTCAGTAATATACTGGTTACTTGTCAGGGAGTGGAACACTTTCGCGGTGCCGGCAACGAGACGCTCCAGCTGCCTCTTTTCCCGTCGTATTACAGAATCATCAAGAAGCTCAAGGATATACTTCATTGTATTTTTATGAAGATTCAGTTCATGCAGTTCCTCGTCAAGTCTGCTTTTTTCCTCAAGGATCTTCTGCAGCTCACCACTGTCGTACCGTGAACCGGCGGTTTCCACCTCAAGCTGATTGAGAATATTTTCCTTTCGCGTCAGCTCATCCATTTTGTTCTCATATTCTCTGTTGAATTCAGCCAGGTATTCGTGTATCACATCCGGATCAAGTGAAAGCTCCTTCTGCATATTCAACGAATACACATCAGCCTCCATTTCCGATTCCAGAGTCACAATTTCTGCCTTCGCATTTCTCAGCGCCCCTTTCAATTCCTGTACCGCATCTTTTCCCCGCAGCTGACTGCCGAGCTTCATCACCTCAAGCTGCATTTCCGTATAGTCAGTATATTCACTGAAATACTGCAGCAGGAATTCATACACGGTTTCAATTTTGTATTCACTGTCATCAATATTGTTTTCCACAAGGAGTTTCTGGATCATCCCCTCCATTTCCTTCTGTCTGCTGACATGGCCGGCGAGGACCTTTGACCGGGAAGCATATAATGTATATGCCAGCAGCCCCGCCAGACTGAGGCCCACCAGTATCAGAATACCATATACCACATGCAGTTTCTCCAACCGGTGCAATTCAATAACCATATTGGTGGTAATGAGAACAATCGCCAGGAGAGACGCGATATTGACAGCAAGGACACCATTTTTCAGGATTCTACCCCGCTGCTTCAGCAGCGACAGGAACTGGTCAGCTGCCTCTTTCACGTCCCGCAGCTCCCGGTAAAGTTCCTGAATTTTTTTCAGGTTCTGTTTCTGGTTTTCAGTGAAGCGCATAAATCTGGGGAAAAGCTGCTCCATTCGCTTTTTCAGCCCTGAAAATTCCTCCTCCTTCACTTTCTCATCATCAAGTTCAGCGTTAATTACTTCAATTTGTTTTTCAATATTGTTTCTCTCACCAAGCTTTTCCAGAATCCTTGTTAAAATATCCCGTTTCCGTATCAGTTCAACTGATTCCACTTTCAGCTTGTTAATTTCATTGCTGATTGATTCTTTTTCCTTCCCGAGTTTTTCAAATTTCGAGGACTGGATATCGATAATTTTCGCCTGTTTGTCAAGGTCCCGGCACTGCTCAAATTTTTTTTCAATCTCATCGAGTACAGCCCCTGCACTTCCGTTACCATAATTGCTGCGAAGCACGCCGTAAAGGGAGAAAAAGTTTGAATTATCATCCACAAAAATCCGTTTGAGCGTTTCACTGTCCAATACGTTTTCCCGTGCGATATCCATAGGGGACGGGAGGAAGGAGGTGTTCAGATACATCCCGGAGCTTACTTTTTCATAGAAATAACTGAGAGACTTCCCCTGTTCCTTTTCCGAAAGAGTCGTTATGAAATTTTTTGCTTCCCCGTTTCCAAGATTGAACAACGCAATTTCATCCTCTGAACCGTCACGGCAGTATTTCACAGAGAGGGTTTTTTCACCGTTGCAGACATACCTGAACCTTCCGGAGGGATTTTTAAATACAACATCAAGATGAAAGTTTTTCCACCCGTTCTCTTTTATACCTTCCCTGTCCAGTACCCGCCCTGTAGCCAGGTCAACAATTGCACGTGCAAGAAATGATTTTCCGGAATTATTGCGCCCGTATATTACAGTAATACGTTCACCGACATCGATAATTTTATTATCGAATAACCCCGGTTTTGATGCTATGCATTGTATTATCTGCACAGCCATTCCTCCGGCCTATACACACCCCCGGCAGAGACCCGGTTCAAAACCCTGTTAAGCCTTTCCAGGTCAATATCCACCGGAATGGTATTACTGCTGTACCGGTCTTCAAGTATTGAAAAAAAGTCACCCTTCAAAGTATTCTCGTTTTTATAATTATTTATAAGTACTTCAATTGTTGGCAGTGACTCATCACTAAATATAAGGGTATCGAAACCATCCCCTGCCGCAGCAAGGTCATCGGCTTTACACGAAAAATTTCTTACACCGGTCAGCCGGAGTTTTAATATCTTTCTCCTGGAGCTGCACTCTTCAAGCTGTTTTATGATTTCCTGCGATCCATTCAGCATGGTACAATCTATTTCAAGCATCTCAACAATTTTAGAGTTGACAGTAAGACGCTTAATCTGCTGGATCCTGTCTCCTCCCACAATCATGGAAAGTACGTACCGTTCTCCTGTTTCCCCGAAAGAAACAGCCTCGGGAGAACCGGGATAGGCTCCTATCACCACACCAAGGTTTTTGTAGAGCTTATAGTTATGATGATGACCCAACGCGTAGAAATCCAGGTTCATCCTTTTCAGGTCATGCTTTGTTATCACCAGGGAACCGTCATGTTCCATTTCGCCGTTAAGGTTTATATCTCCATGGAAAAGCCCTATGTGAAACCCTTCATCTGACTGACGGGTTATCCCCTGCAGCGCACTACTGTTAACCGGAGGAACCCCGTAGATATACACAGACTGCCCCTCCCGGGTAACGATGAACGGTTCACTGTCGCTCACCTCATCAAACACCCGTGAGACATTAAGCAGATTCAGGAGCGGGTCCGCGCCCCCTTCCCTGTTCATCTCACAGTCCCCCGGGGTAAGCACTATCTCGGTTCCCTTATTCCGTATTCTGCTGAACTCTTCAGACACGAGTTCAGCAATTTCCGAATCCACCTCCCCTTCGCTAAAGAGGTCTCCGGCTATGAGCAGCACATCGTGCTCCCTCGCCAGGGCCGCTATCTTCCTGAAGGTGCCGGCCCGGATCATCCCCGGTACAGGGGCCTTCGTGTCATCCATTCCGAGATGAATATCTGATGTGAGAAGAATTTTTATCATTAATCAGTGACCATTGCCATTCATTGCGGCGTACCTGTATCGTCCCGTAACCCGTGACATGAGGCAATGGGCCGAAGGAAGAATTATGAACAGTATTTTTTTCCGTTCATGTAACATCCCGCGCTCTAACAGAGAATATTCTTTTGCCGCTATTCTTATTTTCGTTATTACTGTGCAATATCTTGAGTATTATGAAATATAATAGTATAAATGTACAGCTGTGAATCCGCAATTACAATTTGAGAAATGGCCGGATAAAAAAAATTCGCGGGAAGGGTCACATTTTTATTTTATTGTACATAATATCCAAAGATAAATGGAATGACAACGAGATTGCCCCCGATATCATCGGGAACAGGGCCGAATGTTTTCGACATTCTTATTGCGTCAACACATGATGAATCCAGCGAAGAGTTGCCCATGGAATCAAGAATACGTACTTTCACGACATCACCGGCCCGGTTCAGGACAAAATAGAGCTTCACTTCCTGGCTCTGGATCGCCATGATCCGTACACTCCCCGGAGCATATCCCCCCATTATCGCATTTGCAACCATTGGGGGATACCAGTTTGATGCTATTTTATCTTTCATTTTCTTGAAATAATGGAAGTTTTTGAATTTCTTTGTGTTAAAGGAGAAATGCCCGGTATTGGAATAATAAATCGCGTTTCTTCTGGTTACATCATTTCGGTCAGGAATCCGTGTAAAGTCACTGCTGCCGCCCTGCCCTGCAGTATCCGGTTCACCCATGAAATACTTTGCGAGAAATACCACGACCTCATTATCACGTGAAAGGAGGATTTTATCCTCACTTTTTTCTCTGGAGCTGGAACTTCGGGAGCTCTTTTTTCCGCGCTGCAGCATGAATTCAAGGGAATTGTTCAGCCAGCGGTTCCCTTTTACCTTTGTAACATACCCCTGCGCAGATGAGTCCTTATCGGAAAGAAGCGTAGTCCTGTTATATACTTTGCGGTTGTCCTGGTTAAGGTTGACGATAATATCCCGCGTAGGAAGACCTTCCCGTCCCTGCTGCTGTCTGCGGGTAAGTATAGGGCTTGAAGGATCAGAATGCTGCAGCACGATTGACACCACGAGAATGACATGCAGAAAAAAGGAAATCCACATGACGAGAGAAAACTTTATTTCGATATTATTTTCTTCAGGCTGTATTCTCATAGTATATCAGGTACAGGGTTTCTTCATTGGTTACAGGATTTCAACACTACATATCCATCCTGCACACATCTGTCAAATCATTCCCGAATATTTTTTTATTCACAGCTGAAAGGATTCGTGTGGCTTCCACCGGCCGGGGATGGTTTAATAGTACATGCTTTATCCAGCAAGGAGATAATTATGAACCTACAGGCCAATCAGATACATCGCCGAAACAGTGACACCATAGAAATGATGCTTTTCCTTTATGTCGCTGTATTGATCATCGGTGACCTCATAACGGAAGAAAAAATATCGACCGCCAATGCTGAGATTCACGGAAGGTGATGCCGCATACACAAGTGCGATTGAATTATTCACTCCATATTCGATAAACTTCATAGTCCTGTCACCTTCGGGTGATTCGTCAGTCTGTTCGCCCCACAGGTATAGACCGGAAACACCGACAGTACCAAACAGCCGTTCCACAAGCGGAAAGACCAGTCCAAAACCAAGGCCGGGACCCAATCCATAATGACTGCCGTTGTTATAATCGTAACCCATGAATTTAAGCCCGCCGAATATCCGCACATACCGGTTCAATGCATAGGTCAGGGTCGTATCTGAATCATAGCGGGTAATGTCCATCGAGGTGGTACCCTCATTACTGTAATCATAATACTTGAATTTCCCGAAGAGAAACACCGATGAAAGTGAGACTGACTGGTTGAACTGCAGCAACAGCTGCGGTCCGTATAAAAATCCCGGATCGGCATCGGCATCCCTGGTCTCAGGTTTCGGCTCCCACCAGGCATACCAGCCGGCTGCTCCGATCCCAAGGGTTGCGGACTGAAGCGATCCCGGTGCAATGATCATCATCCCCGTTGTGATGAACCATGCAATACCCGTAATAATCAAAATCTTTTTCATCGCAGATTCTCCCTGCACAGGAATCATGTGGACTGGTATTACCGGGGCATCCCGGTGAAGAAAATATAACAGTTTTGCCATGAGACTGCAAACAAATTTTTCATAGCTGCATCAATTCAGGTTTTATTACATAGAATGGAAATACATCAACACATCTTTTCAACCGGTCCCGCAACCCGTATCATCCAGCCGGCATAGAATAGAGTAATTACGTATGAAAATGAATTCATTCAGGAACGGAATCATATTCCTAAAAGCTGTTGACACACTCTTCCTTTTACCGGAAAACATAACACGTATATATTGCCGATAAAATGAAAACATATCCGGAAAGGTGTCTTTATGAAAAAAATAATTCTATGGATCAGGGAAACCAGGCCGCAATTTCTGTTCCTGTCGGTTGTGCTGACGTTCCTCGGAACCTCCATTGCATGGTATTACGGCTCCTTCAATATATGCTACGCGCTGCTCGCCGGCTTCGGGCTGGTACTGACTCACGGCAGCGTGAACGCGATTAATGACTATTTCGATTATAAAAGCGGAATTGACCTGGATGTGACAAGAACACCTTTCAGCGGAAGCGGCCTTGTCCCGGAAGGAAAACTCCCGTTGAATCAGGCGCTCATGGTGGGTGTTGTCACCTCGTTTGCAGCCCTGGCAATAGGCATCTATTTCATAATAGTCACCGGATGGCAGCTGATACCGCTTTTGGTTATTGCAGCACTGTGCCTTGTTCTTTATACCCCTGTGATATTAAAAACACCCTGGCCGGAATGGTCTCCGGGACTTGGTCTGGGAATATTGCCCATCCTTGGTCTCTATTTCGTGCAGACCGGCAGATATGACTGGATTGTACTTATTGCCTCGGTACCCAGCGGAATTCTGGTGCATAATCTTCTTCTGTTGAACGAGTTCCCTGACGTCGAAGCAGACAGGAAGGGGGGTAGAAAAACGACACCGGTTCTTTTCGGCATGGAAGCCGCAGGAAAGCTTTTCAGATCAGCAACGATATCCGTCTATGTATGGATTGCCGGATGCGTGACGGCTACATTTATTACAGGTACTGTTATCATGCCTGTGTACAGTCTGATCACAGTAGTGGCGCTTCCGTTTGCCGTAAAAGCCATGAAGGGATCGAAGGAACATGCTGACATGAGCATTCTGGTCCCCGCTCTGGGCAGCAACGTAATGTTTATTCTCCTGACCCAGTCACTGCTGGGAGCGGCCTACATCCTTGAGAAACTGTTTCCTTTATTGTAACATAACAGCAAACTCTCTGCCCGTTTTCACACATTTCCCGATGCACAAAAAAACCGCAGCCCTTTAAGGACTGCGGTTTTTTACAATCATGAATAATCTATTTTAATAAAACTGCCTTTTCGACGAACCAACTTTCTCCTCGTCAATCTGCGAAAACTCTTTCAGCAGCTCCTTCTGACGGGGTGTAAGTTTTTTGGGAACATAGATATTGACCTTTACAAGCTGGTCGCCCCGTCCGTATGAGCCAAGATACGGGATACCATTCCCCTTCATCCTGAAAATATGACCATTTTCTGTTCCCTGGGGAATTTTCATTTTTGCCTTTTTCCCCGTGATAGTAGGCACTTCAATTTCTCCCCCGAGACACGCGAGGGGGAATGATACATCAATAACATTCAGTATATCATTACCATGACGCTCAAAAACCTGATGCTTCTTGATATGAATAAACACATACAGGTCTCCGCGGACACCGCCTCCGGGACCCTGTTCACCTTCCCCGCTTATCTTCAACCGTGATCCCGACTCGACGCCGGCTGGAATCTTCACGGTTATCTTACGGGTCTTGACTTCAAGGCCGTTACCGCCGCAGGTTTTACAGGGATTTGTTATAATCTTACCCGCCCCCCTGCATTTATAACATGTCTGGGAAATTGAGAAAAATCCCTGGGTCTGCCGGATCTGTCCCGCGCCGTTACATACAGGACACACAGAAGGTTTGGTCCCTGCCGATGTCCCGGCCCCGTTGCAGGTGGAACAGGTTTCATGCCGCGGCACCTCTATATGGACTTCCTTCCCTGTGGCCGCCTCCTCAAGGGTTATTGTAAGATCGTACTGAATGTCCGCACCCCGCCGGGCTTTTTTTCTTCCGCCGCCGCTGAAACCCGCACCAAAAAAACCTTCGAAGATATCACCGAGATCGAAATCACCGAAAATATCCGAAAAATCAGAATAGGCACCGCGGCCGAACCCTTCAAAACCCGCAACACCTTCGTGCCCGAACTTATCATACTGTGCACGTTTTTTCGGGTCCCTCAGAACCTCATAGGCTTCAGTCGCTTCCTTGAATTTTTCCTCTGCCTCGGGATTTCCCCGGTTACGGTCGGGATGATATTTCAGTGCCAGTTTCCTGTAGGCCTGTTTAATTTCATCTTCCTGCGCACTTTTCTGAACGCCTAAAACTTCATAATAGTCCCTTTTGTTAGCCAATTTAACCCTCTTCCATCTTGCAACAGCACTCTATATTACAGATTATACGGCACATATTTCATACGGCGTATACAAGAAACTCTCTCCCGCGCGCCGGCACAGGAGAGATGTTTCACAACGTTGTTCCTGCATACCATATTACTGATATATATACATCTATTTCCCGGCACTTTCCACAAAGAATGAAAAGATTTATTTTTGATTATCATCATCCACAACTTCGTAATCAGCATCATACACATTTTCCTGCTGCCCGGCACCCTGATCCTGAGCGCCCTGGCCCTGCTGTTCCGGACCGCCGGGAGCAGGACCACCCTGCTGCTGCGCGGACTCCTGATAAATCCGTTCCGCAAATTTATGGGATGCCTGTTCCAGGCTGCTCTTTGCCTGTCTGATTACTTCCGCATCTTCTGATTCCATGGCTTTTCTCAGCTCTGCTATTGCATTCTCAATTGCCTGCCGTTCACCGGCCTCTATCTTCGACTCGTTGTCTTTGATCATCTTTTCAATGGAATAGATTAGCGTGTCGGACTCATTGCGCGCCTCAATAACCGCCCGGAGCTTCTTGTCTTCATCAGCATGGGTTTCGGCATCTCTCACCATATTGTTGATCTCATCTTCCGACAGGCCGCTTGAAGATTCAATTCTGATTTTCTGCTCTTTACCTGTCCCGAGGTCCTTCGCGGAAACGTGAACAATACCATTCGCGTCTATATCAAAGGTCACCTCAATCTGCGGAACCCCTCTCGGTGCGGGCGGAATACCCACAAGATCAAATCTCCCAAGAGTCCTGTTCTGTGATGCAAGTTCACGCTCACCCTGAAGGACATGGATGGACACTGCCGGCTGATTATCCGAGGCAGTGGAGAATATCTGGCTCTTCTTGGTGGGAATTGTTGTATTCCGCTCAATGAGCTTCGTCATAACGCTTCCCAGTGTTTCAATACCCAGAGAAAGCGGCGTTACATCAAGAAGAAGCACATCATGAACATCTCCGGAAAGAACACCGCCCTGAATCGCGGCGCCGATGGCGACAACCTCATCAGGATTAACGCCTTTATGGGGATCTTTGCCGAACACACGCTTCACCAGTTCCTGTACCGATGGGATCCTCGTCGATCCACCAACAAGAATGACCTCATCAATGTCGCCCGGAGTAAGTCCCGCATCCTCCATGGCCCTCAGGCAGGGCTGTTTTGTTGATTCAATGAGGTCTTCAACAAGCTGCTCGAATTTCGAACGGGTAAACGTGATGATAAGGTGTTTCGGGCCGCTCTGATCCGCGGTAAGAAACGGTATGTTCACCTCTGTCTGCATTTTGCTGGAAAGCTCAATTTTCGCCTTCTCCGCGGCTTCCTTCAGGCGCTGAAGCGCCATTTTATCACTCGAGACATCAATGCCGGTCTGCTTTTTGAATTCATCTATCAGCCAGAGCATAATACGCTGATCAAAATCATCACCGCCGAGGTGGGTATTCCCGTTTGTAGATTTTACTTCAAAAACACCTTCACCAAGTTCCAGGATAGAGATATCGAAGGTACCGCCGCCCAGGTCATATACCGCAATTTTTTCATTCTTTCCCTTCTTATCGAGACCATAGGCAAGAGAAGCTGCTGTGGGCTCGTTGATGATACGCTCAACCTCAAGGCCCGCAATCCTTCCGGCATCCTTTGTCGCCTGTCTCTGGGCATCGTTAAAATATGCGGGAACCGTAATAACCGCTCTGGTGACCTTTTCACCAAGAAAATCCTCCGCAGTCTGTTTCATTTTCTGAAGGACCCGTGCGGACAACTCCTGTGGCGTAAACTCCCCGGCATTCGTCTTAACTTTTACTCCATTCTTTCCGTCATCAACAACATTATACGGCACCATCTTGATTTCTGACTGTATTTCAGAGAAAGACCGTCCCATGAAACGTTTAATTGATCTGATGGTGTTTTCCGGATTTGTGATTATCTGGTTTTTCGCCACCTGGCCTACAAGCCGCTCCCCTTTATCAGTAAAAGCCACAATTGACGGCGTTGTCCGCTGTCCCTCAGAATTCTGGATAACAATCGGCTCCCCACCTGTCATAACCGATACGCAGGAATTAGTGGTACCTAAATCTATTCCAATTATTTTACCGCTCATACAATACTCCTTGTATTAAAAATTTTGATATTTCCCGTACATATATTCAACAACACAGGTCCCCACAGCAAATTAGGATATCTCTAATTCACTATTTCCTGCGCCTCTCTTCCATCTCCGCTGCCGTCATTTCCTTCGTTACTCCCGCTATTGCCGCCGGGTGATGAAGGACGAGCCACCTGGACCTTTGCGCTTCTCACCACAAGGTCATCAAGCTTAAAGCCCTTCTGATAAATTTTTGTTATTGTGTCCTCCTGCACTTCATCACTCATTACTATTTCGACAGCTTCATTACACTGAGGATCAAAGGACTGGTTCAGCGAATCGATCTCAACAATACTGTATTTTTTCAGCATTTCTTCAATCATCCTGGAAATCATTGAAACACCGTCAACGAATGAATTATGACAATGCTCAAGTGATTCACCGTTTTTCACTGTGGAAGAAGCTTCAATAGCACGCAGAAGATCGTCATTAATTGTAATCACATCAAGGGCGAAATCCTTGATGGCGAGCTTCTTGAAATCATCGTGTGTCTTGGCTATTCGCTTTTTGTAGTTTTCAAAATCAGCCTGACGCCTCAGCAAAAGGTCTTTGACTTCTGCAATTTCTTTGTCCTTCTTTTCAATATCAGCTTCAGCCTGTGCCAGTTTCTTTTTCAAAGAATCCAGAGTCTCCTCCTTCGCGCCAGCCTTTTCTTCAGCAGTATCCTTTTTTGTATCCATTTCTTCATTATCAGTTTTTTTATTTTTTACCAATTCCTTTTCACCTCGTTCAGAATTTTCGTTTTGCTCAACCGGAGTTCCGGACACTTCCCGATCATCCCCGGGTTCAGAACTTTCTGAATTAAGAGCTCCGCTGGAAGGTATGTCTTCCCTGCTTTCATTTTCACCAAATCCCATCACTAAAAAACCTCCATAACAGGATCTACACGATTACATACTACGCTATTTTCCTGACCCTGCACCTGTTGCACCGCGGGGTCCCTTTCTAATCATTTTGACATCTTCGTGAGAAAATCACTTACGACTTTACCGGTATAATCCACAAGGGGCACAATTTTCTCATAATCCATACGGGTGGGCCCGATAATCCCCAGAACACCAACAGTTTTATTTCCAATTTTATAGGATGAAGTCACAATACTGCATCCTGAAACATCTGCCCCCTCTATTTCCTCACCAATGAAAGTATTTATCCCTTCATTTTCAAGGTTTCTTTCCATAATACCCTTCAGAAGGCGTTTTTCCTCAATGAGACGGAGCAGGCTTTTCAACTGGTCCTTTTCAACCATTTCCGGAATGTGCAGCAGATTTTCAATACCGTCAACAAAAAGGTCCGGATCATCTGTCTCCGCCAGGGCCAGCTGGGCAATATCAAGTGCCATTTCCTTGCTGCGGTCATTCATTGTTTCCAGCCGGAGCCTCTCAAACACATCCTTCCGGATCTCAAAAAGAGAATACCCGCACAGTTCCCCGGTAAGATATTTTGAATGCTGATACAGCTCATCCTGGATAATATTTGCCGACACGCTTACGCGCCTGGTGAGAATGACACCTGTCCTCGTAATAAGAAGAAAGAGTATTTCATTATTATCAAGTGGTATCAGGTCAATATGCTTGACTACAGTGAAATCAGGCTTTGGAGTCAGAACAACTCCCGCATACCTGGAAACAAGGGACAACATCTTTGAAATGGAGGAAAACATTTTGTCAAGCTGCACTTCCTTTCTGAGCAGCTCCTCCCTGACCTTTATCTGCTCCTTCATTACAAACTCATATGAATCAAGCAGCGAGTCTACATAAAACCTGTATCCTCTATCTGTAGGTATTCTCCCGGCAGACGTATGGGGCTGCATTAAATACCCCATAGATTCAAGATCAAACATAATATTCCGCATTGTTGCCGGGGATACCGAAAAGGAATACTTCTGCACAAAAGAACGTGAGCCTATAGGCTTTCCTTTTGTAATGTACTCAAAAACAATCGCCCTTAAAACAGCAGCTTCCCGTTCATGCAACTGTCTGTCATCCTGTTCGGCAAATTTCATATTTTCACCACTTATTATTAGCACTCCACGGCATTGAGTGCTAATAATTTACAAAAACCAGATCGAATCGTCAAGTCAAATTAATAAAATTGTATGCTTTTTGCAGGTAAATCGAGGGGTTTTTTCTATTTTTTCTTAGCTTTTCCCGTGTCCTTCTCTTTCTGCTTTTCATCTTCCTCAACGCGCTGACGGAGCGCGTCAATTGTATTCTTTATTTTTTTCGCGTCATCAGTCTCGCCGAAAAGCACATGTATCTTTCTGAGTGCCGTCAACAGCTCAATAGAGTTCAACAAATCGCTTGTAGCCTTTGTCGACTGTTCATATTTTGACCTGAACTGCTGCGCGGCCTCCTTGAGGCTTGCCTTGCACAAACTCATCAGCTCACGGCGTTCCACATAATATTCCGACCTCGGGTCTCTGAGACGCTGTGTATCGGAAAAACTTATAATATTTTTTGTCACCACAGCAATCCTTCCCTTGATATCGACAAAGGACCACTTCCACTTTGACCCCTCCCCCATACGGTCCATAAGTGTCGAATACACATGGTTTATCCTTTCCAGAAAACGCAGTATCTGCAGAGGATTAACTTTTTCAATCTGCACCAGGTATTCGTCATTTTCCCCGAGGGGCCGGTCAACCTCTGTTCCCACAAGGTCTTCCATAAGCTGCAGCACCTTGTAGAAATTTTTCCGCCCCTCGTTGAGAGAGGATTCTTTTTTTATCTGCAGCATTTCAACCGAGGCGTCATTCATGCTGACGTAGAGCATTATGATCTTTAAATACTCCAGCACCATTTCAAGTTTTTTATACGGTGCAATACGGGGCATCTTTTTAATCTTCAGTTCCGCGTCCTTGATCCTCTTAAGGGATTCATCAATGTCCCGCTTGAACTCTGTTATATAATCATTATATGCCGCTTTTTCAGCCTTTGTTATTGCCATTCCGCAAACCCTGAACTCTTTCTTTTTTCAAGTATCTATATAACAGTATCGAATTAAAATATTCAAGTAAAAGATAAATTTTTTTCTTGATTATTTTCTTGACTATTCAGATACCGTATATATCGTTACTTTTTCGATTGGAATTCGTGTTACACTAAATAATTGACGTTTTATAAAGACTGTTGCCGCATACGGAATAGCGTTTGTTATTCCCTTTTTTCGTTATGGCTGATTGATTATGGGAAACCGAAAGGTTCTTGTGGATAACGTAATACCCCAACAACAAAATAATTCTATTTCCTCAAAAGGAGAAAACCGTGACACTAAAAAACACTGAGATCAAAAAACCCGAAGGCAAACTCGGTGTACTGATACCAGGCCTTGGAGCCGTTAGTACAACCTTTATAGCCGGCGTGATGCTTGTGCGCAAAGGTCTGAATGTACCAGTAGGATCGCTTACGCAAATGGGTAAAATTAAAGTAGGCAAAGGAGACGAGTCGCAATATGAGAAAATTAAGGAATTCGTCCCCCTCGCAGACCTTAAGGATATGGAGTTCGGCGGATGGGATCTCTTCGAGGACAACTGCTACGAGGCTGCATCGAAAGCGGGTGTTCTGAAACAAACCGATCTGGACCCTATAAAAGACGAGCTTTCAGCCATTAAACCATGGAAGGCAGTCTTTAATAGAAACTTCGTAAAAAAACTTGACGGAACATGGGTAAAGAAGGCGCCCACAAACTGGGAACTTGCGCAAATGCTCATGGAGGATATTAAAAATTTCCAGAAGGAAAAGAACATCAGCCGCATGGTAATGATATGGTGCGGAAGTACAGAAATTTACCAGGAAACAATTCCCGGCGTTCATGACACCCTCGAGAATTTTGAAAAAGCACTGAAAGCAGACAATACGACAATTGCCCCGAGCATGATTTACGCATACGCGGCAATTTCCATGGGCATCCCCTTTGCGAACGGCGCGCCGAATCACTGTCTTGACGCTCCCGCGCTCAGGGAACTCTTCGCCAGCAAAAAAGTACCGGTTGGCGGCAAGGATTTCAAAACAGGCCAGACCCTCATGAAAACGATACTTGCACCGGGCCTCAAAGCGCGTATGATCGGTGTTGAAGGATGGTTTTCAACCAATATCCTCGGAAACAGGGACGGTGAAGTGCTGGACGACCCCGAATCTTTCAAGACAAAGGAAGTGAGCAAGCTTTCTGTTCTCGACCAGGTATTTCAGCCGAAACTCTATCCTGAACTCTACAAGGATTACTATCATAAAGTAAGAATCAACTACTATCCTCCCCGCGGCGACAATAAGGAAGGGTGGGACAACATCGACATCTTCGGCTGGCTCGGGTATCCGATGCAGATTAAAGTCGACTTTCTCTGCCGGGATTCGATCCTCGCGGCGCCGATCGTTCTGGACCTTGTACTCTTTTTCGACCTCGCACAGCGTGCTTCAATGTACGGAATCCAGGAGTGGCTGTCATTCTACTGGAAGAGCCCGATTACAGAAGGCTACGAGGAGCCGATTCACGACCTCTTTGTACAGCTCATGAAGCTTAAAAACACCATGCGCTGGCTCATGGATGTTCCTCTTGTGACATACCTGGGAACTGAATCCTACGATTAATCGGTTCCTTTTCCAACGCAGTACACAACAAAAGCCTGAAGGCAATGGAGATACTATCTCCCGCTTTCAGGCTTTTTTTAATCTGAAACAGTTATATAATGCAGCACTACAGATACCCCATTACGTAACTGCCCCGCTCCGGACAGCAGCTTACTAAATCAACGTTACGATTTTTTCTTCCCTTGCGCAGGAAATGCACAACCTGACACCTTCCTTGCTGTCTTTACCGGGAACATAATAGTGGTTTAATTTATTTATTTCGGCTCCACATCGTGCACACTTCATAGTAAAACCCCTTTAAAGATTGAGTTATACTATACTTTTCGGATTTGCAATTCCTTTTCATTAATGAAAAATTCCCCCCATGATCAATTTGGTTGACGCCGCAGCCCATGGTGAGTAGTATTATCCGGATACGAATCTGCCGTATAAACCCTGACACCTTACGGAAAAAGGAATGCCCACTGCACTCATAAAAAGACTTTCTCTCCTCCTCGGCATAATGCTGGGAGCAGTACTGGTTGTACACACACTGATATATCTGATACCGGGTGACCCCGCTATTATGATCGCAGGGGACTATGCCAACCCGGAAGATATCAGGGCGATCAGAAACGAACTCGCGCTGAATGACCCGTTTTTCATCCGGTACCTCCACTACCTGAAGCGCCTCAGCGTCCTTGATATGGGGAAATCAGTTTACACGGGGGCCCCTGTTACTGAAATTCTGTGGGAGCGGTTCCCGGCAACCCTTGCCCTTGCCGTCATCGCCATGATTATCGCCGGCATTACAGGCATCACCTTTGGAATTATATCCGCCGTATGGAAAGGCAGGGCCGCAGACTACCTTATTCTCTGGAGTTCCTCTGTCTTTATATCGACCCCGATATTCGTAACGTGTTTTGTGCTGTCACTCGTGTTCTCATACTACCTGAATCTCCTCCCCCCATCGGGGAAACAGGGGATGAATCCCCTGTACATTATTCTTCCCGCCCTGGCGCTGGGGTCACGGTCAATCGCGCTGATTGTCCGTGTTGTGCGGAACGAACTGCTTGAGGTACTGCGTACCAACTACATAAAGGCGGCCCGGTCCCTTGGGTTTCATGAAACCCGGATTATCCTTGTTTTCGCGCTTAAAAATATTATCGCCCCGGTGCTCACCATCATTCTCCTTGACTTCGGCGCGTATCTGGGAGGAGCGGTAGTCACTGAAACAATTTTTTCATGGCCCGGCATCGGGAGGCTCCTTATTATCGCGCTCCATAAACGTGACATTCCCGTTGTGCAGGGCGTCATCCTCCTCGGGACATTTCTTTTCCTTGCAATCGGAATTGCCATAGAAATACTGCAGGGCGTATTGTCAAAGAATTCCCGCGAAAACGCCCCGGCATAACAAAATAACTTGCAAAATTATGATTACTGGTTCCTGATGATTAAAATTTTTCCCCGGAGGATGTGCCATGATGCCCTGCGAAGGCGGTCTGCAGACAGTAAAAGGATTTTCTTTTTCAGCGATAAAGGCGGAGATCCGCTATAAAGACAGGCTCGACTTTTCCCTTATTGTGTCCGATACCCTCTGCAATTGCGCCGGGGTATTCACCACAAATAAAATTTTCGCCGCTCCTGTCGCCCTCTGCAGGGAACGGACAGGGAACCTGATAAAAGGTATTCTCATCAATGCCACAAACGCCAATGCCTGCACCGGTGATGAAGGGTACCGTAACGCCCGTGACCTGACCGCGGATGCAGCAAAGGAACTCGGGGCCGGTCCGGA
>ERZ795057.1544-NODE-1544-length-19500-cov-4.551350_pt1 | contig 19500 bp, 14 predicted proteins | sample MGYA00375141_ERZ795057 | MGnify/ENA primary metagenome ERZ795057 (study PRJEB30186, sample SAMN05720163) | activated sludge metagenome | isolation source: Anaerobic digester | place: Hong Kong | collected 2015-01-26 ... | reverse complement strand
TCCACAAATATGCCTCCGATATAAAAGAAAATGGCTTAGTGATTAAAAAACATACCACAATAAACCCAATACACATCAATATCCTGGCTACAATAGGCATGACAGAAATCGAAGTAAAAAAAATGCCTCGAGTGTGTATTATTTCAAGCGGTGATGAGTTAGTCCACATAGATGAAAAACCCTTACCTCATCAAATCAGACGATCTAATGTATTTATGTTGGTTTCTTTATTGAGAGAATTAAAACTTGAAGTCAATGAATATCATCTTCATGACACCATGAGCGACATTGTCTCGACTTTGTCAAAATTGGAAGATATGTACGATGTGCTAATCATCAGCGGGGGTGTCTCAAAGGGAAAATTTGATTACATTCCTAAGGCCTTGGAGGAACTGAACTATGAAAAACTCTTTCATAGAGTCAACCAACGACCTGGAAAACCATTTTGGTTTGGAAAGAAAGGGGATAAAGTAGTTTTTGCGCTGCCTGGAAATCCAATTGCCTCTATCGTTTGCCTAAGCAAATATTTCGTCCCTTGGTTGAAAAAATCAATGAGTCCTAACGAAGCTATTATGTATCAATATTATTCATTGACAGAAGATTTCACGGCCAAAGGGGACATGACATTTTTTCCCGGTGTACAGCTTATAGGAGATTCAAAGAATGGGTTAAAAGCTCATATTCTATCAACAACCGGTTCGGCTGACCTACATAATAATCAATTCATAAATGGTTTTATAGAGTTTCCTGCAGGTATTAGCCATTATGATAAAAACAATATTTATAAATTTATTCCTTTAATTCCCAGCTAATCAATGAACGAAAGCAATCATAAAAAACACGGTAGCGAATCCCGAAAAAACATCGGAAATTTTCATCACAATGAATGGGCTATTATGGGATCAACTTGCGGTGAAATAAACAAATTTTTCTTGCAAATTAATGAGCATCTGTCTAAAAATCATAAGGTCTATTATATTGATGAAGATCACAGTATTTCTACCAATTATTTAAAAATTCAAAATAAAAAAAATATCCTCTATAAGCATCCATCTGAAGACTTGAATTCGTTTGACTTTAAATTCTTACTCAATGATGCCGACATGGTATTCATCAATGGAAACCACTATCAAGCCCAAAAACAAATAATCATCATCGACGACAGAAAAAAAGATTCCTTGTTAAGAAAATTGGACAAAATCACCGACTTGGATTTAGTATTGCTACATCCAGATAAAGATAAAGTGTATGATTTCTTACAAGATAAAATCAAAGACACTACCAAAATAATTGATATCACCCAAACCGAAAAAATTGTAAAATACCTCAAATCAAAATTACAAATCCCTAGTATCAAAGCATTAATTCTAGCCGGTGGGGAAAGCCGAAGAATGGGAACGGATAAATCTCAAATCAACTATCATGGAAAACCACAGGAGCAATATTTATTAGAACTGTGCGAAGAACAAAGCATAATGGCTTATCTCTCAAAAAATTCTATTCAAGATTCAAATAATCACAATCAAGAATCAATTATTGTCGATAGGTTCAATAATTTTGGCCCACTTAGCGGAATTCTAAGTGCTTTTGCAGAATATCCAGATTATGCCTGGCTCGTAATGGCTTGCGATTTACCACATCTAGATAAAACCACCATTGCAAGATTAATAAAAGAAAGGAATCCCAGTAAATATGCGAGCTGTTATCAAAGACCGGACAATGAATTTCCTGAACCCTTGATTACAATTTATGAACCGCGAAGTTATCAGCGAATATTAAATTTCTTAAGTTTAGGATACAGTTGCCCTCGTAAATTTTTGATTAATTCTGATGTAAAAATCATTAACCTCAAAGATGGTCTCACTGTAAAAAATGCCAACACACCAGAAGAAATGACGGCAGCAAAAGATTTTATAAACAATCAATTAGATAAGAACCGTAGTTGAAAGAAAGCTGTATTAGAATGGAGTACTAGCTTGAAATTTCTTTCCAATTCACTACATTTGCTTATAATATATTTTGAGATTTTAAATCAATGAGCAAATCCACACAAGGAGCATTTAATAGAAACTTTGCAAGAAAAAGGAAAAAAAATCACAGCGTGGAGGAATTAAAAAACATGATACCTTTAGGTGATTTAAATGCCCTTAGTGAGGCGATGACACTCATCGAATCCGAAAAACAAATACCACAGATGCTGGATCTACTTCAGTCGGCTCAAGATGCATCTTTTGACTTTAAATCGAAAAGAATTGCCATAACGGGTTCACCGGGAGTAGGGAAAAGCAGTATGATTGAGTCCTTTGGACTTTACCTGCTGGACAAAGGTCATAGAATAGCCGTATTGGCCATAGACCCCAGCAGTCAAATATCGGGCGGTAGCATACTAGGGGATAAAACCAGAATGGAAAAGATGTCCGCTCATCCCAATGCATTTATAAGACCTAGCCCAGCACGGGATTTTCTGGGTGGTGTCGCATCCCACACAAAAGAATTTATCACCTTATGTGAATATGCTAAATATGATTATATCTTGATAGAAACCGTCGGTGTGGGTCAGTCGGAAACTTATGTCAAAAATATTACCGATTGCACCATTTTGCTGCTACAGCCCGGTGCAGGTGACGATTTACAAGGAATAAAAAGAGGAATAGTGGAAATTGCCGACATCGTACTTATAACAAAAGCAGATGGTGAGCAGTACAATCAAGCCATAAAAACTAGAAATTTCTATAAGGATGCCCTCCGTTATTTTGTGCATCCGTTATCTAATTGGAAAGTCAGTTCCTTGCTTTTTTCATCTCAAATGCATCAAGGTGACGATGAGCTATATCGGCTAATCCATGATTATTTCACCGTCGTAGAAGATTCAGGATATCTTAGTAAACTTAGAAAACAACAGAATCTTAAATGGCTGAACGAAGAACTCAGCAAGTACATAATCAGGCGATACCGCGAAAAACACCACATCAATACTCAAGAAATCAATGCTCTTGCCAATGACCGTCAAATTAATATTTACGAGACCTTCAGTACACTTATTTCTGATTATAAAAATCTTTAATTTTATTTGCACACAATTTTTCAAGTGATGGCAAAATTTAATAAATTGATGGTAAAAGGATTTTTCATTGCTACGCTTATGTTTTTTAGTGTCATGCAAGTTCTGCATGCCGACACTAATGACACATTGCCGCAATACATCAATCCCATCAAAGGAAATCTTAAACTGTCGGGTTCATTTGGAGAGTTGAGATCTGGACACTTTCATACGGGTATTGATATAAAGTCCAATAATACTTATGCTGGAGATAGTATATTTTGTATTGCAAATGGCTGGGTGAGCCGAATAAAAATTGACCGCGTCGGTTACGGAATCGCCGTGTATGTAGATCATCCGGAGACTGGTCACACCTCACTTTATGCTCATTTGTCAGCCACCAATCCTGAGATTGACAGTATCATATTTAATTTACAAAAGCAATTAAAATCATGGGAACTGGACGTCTTCTTCGAAAAGGATAAGATACCATTGGGTGCTGGAGAATTAATCGGTTTTTTAGGGAACACCGGATATTCATTGGGGCCACACTTGCATTTCGAAATTAGAGACACCAAGTCGGAAAAAGTGCTGAATCCGTTTCTTTTTGGAATCAAACCCACGGACACTAGGTCTCCCATCGCACTCTCTGTGGACATCTATGGCCTCGATTATTCTCTACAAGTCATCGATAGACAGACTAAGTACAGCCCGAAAAACAAAAACAGTGGTGTCCTTAATTTTGGTATCATCACAGTGCCTGCGTATCGAGCCGGAATAGGAGTTCAATGCTTTGACCTTATGAATGGTGCCAGCAATTACAATGGTATATATAGATTGGAAATGAAAGTGGATGGAAATGTCGAATATGTGGCGCAGTTTGACACATTGGAATTCGACTATGCCAAGCAAATCAATGCCTATATTGACTATCATTCCAAAATAGAAAAAGACAGAAGCGTATCTTGTTGTTATAAAAAACCGGGCAATCAACTCAGTCTGATTACAACCGCTACCTCTCAAGGTCTAATCAATCTGTACCCTGACCGGACAAGAAATGTGGAGGTTAATATATCAGATATTGAAGGCAATAAAACAACGATTAATCTCAAGTTGGTGGCGGCTAATACCATCAAGCACTATGAAGGGCAGTTTCAAAAATTTTTGAAGTGTAAGGTTGACACCACATTCATAAGTCAAAATTGGCAATTTCATTTTCCAAAAGAGGCACTAGCCATTGACCTTCCTTTTAATTTCAAGATGTCTCGAATTAACGATGAAGACATTTATCAAATTTGTGAAGAGTCCACTCCACTACTGTGCAATATTGAGGGGGTCATTCCAGTTCAAGAACACATTAATTTTGATAAAAGCAAAGTGCGACTAGTACGCATTGAAAAGGAAGGCCTTGCGGATTATGGTTCTGAAATAATAGATTCAACCCTACGAGTGAGCTTGGCTAAATTTGGAAATTATAAGTTCTTTGTTGATACCATCGCACCCGTTATTAAAAAAGTCGAATTTCCTAAGAAAAGTAAAACGGGCATGATTTTTAAATTTGAAATTTCTGATAAGCCTTTCGCTAAAAACAAGGGAAAAGACATCCATTACAATATCTATGTGGACGACCAGTGGTACCCCGGAGCATTCAAGGATTTGACCCATAGTCTTACTATTGATACTCGAAGGATGGATATTGGAATCCACAAGCTTAGAATCGAAGTCACCGACGGTGTCGGAAATGTCTCCGAGTACGAAGGAAGCTTCGAACTATATTAAACTCCTTTTACCTTATTTCAATGATATCGATGCCGCCTGTATGATGTCTCGATGACCAGCTGTTCCTTCATATCCAATTGCAACCACAATATCAATATTATCTTCATTCCAAAGACCTGTATTATCCTCCGGTAATTGATAAGAAAAATTTTCATTTATTGGTTGTGACTCTTTTAAACTGGTAGGTAACGGATCTCCATTATAAGCTGTCAACATGGTTCTTAGGACATGATTGTGTTCGAAATCTTCTATGATTCCAGAATTGTTTTCCTGAGCATCAATAATGTGACTTTCAGTAATGAAGACACTGATTCTAAGATTTCCACTTAAGTTAACGAGAGGAAGTATACCTACTTTTAAATCCAATTGCCTAGACCCTTCATCATAATCTTTTGATAAAAATAATTCTATCTCTTGTTCTTTATTTAGCTCTTGTACTACATAAGATTTTACATTTTCTACAATAGGCGTTGCTGGATAATCTTCACCATCAAATAATACTCTATCAACAAGTAATCCGGGCTTACCCCAAGCCGGATAATGATAATCTTCTAAATCTATTGAGAATTGATTTCTGAAATCATATTGGCTATAACCCTCAATCGGTTGCGTCAATCTAGTTCCATGAATTCCAACGGCAACCAGATTACTAGGAAATTCCTCTAGTAAACTTTCAATTTCATAGGCTGCTTTTGGACAATTAGGGCATTTTACCCCGGTTAAGTCCTCCAATAGCACAATTTTTCCTGTTGCGGGAACAAAGAAATCAGGTATGATTACTTCCTTCTCCTCACAAGAAACTAACACAAGGGCTGTTAATATTGGTATAATAAATTTTTTCATCATTCTCTTTTTTATCAATTAAAAATTGGAGCTCATATTAAATCTAACGCCATTAAATGCAGGTTCTAGTCTGCAGATTCCACCGCTACACACAATACCTTCCACTTGCTTCACATATCTCAATGAATATCGGTTAGCACCACTACTATAAATAACACCTAATGTTGGGTACAGAATTTTTTCTTTTATTCCGTTGCTCAACTCCTTTTTAGGATTTGTATTATACATCACTGACCCTTCAAATTGCCAATGCGGTGCTATACTATACTCCGCCAATGAATAAAACCAACTACCGAAATCTTGCTTTGTATCCATATATTGTATTTCCATTCTCAACGAATTATGCCTGTTAAATTTATACAGGATATCCGTGAATGGCACGAATGCTTTCACATTTTCAACACCGGGCTTGCCCTCATAGACATCTTGATTGTATTCCAAAACTTGCACTCCACCTATGACTTGTATTTTTCCTGGTTTCTTGTATTGAAATTGGGTGTATATCTCATTATAAAGCGTCTCATTTTCTAGAGTATTGATTGTCGAAAAGTTAACCAATACATTCCAGTGTTTATTAATTTTATATTGTGCATCGACTTGAAATGCTTGTTCGCTCACATCCTGTGTCGCCGGACTATATCTTGAGGTCAGCCTGTAAGTATTTTGGCGGTTCATAGGTGGTAGGTAGTTAATTAAACCTCTATTAAGCTGCAAACTTGGGTCTACGCGGAATGAAAAATTCTTTGTTCTCTTACCTTCGAGAGTCAACCCTAACTTACCAAGCGCCAAACTCACACTACTATATAGTACAGAGCCACTTCTTCTAACATATTTTCCTTCTACATACTCGCCGTTTATCAATTTTCTTTTTGCCATAGAATCATAAAAAACATCATCCGATTTTATCGCTGCTTCGAGATACCAAGTTAGACCCATATAGCTTAAAGTGTTGTAAAAAGTAGCTGCATAAGTATTGTAAGTCGGTGAAAATCTATCTTCCTCTAGATACGATTGTAATATAGAAACGATCCCGTCCATGGTATTGTCAGAAAATGTCCGATTCACAAATCCAATTCCGGGTACTATCGAAACAGGTTTCTCAGTCCCGAAAACAAAAAATCTTTCTGTACTGATACCCTTAATAAATCCTTCATAAACATCAAAAGCATTTTTTTGTCTTCCACCGAATCCCTTAATATACCAATCGTTAGAGATGTTGTATTTGGCACTTAAACCTTTCATTGCATTATCGATGAACAAAGTCCTTTGCTCATAAGCACGATAGATCAATCCGCTTCCTATCTGGTCATAAAGATATCCCACTTCAAAATCAAGTTTTCCTACAGATTTTTTAACAAACCACCTTCCGATACCCTCTGCACTGTAACTTTCTACTGGATTCTTTAAATTTGAATTTTCGTACATATCAAATCTAATTCCTACTCTCAAGTCATCTCTTGTATAATTTAGATTTAGCCATGCTTCACCACCAACTAATTGATTGTCGTATTGTGGAACATTAAATGGACCAATCAAACTATCTATTAAAAACAAGTTCACGTTGGTCTCAAGATTCCCTGACCAAGAGCCGGGATTCTGAGAATACATATTGGCGGAAGTTATCACACATAGAATCAAAATCAGAAACCGCTTCATAATAAAATTGATTTTAGTTAAAAGTATGTTAACATGATTCTTTGATGTTCTTTGAAAGAAACTAAAATCATCAAACACACGTCTTCAATTGCGGCTTAAAGATATAAATTATCGGATTTTAATCTAAATTTATATATTTGAATTTCAATTTTAATACGAGCAAATAAACTTTTTGATATTAAATAAAATTTTTAGAATATGAAGAAAATCTTGTTATCTCTATTTACAATAGCAATTCTAAGCTCATTCGCTTCCGAAAGTGGAAAATTTCCGTCAATTAATATTAAGACTTTAGATTCTCGAAGTGTAAATACTTCTGATTATGTAGGAAATGGAAAATTGACAGTGGTAAGTTTTTGGGCTACTTGGTGCTCACCTTGTAAGAGAGAGCTAGATGCCATGGCCGAATTGTATCCTGACTGGGTTGATCAATATGACATTCAATTTTTAGCCATCACTATAGATGATGCCCGAGGACTGGCAAAAGTACCTGCAACAGTAAAATCAAAAGGTTGGGAGTTTACTGTCTTATCAGACCCAAAAGAAGAACTTAAAACAGCTTTAGGATTTCCCACCGTACCTCAAACATTTATTGTAGATGGTCAAGGAAATATAGTCTATTCACACTCTGGATATGCTCCTGGTGATGAATTTGAATTGGAAAAGAAACTTAAAAGTTTGTCAGGAAAATAAAAACGCATTATCTTTGATGTATAAATAATTAGCTCCAAGGTTTACATGTTGGGTGTAAGCTTTGGAGTTTTTTATTTAATCCTTTCATACTCAAAATAATAGGGTTGTTTAAGTATGTATCATGATTTAATGTCGATTATTTGCCATTAAGGAATTTTGTGATACTTTAATGAAAGGCACGATGACTTGTAGAAAAAATTTAATAATTTCCATCAAAACAATGCTACATCATCTTGATAATCAGAATACTTTAATCAATCTTAATACTAAAGCGATAAAATTTCTTATCTTTGCAGCCGTTTTAAGGAGACATAATGTGTATATATTACTATGAGCGATAGAAAATTACTGTTTGTAACACAAGAACTTGACCCTTATACAGCCCTTTCTACAATTTCAGAAAAGATTAAAAATTTGCCGGTAAAAGCCAATGATAATGGCTATGAGGTCAGAATTTTAATGCCACGTTTTGGTCTAATCAACGAAAGGCGACATAGACTACATGAAGTAGTTAGGCTTTCGGGGATGAATATTATTGTAGATGATGAGGATTATCCATTGATAATTAAGGTCGCCTCACTTCCCGGAACGAGAGGTGTACAGGTTTATTTCCTCGACAATGACGAATTCTTCAAAAGAAAACAGATGTTTACTGATGAAGATAATGTCGAATTTGAAGACAACCAGGAGAGAATGGTCTTTTTCTGCAAGGGAGTCATGGAAATTGTCAAAAAATTTGGATGGCCACCTGATATTATTCATTGTCATGGGACGATGACAAGCTTGGTGCCTTTTTATATAAAAACAGCATATCAAAATGACCCCGTGTTTCAAGATGCGAAAGTCATCTATTCTGTATATGAGGATGTAATAGGTAAGAATTTTGACAAAAAGTTTTTTGAGATAGCAGCGATTAATGACTTGACCGAGAAATCATTAAAATCTTTCTTATCAGATGACAAAATCGACCTAAATCGAGGTGGAATTAATAGTGCCGATGGTATTGTCATAGGTAGCGAATTGGTAGAGCAAAACGTTTTAGACGCAATTAATGATTCTGGCAAACCAGTCCAAAATCTAGGAGATCAAGAAAATTTCGTTTCAGAGTCATTAAGTTTTTATAACGAACTAATAGGCGAATAAGCCACCATAATTTTAAATGAGAAGTATAAAGCAATTTTGTTTTTTCTTGATTATCATAGTCTTAGGTGTCTCTTGCGATAACGAAACCACCATTGGGACAGATGTTGTTAATGATGAATACTTAAATATTAAGTTCAAGAATGACTTCATTCCCTTTGGAAATATTCAGGAAGTCGATTCTGTATTGAATTATGTGTATCCTATTGATTATCGAACAGAACTATTAGGCGAAATTGAAAATCCTGTGTTTGGTTATTCCTCTAGTAAAGTATTTTCGACCATTACGCTAAATACAGCTACCTCATTTCCAAAATTTGATGAGTCGATATTTGACATCAAAATTGACTCTATGGTACTCACGTTTGCATACGATACACTTGGGTTTTATGGTAATGAGGATGCCGTGCATCATATTACCTTGAAAAAAATCACAGAAGATTGGTATGACAGAGACACCTTATATTCTAATCTTGATTTGGCGACAGACCCGACGATAATAGGAGAAACTAATTTGATACCCAATCCAAATGATTCTGTATGGATTAATTTGCACACAATAGATTCGCTTGTCAAGCAAAAACCGCAACTTAGAATCAAGCTCAATGATGCTTATGTCAATGAATTGGGTGAAAAGTTCAAGCTGGTCAAAAACGACACCACTCTTAGAGAGGTCATACAAGGCTTTGCCATCGAAAGCACCGTGGACTCAAAGGATAGTTTTATAGCACTTGACATGGGCGGTAGTGCCAATTCTGTGGTTGGTGTCAATGGACTAAAAATATATTTCAATCAAATAGACACTTCAAACAATGAAAGAGTTAAAAGTTATTATTCTTTTTTGATTTCTAATCGAAAAGGAGCTAACTACATTACTAATTACTCTTCAAGCGAAGTTGGACAGGCACTTGGTGATTCGACACTTTGCAATGATTATTTGTATATACAAAGTATGTCAGGTGTGCGGTCTAGAATAAACTTTGACCACAGCAGTCTAGTTAATATGGCATCGGGAAAAGAATTTACGATCAATTATGCAGAATTAGAACTTTCAATCGCAGAAGATGCCAATCAAAATACAACGTTATATGAACCCATAAGCTTTATCACGTCTTCCGTATACAATGATAGCGGAGTATTGGTATTAAGCCCTGATATGATTTATTCTTACAATAAGTACAATAATTATAGTGCTGGATATGGTGGCACCATCAAAAAACTAGATACAGGTATTTCTGTTTATAAATGCAATGTTACAGACCTTTTGAAATCTGCTATTGAAAATGACAAGGATTTTGAGGTATTCTTGGATGCAGGATCCAAAACCCAAAATCCTAGACAAACGGTGCTTTATGGATTTGAAAATCCACTTTATGCACCTAAACTAAATGTCACATTTACTGAACTATAAAAACAACTAAAGATGTGTGGAATAGTAGCATATATTGGAAACAGAGAAGCCTACCCCATCATTATTGAGGGCTTAAAAAGGCTTGAATATCGAGGTTACGACAGTGCTGGAGTATCCGTGTTAAATGGAAAACTCACCACAGTCAAGAAAAAAGGAAAAGTTTCTGAACTCGAAGATGCTGCAGCTAAAGAAAACATGCATGGTACTGTGGCGATTGGTCATACTCGATGGGCGACTCATGGCGAACCCGATGATGTCAATGCTCATCCACACCATTCTGGCAACAATCGAATCAGCCTAGTACATAATGGAATCATAGAAAATTATTCTTCGCTTAAAAAAGCCTTGATAGAACTTGGGCATGAATTTAAGAGCGAAACCGACACGGAGGTATTGACCCATTTAATAGAGGAATATCAAAAAAGAGACAATCTTGATCTAGAAGATGCCGTATTAAAAGCCCTCAATAAGGTAGTGGGAGCTTATGCCATTGTTGTTTTTGATGTCAATAATCCTGACGTAATTATTGGTGCTAGAAAATCAAGTCCACTAGTAGTAGGAATTGGTGATGATGAATATTTTATTGCATCAGATGCTTCTCCCATTATAAAGTATACCAACAAAGTCATTTATCTCAACGATGAAGAAATTGTGAGAATTCATAGAGGTGAGGGTGTTAAAGTTAAAACCATTGCCAATGAATTAAAAACACCTAAAATTCAAGAAATAGACCTAAAAATCGAAGCGCTGGAAAAAGAGGGTTTTGATCACTTTATGCTCAAGGAAATATTTCAACAACCGGAAACTATTTTTGAGAGCATGAGAGGTCGTCTAAATGCGGAGCTTGGCTGGGTGAAAGTCGGTGGCATGGATGATTATCTTAATAGAATTTTAAATGCCAAAAGAATAATCATACTTGGGTGTGGAACTTCATGGCATAGTGCCTTAATTGGTGAATATTTGATTGAAGACTTGGCACGAATTCCTGTAGAAGTAGAATATGCCTCTGAGTTTAGATATCGAAACCCAATCATAAATCGAGATGATGTGATTATTGCAGTATCTCAATCTGGTGAAACAGCAGACACATTGGCCGCTTTGGAACTAGGAAAGGAAAAAGGTGCTCTTACTTATGGCATCGTTAATGTCGTAGGATCTTCGATATCACGAGTGACTGATTGTGGTTCTTACATACATGCAGGACCTGAAATTGGAGTAGCTTCCACCAAAGCCTTTACGGGTCAATTGACCGTGCTAAGTCTTATCGCAATTTATCTTGGATATAAAAGGAATACCTTGTCGGAAGCATATTACCGGCAGTTACTCTATGCATTGGAAAGTCTACCTGCCAAAATAGAAAAAATCCTTCAAAGCAACGATCAAATAAAATACATTGCCAGCGAAATTCAGCATTGTGATAATGCTTTGTATTTGGGTAGAGGATATAATTTTCCGGTGGCTCTAGAGGGTGCATTGAAGTTGAAAGAAATATCATACCTGCATGCAGAGGGATATCCTGCAGCTGAAATGAAACATGGTCCGATTGCTCTCATTGATGTCAATATGCCCGTGATAGTCATAGCGACTAATAAAAATGCTTATGAGAAAATTCACAGCAATGTACAAGAAGTTAAAGCAAGGAAGGGAATCGTGATTTCGATAGTACTTGAGGGTGATCAAAAAATAAAGGAAATTTCTGATTATTGTATAGAAATACCAGAAACGATGGATCCATTATCACCATTACTCTCCGTTATTCCTCTTCAGCTTCTATCTTACCATGTGGCCGTATTAAGAGGTTGTGATGTCGATCAACCAAGAAATTTAGCAAAATCCGTAACAGTAGAATAATTATGCAATACAATTCAAGAAAAGAAGATCTCATCATTTCAGAATATGGCAGACATGTCCAAGAATTAATCATCCACGCCAAGACCATTCAAGACGATGAATATAGACAAAAATTTGTCGAATCAGTGGTAGAACTCATGGACCAGATGAATCCACAACAAAAAAACGTGAAAGAACATATCGAGAAGTTGTGGAGGCATGTTTTTCGAATTGCAAATTACGATTTAGATGTAGTTCCTACTGTTGGAGAGAGACCGACCCCTGAAAATGCGGTGAGGAAACCTGATCAATTACCCTACCCCCAATCCGAATTCAGATTCAGACATTATGGGCATTACATTCAAGAAATGATTGAAAAAGCCTTGGGATTTGAAGATAATGTCAAAAAAATGAATTTTGCGTATGTGATTGCGGCATATATGAAATTGGCATATCGAACATGGAATCGAGAGCATTATGTCAATGATGAAATCATCAAGGAAGACTTAAGAATCATGTCTAAAGGAAATCTTGTATTGCCAGCAGAAATTCAAATTGAGGATTTGGTACATCCAAGTACTATAGTGGTTCAATCTGCTTCTAAAAAGTCTAAAAAGCAGAAACCAAAATCCAACAAAGGTAATTCCTTTAAGAAGCCACCAATGGCAATGAATAAGCGAAAGTAATTTTACAATTTGTAGGATTTTCTTAATTATTTAGTTTTAAACCGCTACTTTTAGAACTAATAGATAATCTAAATTACTCGCCGAGGATATTATGATGAAAAAAATATTAACCAGTATTTTTATCGCATTTCATGGCTTAGTTTTAATTGCACAAAGTGATGACGATGCCTTATTTATAAAACAACTCCATTCTTATGCTTTAAAGGAAGGAAAGGCATATCAATGGCTAGATACTCTGTGCCTCAAAGCTCCCGGCCGCATTGCAGGATCTAAATCTTCAAGTATTGCAGAACAATATATGCTCGAAGTACTTCAATCACTTAAGCCAGATACCGTATTTCTTGAACCATGTGAAACAAAATCGTGGATGAGAGGATCTATCGAGATAGTTGAAACCATCGACCAACACGGTAATCGACATGAGCTACACACTTGTGCCTTAGGCAATTCCATAGGAACAGCGGGTGAAATGATATCTGGTGAATGCGTGGAAGTATTGAGTTTGGATCAAGTAGATTCTCTAGGAAATAGCCTGAAAGATAAAATCGTATTCTTTAATCGACCCATGGACCCATCATTGGTCAATACCTTTCATGCCTATGGTTCTGCGGTCGATCAACGGGTATGGGGAGCCAGCCGTGCAGCCAAATATGGTGCCAAAGCAGTCATTGTTCGCAGCATGACCAATAAAATAGACACCGTACCACACACAGGGACTTTGGTTTATATTGATTCACTTCCAAAAATTCCTGCTATGGCGATTTCGACCTTAGATGCGGAAAAACTAAGTGAAAAACTCAAAAATGAAAATATTACCATTAATCTAGCAAGTTCCGCTCAACCGGGAGCTGCCTCTGTTAACTATAATGTCATAGCTGAATGGCGAGGAAAACAATTTCCTGAGGAGATTATCGTATTCGGCGGTCATATAGACGCATGGGATATGGGAGCTGGGGCTCATGATGACGGTGCAGGATGTATACATGCCGTGGATGCGATAAACATATTATTGGCTCAAAATTACTTGCCAAAAAGAACCCTCAGAGTTGTACTTTTTGCCAACGAAGAGAATGGCTTGGCTGGAGGAAAAACGTATGCCGAAAATTCAAACAAGAGAAATGAAAAACATCTTGCCGCAATAGAGTCCGATACTGGTGGTTTTGTACCTAGAGCACTGTCATTTGATTCCGAGACATCCTTACTAATTGATTATATGAGATATGTCAATCAATGGCTCCCATTATTTGAAACCTACGACCTCAATTTCAAACAAGCCGGGTCAGGAGCAGACATCAATCCATTAAAATCGCAAGGAAGTTTACTAATAGGCTTACGTGTGGATCCTCAAAAATATTTTGATTTTCACCACACTAAAAATGACCAAATATATAACGTAAATCAAAGAGAACTGGAGTTAGGTGCTGCAACCATGGCGTCCATCATCTATCTATTAGATAAATATGGTTTAGAAACGAAGAATTGATATTAATATAAATTTGATAGACAAATGCATACGATAATAAAAGATAAGTTGATTGAAGTAGAGGGTCTTCATTTTGTCAATTATTTAAGTCACGAAAAAATACAAGAAAAAGTAAGAACTCTGGCTGAGTTTATTTCGATTGATTATAAGCATAAAGACTTGGTTTGTCTCGTGGTATTAAACGGAGCTTTTATGTTTGGTTCAGATTTATTAAGAAACCTTGATATCGGATGCGAAATATATTTTGTCAATGCTAAATCCTATATAGGTATGGAGTCAGGCGATTTAAAATTACAAATTCCTGACGACCTCCTGATAGAGTCTAGAGACATCTTACTAATCGAAGACATCATAGATAGTGGCAACACGATTTTCCATCTTAAAAATAATTTAAAGAAATATCATCCTCATTCCATAAGACTAGCATCCCTACTTTCAAAACCAGAAATGCACAAACACGAAATAGAAATCGACTATTTAGGATTTGAAATACCAAATAAATTTGTTATCGGTTATGGTCTGGACTACAATCACCAAGGTCGAAATCTTAAGGATATTTACCAGCTCAGGGAGGACATTTCAGAATAATTATTTTGCTGTTAAACTAATGTTAAACGATTAGTCCTAAAAACTGCTTCCGCATTTAATACGTTTTAAGCCTTATATCACACAAATAATTTTAATCGTATTCTAATTAAAATTTGATTAACGCTTTTAAATATTATTAAATGACAGACCATGTCTGAGATAATTACGGCAAGCAAGTAAGTTGATTATCCCGATTTGGTTGAGTTTTAAAAAATAAACAATTTTAAACAAATGAAATTCAAGAAATTTATACCTCAGCTTATTGCGGGGATGGTGGGAGGTGCCATAATATTTGGGTTTCTCCAATTTAGGCAAACTGATCTCAAGAATGTATCTAATAACCAAAATACTGCTAAAGCCATACCGGTAAGTATCACCGATAATGCGAATATTAATACGGGGCCCAATTTTGTATTGGCAGCACAAAAAGGCATTGCAGCGGTTGTTCATATAGCAGCAAAAGAAAGTGCAACACTTGCACAAGAAAGAATGGGTAAAAACCGAAACCGCAATTATGATAATTTCTTTAGTATTGAAGATTTCTTTGGAGGAGATGGCTTATTTGGCCAAAACTTTTATGCTCCTAAAAGTGGCACGGGTTCGGGAGTCATATATTCGCAAGATGGATACATAATTACGAATAATCATGTGGTAGGCTTTGCCGACGACATCACCGTTACAACACAAGATGGCAAAAAATATAAAGCAACCAAAGTCGGAACCGATCCCTCCACCGATTTAGCGGTAGTAAAAATAAATTCAGGAAGTTCCTTGCCGACTGTGACTTTGGCCGATTCTGATCAAGTAAAAGTAGGAGAATGGGTGTTAGCAATAGGAAATCCATTCGATTATCTTCAATCAACCGTGACGGCCGGTATCGTCAGTGCAAAAGGAAGAGATTTAGACATCATAAAAGGCGAAAAAACTATTGAGGAATTTATTCAGACTGATGCTGCTATAAATCCGGGGAATAGTGGTGGAGCCCTCGTTGATACCGAAGGCCGACTAATAGGAATTAATACAGCCATTGCCACACCTACCGGCGTCTATGCAGGATATTCCTTTGCGATTCCTAGTAATCTAGTAAAAACGGCAGTAAAGGACATTATGGAATATGGAAATATAGAACGGGGAAGCCTAGGAGTAAGGGGGGATGATGTACAGACATATCTTGATGAAGGTATGAAAATCAAAACTTCGAGAGGATTTTATGTTGAAGAAATTGCTCCTAGAAGTGCAGCTCAGTATGGTGGAATGCTTCCCGGTGACGTGATTACAGGTATCAATGGGAGTACCATTAATAATTTTGAAGATTTGAAAGAAAAATTAAAATTTACCAAAGTTGGTGACGATATTGATGTAAACATCAACAGAAATGGTAAAGAAATGACATTAAAAGTACAATTGAGAAAAGGAATATAGGGTTGAAATACGTTATAGTTTATAAAGTTGGTTTTTCGTTTTGTTTTGATGCATCCGCCTTATTGAGTGAGGCGGATGTTTTTTTATAAATAATCTGACCACGATAATGCTTAATTTTAATGATTATTGTCACAATTCTATATATCAAAAAGAGTTATTTTGTACTTTGGTGATTCAAACCAAGAATTAAGATAAAATTTATTGCTCAGCAAATTAAAAAATATGAAATTTCAAAGTTCCCTAGTTATCGTATTGTTATTAGGTTTTCTATGGTATGAGAGTTCTAGTTTAAAAGTTCAAAACTATGAAGAAAAAGAAAGTCTCATTTTACAGGGTGTAGATAAGATCATAGATTATGCCCATTACAATCCTAAAGAACTTGACGATGAGTTTTCTAAATACTTATTTGATGAATATTTAAAGAGATTGGATGGCGGTAAAAGATTCTTCACAATGGAAGAAATCAACCAGCTCAAACCATTCGAATCGTCTTTAGATGAACAAGTTAAGGTAGGTTCATTTCAGTTTTTTGACCAAAGTTTATTACTCTACGAAAAAAGTATAGAACGAGCAAGAGACATCATGAAAGAGATGGAAGCTGCGGAATTCGATTTTAATAAAAATGAAGAGCTGGAATTTGATTTTGATAAAAGGGCATTTGCTCAAAATCCAGCGGAACTCAAAGACTTTTGGCGTAAGCTTTTTAAATATGAAATCATGACGAAATATCTTGCCCTCAAGGAAGAATCTGAAAAAGGAGAAGCCTCTTCAGAAGTTGAGGATCTAAGCTATGTAGAAGATGAAGTCATAAATACAGATACAAAGAAAAAAGATCAGGCTCAAACGGCCAAGAGTGATGAAGAGCTCATGAAAGAAGCCCGAGAAAAAGTCAACAAAAACTTTGAAGATTGGTTTCACAGAATCGATAAACTAAGGAGAGAAGATCGTTTTCAGGCATATATGGGAGCTATTGCCAATTATTATGATCCACATACGGATTACTTTAGCCCAAAAGAAAAAGAAGATTTTGATATCAATATGGGTGGCAAGCTTGAAGGTATCGGCGCCAGACTACAGACTGATGGTGAATATACAAAGGTCGTAAGCATTGTACCCGGTGGTCCTGCATATCAAGATAAAGAACTCGAAGTCAATGATATCATTTATAAAGTTAGACAAGAGGGAGAAGAAGAAGCCACGGATATAAGCGGTATGAGAATCGACGACGTCGTTCAAAAAATTAGAGGTAAGAAAGGAACTGTGGTTATATTAACAGTAAAAAAGGAAGACGGAACTTTTAAAGATGTTTCGATTGAGAGAGATGAGGTCATTTTAGATGAAGGATTTGCGAGATCCGTAATAGTAGATTTTCCGGGATTGATGAATAATGTAGGATTGATAAAATTGCCGAAATTCTACTCAAGTTTTGAGAAAGAAGATGGAAACAGCTGCGCAGAAGATGTCGCCCTAGAAATTGAAAAACTAAAATCGGCCAATGTCAATGGAATCATTCTAGATTTAAGAAATAATACGGGAGGTTCCCTTCAGGATGTTGTGAAAATGACCGGATTATTTATTGAAGATGGACCTATTGTACAAGTAAAATCAAGAGAAGGTAAGCCCTATTTACATAAAGATACCGATAAGAGTGTAGCTTATGATGGGCCACTCATTGTCATGGTCAATAATTTGAGTGCCTCGGCGAGTGAAATAATCGCCGCAGCATTGCAAGATTATAACAGAGCATTAATCGTAGGAAGTAAATCCACTTTTGGCAAAGGAACAGTCCAACGATTCTTTGATTTAGATGATGCCTTACGAGGATATGACGATAAAAAGCCTCTTGGAAATGTGAAAATTACGGTGCAAAAATTCTTTAGAGTCAACGGCGGTTCAACTCAGATGAAAGGCGTGATACCAGATATCATATTGCCGGACAGCTATCAATACATCGATATCGGAGAAAAAGAGTATAAGACTGCTATGCCATATTCTGAAATTGCACCTGTTGCATATCACCAGAATGTAGTATCTCTTAATAATATTGATAAACTTCAAAAATTATCAGAGAATAGAATAGCGAATAATGAAAATTTTGTTCTAGTCCTTGAAAATGCAAGTAGGCTTAAAAAGAACAAAGACATTACTAAGTATTCTCTAAATATCGAAACTTTTAAAAATGATTTGGATCAAAAGGAAAAAGAAGCGGAAAAATTCGAAAATCTATTTGATCAAAAAATTGAAAAAATGCATTTTACTAATCTTGCCGTTGATACAAGTTATATTAACGCTGACAAAAGTAGAATTGACAGAAACAATGATTGGATAGATCACCTTCAAAAAGATTTTTATCTTCAGGAAACTCTCAATATTATGAGAGACATGATAGATAATGAAGCCTCGTTTGCGGGAATAGAGAAAAAATTGGATGTAAGGAAAGTAGAGTAATAGGATTAGATATCTATATCTCTAAGAGGTAATCAATCGCATCATTTCGAGTATGCAATAAACCTTGCATACCTAAAGATTGCGCCGGGATTAAATTTTGTTCTGTGTCTTCAATAAACAGGGTTTTAGAAGGCTCAATGCCAGATTGGCTAATCAATTCTTTAAATATTTCAATTGAAGGTTTGATTAGTCCCATTTGAAAAGAATAATATAGATTTCCTTCAAATAAATCTTGGAAATCATCGTACCTATTTCTCTTTTTTAAATCACGATTTACCCAGTCAATGTGAAGTTCATTTGTATTGGACAAAATCATTATCCTATATCGATTTTTCAGTTGTCTTAGTACCTCAAATTTGTGTTCGTCCCAACCCAGCAGCATGGCATTCCATGCTTTGATAATATTCAAAGGTTGAGGCGTTTTTCCCTTGGCCAGCCTCTGTATATTCCAGATAAATACTTCTCTGCTAATCTTTCCTTC
>ERZ795057.1543-NODE-1543-length-19505-cov-9.384010_pt1 | contig 19505 bp, 19 predicted proteins | sample MGYA00375141_ERZ795057 | MGnify/ENA primary metagenome ERZ795057 (study PRJEB30186, sample SAMN05720163) | activated sludge metagenome | isolation source: Anaerobic digester | place: Hong Kong | collected 2015-01-26 ... | reverse complement strand
TTTGTGTGGTTAAATTAGCACCTTCAGGAACAAAATAAGGCTTTCTTAGAACTGACAACAAGCCTTCCAAATCCAGTTTTCCTTGTGATAATCGAGGTAAAATGGTTCGGATATGTAAAATTCCAATCACATTATTGATGTCTTCTTCATAAATCGGCAAGCGCGTGAGATAGGTATTAACCAATTGTTTAATAATATCATCCCAATTATCGGTAATATCAATGCCAACCACTTCACTTCTGGGAACCATAATGTCATCAACGGTTATGTGTTCCAAATCCAGGAGGTTTATTACCATTTTTTGTTTGGCATCAGGACGAATACTGTGATTTTCAATAACCAGAGTTCTTAATTCTTCTCGCGATAATGCCTGCTCAGCCACATCCTTGGGAACACCAATAATTCTTAATATTCCATTGGTCATTAAATTCGTTGTCCAGACTATTGGATAAAGAATTTTTAATAATGGAGTGAGAATAAATGAAGCCGGAAATGCAATTCTTTCCGGGTGTAAAGCCGCATAAGTTTTCGGTGTTACTTCTGCAAAAATTAATATTAACAATGTCAATATTATCGTTCCATACGCAGCTGCTGCTTCAGGAGTGAGTGATGAATCATTAGCGATTTTAAAAGCGGCAATCGTCGCAATTGTCGATGCGGCAATGTTAATAAAATTATTTCCAATCAAAATCAGACCAATCAGTCTGTCCGGTTGATTGAGTAATTTTTGAGCCAGCTTTGCGCCTTTACTGGTTTTAGCCAGGTTTTTCAACTTTAAACGGTTCAAAGTCATTAGAGCCGTTTCTGAACTAGAGAAAAATGCGGAAAACACTATTAAAAGTGCCAGTATTCCCATCAAAACACTTAACGGAATCTCACTCACTTATAAAATCCACTCGATGACAATTTTGCTTCCCAAATATCCCATTGCCAGCAACGACATGCCCAATATGGTCAAACTAATAAGTTTCTCGCCTCGCCAACCTTTAGTCAATCTTCCTGCAATAAGAATTCCGAATATGAGCCAGGCCAAGAATGAAAAAACGACTTTATGTCCGATATGTTGATTAATAAAATCATCAATAAACAAAACACCGGAAAGCAATGAGGTCGTTAAAACCAGCCAACCCAAAAAGATAATATGAGATAGTTTTTTCTCTTGCTCAATTAAAGCGCCAAGTCCTGAATGAGAATCAAAACTATTACTTCTGATTTGTTTAATATTAACCCATAGGGACACCGCAAAAAGCGTTGCCACCGAAAGTATCGAATAAGCTAACATGGATAAAGTGATGTGCAAATCCAATTGCCATGAGAATTGTTTAGCCTCTTCAAGCTCTCCGGAACTGAGATGATACAAAATAAACGCCAGAACAACAAATATCACCAGCGGTAATATAACCCAGCGACTTTTTATTCTAAACAGAAAAACCACCAGAACCGACAACCAGGAAACCAGCATTACCGAGTTTGCAACGCTCATTATCCAGCCGTTTGCGTCAAACAAGGTGTGAAAACAAACGTAAGCATGCAATAACCACGCAAGATACGCAAGGATGATACCGAATTTGAATTTATCTGCCGGCAGCAACCATAACAAGTAGAAAATAGCAGACAGACTAATTACTGTAAGCATTTGAGAATAGTTTGAGATTTAACCATACGAAGTATTATAATGAACGGCTCGTGAAATACCAAGTGAAAAGAAAAACACATGTTTGATAATTTAAAAGAAAATCTGGCGAAATCCATACAAAAGATTAAAGGACAATCTACATTGACGGAAGATAATATCAAATCCGCATTGCGTGAAGTGCGTATTGCTCTTCTAGAAGCTGATGTCGCCCTGCCCGTTGTTAAAGATTTTATTGAACAAGTTAAACAAAGAGCAATTGGTGAAAATGTGATCACCAGTTTAAAACCGGATCAGGTTTTAATCAAAATTGTAAAAGAAGAGCTCACACAAACACTTGGAGCCGAAACTCAAACGCTTAATCTTTCTACTCAGCCACCGGCAGTTATTTTAATGGCAGGCTTACAAGGTGCCGGAAAAACCACATCAACAGCTAAACTTGCTAAGTATTTGATTGAAAGAGAACGTAAAAAAGTAATGGTGGTCAGTGCCGACGTCTATCGTCCGGCTGCGATTGAACAACTACAAACAGTTGCTGAACAAGTCGGAGCAGCCTTTTTCCCGTCATCGGTTATAGATGAGCCGGTAAACATTGGAAAATCCGCAATTGCAGCTGCTAAAAAAGGCTTTTATGACGTTTTGATTGTTGATACCGCAGGACGATTGGCGGTTGATGATTCAATGATGAAAGAAATTCAGTCCATGCAGCAAGGTTTAAACCCGATTGAAACCTTGTTTGTTGTTGACGCCATGACCGGTCAGGATGCGGCGAATACTGCCAAAGCTTTTTCAGAAATTCTTGATTTAACAGGTGTCATCATCACCAAAGTTGATGGTGATGCCCGTGGCGGTGCGGCATTATCGGTTAGAAATATTGTTGGCAAACCCATAAAATTCATGGGTGTTGGTGAAAAGATGGAAGCGCTTGAACCATTCCATCCTGATCGAATTGCATCCAGTATTTTGGGTATGGGCGATGTTCTCTCTCTGGTTGAAGAAATCGAGCGCAAAGTCGATAAGAAAAAAGCCGAGCAAATAGCTAAAAAGGTTCAAAAAGGACAAAGATTCACTCTAATTGACTTCAAAGAGCAACTGGAACAAATGCAAAACATGGGTGGCATGTCATCCATGCTTGATAAACTTCCGGGAATGGGCAACCTACCCGATGCCGTTAAAGGTCAAGTCAGTGATAAATCAACCAATAAAATGATTGCTATTATCAATTCTATGACTAAACAAGAGCGTAAATTCCCGCAACTGATCAAAGGCTCACGCAAGCGTCGTATTGCAGTTGGGTCGGGCAATGAAATACAAGATGTCACCCGTATGCTCAAACAATTCACCCAGATGCAAAAAATGATGAAGAAATTCAGTGGTAAAGGCATGATGAAAATGATGAAGCGTTTAGGCGGAAAGATGCCCGGAGGAATGCCGCCGGGTGGTATGCCGTTCTGAATGATTCTCATTCAAAGCTTGATTGAATTCCTATATCTTTCTTTTTGTAAACAAAAGTTATATTTGGTTGAATTAGTATTGTCTAAAGTATTAGAATCAACCGTTATTAGTTAAAAAGAGAGGAAAAATGAAGCGTTATATTATTTTATTGCTTTTATTTACCGTTATTTCGGGTTCAATAAATGCAGAAATTCTCCAAAGTCTTGGTGTCGATCAAAGAGTTGATTACAGTTCTCTGACACAATACGGCCCTTGGGATGACAGAAACTATCAAGTTACAAAAGAAGACTTGGATATTTTGCCAAATGATGATCAATATCTTTCAAATGTTCCGGTTTTTTTCAAAATCAAACATAGAAAAGACAATCCTCAAATTGGAAAATACTATCCACGTTCCACTCTACAGGCTTTCCAAATACAATACGGTGGCTTGTTAGTTAATGGAAGTTGGAATAAAGAGGGATTAGGTATCGGCTATCACCCAGAAGATACCTACGGTAAAACTCCTGAAAATACTATACTCGCTGTTCCATCATCAGAAACTCCATTGGAAATTGGAGTCAATGGTAATGAAGCATCAGTCGAATGTAATCCAACCAATCAAAATATTTGTGTTGCAGGCTCCAATGCAAGCGGTGGTCAAGCCATGTATTACTCGACGAATGCGGGCGCAACATGGACAAAATCACAAACAAACCCATCAAGTTGTTGTGACCCAACAATTGATTGGTCATCAGATGGTAGTATTGTCTATCAGGCAGATCTAAGTAGTTCTATCGGTGTTCGTTGGTCTCGTTCATTGGATCAAGGCGTAACTTGGGAGTCAATGAAAGTTTTAACTCCTAGCGGAAGTGATAAAGAATGGGTTCATGTCGATCGTTCCCAAACATCACCATATAAGGATAATGTGTATTTAACGTATCATAATAGCAACGTGATGCAATTTGCAAAATCTGAAGACTTTGGTGTGACAATGTCTACACCAACATCATTTGGATCTGAACCTCAGGGTATTGGTAGCGATATAACAACTGATACCAACGGTAACATTTATTATTTCTATCCTACTTTGAGTAACTCTCACATCAGAGTGTTAAAGTCAACAGATGGAGGTGATTCTTTTGCAGCAGGTGTTCAGGTAGCTCCTCTTAATGGTACTTTTGATTTCCCTATACCTGCAATGGAATCCAGAGAGGCATTTATTTACACTTCAGCTGATGTAGATACTAACAACAATACGATTTATGTTGCTTGGACTGATGAAACAGACGATAGTTTTGGAGGTGGAAATGGTTCTGCATCACAAAATCATGGCTGGATTCAAGTTGCGAAGTCAACAGATGCTGGAGCGAATTGGACAATGTGTGCTCAGCCTCATGACACAAGTGATACTATAGGGTCTAACCCTATTGATAGGTTTCACCCTTGGTTGAAAGTCGGTGAAAATGGTGTTGTTCATATAGTTTATTATGACACCAGACACTCAACAAACAGAACCGGTGTAGACTTATTCTATACAAGTTCAACTGATGGTTGTGCGAATTGGGATGTTGAAGAGCGTTATACTACTGAAACCTCTGTAAATATCAACAATGGACAAGAATGGGGAGATTATAACGGTTTATCGGTTGTGCTTGATAGAATTGTATCAACCCATACAGACAATCGATTAGTCGGTGGAAGTGCTCAACAAACTGCAATGGCATTAGCTGGTGAAAATCCGAAAGGTTCTCCGACATTTAACCTTTCCGTTGACAATTCTCAAATTGAAGTATGCTCCGGCGATACGGGGGTATCTAAAACTATTAATGTAACCCCTTTAATGGACTATAATAACTCTGTTACTCTATCTCCATCTACAACACCTGCTTTTGTATCAAATATCGGGTTTTCAACAAACCCTGTTTCACTAGCCGGTGGAGCAAATTCATCTGATCTTTCATTTGATGTCGGAGCTGGAGGTACTACTGGTATTCATTTATTTAAAATTATTGGTGCTGGACCAAGTGTACAAATAGTAGAAGGTTCAAATATAGTCAGAGAACTTGATTTAAATATTTTATATTCCGGTGGCACTACTTCGCAAACCAATCTAACTGCTCCTGCAAATGGCGCATCAAATGTTTCTTTATCAGAAACATTTACATGGGATGCGGATGCAAATGCAACCAGTTATAGAATACAAATTGCTACAGAGATAACTTTTACTAATATTGTTGTGGATGAAGTGGTTGATACAAATTCGTATCAGGCTTCAGAATTACCGTCATCAACTCAACTGTATTGGAGAGTAGCCACTCAATCATCATGTAATGCACAAGATGTATGGTCATTTGCTGTTTTCAACTTCACAACAACAGCATTACCGGGAGATTGTGTCATAGGACTAATTCCGGTTGCTACTGTTGCTTATGATTTTGAATCAGGTGCTCAAGGTTGGACACATAGCGCTGCTGTAGGTCAAGATGGTTGGAGTATTTCTACCTCAAATCCTCATTCAGGAATCCAATCATTCTTTGGCGCTCCTTTTGGTAGTAACAATGATACAAGTCTCACATCACCACAGGTTTCACTTCCAATTGGCAGATCTCCATTAACACTTCAATTTTGGAATCATCAATCGATGGAAGACAGATCCGGTGGCGGTTGCTGGGATGGTGGTCTTCTGGAAATATCTACCGATGGTGGCAATAACTTTGATCAAGTGCCTAATAGTGCCATGTTCTCAGATCCTTATGATGGAGCATTGGGCGGAGGACCATTATCAGGTTCAGATGCTTGGTGTGGTGATCCACAGGATTATTTAAACTCTATTGTTGATATTGATTCCTATAGTGGGCAAGATGTTGTATTCAGGTTTAGAAAATCGAATGATGGATCTGTAGCCCATGGCGGATGGCATATTGATGATGTCAGAGTTGTAGGTTGTGATACAGACCTTATCTTTGAAAATGGATTTGAAGTTGTTCCTGCTCAATAAATAACAGTTATTCTGTTGAACAAAAAAGCCTGCAAATTTGCAGGCTTTTTTTTGAAAAAAATTAACCCTTTTGTTCCTTTCCTTCGATTAAACCTCTGAAACTAACAATCAAAGAGGTTATAAATCATGAAAAGAACAGTATTATTCCTATCCATCGCTGCCATTACAGCTTGCACTCAAACTCAAAACGAAAGACAAGACCATGAAGTTTTTATTGATTCCGATGAAAGTAAAAAAGAACAAATACTTGTAATGGAAGAAGCTGAAGCCGGACGAGCATTGGCACCACGAACCGAACAATTTCATTCAAATAAGCCAGCAAAAGTCAAAATGGCAGTTGCAGATAGTTTAGGATATATAGCACCGGCTCCTTATATTAATGTCGTTGAAGAAAATAGAGAAAACTACAATCATTTTGACGATAATTCAGTGCAAATTGTCCAAAACAATCCGGTTTCAACATTCAGCATTGACGTCGATACTGGATCTTATAGCAATATTCGCCGGATGCTCAATCAAGGAATGATACCACCCCATGATTCAGTTCGTGTTGAAGAAATGATTAACTACTTCAATTATGACTACGAAAATCCGGATATTTCCGAGCAACCTTTTTCAATCAATACCGAAATCGCACCTTCACCTTGGAATTCCAATGCTCATTTATTACACATTGGCATTCAAGGATATGAAGTCAAAAATGAACAACGCCCTGCTTCCAATCTGACGTTTTTAATTGACGTTTCCGGTTCGATGGACTCTCCTGATAAATTGGGACTATTAAAACAATCATTTAAACTGATGACAAAAAATCTTCGCGAAGAAGATAAAGTCGCCATTGTGGTTTATGCAGGTGCAGCAGGTGCTGTACTTGAATCTACAAGTGGTGATCAGAAATCCAAAATACTTCAAGCGTTGGATAAGCTTTCAGCAGGTGGTTCAACCAACGGTGCCGGAGGCATCAATCTTGCCTATCAAATTAGTGAAGATAATTTCATCAAAGATGGAATCAATCGCATTATCATAGCAACCGATGGTGACTTTAATGTTGGAACGACCAATTTCGAACAACTTACCGAATTGGTATCAAGAAAAAAAGAAAAAGGCATTTCATTAACAACTTTAGGCTTTGGGCAAGGAAACTACAATGACCACCTCATGGAACAATTAGCCGATAAAGGCAATGGCAATCATGCTTATATTGACACTCTCAAAGAAGCTAATAAAGTTTTGGTCAACGAAATGAACTCTACGCTTATGACAATTGCAAAAGATGTAAAAATTCAAATTGAATTTAATCCTAACAGCGTTTCGCAATATCGTCTGATTGGTTATGAAAACCGCATTTTAAACAATGAAGATTTCAATAATGATAAAATTGATGCCGGAGAAATCGGCTCCGGTCATAGTGTGACTGCAATTTATGAAGTAGTCATGCAAGGTCAGAAAGGTTGGATTGAACCTTTAAAATACCAACAAACAATTGATGGTAAACCTTTTTCTGATGAAATTGCAACATTAAAAGTCAGATATAAAAATCCAGATGCCGATACTTCAAAACTGATAACCAATACCATCAAACGCAACCAAATTGTCGACGATATTTCAACAACATCAAATAATTTCAAAATGTCAGCCGCTGTTGCCGGATTCGGACAACTATTGCGGGGCGGAAAAATGCTAAACGGTTTTAAATTTGATGATGCGCAAAAATTAGCCGGACAAACTATGCAAAATGATCAATTTGGTTATCGTGGCGAATTTCTACAACTTGTATCTCTGGCAGAAAGCTTGACAGAACAACATGCAAATAATGTAGAATAAAGAGGTTTAATTTACCAAATTTTGAATGTCAGAACGTAGCGATGAACAACTCATGCTAGCATTTGCAAACAATGATGCTCAAGCCTTTGAGACACTGTACAAACGTCACAAAGATGCTGTTTATCGCTATTTTCTGCGCCATATTGGTAATCCTGAAACAAGTAGCGAGCTGCACCAGGATTTATGGTTAAAAGTCATTAATAGCAAACAAAGTTATCAAATCAAAGCAAAATTCAACACATGGATGTACACATTGGCTCATAATCGCTTGGTTGACTGGTATCGGAGAAACAATCTGGAACAGCAGTCCTTTCAAGCCAATGAAGACGATAATCCGATTGAAGGTTCGACAGACTGGAATCCCGATGATGAACTTCAAACAATGCGGCTTTCAAAGCAGTTAAAAACATGTATTGGCAAACTTCCTTTTGAACAACGTGAGATTTTTTTATTGCATCAGGAAGCCTCTCTGAAAATTCCTCATATCGCGGATATGTTGCAGGAAGCTGTTGAAAAAATCAAAAGCCGTTATCGCTATGCGATTGATAAGTTAAGAAAATGTCTGGAGGTGATTCGATGAATCAGAAAGACATAGAAAAATTATATCAAAAAGGTCAAACCGAAAAATCTCCGGTTGCAATTGATAATTTTATTCTCGCACAAGCTAAAAACAGCTGTCGCAAAAATAATACAACAACACGAAAATGGTTTTATAGTCTCTCAACTGCGGCTGCATTGGTGCTTTGTTTTTCAATCATTATCAATTTACAGAATCAAAACTCAGATTATTCGGTAAACACAGAAATTTTAAAGAAATCAGTACCCAGAAAACAAAAAACTCAAACCCCTGCTCCAGCTCCTTTTCAGGAAAACAAAGATGAGGGTTTGATTAATGACGAAGACAAAATTAAAAGTGACCAAGCAGGTTCAACTCCTGATACCGAGTTGTATTCTGCTCCGGCAGCCCAAAGTGCTCCTAGAACTGAAGAGAAAATAAATGAAGCGGATGATACATTTTTGATAATGAACGAAGAAATTGAAGAATCACCTGAAGAATTAATGGTGGAACCAATCATAGAATTCGCAGATTCGGTTGAACAGAATAGCGATACAATCACTCAACAATCCGTCGGTTTATCGGAATCAGAAAAAATCATTACCGAAGATAAACCCAAAGCAATTGGACGAGTTTCAGCTAAAAAAGAACAAAAAGAAAACAATTTTAACCAACAATTTCAAAATGTTATAGAATTAATTGAATCTAAAATGTTCGAACAAGCAACTGAATTACTGATACAATTAAAACAACAATATCCAGATTATGACTTTTCAGAAATTGATAAAAGGATTCCGGATTCTCAGTAGTTTTTTGTCAAATTCATACCTTTGTACAAGTCCGCAACATAATCGCCATAGCCATTGAATATTTTCGTATCAATTCTAGGATTGAATAAGGAAAATTCTCCCCCTATTCTCCTTTCTGTTGCCTGAGACCAACGCGGATGACTCACTTCAGGGTTTACATTTGCATAAAATCCGTATTCATTGGCGGCAATTTGTTGCCATGAATTTAATGGTTCTGTGTCGATAAATTTTATTTTCACAATGGATTTAATGTTCTTAAACCCGTACTTCCAAGGAACAACCAAACGCAATGGAGCTCCATTTTGGTTCGGTAATTTCTTACCGTACATTCCAATTGCAATAAATGCCAGTTCGTTCATTGCTTCATCCATACGCAACCCTTCCCTATAAGGCCAAGGAATAACTCTGCGATGTTGTCCGGGAAATTGTTCAGGATCATATAAAGTTTCAAAATAAACATATTTTGCATTATTTTGAGGCTCAAATTGTTTGAGGAAGTCTGCCAGTTTAAAACCAAGCCAAGGAATAACCATCGACCATGCTTCCACACATCGAAAGCGATAAATCCGTTCTTCAATCTTCTGTTTTGGAATCAAATCCTCCAAGTTAAACACTCCAGTTTTATTTGCCAAACCTGAGACTTCTATATTCCAAGGCTCGGGTTTTAATGAATCTGCAAGTGAAGCCGGTGCGTCTTTTGAAGTCGCAAATTCATAGAAGTTATTGTAAGTTGAGGCACTTTTAAAAGAAGTCAATTCATCATCCGAACCTCGGAATTTGTCAACCTTTTCATACTTATCAATTTCAAAGGAATTTGTTAATGTTGATGAAAGCATTAAACCGGTGCCAAATGATGCCGAGGATTTCAAAAAATCACGTCTGGATTTATAGAGTTTTTCATCCGTGACATCATTCTCTTTGATAGTATTTTTAAATTTCATGTTATTATCCGAAACTGTTTTAACATAAGAACCAATCAGGCAATTTATATTACAAAAAATTATGTCACAAGGAAATAACCCCATATATAATTTCGCTCCGGGACCTGCAATGTTGCCTGAGTCAGTTAAACAACAAATCATTGATGATATGCCAAATTGGCGTGGAAGTGGCTGTTCGGTGATGGAAGTCTCACATCGAGGCCCTCTATTCCGCCAATTGATAAAAGAAACCGATGAGTTAATTCGTGAGATTCTGAATGTTTCTGACGAATATGATATTCTCATGACTCCGGGTGGAGCCAGACTCCAATATTCCATGATGCCGATGAATTTTTCCAGTTTAACTGGTAAAGCCATGTATTTTGTTCATGGTCATTGGGGCAAATCAGCAATTCTCGAAGCTCAAAAATTTTGTAATGCCAGACCATTAGTGCCATACAATCAAAATGAAATCTACAGTTCTATTCCGAAATATGATATGAGTCAATTGGATAGCAGTTTTGATTATTTCCACTACACATCCAATGAAACACTTGAAGGAGTTGAATGGCAATTTATCCCTGAAAACAATGACATACCGATGTTTTGTGATATGACATCGAACCTGATGACTCGTGAAATTGATGTAAATAAGTACAGTTTGATTTATGCCAGTGCACAAAAAAATCTCGGTATTGCAGGAATTACAATCGTTATTGTAAAAAAAGAAATGCTCGACAAAGCACCCTCCAATTTACCATTAATGTTGGATTATAGAACCTATTCCAAACACGATTCGCTCTGGAACACTCCTCCAACATTTCCATGGTATGTGATGAACCTGATTCTAAACTGGATTAAAAATACCGGCGGGCTTTCAGCAGTTGAAAAACGCAATTATGAAAAATCTGCCAAACTTTATGAATACATCGATAACAGTCAATTTTACAAAAATAATGTGGATATGGATTGTCGCTCGAAAGTCAATGTCACGTTTTTATTGAATGATGAATCACTCAATGAAAAATTCCTATCCAAAGCTGAAGAAGCCGGAATCAAAGCCATCAAAGGACATCGTGCGGTTGGTGGAATGCGAGCCAGCATATACAACGCCATGCCAATGGCCGGAATCAATGCTCTCATCAATTTCATGAAGGAATTCGAGAAAGATTATGGCTAAAAAGGATAAAGACAATCAAGTTGATTTATCAAAATTACGGGACAAGATTGATGGAATAGATGCCGATATTCAAAAGCTGATCAGTCAGAGAGCCAAAATTGCTTTAAAAGTTGCGAAAACAAAGCACAAAGCTGAATCCGGCGGAGCGTTTTATCGCCCCGAACGTGAGGCTCAAGTGTTGAGAGCGGTTAAAGAACGCAACAAAGGACCTCTATCCGATGAAACATTAGTCCGCCTTTTTCGTGAGATTATGTCTGCCTGTTTAGCTCAGCAAAAGCCTTTAAATATTGCCTATTTAGGACCTCAGGGAACATTCTCTGAAATGGCGACGTACAAATACTTCGGACATTCTGTCGCGGCACTTCCGGTCACCAGTATTGATAACATTTTTGCAGAAGTTGAAGCCGGTGTTGCTGATTTTGGAGTGGTTCCGGTTGAAAACTCAACGGAAGGAGCTGTGAACAACACATTGGATATGTTTATATCTTCACCACTCAAAATTTGTGGTGAGCTTGATTTACCAATTCATCATAATTTAATGAGCCGATTCACCGAACTCTCTGAAATTAAAGTGGTTTTTTCACATCGTCAGTCTCTGGCACAATGTCGCGGATGGCTGAAAGAAAACTTGCCGAATGCTGAATGCATCGCTGTCAGTTCCAATGCTGAAGCGGCAAAGCGTGTGCAATATACCGATCATTCAGCAGCTATTGCCGGCGAAAGTGCTGCTGCAATGTATGGATTGGACATCCTACACAAAGAAATTGAAGATCGAACTGATAACTCCACCCGATTTTTAGTCATCGGTAAACAAATCGTCACTCCGAGCGGAGATGATAAAACTTCATTATTAGTGGCTGCCAAAGATCAACCCGGAGCTTTGTTTCACATTCTTAAGCCTTTAACAGAATGTGATGTCAGTATGACTCGAATTGAATCCCGTCCATCCAAACAAGGCAAATGGGATTATGTTTTCTTTATCGATATCAATGGTCATGTCGAAGATGAAAATGTTGCCAAAGCGTTAAGATTATTACAGAGAATTACGACTCTTTTCAAAGTGTTAGGCTCATATCCTAAATCTATTTCTGACAGTTAGACAACTCTGCCTCAACACTGATTCGTGGATTACTGAGATAAACCTGCTATAATTCGCTTCTTTGTTAATGCATTCCTAGCCAATATTAAGAGATGAATACAGAAATCATGCAGGCGTATGCCAGTTGCCCCAAATATATTGAGTTGTTACTTAAAGATGAGATGCTCAATTTAGGTGCGAGTTCCGCCTCAGAAAAATTGGCAGGGGTGAATTTTGAGGCGACATCTGAAACTTTAATGAGAGTTTTATTGTGGTCACGATTAGCAAATCGAATTTATGTTTTGCTAAACTCCATCAAAATTTCCAACTCCGATGATTTGTATAACGCAATTTCACATATCAAATGGAATGAGCAACTCAACAAAGTTCCGCAAACACTTTCTGTGAGTTTTAAAGGAACAAATAAAGAGCTCCGAAACACACAGTATTCCTCACAAGTCGTCAAAGATGCAATCTGCGACCAATTAAGAGAGATTTCCGGAACACGACCTGATTTTGTTAAATCTCAGGCTGATTTATCAGTTTCTGTCGTCCTCAAACATAATCAGGCATTGATTTATCTGGATATTAGCGGCAGAAGTTTGCATTTGCGAGGCTATCGAAAAAGTTTAACTGCTGCTCCGCTTAAAGAAAATCTGGCATCCGCAATTCTCACACGGGCTGATTGGCAAAATCTTTCCAAAAACAACTACAATCTGATTGATCCCATGTGTGGTTCAGGAACTTTACTCACCGAAGGTTATTTGATTGCTTGCGATATTGCACCCGGTCTCACACATCCAAAATACAGCGTATTCAGTTGGATACATTTCGACCAAAATCGTTGGGATTCACTGATTGAAGAAGCAAAAACACGAATGCTCATAGGAATTGAAAACTACAAAGGGCAAATCATTGGAGCCGATCATCATAAAAACTCGATTGAAATCGCCAATGAACACGCCTATCAACTTAATGCCGAGAATAAAATAGACTGCCAGCTCAAAACTCTGGATAGTTTTAATATTCCACCCAAAAACAATCTCATCGTCTGTAACCCTCCTTATGGAGTTCGACTGAAAAAAAATGTCGATAGTAGCTGGAAAAATTTAGCTCAATGGCTTGCTGATAAAGCATTAGAAGCAAAAGCCGCTATTATTACTCATAACAAAAATCAGGGATTTATTTTAGGTTTTAGAGCAGAAAAATCATGGAAGTTTAAAAATGGCGAATTGGACATCAATTTAATTGCATTTAATATCAACCAAGATAAAAAACTCAATGTACCTGATGGTCAAAATTTCGCTTTGCCTGAAACAGCACAGATGGTTGCTAATCGAATTAAAAAGAACCAATCCAAACTATCAAAATGGCTAAAAAAAGAAAATATCAACGCCTATCGTGTTTATGATGCAGACATTCCTGAATATGCTGTTGCGGTTGATGTATACAATAATCACATTAACATTCAAGAATACAAAGCTCCGGCAAGTGTGCCTGAATCCAAAGCCAGAAAACGTCTGGATGAAGCCATCATGGCGGCACAATCCGTGTTGAAAATAAAAAACGAGAATACCCATGTCAAATCACGTTTTCGTCAGGTTGATAACCAGCAATATGAAAAGAAAAACTCAAATGCTAATAATTTCAAAATAGTTGAAAACGGTCGAAAATATATAGTCAACCTAGAACAATATCTCGACACCGGGATTTTTCTCGATCATCGTTGGGTGAGAGATTATGTGCATGCTAATTGTAAAGATAAAACACTTTTAAATTTGTTTAGTTATACAGGTAGTGTTACTGTTGCAGCAGCTTTAGGAGGTGCTGAAAAATCAGTAAGTGTGGACACATCGAATGCTTATTTGCAATGGACAAAAGAAAATTTCAAAATCAATCACATTGATTTATTAAAGCACAAGTTAATAAAAAGTGATGTGTTGGAATACATATTTTCGTGCAAGGAAACATTTGATATTATTTTTGTCGATCCACCGACCTACTCCAATTCACATTCCAGAAAAGAAGACTGGGATGTTCAAAGAGATCATGTCAAACTGCTCCTCGCATGTAAAAAACTTCTGAATGCCGGTGGTGAAATCATATTCTCTAACAACTACCGTAAATTCAAGTTGGATGAAAGTCTCAATGAACAATTCGTTATCAGTGACTGGACTAAGAGAAGCACGTCTCCGGATTTTGAAAAAAGTAAAATTAAACGAGTTTGCTATCAACTAAAATCATTATGAACCAAATAACACATAAAACCAAAGGAGAACTGGCTCAGGAATGTACAGCTATTTACTACAAGGAAATTGAACGATTTTTCGCAAAAGGTGTACTGATACTTGTCGGCAAAGATTTGGATATTCTTGATGTTGCACTAGTTGTTCAAAATGATGATAGTGAGCAATTAAAACAATGGTTAGAATCCGGAAAAGTATTACCTGTTAACGATGAATACGCTGTTAAATGGAGTCAGGGTGAAACACAATTACTAGCGGTCACAGTTGTTCCTTGGTTATTAGTACAGGAGATTATCTGAAAAATTTGATGTAAATCAATGTAATCAAAATCAAAAAAAAGTATCATAGAGTTTCATTAACAATTAAACACAAGGGGTAAAAATGTACGGAGAAAAACACGATCTTCATCATGAATTTCCAGAATTTGAAGCAGAAATCAGACATTTAAAAATGAATAATGGACATTTCGCCAGATTCTTTACTGAATATGACGAAGTTGATGATGAATTGATGCGCATTCAACAAGGAATTGAAACACCATCAGATGACTATATCGAGGAACTAAAGAAAAAGCGTTTGTTTTTAAAAGATGAAATGTATTTTATGCTTCTGAAGTACAGAAGAAAGCAAAAGAAAAAAGAAATTAAAAAGGAACGCAAGAGATTAAAGCAGAAGTCTAAAGATTAAGACGAAGAAAACCGAAGGGCTTGAAAAATACATTCAAGCCCTTATTTTTTGCAATATAAGAATTTAAAAGGAACTGACATGACAGATCAATTGTTTTACTTGTTTTCAGCATTATTATTAGGACTCGTAATCGGTGCCATGATTATGTATTTCACCTCCGGTTCAAATAAGGATTCAGCAAAAACCATTGAAGAACTGGAATCAAAAATTAGAAATTATCAAAATGATGTTGCAGAACATTTTGAAAAAACCGCTGATCTTGTCGATGAACTCACTCAAAGCTACAAAAACGTCTTCGATCATCTCGGCAAAAGTGCCCGAGAATTAATGACCGATGATCAAATCAAACTCATTGAAAGACGCAAGAGCAATAAAGTCACACTAGAGTTTCTACGAACTGAAGAAGAACTCAATATCGAAGATGACAACGAAGAACTGGAAGAACTATTAGAAAAAGTATCTGAAGAACATGAAGAAGATTCTTTAAATTCAGAGCTCGCTCAAGAAGATACTCTTCAAGAGACACCAAAAGAAGAAAAACAAGCTGATACACAAAAGAAAAAAGACAAAACTACTTCTGACGATTCTTACGATGAAAACAGCTATGTTTAGATGTACTTGATAATTTAATGTTGACGTGAAATAAAAAAAGCATTCCCTTTGGTTGTTAAATCTCTAGCAGCTTTTATCGGAGTTACTCTTAGGTCAACATTTAATTTATTTGTTAACAAAGCACTGAATATTTCGCTATCTGTAATTTTTGGACTTAACCACATATTGATTAAATCAGTATCATCATGGTTAAGCATTAAAGGAATTGATTTTTCATGGATGTTCTTAAGTTTAGGGTTTCCCGGACATGTGATAATTGAAGCTGTAGTTATAAACTCATCATTAATTTTATAATGTTTGCAAATACCACCCAAAGCCATGGCGTTATCAGGATTTTCTAAATAATGATACTTTTTATTCTGACCTTCGATAAATCCACTAGCAGGAATAATGCAACGAGACTTTTGAAAAGGTCCTTTAGTCAATCTGCTGGAATAAAGTTTATCGGATCGGCTATTGAAAGTTGCATATTTATAATTGGGCATTCCGCTTTCTTCGAGCATCAACCACCATTTAGCATCAATCAGATTTCTGCCTCTTTCCACATGTTCGTAAACAATTTGGATATTTGAAGCCGGTACTCTTATCCCTCTGCTTTCAATATCCTCTACGCCTAATTTTAAAGTCAGATTTTTAACTTTAAAATCACTAATTGCTGCAAATGCACCACACATTTCAACATTGTAAAATAAATATTTGAAAATTTAAACAGAACAAAATGATTGTACCCAAATTCTTTTGTAGCTAGATTAAATTTAATATTGGTGCCTGAAAGGCATTATTTAGGCATAAAAAAAGAGCTTGTGAAAGCTCTTGATTTAGTTAATTGGTACGAGGGCGAGAATCACATAGTTTTATATATTATTGATATTAAATGATATTTATTTTTAATATTGTATTTATACCAACAAATGTACCAACAAAAATACAAAGTGACCTGTGAAATAAATTACACCGCTTTTTTATGTTTAGGGATAAAATCAATTTCCAAGCCGATATAATCCAGAAGTTTGATAAGTGTATCAAATCTGGGGTTTCCCTTTTTACTTAGGGTTCTGTATAAACTTTCCCTAGCCAAACCGGTATCTTGTGATAACTGGCTCATACCACCCATAGAATCGATAATTTCACGCATGGCAAGCAAAATCAATTTATCATCATTACTTTCCAAAGCCACTTTCAAATATTCGGCTCTGTCTTGTTCTGATTGTAAATAATCACTTGTTTTAAACTCAGCTGTTTTGCCCATTGTAATCACTCCAAATTTTTAAAGCGGTCTGAATATCTTTATCCTGAGTTGATTTATCGCCACCGCATAGCAACAATACAACCTCTTTACCAGTCCAGCCATAATAAACCCTGTAACCTTTGCCGGTTGAAACTTTTAATTCCCTGACTCCGTTTCCAACCGCTCGCCAAAGTCCTTCATTGCCTAATCTTAAGCGGTTAATTCTGACTAATATTTGAGCCTTTGCCCTGCTATCTCTTAAACCATTTAACCAAACATCAAACAGACATTTTCCATTGTCATCAATGAACTTGGTAATTTTAATCATTTTGTGATTGTAACTTATATATTACACCATTGCAATCTATGACTATTATGGAGTATAAAAATTCAATTCTGAAATGTTTATTTTGTGGATATAAAAATATCTTTAGGCAAACGAATCAGCGTGAGTATGTATCAGGTTTCTAACCCTCCCCCTCCAAACTTAAACAACAACCCATGAGAAAATAAATCTAGCAAGGTTTCGGGATTACAAATCTCCGAAAGCGGAAAGGCTGTAAAGTACCTTTTTTATAGTGTAAGAAAAAGCTCTGTATAAATCCCTTTTTTATAGTGTCCAAAAATTCTTTTTATCGAGTCAGTAAATTGCTTTTTTATATGCCCGCAAAAATTCCTTTTTTATGGCTACGGAAAATTACTTTTCTTAACGTGTCCAAAAACTCTTTTTATGGTCGCAAGTAATTGTTTTTTATATGACCGACAAAAAGCCTTTTTTATAGTGTTACTTAATTATTTTTTATAGTGCCGATAAAACCCTTTTTTATAGTGCCAAAAAATTCAGGTACGGGGATATTAAAAAGTAAATCAATGACCGCTTAAAAAAACGAGTGACCAGATAAATTTTTACATTCCCAGAATTTCACTTTTGGAAACATAAAACTTGTGAGCCTTTTTATAGTGTGGGTTTATTATTTTGGATGATACCCGGAAACCAAAATTAAATCAGTCTCCGGGTGGTATTTAGTACATTGACATTAGCCGTTTACCAATTGTTACCATCAGGCTAAATTCGTTTAAAATCGCACTTTTTAAAATCACTCTTTATTATATCTTCTCTTCTCTATTCTACTCTTCTCAACTGTACTCTACTCTACTCTATTACTCCAAACAAAACAAAGTGCCTGAAAACAAGCAATAGCAACAAATACAAGCGATTGAGAAAAAACAGTCATGGCAAACTTAAGTCTATTATTTTAGAAACTCTCAACGGCTCAGGAATGACATTTTGCTCAAAGTCTTTTTTACTGGCTTTGATGGTTGCTTTTAATATCATTCCTTTCAGTTGGTTGATAGATAGCCTGTCAAGGCGGATATTCTTTTGGGTTGGAAATAGCTTTAACCACATAAAAGCAAAGTCCTGTCTTTTGGAAACATTCCAACGGATTTGACCTTTAGTTTTTTTGCTAAAGTGTTTAATATTTTTCCACATACAAAAAAGCGAGTATTTATATTCTTCATTCATTTCTGCTAATTGAAACCGCAACACTATCAAGTTACGCCCAAATTTATTAGTAAAATAGTGTGAGTGATAAACCACCTGATAAACCCCATCTTTGATATGGGGTTCATCATCATAGATAATACTCATTTCTTATTTTTTTGATTGAGCAAATCCAAAGCCTTTAACCTACTGTGACAAACTCCGGCTTTATAAAGATTGGTAATCAAACGACCGGAATCAGAAGTTTTTAGACTGAGTAAATCACCATTGATTAAATCTTGCTCAATTTCAAAGTCATGGCTAAATCCGCTCAGGCGATAAAGTCTTAAATCAAAAATGCTATGAATTAAATCTCTACTCATCGTTTGCAACTCCCTTGTTATAAACCCCAGATTTGAGGATGTAATTTACAAAACGGTGTTTATAACCTTGAGCGGTTGTATCTGTAGTCCAGACTGATTGAATATTTAAACCTTCATTATGCCTGAGTTCAAAAACTCTGGGTGCTGGACTTGGAATATCTAAATAATCTCTGGCATAAGCGGTTGTAAAACTGCCAAATTGATTGAGATGGTTTCTTATTCTTTGCCTTTGTTGCTGAGAACTATTAGAATCAAGTTCCAGCGATTTAGTTTTATCATTCATGATTTAATTACCTCGCTTGTTTCTGTGAAAGAATCAATAGCACGGGCAAGGGTCGAAACTTTCCGTGCTATTTTGTTTTTGTAGGGTCTAAAATTCCAAAGTGAGCATTCTGTCACCGTGCATAATCTAATTTCTTTCCTTACTTGTG
>ERZ795057.1534-NODE-1534-length-19577-cov-13.865280_pt1 | contig 19577 bp, 20 predicted proteins | sample MGYA00375141_ERZ795057 | MGnify/ENA primary metagenome ERZ795057 (study PRJEB30186, sample SAMN05720163) | activated sludge metagenome | isolation source: Anaerobic digester | place: Hong Kong | collected 2015-01-26 ... | reverse complement strand
GAGGAGGTCTGGAAAATCCAAGGATATGAATATGCAAAATAGATCTGACCGGATTCCATAGTATCAAGTAAACACAACCTCCCTGTTTCCATCATCTCGACATCTTTTTCGTCGAGATGATGGAAACAGGGAGGCCAGCGCCGAAGGCGCTGCAGACTCTTTCTCCTCCCACCTGACAAAATAAAGAGGGGGCGGTTCTCTTTTCCTCCTCGCAGAAAAGAGAAACATCCCCCTTTAATTCATATCACAGCTCGATCACCATCCCGTCGTATGCGCACTTGAACTCCACCGCGTCGAGGTTGTCGAGCATGGTTTCGTTCATATGCGTCAGCACGATCCTTTCCGCATCGAGGCTTCGGCGGTTTCTCAGCAGGGTGGGGTAGTCCAGGTGGTTCTTCTTCGGTCCGTCGTACTGGAAGCACTCGCACACGAAGAGGTCCGCTCCACGGGCTGCTTCGATGAGGTGCGGGTTCCACTCGGTGTCGCCCGAGTAGGCGATGACCCTTCCGCCCGTCTCGGCCCTGACGGAGTGCGGATTGGTGCCTGGTGTATGCGTGGCGGGGAACAGCGTGACGGCCAGGTCGCCGAGAAGGCATGGCCTCAGCGGTTCAAGCTCCGTGAAGCTGAGGCCGAAGGAAAGATCCTGGCCCCATGAGCCGGGGAACAGGGTCTTCATGAGGGTGCGGATCATGTCCTCCGTGCCGGTGGGGCCGGCGATGAGGAGAGGCGTCGTTCTCCGGGAAAGGATCTGGGTTTCGCGGAGGATGAAGGGTATGCCGCACAGGTGGTCTCCGTGGAGATGGCTCACCAGGATGGTCTCCACAGCGTCCGGTTTGAGCCCGGACCGCTTCATGGCCAGGAGCGCCGTGGCGCCGCAGTCGATGAGAAAAGGCCGTTTCCCGTCATCCACGTGGATGGAGCTCTGGAGACGGCCCCCGCTGCCGAAGGCGTCGCCCGTACCGAGAAAGGTCACCCTGAAGCCGTGAACCTTCATACTTCCGCCATTCACAGTCGTGTTCATGCGCGACTCCTCTGTAAGGGAATCTTCGTCCTTTTCAGACTAGCAGAATACTCATGGTACGGCCATGGCATATCATGCTGATTTTTTTGCCGGGATGTGGTTAATGCTTGAGGCATGGCAGATGAGCTGAAAGACGTCCTCAAGCGATCGGGCATGAAGAGCATGGAGGTCTCCTGGTCCATCCTCGTGATCATGATACCCGTTTCGCTCGGCGTGACGATCCTGCAGTTTGCCGGGATCCTGGACCATTTTGCACGGCTCCTCGCACCAGTCATGAGACTCCTGTCCCTGCCCGGGGAGGCATCGCTCGCCCTCATCGCAGGGGCCGTCATCAACATCTATGCGGGCATCGCGGTCATGGGGACCCTCGGGCTCGACGCATGGAGCATCAACATCATGGCGGTCATGATGCTGATCTGCCACAACCTTCTCGTGGAGTCCGCCGTCCAGTCGCGCACCGGCGTATCGGGGCTCACCATGACGGTCTTCCGCATCGTGGCGGCCCTCGGTATGGGCCTGTGCCTCTCCCTGCTCCTGCCGGAAGACCTCAAGGGCGCGGGAATGCACATGGGCGTGGCCCTGTCGTCTTCCCGGGGCGACCTCGCCGGGGTCATCCTGCTGTGGTTCATACAGACCTCGGCCCTGACCGTGAAGGTCATCCTCATCATCGCGGCCATCAATCTCGCCATGGACGTAATGAGGCATTACCGGGCCTTCGACCCCGTGATCATGCTGCTGAAGCCCCTGGCCTTCATCAACGGACTGCCGGGCAAGGCGGCCTTCATGTGGATGACCGGCATCATCTTCGGTCTGGCCTACGGGGCCGGGGTGCTCATCGCCGAGGCCCGGGCCGGTCACGTGGACAAGGACGCACTGGTGCGGCTGAACCTGTCCCTGGGGATCAGCCATTCCCTCATAGAGGACACGATCCTGTTCGTGGCCATCGGGGCATCGCTCTTCTGGGTGCTCGTCCCGCGCATGGCGGCAGCGGCTCTCATGGTGTGGGGCTATGTGCTGATGAAATCGTTCCTGAAGGCGAGACGGCAGGGGTCGTCTCCTTCCCCGTGAAACCGGACGGGCATCGGATGGTGGGGAGCCTGTTAACGTACCGCCTTGTTCCCGGGGCGCTTCGATGAACCGGCGTGAGGCTTGACGGCATGGTCTGGCGCCGGGTGCCTGTGCATGGTCACTCCACCGTCCCTGTGACCCCGCTTGAGCCTGTACGGCAGGCCCGACCCGGGTTTCGCACCGATGTAGATCCACTTTCTTTCCATGTCGATCTGCAGGTCATTGTTCTTGAAGACCCAGCATGCGGTACCATCGACCCCGAGCTCGACGAACACATAGTCGTCGATGCGCATGATGAGGGCGTTGTCCTCGTCGCTGTCCGTGTTTCCCAGGGCCAGGATGCGGTCCCTGGCGAGCTCCCTGAATTCCCTGTATTCCTTTCCGGAATCGTTCAATGCCTTCGGACCCAGGGCGAACCACAGGTCCTCCACCTTGGGTATGAAGCGCAGCCAGTATTTCAGCCGCCGCATGGCGGGCGATCCGCCATGGGTGAGCAGACGGAAATAGCCGGATATCAGCCGGCCCTTGAGCCAGCCTTCGACCATCCTGCGGGCGACCTCGTCGCCTACCTGGGCGTCCCATGCGGCGCGGTTGATCCAGGGGTTACCCATGACCGACACCGAGGCGTCGAAAAGTGCAGCACAGGGGGGGCGTGATGCGCATTGTGCATAGCGGATGATGAGCTGTGCAAGGCATTTTTTCTTGAGGAGATCAGAAAGGCGGATGCCCGAATCCTGTGTCACAAGGGCAAGACAAGACGCAAGCCTTTCCTTGAACTCGTCGTCGGAGAACGCGCATACGCCCCTAATGCGGGCAAGGACGATTGCCTCCCAGATCCATGAGTTTCTCGGTACGAGGAGGCACCTGAAGACCGCCTTTACCTCCGCCAGGTCGCCGTGGGCCAGTGCCGCACCGTAGCGTCCGCACGGATCTTCTCCAAGCAGGTTTGCATGGTCGATGATGACCCCGGCCCATGCGAGCGCAGGCTGGGCCCGGTGAATCACATCCAGGTGGTCGCGGAGGAAATCGCGGAGTACCGACCAGTTTTTCCGACCGTGTTCGGAGATGGTATCGTCAAAGGCCGGGTAGTCGAAATAACCGGCAAGAAGACCCTGGAAACACTTCCTCAGCCGCCTGGGATTCCCTGAAAGGCCGGAGACGGCACGGAGCAGAACGGGGAAGAGGTCGTCATCTTCCAGGAGCCGCCATCCGTCGCTGTCCACCTGCTGGGAGATGCCGATGCACGCGTATTTCAGGTCCAGGAAGGTGGGCAGCGTGCCGGTGGTGCGAAAAGACGACAGGGTTTTCCCGATGGACCTTTCGGAGATGGTGTCCGCCGCGGTGTCGAATGCGGAGCAGACCTCCTCCAGTACCCTGCTCATGCACCTGGTTTCCCCCCAGGCCGCATTGTGCAGGGTCCCGGTGAACGACCGGCGTATCTTGAGGCGTAACAGGTCCAGCGCGTTCATGACCGGTCCAGGGGGCAGAACTGGTCTGCATCGGGCTGCAGGGGGGGCGGCTCCGGGCGGTTCTCTCCCGCCTCGAGGAATTCCAGCCGCAACTCGATCCGCCTGCTCTCCTCCAGGGTCTTCTTCAGGGAATTGAACGACGATCCCCCCACCAGAAAGAGCTGCTGGATGAGCATGCGGTCCTCGCGGCTCAGCGGCCGTTCATCCTGCTCGGGCCTGGATAGCAGGGCGCACAGTACCCTCTCGGAGCGTTCCATGCTGAGGTTGAGATTATGGAGGTAGGATCCCCTCCGGTCGGCGTATCCTTCCACGGTCACCCTTTTGAGCCATTTCCTGCCCAGCGGGTCGCGGGCAATGGTCAGTACTGCAGGGATAAAGGCCCTCAGGTGCCGTGCCTGCTCTCCGGTGAGCATGTTGCTGTCCGTGTCGAATCGGGCCTGGTCGCCGAAGTTGATGCTGTGCCCCGTCAGCGTTATGCCGGGGAATTCCTTCGAGGTCTCCCGCATCTTCGCCATGAGCGCTCCGATCTCCGCATCGCGCTGCTTCTTGACGTCCTTCTCCTCGTTTACCGTATGGGTCACCGCAAGGAGGGTTACGGTCATGACCACGAGGAACAGCACCATGAGAGCGGTCATCATGTCGGAAAACGATATCCAGAAGGGCTTCTCCGCCTCTTCCCGCACTGGTTTCCGATACGGCGGCCTCAGACCCAGCATTGCTTCTCCTCACCCTTGACCGTCACCGAATCGAGGACATCCCCGAAGTCCTGTATTGCGCCGGAGACCAGGGATACCGCTTTCGAGAGCTCTTCATGGAACTGGGTGTTACTCTTCCGGAGCGTCAGCTCTATATTTCCGGCAAACTCCGCATGCGCCTGGGCGAGGACCTCCGTGAGCCCGTGGAGGTACTCCTGGGCCATGTCCTGGGCCATGCCCAGCTGCTCGGTGGCCTTCTGAATCCGGGCCACGATTTCCGAGGTCATGGAGGCCTCGTGGCGGGCATTCTCGATGGTGGACCTGAGCTCGGAGACGATGTCCGCAAAGATGGCGCTGGTGTGCTTGTGTTCGTCCATCATATCCCTGACTCCGTGGGTTGCCAGGACGAGGTTCGACGACGCACCCCTGAGCTCCTCGGTGGCCTTCTCCATTGCCGTCATGGAGGTGCCTGCAGTGCCGGAGGCCTTCGTGAAGTCGTTGAAGGCATGATGCAGGGCTTCGGTGCCTTCCCGGAAGAGTCGGGATGATTCCCTGGTGATGTGCTCCAGGTTCGCGACGCCTGCATGAGTGGCCTCGCCGACGCGAAGCATCTCGGCCGCCAGTGACCCGAGTCGGTCCGTCATATCGCCTAAGGCCGCCACAGTCTGTTCCGCGAGCCGGCTCTGGTGCCGTTCGAGCTCATCCGCAGTGTGCTGCGATCGTGTCTCCGCCTGGGCGACGATGCGTACCATCCTCTCCCCGATGTCCTCCAAAACCGACTGCATGTTCCGTGTCGCTTCCGTCTGGGAGCTGCTCACCTGCGATGACTGTTCCACGAACGAGCTCATGGAGCGGTCCATGAGCTTCTGCCGTTCCTCCAGGGAGTCCATCGCCGTGTTCAGTCGCCGGGTTATGACCTCTTCGGCTCCTGTACCCGCAGACTGCATGGCCAACGCACTCTGCGTGATCTGCCCGGCGGACGACCGGATGGTCTCGGCCGCCTCGCGGAGGAGTCCCAGTGCTTCGTTGAGCTGGTTGCCGAACATGCCCTGCACCTGTGTCGAGCATCTGTCCATGACATCGGATAAGACCCTGTTCACGGCCTCGCCCTGATGTTCGTTTGCCCGTTCGACCGACAGGGAAATCCGCTCCAGGGGTTCCCGGACGCCTTCGATGATGCCACGGGCGATGTTCTCGGTGAGATCCCTGTTGAGCAGTGCCGATGCCTTGGCCTGCCGTGAGATCAGTTCGGTGAAGACCTGCCGGAGGTCCGTCGTCAACGATTCCCTGATCTTCAGGGCCTGATCGGCCGATGTCTCGGAGGCGGCCACCAGGCGTGCAAGGTAATCCTTTTCGACACCGGCGCCGAAGAGGCCGTCGATGATCCTGCAGAGTTTTTCAACCTTCCCGTAGCACGCGGTGACCAGTGACTTCTCCGCCCAGATGAAGATCATGGCAAGGGAGATGGCCGTAGCGGACACGATGAAGGAGTATCCGACGCTCTGGATGAGCCCATTCAGGCTCGATCGCACCATGTCGGCTTCCCCGGACACCTCGAACCTGATCAGGCCGACGATGAGGCCTGAAAACGTCCCGATGATGCCAAGCCCGGTGAGAATTCCCGGCAGGTGTTTGTAAAATTCGGTTTTAAGAGGGATATCCACAAGAACCTGCTCGTTGAAGAATGTCCCGGCAGGGGTGGTGGAACGCCAGAGCATGGTCTCTCCTCGCTCGGAGGGATCCGGGGCAGGCCGTTTGTGGAGGGTTTCGCTGTACTCCTGCCAGGGGTAACGGAGCATCTCTCTGTCCTGCATCTCCCGGGAGATCTCCTCGATACTGCCGGATGTCGCCCCTGGTGAAGCCTGGAGGTGCCGGATCCTCTCGATGGCGGAACTGAGGGCCCTGAGGATGTGCATGGCGGGCAGAACGAATTGCACGAGATAGCTGATGGCGATCATGACCAGTATCAGGGAGATGATCGCTATGATCGGGAAATGCCTGGCAAGCTCTGGTACGGTACCCATGAATTCCCTCCATCCCGGCCGTGCGGAATGAGTCTCAGGGAGCAACCGTCATGCCATGGCTGAACAGGGCTGGATCTTCCTGCAGGTACATGGTGCGTTGCGGGAGTATTCCGGAAAATATTGCAGGTGTTGAAGAAAATATTGCCTTTGCGAGGGGCTTAATTCGGTGCCTCGAAGCTGTCTTCCAGGAGCTCGATCTCCTCGCGCCTGATTCTGCCCGAGGTCCTGTAGCTGAGCTTTTTTTCAAGGTATCTGCTGGTCTGGGTGAGGCCGAAGCAGATGATGAAGTAGATCACTGCGATGGTGAAGAAGATCTCCGCAGGGGCGTTCATGGTGCGGTTGTTGACCTGGGTCGCCGCACGGGTAAGCTCCAGGACGCCGATGATGAAGGCGAGCGAGGTGTCCTTGGTGAGCGAGACGAACTGGTTCACAAAGGACGGTATCATGTTCCGCAGGGCCTGGGGCAGGACCACTGAGCTCATGGCCTGGACATAGGTGAGGCCTGAACTCCTGGCCGCCTCCATCTGCCCCTTGGGGATCGACTGGATGCCGGCACGTACGATCTCCGCCACATATGCCCCGGTGAACACCGAAAAGGCTGCCAGGGTGCTCCTCGCTTCGGGCATGGGCCTCTTCAGGAGGATGGGGGCGAGGAAGTAGAACCAGAAGATGAGCAGCAGCAGCGGCGTCCCGCGGATGATCTCGATATAGACGATGGAGGGGATCCGCACGTACCACCTTTTGGAGAGCCTCATGAGACCGAAGACAAGGCCTATCCAGAACGCGAAGAATATCCCCCCCACAGCCAGGATGATGCTCAGGGCAAGACCCCCGACGGGACCTGCAGGATACTGCCCCAGCAGGAAATATTCCATGTTGTTCCAGACGACGTCCCAGTGCACCGGTGTCTCCTAGTACCTGATCATGCGCAGGTACTTCTTGTTGTACATGGTTATGAAGAACGAGACGATGAGCGAGATGGCGATGTAGAGCAGGGTTGCCACCGTGAACGCCTCGAACCCCCTGAAGCTGTAAGATTCGATCTGCCTCGTCATGTAGGTCAGGTCCATGACCCCGATGGTCATGACCAGGGAAGAGTTCTTGATCAGGTTGAGGAACTGCGAGATCAGCGTCGGGATCACGATCCTGAAGGCCTGGGGCAGCACCACGTAGGACATGGCCTGCATGAAGGACAGCCCGGTGGCACGGGAGGACTCCATCTGTTCCTTGGGGATGGAGATGATGCCCGCGCGGATCTCCTCGGCGATGAAGGCCGCGGTATAGATGGAGAGCGACAGCACCCCGATGGCGAATTCGTAGTCATGGGCATAGAGCCACTGGTTGACGCTGTCCGGGAAGATCACGTACGATCCGAAGTACCAGAAGAAGATCTGGACCAGCAGCGGGGTGTTGCGGAAGAATTCGATATAGGAGAGGCAGATCCACTCCAGGACCCTGACCTTGGTCATCCTCAGGGTGGTGACGATGGTCCCCAGCAGGAGAGACAGGATGATGGAGATTGCCGAGATCTTCAGGGTTATCAAGAGTCCCTGAATGATCCAGCCCCGGTACTCACCGGTCAGCACAGCCATCCAGTTGAATTCGTAGTTCAAGGGTCTACTCCGGACGGGTGTGCCTCCACAGGAGGCACACCCGTCCACATAGCTTATTCGGGGATGAGCTCCATCTCCCAGGTCAGCGGCATGTAGAACTTGGTCTGGGGGCCGAGCCACTTATCGTAGATCTTCTTGTACGTACCGTCTCTCCACATATCCATGAGGCACTTGTTCACGAAATCCCTCAGGTTCGACTCGTTTTCCCTCATGCCGATGCCGTAGGGCTCGCTGGAGAAGAAATCGCCCACGATCTCCCACTTGTCCGGGTTCTCGTCGCTGCCCTTGATACCAATAAGGATAACCGAGTCAGTGGTTTCCGCGGCTACCTTGCCCTGCTTCAGGGCGAGGAAGGCCTCCGGGTATCCCTCGAAGGACAGCACGGTGCACTTGGGCTGAATGTTCCTCATGTTGATCTCGCTGGTTGACCCCTTGGCAGTGCTGACCTTCTTGCCTGCGAGGTCCTTGTAGCTCTTGATGCCGCTGCCTTTCTTCACGAGCAGCTTCTGGCCGTCCATGAAATAGGTGATGCTGAAATCGATGACATCGTCCCGAGCAACCTTTTTAGTCATGGTGCAGGCAGCGATGTCCACCATGCCTTCCGTGATCATGGGGATCCGCGTGGCGGAGGTAACCGGCTTCAGTTCGAGCTTGACACCCATCCTGCTGGCGATCTCTTTGCAGATGTCCACGTCGAATCCGACGATCTGCTTGGACTGCTCGTCCACATAGCCGAAGGGGACCACGGCGTCCTTGACGCCCGCAACCAGCACACCCTTTGCCTTGATGTCCGCCAGGGCATCGGCAAAGGCAACGCTTCCAATGCACAATACCATGAATACTGCAAGGATACTTGCCATTACACCAATCGATTTTTTCATACCCCTACCTCCGTGATTTTTTCCTTTACAGGATTTCTTTCAGGAACAGCTTTGTCCTTTCATGCTGGGTGTTCTTGAAGAAGTTTTCGGGTGTTCCCTGTTCGAGGATCGTGCCGTAATCCATGAAGAGGATTCTGTGTGCCACCTCCCGGGCAAAGCCCATCTCATGGGTCACCACGATCATGGTCATGCCTTCCCGGGCGAGGTCCTTCATGACGTTCAGGACCTCGTTGATCATCTCCGGGTCGAGGGCCGATGTCGGCTCGTCGAAGAGCATGATCTTCGGTTTCATGGCCAGGCCCCTCGCGATGGCAACCCTCTGCTGCTGGCCGCCCGAGAGCTCGGCCGGGTACTTGTGGGCCTGGTCATGGATACCGACCTTCTCCAGCAGCGCATAGGCAACCTCCTCGGCCTCCTTCCTGGGCACCTTCTTGACCTTGATGGGGGCAAGGGTGACGTTCTTCAGGACCGTGATGTGAGGGTAGAGGTTGTAGTGCTGGAAGACCATGCCGATATCCGCCCTGAGGCTGTTGATGTTCATGGAGCGGTCGTGGATATTCCTGCCCTCCACCAGGATTTCTCCCTGCTGGATCTCCTCCAGACGGTTGATGCACCTGATGAACGTGCTTTTCCCCGATCCGCTCGGGCCGCAGACGACAACCACCTCGCCCTTTTGGATATGTTCCGTTATGCCCTGAAGGACGTGGAAGTCACCGAACCACTTATGGATGTTTTCAACCCTGATCAAAACCGACCTCGATACGTGAAGATGTTTAACTTAAATACACTACGGGTGATAGGTAGACAGTGTCAAGCACAGAGATGCTTACACCGGGTGGATAATGAAAAAGGGAGGCCTCCCTGAGAGGCCTCCCTTGGTCATATGCGTTGAAATGTTACTGCGGGTGTAGCTCGCGGACTTACTTTGCCCGGGATGCAGCCGGTTCCTTGGAGGTCACCCTCGTTGCGAAACGGGCCGCGATGGCAACGAACGAGACAGCGCCGATAGCTATGAACGCGAGTGTCATGATTCCTTTCTCCTTTCCACCAGTACCTCTTCGATGAAACCCTTGAACCCTATGGCAATGCCGAGGATGAGACCGAGGAACGTGAAGTTCGGGGCCATGTTGGTGAGCTTGTCGATATACAGCCCCACATACAGGCCGAGGAAGGTCATGATGACCAGGATGAAGCTGAGTGCACTGATCCTGCCGATCCTTTTCAGCAGGGTCCTCGGCGGTCTGTAACGTTTCGGCTCTTCCACGGGGTGTCTCCCTGGTCAGCGCCTCAGAAGAGCTGTGCGATCACCTGCCTGGCCGGACCGGAGTTCAGGCCCACCAGCACAACGATGAGGACGAACACTGCGGTGGCTTCCACCGGGGTGAGGCCGAGCACGCGATACATGAACCTGATCCCGATACCCGTGAGGAACAAGCAACCGATGACTATCCAGAGCGCTACCATTTTTTTCTCCTTTATGTGCTTTCTTTGATGAATGAGAAGGCAATGTTCATGCCAGCGTCCTCGTATTTTCAACTATTTGAAAATAAAAGATAAAATAAATATGAAGCCAAAGGCCGAATGTCAATTTGACAAGGGGGCGGGTTTGGAGGGCCGATGGAGTGACAAAATGACAAAAAAAGAAAAAGCAGGAAAATCCTCATGTCATTGTGTCAGGATGGATGTTCAGACAGCGCGGCGGAGGTTTTCTTCCGGATCACGGCATGGCAACGGAGCCGAAGCCCCTCTTGGTGGGGGTGTATCTGATTTCGAGTCTCCTGGCCACCCTGGACATGCTGTAGCTGCAGATGAAATACATCACGGCAATGGTGGTGTAGATCTCGAAGGGATAGATCATGAGCCGGTTGTTCAGGGTCTGAGCCACGGTGGTGAGCTCGAAGACGCCGATGATGTAGGCGAGCGACGTGTCCTTGAACAGTGCGATGAACTGCCCCACGAAGGCCGGGATCATCAACTTGAGGGCCTGGGGCAGCACCACGCGGCGCATGGTCTGGTAGTACGACAGTCCGGATGCCGTGGCCGCCTCGATCTGTCCCTTGGGGATGGCGCTTACCCCGGCCCGTACGATCTCGGCCAGGTATGCGCCCGAGAATATGGTGAACGAGATCGTGACGCTCCAGAACACGTCGATCTGCATGCCCGTGACGATGGGGGAGAAGAAGTAGACCCAGAAGATGACCATGATGAGCGGGTTGCCCCTGATGATCTCGATATAGAGCACGCTGGGCGTGGACACGAGGGGATTCCTGCTCAGCCGGCCGATGCCGATGAACAGGCCGATGAAGAAGCTCACGGTCAGGGAGATGAAGGCCAGTATGACGCTCAGGCTCAGACCGCCGAGCCCGTGGAAGATCTCGCCGGGGCCGCCTTGCGGAAAGAGCCAGATGAAGAGTGAGCGGAGGTTGGTGAAGATCACGTCCCAGTTGTACCGGTAGATCATGAGGCCGATGACGGCGATGAGCCCGAGGGAGAACAGACCGAAGAAGGCCTTCGTCGATGCGACCAGAACCTTCCAGACCTGCTCGGCCAGTCGTGACCAGATCGAGGCATACACGGCCTCCTCGCGGACCGGTGCATACTCGCCGAGTTTGAAGGCCCGTTTGCAGGCGCTCATGAAAAGCCCTGCGCCTCTTCCCACGAGAAGAATGGGGCGGAAGAGCAGGGCGAAGAACCGGTCGACGGCATTGAGCTTCTTCGCCTGGCCGATGGCCAGGTGGTGGTTGATGGAATTCATGATGAGCGAGATGCTCAACGACATGCTCAGGTAGATGACGGAGGCCGCCGAGGTGGCCTCAAACCCCCTGAAGGTGAAGGACTCGATCTGCTGGGACTGCCAGCACAGCTCGGCCACGCCGATGGTCATGGCCAGTGAGGAGTTCTTCATGTTGTTGAGAAACTCACTTCCCAGCGGCGGGATGATGATGCGGAAGGCCTGGGGGAGGACGACCCGGCGCAGCATCTGGGAGGCGGTGAGACCCGACGAGAGGGCCGCCTCGATGTGGCCGTGCGGTATGGCCTGGATGCCGGCCCTGACCACCTCGGCCACGAAGGCCCCGGTGTAGACGCCCAACCCGCAGGTGGCGGCCCAGAATTCATAGTTGTGCTCGTTGAGGAAGACCCTGACCCCTTCCGGCAGGCCCATGGGGAATGCGAAGTACCAGAAGAAGAGCTGGACCAGCAGGGGGGTGTTCCGGAAGAACTCCACGTAGGCCGTGGCCAGGGCATAGGTGGGTTTGAAGCTCGACAGCCTGGCTATGCCGAAAATGGTCCCGAGGAGGAGTGCGATCCCCGTGCTGATGAGCGATATCTTGATGGTGAGATACAGGCCCTTGAGGAGCCATACGCCGAAGATCTCATGGTAGGTGGGGTTGACCTCCCACAGGACGGCCCAGTGGAAGTCGTACCCGATGTCGCCGTGCTTGAAAACGGCATAGACGATCAGGACGATGAAAGCAACGACACCGATCTGCTGGAGCGTGTATTTCGTGTTCGGCTTCATATCTCCCGATTGATCTCCCCGGACATCCTCGTATACCGTTCCGGTGGGAAAAAATCTGCGGCCCGCTTACCCGGGCCGCAGATATGCAGTCAAGTTTATGTCTCTTTTCCCCTTACGGCCACATCTCGATCTTCTCGGTCATGGGGAAGTAGTAGGGAGTCTTAGGCCCGTACCACTTGTCGTAAATCTTCATGTAGGTTCCGTCGGCCCACATGTCCTGGAGCGCGAAGTTTATGGAATCACGCCAATCGCTGTCGTTCTGCGGAACGCCGATGCCGTAGGGCTCGCTGCTGAAGAAATCGCCCACGAGCTCGTACTTGCCGGGCTCCTTGGCTGCGTAGCCGATCAGGATGGTGCTGTCCGTTGTCCATCCTGCAACCTTGTCCTGCTGCAGTGCCAGGAAGCAGGAGGGCTCATCCTGGAAGCTGATGACGTTCTTCGTGGCGTTGGGATCGCCGAGCTTCTTCAGGAGCTCCATGGCGTTCTTCTCGCTGGTCGTACCCTGCATGGATGCGAGCTTCTTTCCTTTGAAATCCTTGAGGCTCTTGAATTTGCCCTTCTTGGCCAGGATCTTCTGCCCGTCGAAGAAGTAAGTGATGGAGAAGTCGATGGTCTTGTCGCGCTCGCGCTTGTGGGTCATGTTGGCCACGGACATGTCGATCTGGTCCGAGGTCAAAAACGAAATCCTGGTCTTGTTGTTCAACTTGATGCGCTCGACCTTGAGGTCCTTGCCCATGTAGCCGCCGATTCTCTTGACCACTTCCTCGGCGATGTCCACATCGAATCCGACCCACTCGTTCTTGTCGTTGAAGTAGGCGGCCGGGATGCTGTTGTACATCAAGCCAACCCGCACGACGCCGGTCTTTTCGACCTTGTCGTAGGTGGCCCCTGCAAAGGCCGGTCCGGCAAGTAGTGCAAGAACCAGTGCAACCACTATCCCCGTCAGTACTTTTTTCATACCCTCCTCCTTATGTGAAAGGTCTTCCCACAAGATGCGTTAACCCCCTAATGGGTCAGGATCTTGCTGAGGAACAGCTTCGTCCGCTCGTGTTTCGCCCCCGAGAAGAACTTGTCGGGCGGGGCGCTTTCGATGAGCTGGCCTTCGTCCATGAACACCACCCGGTTTGCCACCTCCCTGGCGAACCCCATCTCATGGGTGACCACCACCATGGTCATGCCTTCCCGGGCAAGGGTCTTCATGACGTCGAGCACCTCGTTGATCATCTCAGGGTCCAGGGCCGATGTCGGTTCGTCGAAGAGCATGATCTTGGGCCGCATGGCGAGCCCCCGGGCGATAGCCACCCGCTGCTGCTGGCCGCCCGAGAGCTGGTCCGGATAGGAACCGGCCTTCTCGGAGATGCCGACTTTCTTCAGCAGTTCGTGGGCATAGGCCTCGGCCTCGTCTTTTTTCTGCTTGCGCACGTAGACGGGTGCCAGCGTGATGTTATCCAGGACCGTCATGTGCGGGTAGAGGTTGAACTGCTGGAACACGAAGCCTATCTCTTCCCGCACGCGGCGCAGGTTGATCTTGGGGTCGTGGATGGGCATGCCGTCCACATAGATCTCGCCGTCCTGAATAGGTTCGAGCTTGTTGATGCATCGGATAAGGGTGCTCTTGCCGGAGCCCGAGGGCCCGCAGATGACGACCACCTCTCCGGCGTCAACGTGGAAGTCGACGTTGTTGAGCACGTGGAGTTCTCCGAACCACTTGTTCACCTGCTTGAACGTGATCATGTGTGCTCCTGCCTCGTGCTCTTGATCGATCATGGGAATACGGGCCTCAAAGACTATAGAGGAGGAGCCCTCGGGGTGTCAAGCGGGGGATCGAAGGGAGCGAGAGAGGAAAGTCCGGGGTCTTACCTCGGCTGGTCTTCTGCCGAGCGTCGGATCTTCGCCACGATGGAGTCCATGACCAGACCGGTCAACGACGGCACGAGCCGCTTCGCCATGTTGATGAACCTGGCTTCCATGCCCGGGATGATGAGGAACCTCCCCCTCTCCATGCCGTGCAGCATGGCCCCGGCGACATCCTCCGGGTTCATGATCCCCGCGTTTCCGGCCAGGGCCCTGGTTTCGGCAGGCTTGGTCAGATCCTCGCGGGCGAGCCCCGGGGTGTCCGTATCGGGCGGGCACAGCACGGAGACCCGTATCCCGTAAGGTTTCACCTCGCTGCGCAGGGACTCGGACATGCCGATGATAGCGAACTTGGTGGAACAGTATGCCGTATAGCCGAAGACGCCCATGATGCCTGCGATGGAAGAGACGTTCACGATGTGTCCCCCCGTGGTTTTCATGGAAGGAACGAGGGCTGCCAGCACGTTCCAGATGCCGTAGAGGTTGGTCTTCACGGACAGGTCGAACATCTCGTAGGGTATGCGTTCGAAATACTCCGGGTACGCGATGCCGGCGCTGGTGATCACCACGTGAGGGGTCCCGAACTCCCTGAGTGCATCGGCCAATCCGGATGATACCGCGACATGGTCCGTCACGTCGAGGCTCTTCCACACGAGACGTTGGCCGGGTGAAACCCGTCGGGATTCGATCTCCGTGGAGGCCTGCTGCAGGACCTCGGGCCTGCGGGCGAAGATGAAGACGTTCGCCCCGAGGCCTGCGAACAGCTTCGCACAGGAGAGGCCTATGCCGCTTGATCCGCCGGAGATATAGACATTCCTTCCCAGGTAACGGTCGCTCTTCCCCATGGCGCCACCTCCCGCATCCATACTACCATCAATTGCAGCGTCATCCCATGGCCCATCGTACGCACGGATGCCGGAATACCCATACAATTTTCCTTTGCACGTATGCACCTCTGTGTTATCATTGATTATATGGCAACGAGAAGGCACTCCTTCATCAATAGTGCCAAGGTCGTCTGGATCAGCCTCTGGGCAGCCATTGCCACACTGATCGTGTTTCTTCCCGTGACACTGGCGGCGCTCCTGAGCACGACAGGGAACCTTGCATTTACGCTCTCCAAGGTCTGGGCTCACATCATGCTCAAGGCCACCTGCGTTAAGCCCGTGATCAGGGGGCGGGAGAAGATCAGGCCCGGACAGTCGTACATCATCATCAGCAACCACCAGTCGGAGTTCGACATCCTTGCCATCGTCACCACGCTGGGCATCCAGTACCGGTGGATCATCAAGAAGGAGCTCCGCAAGGCCCCCATGTTCGGGTATGCCCTCTATGCTTCACGCAACATCTTCATCGACCGGGGCGACCCGGAGCAGGCGATGCAGAGCATAAGGAACGGGCTTGGGCGGCTGCCCGACGGGGTGAGCGTGATGTTCTTCGCCGAGGGGACGCGCTCGGCCGACGGCAGCATCGGAACCTTCAAGAAGGGAGGGTTTCTCATGGCGCTGGAAAAGGGCCTGCCCATCCTGCCGGTCACGGTGAACGGCAGCCGCAAGGTGCTCCCGAAGAAGAGCCTCATCTTTCATCCCGGTCCCATCGAGGTGGTGGTGGCCGACCCCATCGAAACCAGGGGATACACCAGGGAGAACCTGCAGGACCTCGTGAACTTGACCAGGGATGCCATCATCGCCAACTTCAATCCCGACTACCCGTCACACCCGGGGCATTGACACCGCAGCCCCTCCATCCCATTATATCCTTGAGACCCGTGCTGAGATCGTTTATGGGAATCCATCCCATGGTAGCGGGAGAACGGTTATGCAGAGTAAATCGGGAGGTGCCTCAACCATGGACAGAAACGTACTGAACGCCAAGCTCGACAAGATGTTCTATCCTGCGTCAGTGGCCGTGGTAGGGGCCTCGGAAGTCCCGGTGAAGTGGGGCAACCTCATCCTCACCTCCATCCTGGGGTGGGAATTCAAGGGCAAGGTCTTCCCGGTGAACCCGAAGAAGGATACGATCCTCGGGCTGCCGTGCTATCCGAGCATAACGGCCATCCCCGAGGCAGTGGACCTGGCCGTGCTCGTTATCCCGGCCCCCCATATCCCCGGGGCCATGCGGGAGTGCGCGGCCAAGGGAATCTCCGCAGCCGTAGTGATATCGTCGGGATTCAGGGAGATGGGCGAGGAGGGCGCCCGCATCGAGCGGGACACCGTGGAGATCGCCCGGGATGGCGGCATCGTCTTCATGGGTCCCAACACCATGGGCATCGCGTCGGCCCACGGCCGTCTCGAGGCCCTGCCCACACCCACGGGGCCGAAGCCCGGCGGGCTCTCGATCATATCCCAGAGCGGCAACCTTGGTCTCCAGATCCTCAAGTGGATCGCCCACAAGGGGATCGGCCTGTCCATTTACGCGGGCACCGGAAACGAGGCCATGCTGCATGCCGGCGACCTGCTCGCCTACATGGGGGGCAAGGACGAGGTGAAGGCCGTTGCCATGTACATGGAAGGCATCACCGACGGCAGGGAGTTCATGGAGATCGCCTCCGAGGTGACCAGGCGCAAACCGGTGATCGCCCTGAAGGCGGGGCGCTCCCAGGCGGGATCCAAGGCCGCCCAGTCGCATACCGGCTCAATGGCCGGATCCTATGCCACGTACAAGGCCATGTTCTCCCAGGCGGGCATCGTCCAGGTGAGCACACCTTCGGAGCTTCTGGATACATCCGCGGCGTTGACGCTTCTGCCCATACCCCGCACCAACCGCGTGGCCGTCATGACCATGGGGGGAGGGTGGGGTATCATCGCTGCGGACGAGTGCGAGGACAGAGGGCTGGTCCTTCCCCCGCTTTCACCCGAGATCATAGCTGACCTCGACACGAAGCTGCCCCAGTACTGGAACCGGAGGAACCCGGTGGACGTGGTGGGAGAGGGCGACCCCGAGCTCTACCTCCATGTGATCGGGGCCCTGGCCCGATGGAAGGAGGTGGATTCCGTGATCGCCCTGGGCATCGTGGGCAGGTCGGGTTATGTGGAGGATTTCATCGCCTGCCAGGAACGCCTCGACGGCAAGCTCTACAGCAGGGAGCTCAAGCTCGCCGTGCTCAAGGCACAGATCCAGGCGGAAGACCGGGTCATGTCGGGCATCTCCAGGATCCAGAAGGAGACGGGCAAGCCCATTCTCGTGGTGGGGCTCAAAGAGGAGGGGCTCACCATGCGGGAGACAGACTATGGAGCGGTTATCAGCCTGTCCAGCCCGGAGGAGGCGGTGAACATCATCGCCCACATGGCTGGGTACGGGAGGTACCTGGCGGGGCTGAAGTAAGCACGGGTTCAGGCGGGACAGGGAATGGTGGCATATCTGTAATAACGCCGCGTTACTGCGAAGAACAGCCACAAGTGATCCCGGGTTACCCTCATGGACTTCAGGACGACACCCTGTCGATCGCCCGTTCCAGGGCAGGCACCATGGCCTCGGCCAGGACCTCGTGACCCTTTTCGTTGGGCAGCCGGACATCCTTCTGGACGAGATCCGCGGTCTGCAGCCTCTTGTCGAGCAGGTACCCGGCCCACCAGGTGTGCACGGCGACCATCCGGCAGTCCAGGTCCTGGCAGACCTCACGGATGGTGCGGTAGTAGATGTCCACCGCGTCCATCTCGTAGGGGTTGTCGAAGGTGTGCGACGTGGGCATGAGGATGAGTGGGTCGAAGAGCTCCCTGGCCAGGCGTACCATGCGCACCAGGTTCTCCTTGAATTCCGACCGGTAGACCGGGAAGAACGCATCGTCGATGCCGAAGTGGATGACAAGGAGCTCCGGCCTGAACGGGGCGATGTCCTCATGGAAGGTCCCTATCCCGTCAAAGGAGTTCTCCCCGGGCCGCGAGCGGTTGATCAGGTCGACGCCCCTTTCCCTGCAGACGTCGCGCACGATCTCGACGTACCCGCGGCTCACCCCGACCCCGGCAGCGATGCTCCCTCCCCGGACGAGCACCCTCGGCATTATCGTTCGTCCGGCAGGGGGATCCGGGATTCGCAGGGCACACCGGTCTGGCAGAGGCCGCAGCTGTACCCGTCGAAGCCGTAGTTCGCCTTGATATAGGGTATGACGCTGCCGAAGATGTACTCGAAGCATTTGGCCTTGTCGTGGCCATTCTCGGTTATGGCGCCGGCAGGGCAGCGCGCCGCGCACTTTCTGCAGGTGTTCTTCGAGAAGTGCAGGCAGTACTGGGTATGCGATGTGTAGGGCCTCGGTGTCGGGGAAATCCTGACGGCCGCCACCACGGAGCCTGCGCGCATGGCCTTGCCGGCAGGTGTTATGAGGCCGTCGCACAGACCGAAGGTGCCGAGGCCGGATACGAAGGCCGCATGACGCTCCGACCAGTTGGATGCGAACCCGAACCGATCAGAGTTCTGCCAGGAAAAGCCCTGCAAAAGGGTGGGGGCCGCGGCCTCAATGCCCGATGCCTGGAGGCTCTCCACCACATGCCGTTTCAGCCGGTCGTTGATCTCCTCTCCGAAGGTGCGCGAACGCGCCCAGCGTCGCGACGGCACAGCGGTCTCCTTCCGGTTGTCCGCCTTTGTGGGCCTGGTCTGGGGAAGAATCCAGCTGATCACGGTGAGCCCCGAGGCGGGGAGGGAAGAGCCCGGGAAGGCCTGGGCAAAGGCTTCCGAAGGGGTCCAGTGAAAGGGGCCCACGGCCTCCTTGAGGGATTGCCAGGCAGGGTCGTCACCCCCGGAGAAGCCGACGAGGGGCTCGTCCCAGGCCCGTTCGCCCGGTTGGTCCCAGAGCGAGTTGCTGGATGGGTCAGCAAGGAACGAGCCGATCAGGGAGCGTATCCTGAGGGATGGATCGGATTTCATGTCATCACCCATGGTGTCCTCCTCGAGTGCATACCCGTGGTATAGCATATCCCGTCATCCAATGGTACCCGCCGGACGGGCAGGAAAAGTTCTTGGAAACGGCAGCGATTATTTCCTCGTAGGGTTGATGTCCTCCATGAAGGGGCAACACATGATTTTGTCTGGGAGAATGGACGATCGTGAGCGCCGCCTGTTCCGGAGGCGTGAATGAACCAGAAGGAAACGGATGAGCAGCATTTCCTATAACTATTGGTTTCCAAAGGATGAAAATTGAATATGCCGTGAAAATACGGGTTGACATAAATCGAGATGCTATTGTAAGAGTCCTGGACACACGAAAAAGGTGTTGAAAAGCAGTTCTGGAGCCGGTTTATCAGTACGACAGTCGTCAGCCGGAAGGTGCGGCTGATGCTATATGATAGTCTTTCCCCGGGATCTCATGTATAGGGAAGAATGCTACGGCAGCAAGAGAAGAATGAAGAAGGATGCTTCCGAGAACGCTATCCCGCATCGGGATGTATCAATAAAGGAAGGTAGCCAATGCTCGTAGTCGCATGTATCAAACAGGTGCC
>ERZ795057.1527-NODE-1527-length-19627-cov-6.435980_pt1 | contig 19627 bp, 20 predicted proteins | sample MGYA00375141_ERZ795057 | MGnify/ENA primary metagenome ERZ795057 (study PRJEB30186, sample SAMN05720163) | activated sludge metagenome | isolation source: Anaerobic digester | place: Hong Kong | collected 2015-01-26 ... | reverse complement strand
GTCGTCGGTCTGCTTGACGCGCTTGATCTCGCCCTTGCGCTGGAGGTAGTTTAAGTAAATCACGCCCACGACGCAAGCGCTTAAAAACCCGGCCGCCGCCAGCGACACCGCAAACGAGTGCCCGCCGACAAAGCCGAGCCCCTCGTAGGTTGTGCCGATGTTGTTGGCCTGGCCCGGGCCTTGCCCGTAGCCCATCGGCAACAGGATACCCGCAGCCTGGAACAGGTCGGGCATCAGGGTGTAGGAAAGCCCCACGGAAATGAGCAAGCCCAAAAGCCCCTGCATCACGTAGGTGCTGGCGATCAGCGCGCCGGACTTCATGCCGACGCGGCCGACCCCATCCTGCAGCTTCTCCTTGCGGATGGTGCGGATGGACAGTGCGATGAACCCAATCGCTAAGCCGTGGTAGGTGAGCGTTTCTAAAAGTGCGGTATCAATGTAAACCCAGCCTGTAAGCCGAAGCCCCAGCAGCAAAAAGCCGCCAAGTACAGCCGTGGGCAATAGCAGTTTTTGGATCATGGGCAGTTTTCTGCGGAGGATGTTGGAGACCAGCAAAATGGCCGAAATGATTCCCAGCTGAAGGATAAGATTCCAAAGTTCGGTATTGCCGGCTGAAAAATCCATAGTCATGATTGTGCATCGTCTGTTGGGACGTCGCACGCTCCTTTCGCGTTATTCTTGCAATACAGATAAATCCGTCGGTATTTCAGCGCCGAATAGGCGCTCCTGCTGCGGATCTCGAAATATCCGCCGCTTCTGGTTTCAAATACAAGGGTGTTGAGGTCGATAATGGCGAGGTCGGAGATCTCTTCCAGCGGAAACAGCACCTCACCGCAGGTCAGCGCCGCTCTGGTGATGGACAGGGCTCCGGTGGCCATCAGCTCGTCGCTCTTGCAGGGGATGATACTGTACAGCGACAGGCCCTCGTCCTTGGCGATCACGCCGTCTCCGGCGCGGCAGACAAGCTCGCGGGTTTGTTCCTGCTGCCACAGGTCCCAGTCGGTAATGGTGGTATAGGGGGCTTGCCTGGCGTTTGCGGACTTGAGCATTCCAGTTTCGGTATACCGCATGTCCAGCCCGCAGGTACAGAAAAAGCGGTCGTCCTGGCTTTGGATGGTACTGGCTTGCTTGCAGTGAGGGCACAGGTACAGCGCGGTTTCTATGCTTTGGGCAAGGTTCTTGCCGGTATACCTCGCGGGGGCAAGCTTCTGCCGGGCGTACGCGTCCTCGTGCAAATCACGGCGGATGAGCGCATGGACCTCCTCGGTCGTCATGGCCTGGAGCTCCTGGGCGGAGTAGCGCCCCACCTCGCGGCCGCTGACGGGGCCGCGGCGGCCTTTGCGGGCCCAGCGGGGATGCTTGAAGTACCCACCTTCGATGCGATAGGTAATCAGCTGGCATTTCGCCAAACGCACCAGCGACGCCGTAGCCTGGGTGATCTCCCCCGTCAGGCCGTTATAGCTGCGGTTACCCTCCGGAAACAGGCTCACCAGGCCGCCTGCGTTGATGACGTTGAGGATGTCGCGCACGGTGCGGATTTCGGTCTTGCCCTTCATGCGGACGATCGGCCGGAAAAACAGCTTGATCAGCGTGGTTACTATGCCCTTGCGGAAGATATGCTCGCTGGCTACAACGCGCATTGCCTGCCGGTAGCTCAGGCCCAGAAGCCCGATGTCGATATCCAGGTTGTGGTTGCCCATGATAATCGCGGGCCCGACGATCCGCTTCTCCCGCTGGTATCGGTAGCCGATCAGCGGCCGGACAAACGGACGAATCACAGTGAAAAAAAACGTCCATGCCGCCTGATGCCCGATGAATTTCGCCATCTATACCCTCCCGGTGGAAACTGCTCGTTCCCACTATTTATACCCTATTTTACATAGCTGCGCAACTGTGTGTTTTCCGTTCGGCGGGCTTACCGCCACCGGGAGAGTTTGACGAAAAGCATAGATTATGTTACAAAAGCAGTATAAAAAGCTTTATATGCTATAGGAGTTTTTCGATCGATGTTTTACCGAAGTGTGTCTTCCCTTGCCCAAAAATTGCGCCTGACCCAGGCGCAAGTCGATATGCTTGCGCCTATCGCAGAAAAATACCCCATGCAGATTCCGGCATATTACCTGAGCCTGATCGACCCGGATGACCCCGACGACCCCATCCGCAAAATGGCGGTTCCCGCGAACTTTGAGCAGGACAAGGACGGAAGCTTTGACACCAGCGGCGAGCACGACAACACCGTGCTTCCAGGCCTGCAGCACAAGTACCGGCAAACGGCGCTGATCCTGTCGACCAGCAAATGCGCCATGTACTGCCGCCACTGCTTTCGCAAACGCCTGGTGGGCGGGGAGGACGACAAGGAAATCGCCGCGAACTTCGGGGCGATTGTCCGCTATATTCAGGAGCATGCAGAGATCACCAACGTGCTGCTCTCCGGCGGGGACTCGTTACTGATTGCAAACGCTATGGTACGGCGCTGGCTGGAGGCGCTGACCCGGATCAGGCACCTGGATTTCATCCGCTTTGGCACGCGCGTCCCCGTAACCTTTCCCCGGCGCATTACCGAAAATCCCGAACTTGTCTCGATTCTCAAAGAATTCAGCGCCAAAAAGCAGATTTCCATCGTCACCCAGTTCAACCATCCGCGCGAAATTACGGCGCAGTCCAAAAAGGCTGTCAAGCTGCTGCGCGGGGCGGGCGCGGTTGTGAAAAACCAGACCGTGCTCCTGCGCGGCGTGAACGACGATCCCCAAACCCTGGGAACGCTTTTGCGGCAGCTGACAGCCATGGGCTGTATGCCGTATTATATATTTCAGTGCCGCCCGGTCAAGGGCGTGAAGGGCGGCTTTCAAGTGCCCCTTCACGAGGGGTATGCTATCGTGGAGGCCGCCAAAGCCATGCAGAACGGCTTTGGCAAGCACCTTCGCTATTGCCTGTCCCACCCCACCGGGAAAATTGAGCTTCTGGGCAAAACCGATTCCGGCGACATGATCACCAAGTACCATGAGGCCAAGGATGTATCGGACTACGGGAAAATCGTCATCCGCAAGACGGACGCCGATCAATGCTGGTACAACTGAGCCAGAATATTGATTGTTTGCCCCAAAACCCTGAAAGGGGGTTCCCTTTGCCTATCGCAAAAGCCGCGCGATACGCGGCTTTTATGCGGGTTTCATCATGTTTTGTGTCGATTATATCGTCGCCTGTATCACTGCCGTACACATACTCCGTGAAACCGTCTCAATCCGTAAGCCAGTACTCCGAGCCGCTGCGGGTGCGGGCCATGAAGCCGTAGGCGATCAGGTAGCGGCGGATGGTCACAAAATCGTCGTAGATGGGTTTGAGGATGGCATTCACCTCGGATTCCGAGTAGTGTTTACCCTTCTCAAACTGCGCGGCGATCAGGGTGAGAATGACAAGCTTTTTCTTTTCTTTGGGCGGAAAATGCTTTAATACGAGCGGCTCACGGGTGAGCAGCGCGTTCTTCAAAATGCGCTCACGCTCGGTTTCAGTAATAACGTAGCGGTCGTCCAGAAAGACGGCTTCATTGTGGATGGGCATGAGCGGCTCCTTTCCCTGTGCGGCAAAAACCAGTTCATAGGTTGCAAGGTAGTGTTTGGCCTGTTTGGCCTTTTCCCGAAAGTTAAAGCGCTGCCGCCGCACGGTGGCTTCGCTGATCTGCATGGCCTTGGCAATCGCCCGGTCGCTCTCCCCCGCCCAAAAGCGCGTCAGCAATTCCTTTTGGTTCTCGGTCAGGGAGTTGTATTTCGCGCCTTCATGGATCAGCGCGGCCGTGTTGCCGCCATGGGCATGCAGAATATGATGCTGCGCGGCATGCTCCGGCGTGAAATACTTCCCGTCCACGGGGTACACCTGCCCATCGGCAAAGCGCTCGCCGCAGAGATTGCATACATACGCGCCGCCCTGCTCATCGCGCCGGTACCCCTGCTTGAGCTCCTCAAGCGTCAGCATTCCGTAGTTCATACGCTCACACTCCTTCTGCTTAACCGTACACATATTCTATCATTGTTTACGATATTCGTCAACTTCTCACCGTATTTTCACATAAAAAAGCTCTCCCGGAAGGAGAGCTTTGCTTGTTGAACTGCGTTTAGGCGTTTTCCACCGGATGCACGCTGACCTGCTTTTTGTCGCGGCCCAGGCGCTCGAAGCGCACAATGCCGTCTTTGAGCGCAAACAGCGTGTCATCGCTACCCTTGCCCACGTTCAAACCCGGATGGATTTTGGTGCCGCGCTGGCGCACCAGAATGTTGCCCGCGAGGGAAAATTGCCCGTCGGCACGCTTGGGGCCGAGGCGTTTGCTTTCGGAATCGCGGCCGTTCTTGGTGGAACCCATTCCCTTTTTATGTGCGAAAAACTGTAATTGAAGCTTCATCATGCCGTTGTCCTCCCGTCCTGTGTGGTGATCTTGACCAATTTCGGATATTCAAGGGAGATATCCGTCAAACCCTGTATGATCGTACTGAGGATGACCTGCGCATCGTGGCTTTCGCAGCCGTCCGGCAGCGTGAACTGCAGCAGAGCCGTTTCATCGTCCTTGCGAACCATGGGCACGACGCCCGCTACGCTTTCCAGCGCGTTGACCGCCGTGTACATGAGGCTGGATACGGCTGCGCATACGAGGTTTTCCCCGCTCTTTGCCCGGCCCGCGTGCCCCTGCGCTTTCAGCTGGGTCACACGTCCGCCTTCGCGCCGGATCTCAATGCGTGTCATTTGCTGATACCGATAATCTCCACCTTGGTGTAGTTTTGCCTGTGGCCGGCCTTGCGGTGATAGTTTTTCTTGGACTTGTACTTGTAGACGATCAGCTTTTCGCCTTTCACCTGGCCAAGCACCTTGCCTTCCACAGTGGCATCCTTCACGGTCGGCTTGCCGATCTTCAAGGTCTTGCCTTCGCCCACCATCAGCACGTCGAAATTCACGATGCTTTCGGGCTCCTGTTCGAGCTTTTCTACGTAGATAATGTCCCCTTCGGAAACGCGGTATTGCTTGCCACCTGTTTCAATCACAGCGTACATGGCATGCACCTCCAACTTTAGAACTCGCCAAACGACAGGCGGCGCATTTGAGCGCACTTGAAGACCCCGCTTGAGCGGCTTGCCGAAATAAAGTATCACATCGCGCGGCATCCGTCAAGTTTTATTTCACTTTGCAGCCGCTTGCCTGCTATAGCCTGTCCGGTTCCTGTACGGTGCGGTCGCTTTGGGCATTGCCGGTGTTGAGCGTACCTTTGGGCTCGATCATCATCACCCAGGCTTCCTCCCTGGCGACCGGCATATGCTCAACGCCTCTGGGAATGATCACGCACTCGCCCGCGCGCAGCACAAGATCCCTGTCCCGCAGCTTCACAGTCAGCTCACCCTGATACACGTAGAACATCTCGTCCTCGTTTTCGTGCGCGTGCCAGAGGAACTCGCCCTGGAGCTTGGCGATCTTGACCATTGAATCGTTGATTTCACCAATAATTTTGGGGCTCCACTGCTCGGAAAACAGTGAAAACTTATCCTGCAGGCTGATTTTATCCATAGACTTCCCCTTTAGCCAAGCGTTACGCGCACCACGACGGGCATTGTGGTTTCAATCCCCGGCATGGAAACATGCAGTCCATCCGCGTCGCGGGTCCAGACCGGCTTCCCATAGCCAAGGATATCGACGTCTTCCACAATCCCGGCAAACACCGGCAGGTGGGAGGCGTCCTGCACACCCAGCGAGCGGATATGCCCGTTGCCGTCCTTTGGCCATTGCAGGAAGGTGGCGTACAGGTGCTTGCCGCGCGTGGTAAAGCGGATATCCTCCGGTGTGAACTGCGTATCCTCGCCGTCGGTAAACTGGCCCTCCTTGGTCTGCGTGGGGCCCTCGCCAGCCATGCGCCACACCGTGGTATCGTAAATCGCCTCGCCGTTAACCCGCATCCACTCGCCGATGCTGCTCAGCACCGCTATGTCCTCATCAGAGATCGTACCGTCGGCCTTGGGGCCGACGTTTAAAAGCAGCACGCCGTTTTTGGATACGATATCCACCAGATCGCGCACCAGGCTATCGGCGGGCTTGAAGGTGTTGTTCTCCGTCCAGCACCAGGAGTTTCGGGCAATGGCCGTATCAGTCTGCCAGCGGAAGGGCTTGGCCTGGGCAAACTTGCCGCGCTCGACATCCACCGTCGCCGTGCCGAAGGCAAACGCATCGTGCTTGTAGCTGATGGTTACGTCCTCGCCCCATTCGGCGGCCCGGTTGTAGTAGTAGGCGGCGAACTTCTTCAGGTAAGGCCGCACGGCGCTGTGCTGAATCCACCAGTCAAAGTAGAACAGCTTCGGTTTGTAGTTGTCCACGATTTCGCAGCAGCGCAGGAGCCAGTCCTCCAGAAACTCAGCCGTCGGCTCAGGCTTGGAAAACATGTCCTGATGATCGCCTTCAGGCATCGACGGCCAATAAAAATCCCCAAGCTTCAGCGGCTCGCGAACATCGCTGTCGAACTCCTTGCCGTGCCCAAGGAAAAACCAATGCTCCACCCGGTGGGACGACGCGCACGGCACCAGCCCGCGCCGAGAAAACTCCGCATTCAACTCACCCAGCACATCGCGCCTTGGGCCCATCTCAAAGGCGTTCCAATGGGAAAGTTCGCTTTTGTACATCTGAAAGCCGTCGTGATGCTCGGCCACCGGCACCACGTATTTCGCACCCGCCTTTTCAAACAAAGCCGCCCATTTGCCGGCATCAAACTTCGGGGCGGTAAACAGGGGGACAAAGTCCTTGTAGCCGAAGTTTTTGTGCTCGCCCCAGGTTTTCACGTGATGCTCAAATTCCGGGCTGCCCTGCATGTACATATTGCGCGGATACCACTCGTTGGCAAACGCCGGCACCGCGTACGCGCCCCAGTGGATAAAGATTCCGAATTTGCCCCGGTACATCCACTCCGGCATCTGCCGCCCGGACAGGGAATCCCAGTCGTCCTTGTAGGGTCCGCCCGCAATCACCGATTCTATCGTATTCAGATATGCCTGTCTGTTCATATTACCCTCCTGCTGTCGCTACTTTCCAATACACATATTATAGGAAACCATCGCCGCAAATACAAGCCCAGCCCCATCCGCGCCAATAATATATAAAGTTGCAGATCAGATGTTGATTTTCTCGCGGGCACCTGCTATAATAAGCAAGCTGTTTTGACAATGTCATACAGCATGTGGGCTCGTAGCTCAGCTGGATAGAGTGTTTGACTACGAATCAAAAGGTCGTGGGTTCGAATCCCGCCGGGCTCACCAAATCTGAAACCACCTATTGATAAAAGTATTTTTATCGGCAGGTGGTTTTTGTTTCGCTTGAAACCCGTTGAAATCACTCACTTTTCGACATTTCTGTTTTTGTCTTGTAGCAAAGCCTGATGTTTCCAAAGGGCTATTATTACATGCGACGGGACATGAACCCATGCCTTTTGAGGGCAAAGATTTAACGATTTGACCTCAGGGGTGTGCATCTTTACACGATTCTACTTGGAATCGTTAAAAGATTGAAAACCGGGATGTTTTTCACTTTCCGATGTACATGGCAACGCCAGATTTATCTTGACTTTTGTCCTTTTTTGAGCAATGACTGTCAGCTAAAAAAGGGGAGGGCACCATGGAGAAAAAACAAGCCGAGAAAGAGATGAATTACCGTATTGGAAAGATCGTTCTGGCGACGATGCTGTCCGAAGGATTGCTATCGAATGAGGAATATGATTCTGCGCGTGAGTACCTGATGAACAAACTGAAGCCTCTTATCGGTAGTCTGGAGCCGCCACATGGAAAATAGGCGCATTATCAGAGCTATCAAGGTTGTTCAGAAGATTGATACGCTTCAGCCAGATTGCTTTGCCAAACGGAGAACCGCAGCCTACGTGCGTGTCAGCACAAGCAGTGAGGAGCAGTTGAACTCGCTGGAGGCGCAGAAAGACTATTTCCCTAAGTTTATTGAAAGCCACCCGAACTGGGAGTATGTCGGCTTGTACTGTGATGAAGGGCTGAGTGGCACTTCAAGCAATAGCCGCCCGGAGTTCAAGCGCATGATAGCCGACGCTCTGGACAGGAAAATCGACCTCATCGTTACAAAAAGCATATCACGCTTTGCGCGCAATACAGTGGACACACTGATGATTGTGCGGCAGTTGAAAGAGGTTGGTTGTGAAGTATGGTTTGAGAAGGAAAACCTGTACTCCTGCGACAGCAAAGGCGAGTTCATCCTCACCTTGCTGTCCAGCATGGCGCAGGAGGAAAGCCGCTCACTGTCCGAGAACGTGAAATGGGGTGTCCGTAAACGCTTTGCGGACGGTAGATACTCTTTGCCATATGCCAACTTCCTGGGGTATAGGCGAGGTGAGGACGGGAAACCAGAAGTTGTCCAAGAGGAAGCCAAAGTGGTCAGGCTTATCTAGTTCCAGAAGCGTCTGGAGTTCGGGGCTTTCCACGCGCTTAATCACCGTGACGATTTCATGCTTCAGATTTATCAGGCGAGTCAGGTCAGCGTTGATTTCAGACTCCAGGTCTACCATCTTGGCGATAACATCTTCCATGCGGTGAACATTGCGGTTTCCCTTGCTTGGCGGCACATCGGACAGAGTGGCACTTGCTTTTCCGGCGAGTTCTCGCAATGACTGCACCTGCTCAATCTTGCTATTGATACGCTGGTCTATGCGATAGGCTTGGGACAAATAATCCTTTGCCGATAGTTTTGGTTTGTTCATAGGCTACCTCCGATAATTTAGTCCACTCGGATTGGCAGCTTTTGACTCCATAGATTGTCATAGATTTGCTTTTACCGCATCAATTAAGGCGGTTTGTGTTTTGTCCTTGGCGGACAGGGCTTTCATGACCCGTTCGTCAATGGTGTCTTTGGCAATGATGTGATGAAGGACCACCGTTTCAGCTTTCTGACCCTGCCGCCACAGACGGGCATTGGCCTGCTGGTAGAGCTCTAAACTCCACGTCAGCCCGAACCAGATAATCGTGGAACCGCCCGACTGAAGATTCAGGCCGTGTCCGGCAGAAGCGGGGTGGATTAAGGCGACAGGCCATTGGCCCTCGTTCCAGCTCGCGATACTATCCGATGTATCTAATTTTGTAAGGCTACTCCTCATCGCTCACAACCACTTATGGTGGCTGTGTTGAACGATTTGTGTATCCTTTGCCCTTATTGCAAATCAGGCATTGAATGAATTTTTACTTGATCAATAAAAAATTGGTGTTTAGCAACATTTGATTGAAATTTTCAGTTTTATGTGCTATAATTTATCAATCTCTCATTGATCCCTTTTGTTTTATAAAACGGAGGATCTCGATTTTAGATAGTTTGAGATATCATGAGATACTTTGGATGTTTTTAAGGAGGTGCGCATCAGCATGCTGTTTACTGAATTAGTACACGCTATCCATCCGCATCTTATGAAGGACGCCGATGTTCCCGATTTCATGCGCAATCTGATTCAAATGCTGTGCGATATCCCTGAAGAAGATTGGTCAACGAAAAAAGACCCTTCGTCAGAACAATCAAACAAGGATTCATCCTTGAGAAAGTTCTATACAAAGGGTCCAACAAAAAAATTAGCAAAGTCGATACTTGGTAGGTTAACACGAGATAATTTCATTGAATCAATTTATCATGATGATTATGCTGCTGAGCGTACTGATGTGGTTCTTGAGTCCTTAGCTGAAGATATACAGCCTTTTGTTGACGATGTAGATAAAGATAATGTTGGCGAGGCTTTATTCGATCTGTTCAAACAGTCCTTAGAATTTATCGTAAACCCAGAATTAGAAAACGACCGCAAACTTTCTGCGGCTAAGACAAAATCGCAAAAAGCCAAAGGTTTATATGGATCTGGCTTGTTGGATGATTGCAGGTACGCTTGTTCAATACCAGGTTGTGGAAAGCACTTACAAGTCGTAAATGATAAAAACCATGCGGTTGATGATTATGAAATAGCCAGTATTAATATAGACAAGGCTTCTTCATATGAGAACTTGGTTGCAGTGTGTCACGATTGTTTTCAAAATTATACTTTTAATCATATGAAGGCAGAGGAAAGAGAACTTCAGACAATAAAGAGGCTTCAGATCGATGCCCGTAGCACACGGCGCACTCTTGATGAAGTAGCCATTGAGAAGGGAATAACACAGGTTGTCATAAATCTAAGCAAAGCAAAACCGGGGCAGCTCTTTGAGCTTAACTATGATGCGGTGAGCGTGCCGGTAAAAATTGATGAAGACCTGCACTCTTTTCTTGTGTACGAGGTTAAGGGGCATGTGACAAAGTACTTCTTATTCATAGAAAAGGCAATGCAAGACCTGGCAAGACGCAAGCAATTTAGTGACGATTTGTTAAGAGCTCAAATAAAAGAATCTTACAGGAAATTAGCTGAGAAAAAGAATAGCCCGGAGATGATTTACAGTGCTTTATCAGAAAGGCTAAGAAACATCACCAAGCAGGATATTCGTTTCTGCGCCATTGTGATTTCTTATTTTATTCAGTCGTGTGAGGTGTTCAATGTTACTGCCAAATAAACTATTCTCATACAACGAGAGTGTACTTTCGAAGCTGCCTCTCATATTACGAGAGCTGGATCAACCGAAGACTCCCAACGAGCTTCTATTGAGTCTTGGCAATATTGTGAATAATCCACTTGAGCTTGTGGATGCTCTTGACTGTTTATATGCACTTAGAGAGATTGAACTAAACGAAGAGGAAGGAAGGATTATACGATGCTCAAAGAAATAAGTTGTGAACTGTTTAAAATTGGTGAGCAGATGCGTCCACCTGTCCAATTTCATAAAGGTCTCAACATTGTTCTTGGTGGTGAAGCAGGCGCAAATTCCATCGGAAAATCTACAATGCTGCTCATCGTTGATTTCGCATTTGGCGGAGATGCATATGTTAAAAGTGATGCCGTCAGAGAACTTGACAATCATAATATTCGTTTTACCTTCGAATTTGATGGTAAACCATACTACTTTATAAGACATACAGCTTCACCTGGTGATATTTTTCAATTGGCTGGGAATGGAAACGTCATTGCTTCCCTAAAGAGAGATGAGTATGTCAATTGGCTTAGCAAACATTACGAGATTGATTTCACAGGTTTGAAATTTAGGAATGCAATAAGCCGATTTTTCCGTATTTATGGGAAGAACAACTATAACGAGTTGCGTCCACTACAAATGCGTGGTGGCACGGAATCGCAGGAGTCAGCAATCCATGCTCTTGTGACACTCTTCAACCAATACGAATCCGTATTGGCGTTTGAAGAGCAGCTTCAGCTGGCTGAAGATAAAATTGCAGCGTTCAAAAGCGCTCGTAAGTACCAGTTCATCCCTTCGGCAGTAGATGGGTTAAAAAAATATGAGGATAACATCTCTATTATTGCTTCGCTGAAACAGGAAAAAGCCGACTTAGAATCCTCGAACAACCAAGCGGTCAATTCCGAAGAGGTAGAAAAAGCCAACCAAGCTAATGCATTAATCATACAGATGCAGGATGCCCGCAGATTAGCGAACCAGAGAGAAAATGATCTACATATTATCGAGCTTAATATGAGTCAGGGGGTCTATCCAACTGAAGCGGATTTGACGAGTTTACGTGAGTATTTTCCGGAAGCAAACTTGCAAAAACTTATTGATATAGAGCGGTTCCACAATAAAATACAGACTATTTTGCAGGACGAATTAGAGGCAGCCAAAGCAAGGTTAGAAGAAGAACTAAAGCCGCTAAAACAGATGATTGCATACCTGGAAAAGCAGGCAGAGGAAATTCATCCATCAATAGTATTTAGCAAGGAATTTCTCGCAGCTTATACTCATCTTGACCGCCGGATTCATAAATTAGAAGATGAAAATGAAGCTTTCGACACTCGTAACACATTGCAAAATGAGAAAAAGCAAGCAAGCGACAGGCTCAGGTCGCAGATGGAAACAGTACTAAAAGTCATAGAAACTACAATTAATCGTCATATGAGTGAGATCAGTGATTACGTCTCTCAAGGGAAAGATAATCCACCTGTTTTAGGAATCAAGGAATACAACAGCTACTCTTTTGAAACACCAAAGGATACTGGAACAGGTACGAATTTCAAAGGGATGCTGATATATGATATCAGTATCCTTAAAAGTACGGCGCTCCCTGCGTTGGCACATGACTCCCTTCTGTTTGCTAATGTCTCCGATGATACCATCGGACAAATTTTGGCTTTGTATGCGCGAGAAAAACAGAAGCAAATATTCATAGCCTTCGATAGAGCAAGCAAATATGACAAAATGGCACAGTCCATCATTAGAGAAAACACTGTACTGAAATTGGATGCTGATGAACAAGCGCTGTTCGGGCGAAAATGGGGCAGAAAGGATACTGCAAAATGAGAATCCAATATAATAAACTCTGGAAAATACTCATCGATAAAAATATGAAAAAGGTTGATCTCAGAGATGCTGCTGAAATCAGTTCAAACACTATCGCTAAGCTCAGTAAAAACGAACCGGTGCGAATGGATGTACTGTTAAAAATTGCTATAACACTCGACTGCAAAGTTGAGGACTTGTTTGAGACAGTGAAGGAGGAACAATAATTGGCTAACGGAAATAATACGGCGAGCATAGGCTTTGAACAACAAATTTGGGCGGCAGCTGACATCTTGCGCGGCAACATGGATGCTGCTGAATACAAGCACGTCGTTCTGGGGCTTATCTTCCTTAAGTACATTTCGGACAAGTTCGAGGCTCGCTATCAAGAACTGCTTGCCGATGATGACGACGTGGAAGACAAAGACGCTTACGCCGAGGTGAACGTATTCTTCGTGCCGCCCACGGCGCGATGGAGCGTTATTGCAGAGTGGGCACATAAAACAGGAGAAATTGACGGGGAAGCCCACAATATTGGCACTATTATCGACCGCGCAATGCGGGCAATTGAAAAAGAAAATAAGCGGCTGAAAGACATCCTGCCGAAGAACTATGCCCGCAGTGAGTTGGACAAACGTCGCCTTGGAAACGTGGTAGACCTGTTCACCAACATTCAAATGATAGAACATGGTACGGACAAGGACATTCTTGGCCGCACCTATGAATACTGTCTCTCCAAGTTCGCAGAGCAGGAAGGCAAGCGCGCCGGAGAGTTCTATACGCCGTCCTGTGTGGTTCGGACGCTCGTTGAAGTGCTTCAACCGTTCAAGGGGCGCGTGTACGACCCATGCTGCGGTTCCGGGGGGATGTATGTGCAGTCGGCACAGTTCGTGGAGAACCACTCCGGCAACATTAGCAGCTTATCCATCTACGGGCAGGATTCCAATCCGACCACTCGCAAGATGGCCCTGATGAACCTTGCCATCCGAGGCATCGAAGCTGACCTCGGCGGCTACAATGCGGACACGTTCCACAACGACCTGCACAAGACGCTGAAAGCCGACTTCATTCTCGCCAATCCGCCGTTCAACCTCTCAGACTGGAATGACGGCAGCCTAAACGACGACCCTCGCTGGAAATATGGCTTGCCGCCGAGCGGAAACGCCAACTTTGCGTGGCTTCAGCATATGATTTCTCATCTCGCCCCGAACGGCAAAATCGGCATGGTACTTGCTAATGGTTCACTCGCTTCCCAGAGCGGAGGAGAAGGCGAAATCCGCAAGAAGATAGTTGAGGACGACCTCGTGGAAGGCATTATTGCCATGCCCACGCAGTTATTCTACACAACGCAGATTCCCGTGTCGCTGTGGTTTATCAGTCGCAACAAGGCGCAGAAAGGCAAAACTCTGTTCATTGACGCCCGCAAGATGGGAACAATGGTCAGCCGCCGACTGCGAGAAATGACCATTGAGGACATCGCCAAGATTGCAACCACTTTCGAGGCTTTTGATAACGGAACGCTTGAAGACGTGAAGGGCTACTGCGCCGCCGTCACTACCTCCGATATAGCCAAACAGGACTACATTCTTACGCCCGGACGCTACGTCGGTATTGAAGAGCAGGAGGACGACGGCGAGCCTTTTGAGGAAAAGATGACACGGCTTACGGGAGAACTCTCCGAGATGTTCAAGCGTTCCCACGAGTTGGAAGATGAAATTCGGAAAAGGCTGGGGGCGATTGGGTATGACATCTGAGTGGCAAGTAAAGCCTTTGGGCGACATCGTAAGCGTGGTAATTGACTATCGAGGAAAAACGCCCAAAAAGCTCGGTGGGGATTGGTCTATTCAGGGAACAAGGGCTTTGTCTGCAAAAAATATAAAGACCCGTGAAATAGTACAGCCTGAAACAATCAGGTTTGTTGATGTTGATATGTATAAATCATGGATGAAAGAGGAAATCCAGCGTGGAGATATCTTGATAACATCCGAGGCTCCGTTTGGCGAGGTGTTTTATTGGGATAGCGATGAAAAGATTGTTTTGAGCCAGCGCTTGTTTGCAGTACGCTGTAAAAAAGAATTTTACTCGCCTTTCATTTTTCAGTATATGACGAGCGAGCAATTTCAAGGTGAACTACGTGGAAGGTCGACTGGCACAACGGTTACTGGATTGCGTCAGCCTGAACTTCTAAAATGTTTGGTCGCTTTCCCAGATTATAAAGAGCAAGTTGCCATAGCCGACACACTGTCCGCTCTGGATGCCCGAATAGCCGAAAACAGAGCGATAAACAATCATTTAGAGCAGATAGCGCAGGCCATTTTCAAGTCGTGGTTCGTGGACTTCGAGCCATTTGAAGGCGTGATGCCAGACGAATGGCGGGAAGGCACGTTCAGTGATGTTATTTCTGCAACTATCGGTGGTGATTGGGGCAAAGACACACCTTCGGGCAATAACACCCAAGAGGCGTACTGCGTTCGCGGTGCTGACATTCCCGATGTTAACGCTGGGAACAAGGGTAAAATGCCCATTCGTTATATCCTCCCTAAGAACTATGCCGTCAAACAACTGACTGTAGGTAACATCGTGGTTGAAATTTCTGGCGGCAGCCCCACGCAATCTACGGGTCGTTGTGCGCTGATTACGCAATCGCTCCTTGACCGATATGACCGTGGAATGGTCTGCACGAACTTTTGCCGAGCGGTCAGGCCGCTTGCTGGGTATTCGCCGTTCGTCTACTTCTACTGGAAGTACCTCTATGCCCAAAACGTAATGTTCTCTTATGAGAACGGCACGACTGGCATTAAAAATCTCGATATTTCGGGTTTCCTTAAAACCGAGCCGATTATCATCCCACCAGTAGATGTCGCCCATCAGTTCACCGAAGCAGTCGGGATGCTCATCGACACGGTTTTTGCAAATGGTCTTGAAAACGAAACACTCGCAATGACACGCGACTCCCTGCTTCCCCGCTTGATGTCCGGCGAGTTGTCCGTCACCGACCTCGGCGACGCTAAATGATTGTTTAACCGCTCCTCCTGCCACTGTTAGAACACATTTTTAACCGAAAGACAGGAGGAACATATGAAAGATAAACTAATTACGGAGATTCAGACAAGCATGGCGTCGGTGCTTAATCCAGCGCAACAGGAGGAGTTACGGCGGGTACTGATGTACCACCTCCGCAACGTGGAAGTCACGGAGCGCAAAGCTCCTAACTCACAGGAAACCGCCGAGAACGGAGAAATGCTCGAAGTGTTTATAGCCGCAAAGAGAGTCGAAGGCTGCTCGGAGAAGTCGCTGAAATACTATGACTCGACCATACGACAGATGACCGACAACGTAAAGAAACCCGTGCGGGAAATCATCACCGACGACCTGCGGATCTACCTTGCCGACTACCAGAAAGAGCGCGGGTCCAGCAAGGTCACGATAGACAATATACGGCGCATCTTCAGCAGCTTCTTCGGGTGGCTTGAAGATGAAGACTACATCCTAAAAAGCCCCGTCCGCCGAATTCGTAAGATAAAAGCAGACAAGACCATCAAGGAGACATTCTCCGACGAGGGCTTGGAACTGCTCCGCGACGCTTGCGAGGAAGTCCGCGACTTGGCGATGATTGACCTGCTCGCCTCAATGCATTGAGGACAGCGGTAGTCATGCTCGGCACAGCAGAGCCAACGTTCATTCCTGCCAAGTCGAGATCGCGCACGGTAAAATATACAAACTTTGCCACATTAGGACGTGTCATATGCGTGTAGAACATCGTATCCACCGTCCAAAACGGTTCGTTGATATAAAGAACATTGTTCAGCGAACCTTTACGAGGAATCAAGACAGACTCGCCGCTATAAAGGGGTGCGTCAACGTAGCGCATGATGCCGCCAGAGCCGTAGCAGGGTGTTGTACCGTCACCAAGTCGCTTGTGGTCTTTTCCGTAGCAAACGGTCAAAATATCGGACAGCACAGCCTTTTCACCTTGTTTGCATTGTTCCGCAAAAATAGCCTGTGCCAGCTGCTCTAAATGATTGTTTACTGCTTACGGGCATTGATGATATAGATACGAGGAGGTATACCCTATGGCATATACAGAAGCACACTACGAAAATGCGGTTATCGAGGTGTTCCGTGATACCTTGGGGTATGGCTATGCTTATGGACCCAACGTAGCCCGCGATTACGCTGAACCGCTATATCTGGATGAACTGTTGCCCGCCCTGCGACGGATCAACTCGAAGTTGCCCGAATCCGCCTTGATCGAGGCAGTATATAAGCTGCGCAATTTTGAGGGCGGCACGATATTCCAGAAGAACGTTGATTTTATGGACTACCTTCAAAATGGCATATCTGTGAACTTCTTCGACAAGGGAGAACAGCGGGCGGCTCTGGTTCGGCTTGTGGACTATGAGAACGTAGACAAGAATACTTTCACCGCCGCCAACCAGTGGACGATTATCGAGAACAGCGAGAAACGGCCTGATGTTATCGTGTTCTTGAACGGTTTGCCGGTAGTCCTATTCGAGTTAAAGTCTCCCTCCCGTGAGGAAACCGATGCTTCCGAGGCGTTCCTGCAACTGCGGAACTATATGCACGAAATACCATCGCTGTTCACTTATAACGCTTTCCTCGTAATGAGCGATCTCGCCATTTCCAAAGCTGGTACGATAACGGCGGGCGAAGACCGCTTCATGGAATGGAAAACGAAGGACGGCAGTTATGAGAATACGCAGTATGCCCAGTTCGACACCTTCATTGAAGGAATGTTCAACAAAGAGCGGCTGCTTGACATCATCAAAAACTTCATCTGCTTCTCCGGCGACGCAAAAATTTTAAGCGCATACCACCAGTATTTCGCCGTGCGGAAGGCTGTCGCTTCGACCGCTACCGCCACCGTCACGGACGGAAAAGGTGGCGTGTTCTGGCATACTCAAGGAAGCGGCAAGTCGCTGTCGATGGTTTTCTATGCCCATCTGCTCCAAGCTGCACTGAATTCCCCAACCATCGTCGTGCTGACCGACCGTAACGATCTGGATGATCAACTTTTCGGGCAGTTCGCCAAATGTGCCAAATTCCTGCGTCAGACCCCGCAACAAGCTGAAAGCCGCAGCCACTTGAAAGAACTGATCGCCGGACGGCAAGCAAACGGCATTATTTTTACCACGGCGCAGAAGTTTGAGGAGAGTTCCGAGTTCCTATCAGATCGCCGAAACGTCATCGTCATGGCGGACGAGGCACACCGTAGCCAGTTCATCGACGAGAGAGTGGACAGCAAGACGGGACGCATTCAGAAATCCTTCGGTCTTATTATTCGCGAAAGCCTGCCGAATGCAACCTACATAGGCTTTACGGGGACGCCGATTTCAAGCAAAGACCGCTCGACCATCGAGGTGTTCGGCAACTACATAGACATCTATGATATGACCCAAGCCGTGGAGGATGGCGCGACCCGCCCAGTCTATTATGAGAGCCGAGTCATCCATCTGAAACTGGATGAAGATATTCTGCATCTCATTGATGCTGAATATGACATCATGGCGCAGAATGCCGAGGACTACGCCATCGAAAAGAGCAAGAAGGAACTCGGCAAAATGGACTCCATCCTCGGTGCGGAGCAAACCATCACCGCGCTTTGCGAGGATATCGTCAAGCACTACGAAGAAAATCGCCAATATGAACTCACGGGCAAGGCGATGGTAGTCGGCTATTCCCGCGCCATCGCTATGTCAATCTATCGCAAGCTGCTCGAACTCCGTCCTGAATGGGCAGAGAAAGTCGGCGTGGTTATGACCGAAAGCAATAAAGACCCTGAAGAATGGCGAAGCGTAATTGGCAACAAACGTCACCGAGACGTAATGGCAAAGCGGTTTAAAGACAACGGCGACCTGCTGAAAATCGCCATCGTTGTAGATATGTGGCTGACAGGATTTGACGTTCCCTCGCTCGCAACGATGTATGTTTACAAGCCGATGGCAGGTCACAACCTTATGCAGGCAATCGCACGTGTCAATCGGGTTTATGAGGATAAAGAAGGCGGCTTGGTAGTGGATTATGTCGGCATTGCGGGTGCTTTGAAACAGGCAATGAACGACTACACCAACCGCGACAAGAGCAACTACGGCGACACCGACATCGCAAAAACAGCCCTACCGAAATTCGTCGAGAAACTGGAAGTCTGCCGCGATCTTTTCCATGGTTTCGACTATTCCGGCTTTATGCGGTCAAACGCCAGTGACCTTTCCCGTGCTAAGGCAATCAGCGGTGGGGTGAACTTCCTGACGGCAATAGACAGACAATCACACAGATTTATGGAAGAGGCGGTATCACGCATTGCCGAGCCATCGATAGGATATGGCGACACCACAAGCCGCAAGGATGATTTCATCAAAGAGGCTATGCTCCTGCGTCAGGCACTATCCCTTTGCCGTTCGCTACTGACTGCGGAACAGCGATACGAAGCTGCTTATTTTGAGGCGGTGCGAACTCTCCTAACCCGTATCACGGGCGAAGGCAAACCGCTCTCTTTGAAAGAAATAAATGCACGCGTCAACGAACTGTTGAAAGCAAGCATTCAAAGCGAAGGTGTTATTAACTTATTCTCGGACGTAGACACTGGCTTTTCCTTGTTTGACCCGAAATTCCTTGACGAGATCGCCAAGATGAAGGAGAAGAACCTCGCCGTTGAGATTTTAAAGAAACTACTCGCCGAGCAGGTGTCCCTCTATCGCAGAACGAACCTCGTCAAGTCGGAGAAGTTCTCGGAAAGACTCTCGCGGGCAATGAAGGCGTACCTGAATGGAATGCTCTCCAACGAGGAAGTCATCGCCGAACTGATGAAGATGGCGAAGGAGATGGCGACCGCCCAAGCGGAAGGTGACGCTATGGGACTGACTGACGAAGAGTTGGCGTTCTACGATGCATTAACCCGTCCAGAAGCGGTCAAGGACTTCTATCAAAATGAAGAACTCGTGGCGATGACCCACGAACTTGCTGATATGCTCCGCAAGAACCGTACCATCGACTGGCAAAAGAAAGAGTCTGCCCGCGCCGGTATGCGCCGGATGGTCAAAAAATTGCTAAAAAAGTACAAATACCCGCCGGAGGGTATGGAAGACGCCATTGCCACTGTTATTGGACAGTGTGAGATGTGGACGGATAATTAAGGGGGGGCAAAGTGATGAACGCTTTCAAGAGCAATATCTACAAATACCTCGGCGGGACCTGTCAATACCTAATACCGCTGTATCAAAGAACATACA
>ERZ795057.1524-NODE-1524-length-19641-cov-6.940263_pt1 | contig 19641 bp, 18 predicted proteins | sample MGYA00375141_ERZ795057 | MGnify/ENA primary metagenome ERZ795057 (study PRJEB30186, sample SAMN05720163) | activated sludge metagenome | isolation source: Anaerobic digester | place: Hong Kong | collected 2015-01-26 ... | reverse complement strand
TGACAACAAAATGTGTTATGAAACGGTTGCCCCTAAAAATAATTTGCTACCGTGGATAGAGCAGTTAAATAATAAAAAAATCATTGCATTAAGTCCGAAAACATGTCATCATTTTCATAATCAATTCCCCGACTATTCGTTCCCGGCGGATGAGATGCTGTGTGCAGCATTGATTCCTGCCCCCATTGTTCACATCGTCCTCCCGAAACAATTAACTATTTGATCAGGGGGGATGTTAACGTGCCCGGACCGCTTCTGAAATTCACAGGAAAAGGTGATCGGCATGAACAGAACAATAATCCCCCCCAAAAGAAGTAAAATGTACCAGCTCCTGGCCGAACTGCTGGGAAAGGCCGACATCCGGATTGACGGTACCAGGCCCTGGGACATGCGGCTGAACGACCCTTCAGTGCCGCAAAGGATTCTGGCACGGGGAAGCCTCGGCCTTGGCGAGAGTTACATGGACGGCCACTGGGAAGCGAAAAGGCTCGATGAATTTTTTCACCGACTGCTGCGTGCGGGAGTTGACCGCTGCGTGAAACCGCCGTCGCTCATCTTCTTCGCCCTGTGCGCGCGTCTTTTCAACCGTCAGAACACAAGCCGTGCATGGAAGGTCGGCGAGGTGCACTATGACCTGGGCAACGATTTTTACCGTGAAATGCTTGACCGCCGCATGACCTACAGCTGCGCTTCGTGGGAAAACGCGCGCACCCTTGACGAGGCCCAGGAATCAAAGCTTGACATGATCTGCCGGAAGCTTCGCCTCGGGCCGGGAATGACCGTGCTCGATATCGGGTGCGGATGGGGCAGTTTCATGTGCTTTGCCGCTGAACATTACGGCGCGAAATGCACCGGGGTCACCGTTTCAAGGGAGCAGGCCTCATGGGCACGCGAACGCTATTCCGGGCTTCCGGTTGAATTTCGTCTCGAAGACTACCGGCGCATCAACCGCCGTTTTGACCGCATCGTCAGCGTGGGGATGTTCGAGCATGTCGGCCACAAAAACCACCGCACCTTTATGAAAGCGGCCCATAAATGCCTTGAAGAGGGCGGCCTCTTTCTGCTGCATACCATTGGGAAAAACCAGAGAGAAACCGCCACCGACCCGTTTACCGACAAATATATCTTTCCGAACGGAGAGGTTCCCTCAATGGGGCAGATTGCTGACGCCGCTGACGATCTTTTCGTGATCGAAGATGTTCACAACATCGGCGCAGACTACGACCGGACGCTCATGGCCTGGCACTCAAATTTTGAAAAAGCGTGGCCCCGTTTCAGGGAGGAACTGGGCGAACGGTTTCACCGCATGTGGCGCTATTTTCTCCTTTCATCCGCAGGGGCCTTTCGCGCGCGAGACCTTCAGGTATGGCAGGTCTGCCTGTCAAAGGGAGGAATCCCCGGAGGATACACGTGCAGATAAAGATATCCCCCGGTCGTTCTTGTTTTTATTCAAGGTATTTGATTGACGTTTCATGCTCGGTGATCTTGAAACGCTCGAGCATACCGACCAGGGCCCGTGCCTGGTCAGCCATGTTGTTTGAATCAGAGGCCGTTTTTTCAACGAGCGATGAGTTTTTCTGGGTCATCTGGTCAAGGCTCGAAACCGCCCTGTTGATCTGGGTCATGCCCTGCCTCTGCTCTTCAATGGAATTACTGATGTCAGCGATCAGTGCGGCCGATTCCTGCGCAGACCGGGCGATCTCCTTGAGCGCTTCGCCGGTCCTGGCGACCATCGCCGTCCCCCCTCCGATCTTTGAAACCGAGTCACGGATGATCTGTTCAATTTCTTTCGCGGCGGTAGCGGAACGTTGAGCGAGGTTCCTGACCTCTCCCGCAACGACACCGAACCCCCTCCCCTGGTCTCCCGCCCTGGCCGCTTCGACTGCGGCGTTAAGCGCGAGCAAATTTGTCTGGAAGGTAATCTCGTGGATGATACTCAGGGTTTCAACGATCTTTTTACTGGTCACGTTGATTTCTTCAATGGCCGTTACCGCCTCTTCGGCAACACGGTTGCCTTCAGAAGCCCTGCCGGCCCCCTCTTCGGTGATCTTCCGTGTCTTGATGGCGTTTTCAGCGTTGATATTAATGGCGCTTGTTGTCTGTTCAAGCGTCGAAGCGATCTCTTCAAGGTTTGAGGCCTGTTCAAGGGTCCTCTCGGAAAGGCTCTGGTTTCCCATTCGGATGTTTTCAACGGTAGAGACCAGGTTTTTCCCTGATTCAATGATCTCGGTGATCATCTGCTCCAGGTCATCAAGAAAGCGGTTAAAACTCGTCGCCAGTTCGCCGATCTCGTCATCTTCAGTAAAATGGAGGCGTACGGTGAGATCACCCTCGCCTTCCGAAAGGTCTTTAACAATGGAATTGAGTTCGGCAAAGCGCTTCACGATTACTTTTTTGACCGCGACATAAAGCACAAGCAGTATTAAAAGACTGATTACAAAGAACCCGGCAAAAAGATAATTTCGCAGGACCAGACCGTCAGCGATGAGCTCGCTTTCAGCGGCACTTGCGGCTATGATCCAGTTCCACTCTTCGTAGTAATTAAATGATGCGTACTTGGTGTACACATCCCCCCCTCTCGTTTCATCTTTCCACTCGTAAACAATGACACCATTGAGCTTGTCCACTATGTCACGGATAAATTCCCTTCCGTTGTTGTCTTTCATTTCGGTCATGTCCCTGCCTTCCATGGTGTCCAGCTTATGGACAACACAGGTTCCCCTGTTCGCGCTTTCAGGGCCTTCGATGATGAACACGTAGCCCGTATCAGCGACATCTATGGCGCGTATCTTCTGCTTCAGGTTTTTTATGCCTTCGGTAAAATCAAGCCCGATGAAATATATCCCGGCGACTTTCCCGTCCCTGATTATGGGATCATAGTGAGTCATGTAATTCCGCCCGAAGAGCACGGCCGGCCCGACATACCGTTCTCCTGCCAGCACTTTTTTGTAACCGGGATGGTTCCGGTCAAGAAGCGTGCCCACGGCCCTGGTGCCGTCCTGCTTTCTGAGGGACGTGCTCACGCGAAGAAAATCATCCCCCTTTTTGACGAACAGTGTTGCGACCGCGCCCGTGATCTTTGTAAAACGGTCGATGCTTTCCTGTGAAAGTTCGGCACCTGCCCTGTTTTCAGCATTATAACGCACAAGCACATCCCCGAGTGAAACAGCGTGCTCCTTGAGTTTCAAATTATACGCATCGATCATTTCAATGATACGCGCATTCAGGTCAGCCATCTCTTTAGTGCTTTTCTTGATGAACCTGCTTTTAATAAGCTGGCCGGCACCCAGGGCAAGAACGGATATGAGAACAATAGTTGCGACAGCCTGGAAAACGATGAGTTTTCCGCCGACGCTGGTCATTTTTTTAATGAATGATCGTTTCATAAATAATATCCTTGATTATTTTCGTTCTATTATAATGCAGGATGTAAAATTATGCAAGGGGGCATGCGCACAGAAAAAAACAAAATTTACCGGACAAAGTATTGTATTATTATACCTGGCAGATACCGTGGCCGAAGAATTACACTGTTATTTTTTATCCGTTCGGGAGGTTCCCCCTGTACCGTGACGAGCTGAAACTGGCCGTGCAGGCCCTGAAACAGTCACACCATTGCATCGCCCTCACCGGGGCAGGAGTTTCATCCGGAAGCGGCATCCCCGCGTTCAGGGGAAGCCACGGGCTGTGGCAAAAATACAACCCCGCTGACTATGCAAGTATTGCTACTTTTAAAACCAGCCCGGAAAAAGTGTGGGAGATGTTTTCAGAAATGCTTTCATTGATCAGGTCAGCAAGCCCCAATAACGCTCATGCGGCCCTCGCCCGGCTTGAATCTGCCGGCATACTGAAAGGCCTGATTACGCAGAACGTCGACGGGCTGCACCTGATGGCGGGAAACCGCAATGTACTTGAATATCACGGCAGCTCGATGCGCCTTGATTGCCTGAACTGCCATGGCCGGTACAGCATCAATGAATTTTCTGAACATGAAAAAATCCCCCGATGTACCATATGCGGCGCAATTCTAAAACCGGGAATAATCCTTTTTGGCGAAATAATACCCGCGGGCATTATATGGGAAGGGCAGCTCCTTGCCGGGACCTGTGACCTGCTCATGGTCATCGGCACCTCGGCAGTGGTGCAGCCTGCCGCGGACATCCCCTTTATCGCGAAAAAAAACCGGGCAACGATTATGGAACTGAACCTGCAGGAAACCGGCCTTACCGGCTCCATTACCGATATCTTTATCAAGGGACCTGCTGAAGAAACACTGCCCGAACTCGCAGAAATGCTCCTGGGAAATGTCTGATATTCAATAATATTATTTGCTCTGACCCCGATATGGGGCATGCCATTGCGGACTCCGGATATTTTGCTCTGACCCCGGGCAGGTTGGGACCTGCCCCTGCGGGCCCCAATATTGCTCTGACCCCGCATACATACCCTGATGCAAAATATTTGCTCTGACCCCGGGCCAGGCTGGGAACCTGCCCCTGCGGGCCCCAATAGTTGCTCTGACCCCAAATACCGAATATTCCTTGACAATTATTGCATATTTTGCTAAATAGCCAAATAATATGAATCCAGAAACACAGCACTACTATGAAGGACGGGCCGCGATAATAAAGGCCATTGCTCATCCCAGCAGATTATTTATCGTGGAAGAACTGAGCAAAGGTGAACGCTGCGTCAATGAGCTTACCGCGGAAATCGGCACTGACATGTCGACGGTCTCAAAGCACCTCTCAATTCTTAAAAACGCCGGGATCATAGGCGACAGGAAATCGGGCACCAGTATTTATTATTACCTGAAGACCCCCTGTATTCTTAATTTTCTGGGATGTGTTGAGGAAGTGATTGAGTGCAACATGAAACAGCAGGGAGAGATCCTGATGGCATGCAGATCCCGTAAATAATTTTTTTTGTTTATATTTGGCTGTTTTGCCAAAAATACTGAAATTACCGGAGTATCAAAATCTCATGAAATTCGAATGGAAAACCGAGTGGAAGCCGTTTCTCTGGATCGCGGCATTTTTTACCGCGCTCTATTGCATGCCGGTTGGAACCTCGCGCTTCGACAACGCGGTCTTCGAGGCCCTGAACCTCGCCCGATGGTACGCAAGGGAGCATGTCCTGCTCTGCCTGGTGCCCGCCTTTTTCATCGCGGGCGCAATAGCGACCTTTGTGCGACAGGAATCGGTCATGAAATATCTCGGGCCGGCGGCAAACAAGCTTCTTGCCTACGGGGTGAGTTCGGTCTCAGGATCAGTCCTCGCGGTGTGTTCGTGCACGGTACTTCCTATCTTTTCAGGCATCTACCGCATGGGTGCGGGGCTCGGGCCGGCGATCGCTTTTCTCTATTCCGGCCCTGCTATCAATGTGCTGGCCATCATCCTTACTGCCCGGATAATAGGCGTTGACATTGGGCTGGCCCGGGCAATAGGTGCCGTGGTTTTCAGCGTGGTCATCGGCGGCATCATGCATTTCATTTATAGGAACGAAGAAATTGAAAAATCCAGGGCGGCCCTGCATATGCCGGCCCCGGAAATAAAACGCCCGTTATGGAAAGACAGTATATATTTCGCTTCCATGGTCGCGATACTGGTCTTTGCGAACTGGGGAAGGCCCGCGGAGCAGTCGGGATTTTTTCATTTTATTTTCTCGTTCAAATGGATCATCACTGCGGGCTCGGCAGCGGTCTTCGCCCTGGTGCTCGTGCTCTGGTATGAAACAGCATGGTGGAAGATGCTGCCGGTAGTGATCATTACCGGTTTGCTCGCGCTGCTCTTTGGTGAACATCCGGTTGTCCCTTTCAGCGCAGGCGCGTTCGGTCTCGCATTCATTACCGCAATTGACCGCGGCGAGACCGGCGAATGGTTCAGTTCAACCTGGGATTTCACGAAGCAGATCACGCCCCTTCTGCTGGGCGGGGTGCTGGTATCGGGGTTTCTCCTGGGAAGGCCCGGAAGTGAGGGCATCATCCCTGCAGCATGGGTTCAATGGGCAGTAGGCGGAAACACTCTCAGCGCCAATTTTTTTGCCTCAGTAGTCGGCGCCTTCATGTACTTCGCGACACTTACCGAAGTACCGATAGTCCAGGCCCTGCTCGGCGCGGGCATGGGCAAAGGCCCCGCTCTGGCGATCCTGCTTGCCGGGCCTGCGCTATCGCTGCCGAACATGCTCGTGATCCGCAGTTACATCGGCACGCAAAAAACAATCGTATTCTGCTCGCTGGTGGTCATCATGGCCACGATCAGCGGCATGATCTTTGGGACGTTTTTTTAGGAGGAAAACATGAAACTCGAAATACTGGGCACAGGATGCGCCAAGTGCGCCAAGCTCGAAGAAGTTTCCAGAAAGGCCGCGGACGAGCTTGGCCTTGACTATGAACTTGAAAAAGTCAAAGACATCAATAAAATCATGGACTACGGCGTTATGATAACTCCCGCCCTTGTGGTCGACGGCGAAGTAAAGATCGCGGGAAGGGTCCCGTCGGTCGAAGACATCAAGAAACTGATAAGCAAAAAATAAAATATGCATAAATTGAAAATACTCTTTCTCTGCACGGGCAACTCATGCCGCAGTCAGATGGCGGAAGGATTCACCCGCCACCTGAAAAATGACGCTATCGAGGCATTTTCCGCGGGCACTGACCCCAAAGGCATTGACCCGCGGGCGGTGCGAGTCATGGCCGAATCCGGAGTCGACATCTCGTCGCAGCGGTCAAAAAAAATTGACGAGATTTCCGGTATTGAGTTCGACCATGTGATCACCCTGTGCGGGCACGCGGCCGAAACCTGCCCTTTTTTCCCCGGCAAAACCAAAGTGAGCCATTTCGGTTTCGACGACCCGCCCCTGCTCGCGGAAAATGCCTCTTCAGAAGAAGAGGCCCTTGCTCACTACCGCAGGGTGCGTGATGAAATCCGTTCCTTTGTGAAGAAGCTGCCAGAAGAGCTTGACAGAATCTGAACCCTTAAAAACATACCATATCGGGACGCTCATTAAAGCGGTGCAGTAATCATAAAAACGTTATCTTTCCCGCGTTTGAACGAAAGTTCGCCGCCGAGTTGCCGGGCAAGCATTTTGACAAGAAGAAGGCCCAGCCCTTTCGGTTCGTCGATATCAAAGTCCGCGGCCGGGCCGGCGCCAGTATCTGAAATTGACAGCATAATGTCACTGTCTCTTTTTTTCAGCTGTATGAGGATCACACCGCTTTCGCCCTTTGGATACGCATATTTCAACGCGTTTGTCAGCAATTCGTTAACGATAAGTCCCCACGCAGCCGCGCTTTTCACATTGGTAACTAAGTGATCACATTGTTTTTCAATTTTTACAGAGTTTATTCCCGAAATACAGGAATCTGCCAGAGATACGGCAATTGAATTAATATATTCATCAAGGCTTACCTCAGTCAGTGATTTTGATTGAGAAAGAATGGTGTAAAGGAAAGCCAGTGATTCTATTCTTCCTTTGATGTTTTCAAGAACAGCCTGGGTGTCGGCGCGGCCGGAATGTTCTATTTCAATCGACAGGATGCTTTTAATCATCATAAGGGTGTTTTTCATGCGGTGCTGCAGTTCATGAAAAAGCGTTTCTTTTTCCTGCAGGGCTTTCCCGAGCGCTTCTTCCGCACGTTTGCGTTCGGTTATGTCCTGAACGGTTATTATCGTCCCGGCTGCAGCATCATGCCGGTCAACCGCGCTTGCCCTTATATAAACATCAATCATCAGGCCGCTCTTGTTCCTCAGGCGTGTCTCTATCTCACCCACGCCGCTTTGCTCAACCATGCCGTATATTGTTTCCCCTACCCGGTTGAATTCATCATCATCAGCATAGAATTCCTGCACAGACTTGCCCAGCAGATCGTCGGGAGTATAACCTAACATTTTGACCAATTGAGTATTTACTTTTAATAACCGGCGGTCTTTCAGCAGTCCGATGCCGGTAGGGCTGGCATCGAAAAGGCTCTTGAATTCATTCTCACTTTTCTTAAGCGCTTCTTCAATGCGCCTGCTTTCAGTTATATCCACACAGGTTCCGTCATAATGCAGGATATTCCCCTGTCCATCTCGCACGACATGGACATTCATCCTTATCCATATCCGGTTTTTATCCTTGCGCACCATCTCAACTTCCATGCCCTCACACTTTCCCTGCTCCGCCATTATACTAATGAATGTGTCGCGGTCTTCCGGATGCGCATAAATCTGCCGGCCGATATCGGTCACGGAATTGATCATATCCTCTGGAGAGGAATAACGGAACATCCTGGCCGCAGAAGGGTTCACGTTTATGTAGCGGCCCTCGGTCGTGGTAAGGAAAAGACCTTCTGTCGCGTTTTCAAAAAGCGTTCGGTAACGCCCTTCGCTCTCACGTAATAATTCCTCGGCCCGTTTGCGCTCGGTAAAATCATGCCAGATGCCAAGCATGGACGGTTTATTGTTATAGGTAATGAGTTCCCCGGCGGCCTCCACAATCCTGAGGGTGCCGTCTTTCATCCGGAACATCAGTTCAAGGCCGTCAACCCGGCCATTCCTCTTGAGGTCCCGCACCATGTTATGCCGGTCTTCAGGATCAACCCAGATATTGAGGTCTTTCAGCGCGTTCTTCCCAACGACCTCCGCCTCACTGTAACCGCTAAGCCTGGAAAAAGCCTTATTCACATCAGAGATCAGGTTGCTGTCGATCTGCGTTATTGTCATCGCGACCGGGTTCAAATGAAACACCGTGGAAAAATTATCACTGGTCATCTGCAGCTTTCTGTTCGCTTCATGAAGTTTGAATGCCATCTTTATGGAGGCCAATAAAACGGTTTTGCCCGAATTCTTGACGACATATCCGTAAGAAGTGATCTTCTCTGTCTTTTCAACAATCTCCGGTTCGGTGTGGCTCGAGAGAAAAAGTACGGGGATGTCGATATATTTCAGGATAATGGCCGCTGCCCGGGTGCCGTCCATGCCGGCCCCGAGGTCAATGTCCATCAGGATGAGGTCTATACCCGTATTTCTGGTAGCATATTCAACGGCTTCCTCGCCGTTATAAGCCGTAATCACGCTAAAGCCTTCTTTTTCAAGTGATGTTGCCTCTGCCATTGCAGAAATAACTTCATCCTCGACAAGAAGGATGGTTTTTGTTTTTGTCTTTTGCGCGGATAAACTTGATGCCTGGGATGACACTGGTTTTAACTCCATTTTTAACTTTGAAATGTTCATTTTATCTGCATAACCGTGGTATATCATCACCTGAATTCACTGGAGCGTCAACCAGTAAACGCCGCAGATGCCTCCGGCAGATGAGATATTCTTTTATCCGATAAAAAAGACCGAGACGCTGTCCCGGCCTTTTGTGTGCATGACAGTTGTTAGGCCTTCATCTTTTCTTGTTCAGCATCAGCCTCCGGGGAATACGATGGAATAAGCTACGAAAAATATCGAAGCGTACCGATGGATCGAGTTCCGGCTGGGCAGTGTAATCAACTAAATAAGGCCGATTACGACTGCAATAAGTAGCGCGATACCGTTCAGCGCAAGTCCCAATATTGTCCTGGGCGGCATTTTCCCGGAATCATCCCACTCTTTCGGGATACTTATTGCCCCCAATAACAGGCCACAGGTCCCGAAGAGCATGCCATATGCGGCCATCCCTGCGAGCAGGGGTTCCACGGCTGCTAAAACCATGTTGATGCACGCGAAAATGATTGCTGCAGTTGCCATTTACGCACCTCCGGTATAATGAATCATGATGTAAATACTATAGCATGTCGCACAATAGTGTCAAAGAAATTATGAAAGCATCAGATCGCGGAGATAAGTCTTTAAAGGGAAGGTATTATGTCCCGGTTAATGCAATAATTATGAATAACCCTCCCCTCTCCCCCCCCCATTAAGGGAGGGGATAAATTATTTTCAGCGAAACCCGGCCGGGAAGGATGAAGTCAGCCACTCACTTCCAACTGGTGAAGGTCCTCATAAAGGTTGCCATAAGCTTTGCTGATCCTGTAATCCTGTTGCCAGGACCCGGACCATAAAGAAACTGCGCAACACCCTTAAGCCCTTCATATACTTTTTTAGTATGAGGATGCCACCAGAAATTTCTCCGGGCAAAAGGAAGGAGTTCGTTCACTATTACCTGCGGCTGGGTCATTTCACTAAAACCGATGTCGCCATGCGTGCGCCCGATAGCGGATTCCTTGAAACCTCCCCACGGTGTTTCCGCAAGGCCATGACTCATAAGATGGTCATTAATGGTCACCGCACCGGCCTGAAGCTTTCTGCAGATTTTTTTCGCCCTGCTCCTGTTCCTTGACCATACTGACGCGGTAAGGCCCAGATAGGAATCATTGGACAGCTCAAGAGCTTCATCGATGTTTTTGACTTTCATCACGCCAAGAACAGGGCCGAATGTTTCGTCACGCATTACGGTCATGGTATGGTCAACATCGGTAAGCACGGTACAGGGAATAAAACGTCCCCTGGCTGTTTTTGGCGGTCTGGACTCGGCAAAAATCGTGGCACCTTTTGCCAGGGCGTCATCAATATGGGACTGGACTGTCGCGATCTGACGCTCAGTTGTCATGGCCCCGATATCAACGTTGAAGTCAGTGTCATACCCTATTCTCAGGGCCTCGACCTTCTTTTTAAGAAGAACCATGAAGCGGTCATAAACTTTCTGGTGTACATATATCCGCTCAACGCCGCCGCATGACTGTCCGGCGTTCTGAAGCCCGGCCCAGACCGCGCCGTTTGCGGCTCGCTCCAGGTCAGCGTCCTCGCATACGATCATGGGGTCATTGCCGCCCAGTTCCAGGCACACGGGAGTCAACGTCTCAGAGGCTTTCTTCATTAAATACTTGCCCACAGAAACTGACCCGGTAAAAAACAGCTTGTTCAGGCCCGCTTCAAGAAAAGCATCCCCCGCGAATCTTCCGGGTAAATTGGCGTAATTAAAAACTCCGTCAGGAAGACCGGCTGATTCTATGCAGCGTTTGAGGGCGAAACCGACAGTCTGTGTTTCGTCGGATGTTTTCAGCAGCACGGTATTGCCAGAGAGAAGAGCCATCACCACTTCAGAAAAAGGAATGGAAAAAGGATAATTCCAGGGGCCGATTATTCCCACGACGCCAAAAGGGACACGGACGATCGTGCTTCGTTTGTTAATAAAAGCTATCGTGCCTGTGGCAAGCGGGCGGTCTTTAAGGAACCTTTGAGCGTTTTTACAGTAATAGGTGACCGCCATCACGGCAGGAACAACTTCCGCGGCCATAGCGTCAACCCTGGTTTTCCCGTTATCCCTTGCTATAGCTTCAGCAAGCTCGTCAAGATGATCCAGGATGTAATCCCTGAACTTTAAAACATAACCGGTTCTTTTTTTCAGTCCCAGAGCATGCCATGACGGCTGAACATATCTGGCCCTGTCGACCATCATCTGGATTTCTTCAATAGAGGTACGCGGATATTCCCCCAGAACCTCCCCGGTGCCAGGATTTATGGAACGGGTAACACTTTCATAAGAAGCGACTTTAACGACCTTTGCTTTACTCATATCTCCCTCTCGTATACTCATATGATTTTTTTGAAAATAATCATATATTTTTACAAAAAGTCAATAATAATTACTTATTGTTCCGTCCTGATTTATAATACCATACCATTATTGCGTCAAAATACCCTGATTTTACTCCCGGATGCATGGATTCACCGGTATACTCACCACAGAATACTTAAAAAAATCCTGCCGAAGCACGCTGTACCGATAACCATGAGGCTGACAGGGCAATACTGATGAAACGAAAAAAAATTTACCAAAATAATCCCTTGACATCGGCCGCGGCGGATTTACTCTTTGTATTAACAATAAAGGCATAACCATCCCGTGCGTATAACGACCGATTCAATCTTGCTGCAAGGAGCTTCTTTATGGACCTCGACCTATTCTTTACCAAAGACCAGATAATCAAAGTCAAAGCGACAGAAAAACAACTGGTATTCAAAGAAATGATCGGGAAGCTGCAGGATCTTGGCCTGATTGAAAACAAGGACCGCTATTACGCGCAGATCGTACACCGGGAATCACTTGAAAACACCGGAATTGGAAACGGTTTTGCCATACCGCACACCAGGACAGAAACGGTCTCGAAGTTCATATCTATTTTTGGCATCCTGAATGAACCGGTTGATTACCAGTCACTCGACGGCAACCCTGTTGAATATGTGCTCCTGAGCATCTTCCCATCAGAGTTAAGCACCAAATATCTTTATCTCATCGGGATGATGGCGCGAATATTCTCAAACGCGGAAAAGAAAAATAACCTCGACAATAACCGCACTCCCGCAAAATTTTATTCAATTCTTCACAAAGAGGCTGCAGGATACTTTAATTCGCTTTCAGATGTTGACAACAGCGAATACAATCCCGAAGAAAACCTTCAGGGAGTCCCCTCTTCGGATCTTGACCTGATTATCAGGCTTGACCGGCTTTATAACGCGCAGAAAGAAAAAGGAAACACCGAACTGACCAGAAAAATTGACGATCTGAAAAAACTCATCGATAACCGGTCATTAACCTATTACGAAAGGATGAAAAAGAAAAGGCATAATCCCTTTTCAATTGTGGAAAAAAACAGTTGTTCAGGCTGCCACATGCAGATACCCCCCATCCACCTTAAAGAGATCAAAGAAAGGAAGGGCATCCCGGTTTGCACCCATTGCGGCAGGTTCCTGATCATCGTATAACATAAAACCATTATCTCTTCTGCTGGAAATCAACAGAATAACACGTGTAGTAACGCAATGCATGCTTACACGGCCCCGCCCTGTTTCCTCAAATTATAATTAAAAAAAGAAACTTTCAGCTTAATTTAAAGAAAACATTACTAAATCGTATCCCCGTCAAATTTACACTAATAATATAATAATTTTAACTGATTAATTAAAAAAAAACCATTTTAACGGACGGTAATAAATATTGTTATTGGCAGAAAAAAAATAAAGTACTACCCTGCCTTCGGCGTATTTGGTTTCCATTTTTACGGAACCGCAGCCAAAAATAATGATCCCTTACAGTAATGTTCACATGAAGGTTATGTTTCCGTTTAATAAGATATCAAATTATTTTCTTGAACAATACCATACAACCGACTATGTAACCCTTCAGAAAGCCAAAACGCTGCTGGCTATTCTGATGGTAATCCTTTTAATTGTCTGCCCCTCTTTTATTATCTCGGCTTTTATGAGAGAACTTGGCCCGGCAGAAAAAATCGCTCCCACGGCTGTTTTCTTTTCAATTCTGATCATCCTTGTACTGCTGAAAAAAGGGAAATTCCCCCCGGCAGCACATTCATTTATGGCGATATCCCTGACCGCGCTGTGGCTCGTGATGTTTCTCGGAAGCGACAAGGGGAACGCCATAATTAAAATGGACACGATCGTCCTGATACTGGGGCTTATGACCAGCCTGCCCCTGATCATTTCACGCAGGGCTCGGGATGTGCTTATATATTTTATAATCAATGCGGTGATGCTGACACTGTTTGTTATTTATTTAAAGTTCGAATACAACTTCGACCAGGGCCTGATTACCGAATATTTCCAGGACAACCTCATCGCCATGATTTTTATTGGAGTAATTTCCTACCAGATTTTCACCATCCACCGGCAGGCGCTTGAAAAGGCAAAACTGGCCGAGCTTGAAATTACCTCCCAGAATGAGGAGCTCAGAGCCTCGAATGAAGAGTTCGAGGCCATCAACGAAGAGCTGATCCAGTCTCAGCAGGAGCTGCTGAAAAGAGAAAAGGCCCTGAAAGAAAGTGAAGAGCGCTACCGCAACATCATCCAGAGCATCCAGGAAGGATATTTTGAAGTAGACCTTAAGGGACGTTTTATGTTCGTTAATAAATCCCTTGAAGAATTTTCCGGCTACACCATGCAGGAACTGATCGGCATGGACAACAGAAACTACACTACTGTTAAATGGTCGCAGTGGATTTATAATATATTCAACAAAATATACCGGACCGGAGAAACGGAAGAAATCATAGACTTCGAAATTATTAACCGCAACGGCGAGATAAAAAACCATGGAGGTATCCGCCTCCCTGATACGTGACGCTTCAGGAGAAGGGATCGGCTTCAGGGGCATAACGCGGGACGTGACGCAACGCAAGAAACAGGAAGAAGAGATCCTCAAAATAAAAAAAATCGAATCCCTGGGCCTTCTCGCCGGCGGCATTGCGCACGATTTCAACAACATCCTCACCGCGATCGTGGGCAATATCTCCCTTGCGAAAAACAGCATCACCGCCGATAACGACGCTCACGATATGCTGAACAGCGCAGAAAAAGCGTCCCTGAGGGCACGCGACCTGACTCAGCAGTTGCTGACCTTTTCCAGGGGGGGCGCGCCGATAAAAAAAATCACCACCATCCGGGACATCCTCGTTGACACCGTTGATTTTGTACTGCGCGGGTCCAATGTCAGCCCGCAGTTTGAGCTTGATGACGACCTGCACAATGTCGAGATCGATCCCGGACAGATAAGCCAGGTCATCCATAACCTGACCATTAACGCCCTGCAGGCAATGCCGGAAGGAGGAACAATCACGGTCACGGCAAAAAGCACCGGCCTGAAAAATAAAACCATCCCTCTGCCTAAAGGCGATTATATAATGATTTCAATCACTGACCAGGGCAAGGGGATCCCTGAAAAAGACATGGCCAACATTTTCGACCCCTACTTCACCACAAAAAAAGACGGGACGGGCCTTGGCCTGACCATCTCGTATTCCATAATCAAAAACCACGGTGGATATATCAAAGTCAAATCAGAGGTCAGCCACGGAACAACATTCACCATGTATCTCCCCGCTTCAGAAAAAACTATCAATAACCATGTAATAGACCCCATATGTCAGCCAGAGCCTGAAACTACAATCAGAGGGAAAATCCTCATTATGGATGACGATAAAATGGTTATTGACACCACAGGCATGATGCTTAAGAACATGGGCTATTCAGTTGACTTTACCTCAAACGGCAATGAAGCCATAGAGGTCTATAAAGCCGCGTACCGGAAAGGTGAACCCTATGTGCTGGTCATTATGGACCTTACGATACCGGGAAGCATGGGAGGCAAAGAAGCAATCTCTGTTTTAAGAGAATTCGACCCCGGCATCAGGGCGATCGTTTCCAGCGGCTATTCAAATGACCCTGTCATGGCCCAGTACAGGGAGCATGGTTTCTGCGGCGTTATTGTTAAACCGTATACGCTGAACGACCTGAGACTCGCAATCACGCAAATTATCGGCTGACCGCCCGCAGATAAGTACCTCAATTACCCTTTAATTTGGTTTTCACTTTCTTCTTTGTTATTATAGTTACAGAGACTGATGAAAGGAGGGACGGCCATGAAAGAAATGGAACATGTCTATTTCTATCTGGACGACGGTGACGTGTTCGAGGCATGGTCTTCAGGTTCCGTTCCGCATCCTCATGAGGAGCATGTTTCCCATTACGTCGATGACGGGGAGTACTTCGAAGCCTGGTCACTGATGCACGAGCCGAAGTATAAGAGCAGTGACACCACTGATGAAAGCGGCAAGTTTACCGGTTCACTTCACTGACGAAGGGGCCCTGTAGGGGCATTCAGCTTCCCCGCCGTACATGGTGGCCACGCAGGTGTTGCACGGGCCTGCCGGGCCGCCGCACTCCCGGCAAAAGGACACATAAGCGGAATCTTTTTTTATCCTGTTGATAAAATCAGGCTCATAGAGAAGGGCGCGCGCGATCTGCACAAAATCGAACCCGCTGCCGAGGGCCTTTTCGATTCCCTGCCCTGAAACGATACCTCCGACATAGACAAGAGGAAGCGAAACCTTCTCGCGGATTTTCATCGCGTCATCAAGGAAAAAAAGCTCCCGGTAGGGATAATCACGGATCATCACGCGCGAGAAAAAAATCATCCCTGCCTTAATGATCAGGCTTGTCTGGCGTTTAATGAGTTCGCGGTGAGGGGTAATTCCCCTCATCATGAAAAAAGGAGTTTTGCTCACGAAACCGCCGCTTAAGACCAGTGCGTCGGCGCCTTCATCTTCGAGCAGCTGCGCGACCCCGAGGCCCTCGCCGCGGTCCATGCCCCGGGGGAAACCGTCTTCAATGTTCATCTTCACGATGACCGCCATGTCATTACCGGCGGCGGTCCTGACCTCAGACATCACCCGCGAAAGAAACCGCGTCCTGTTTTCAAAAGGCCCGCCCCATCGGTCTTTTCTCCTGTTGGTGAAGGGTGAAATGAACTGGCTTATGAGATAACCGTGCCCCGCATGGATTTCAACCGCGTCGAACCCCGCTTCCCGCGCGGTCCTGACCGCGTCGCCGTGCGCCCTGATCATGTCTTCTATATCGGCCTCGGTCATTTTCCGGGGAAGCGTCAGGCCGAACAGCGTGAACACCGAGGAGGCGGACACCGCCCGCTGGCCCGATACCTTGCTGTCTCCCATGTTGCCCGCGTGCCCGAGCTGTACCGAGGCGAGCGCCCCTTCAGCGTGTACCGCGTCAGTGAGCTTTTTCAGCTCAGGGACAATGCCGCGGTGCATGTAGGCCTGGTGCGTGAACGTGCGTCCGCCGTCCACGACAGCCATATAGGCGACCGTGGTCATGGCAACCCCGCCGGCCGCCACTGTACGATGATAGTTGACCAGAGAATCAGAGGGCACGCCGCCAGGGCACATCCCCTCAAAAGCCGCCGAACGGATAGCCCTGTTCCTCAGGGTCAGGGGCCCGATCTTTCCCGGTGTAAAAAGAATGCTGCTCATAATATCTCCTTGAGAGAATCATATATTTCAAAAGGAATGACTTTCCCGTTGTAATGGCCGAGCTTTTCATCGCGGTCGCCGTGATAGTCGCTGCCGCCGCTCATAAAAAGCGAGTGCTTCCGGGCAAGCCCGCTGAACAGGGAAACGTCTTCCGGGGAATGCATGTCCGCGAACACCTCGATGCCGGCAAGGCCGTTCTCTTTCAGCTCCGCTATGAATCGGCCATACGCATCCGCGCCGTCAAGATTGAGCGAAGCGGGATGAGCAAGCACCGAAACCCCGCCCGCGCCGCGGATGACCTCAAGGGCGCGCGCGCACGAGATCTTCTCCTTGGGCACGTACCCGGGCAGGCCCTTTTCGAGATAATTTTTAAACACCGCGTCAAACGAAGTGACGTACCCTTTTCTCACCAGGACCCGGGCGATATGGGGCTTTCCGGTCACCCCGCCCGCAGCCTCGGCAATGACCTCCTCAGCGGTGATGTCGAGTCCGTGCCTCGCCAGGTCTTCGACCATCCTCAGGGCCCTGGTGTCCCGTTTCATCGCGAGGTCGCGTGTAACCGCCACAAGCTCAACGTCCGCATGGTCAATATTCAGGCCGACCATATGGAACGTCCCGCTGGCGAAATCGATGCTGAACTCAACGCCCGGGATAAGGCGAAGGTTCCTGCCGCGAGCCCGCTCAAGAGCGGGAGCGACACCCGCGACCGTGTCATGGTCTGTGAGCGCCATGACCGCAACGCCCTGTTCGCATGCGTAGTCAACAAGATCGGAAGGTTTTTTCCTGCCGTCTGAAGCGGTGGTATGGGTATGAAGATCAATCAGGTTCATGGTAAAAAATATACTTGTTACAAAGTTGAGGTATAATGGCAAGCATAATTCAGCTCATCAGCATCTATTGTTTATTAAATAAAGAAAGTGCCCCCCCCCAACCCTGCCACGGCACTTCATCTAAGACTTAGTGTTTCGACAGGCCCTTCGACAAGCTCAGGACGGCGCTCAGCAACCGGGCCGGATATAAAATCCCCCCGCTCCCCCCTTTGAATAAAGGGGGGCATAGAAAAAAGATTACGCTAGCACATTCTTAACCCCCTTTGGTAAAGGGGGTGGCCGCAGGCCGGGGGATTTATAACCCCCTCTGGGGGTGGCGAGCGTCAGCGGATCGGGGGCAGGCCGGTTAACCCAAAAAGTGTAAATTTTTCCAGAAAAAGAACTTTACAGATGCGACATAGTAAATAAAAGGAAAAGAATGATAGCAGGAATTGATATAGGCGGTACCTTTATCAAAGGAGTGCTCACCGACAAAAAAGGAGACGTGCTCAGCTCACGCCAGGTTCCCACTCCCGGAAAAGCGCGCGAAATAGACAAAGCGATACTTTTGCTTATCGAGGTCCTGGCAACATCGGCATCGGTATCAAAAATAGACATTCAGGGAATAGGCATCGGCTCGGCCGGGTCAATTGACAAAAAAAAGGGGATGATCATTACCAGCCCGAACATCCCCTCGCTCAGAAACCATCCCCTGGGGAAAAACCTCGAGAAAAAGACCGGGCTCAGGGTATTACTTGAAAATGACGCGACCGTTGCGCTGGTGGGCGCCTGGTGGAAAGGAAGCGGCAGTAAATTCAGGAACTGGATCATGATCACCCTGGGCACGGGAATCGGCGGCGGCGTTGTCATCGATAATAGAATATACACGGGCCAGACCGGCAACGCCATGGAGATCGGCCACATGACCATTGACTATAACGGCAGGGAATGCTCCTGCGGCAACCGGGGCTGCCTTGAACGCTACGCCTCGGCGACAGCGCTGGTTGAATGCGCGCAGGCCCTTCTTGAAGAACATCCCGGATCTTCACTTCATGAAAGGGTGAAGGATGAACCGCTCACCGCGAAAATGGTCCACGAAGAGGCCCTGAAAAAAGACGCAGCCGCGCTGACCGCGCTGACCGAAACCGCCGGGTACCTGGGCTACGGCATCGCGAGCCTGGTCAATATTTTCAACCCCGAAGCAATCATCCTGGGAGGAGGGCTGTCGGAGGCCCACAAGATTATCATCCCCCTTGTTGAAAAAATTGTAACGCAGCGCTGCCTGCCCGGCCTCAAGGAAAACGTGAAGTTTCTGCCCGTTAAAGACCACTCGATCATACCGGCGCTGGGTGCGGCGAAAATAGCCCTTGATTCAATAAACGGAAACAAATAACACGGGCAGGCCCCGCGTGGCTCAGCCGCGGTCACGGTCTTTCAGCGGAGACTGAAGGGGTGCGGTGTCCCGGCTTCCCGCGTATACCGACGCGGCAATACCCACAAAGAGGATCCCCCCGATAATCGCCAGAGAAGCCGCGGTGTTGATGTGGTAATGGTTCGCCATGAGCATTTTGACGCCCACGAAAGCCAGGACAAAAACCAGGCTCATCTTGATAAACCTGAACTTGTTCATGAAAGCCGCAAGGGCGAAATAAAGCGAACGGAGACCGAGGATGGCGAAGATGTTCGAGGTGAACACGATAAAGGGGTCCCTGGTCACGGCGAATATCGCGGGTATCGAGTCAAGGGCGAACATAACGTCCGTGCTTTCAATCACGATAAGGGCGATCAGAAGCGGCGTAATAACGATTTTTCCGTTGGCCCTGAGCACAAAGCGGCTATCTTCATATGAGGTCGTCACGGAGAAGAACCGCCGCGCCAGCCTGACGAAAACATTTTTCTCAGGGTCGATCGTGTCATGCCGGGTCACCAGCATCTTGATCGCGGTAACGATCAGCGCTGCGCCGAAAACGTAGGTCATCCACTGAAACCGCGATATCAGGGCAGCACCTCCCAGGATCATCA
>ERZ795057.1521-NODE-1521-length-19698-cov-9.537902_pt1 | contig 19698 bp, 11 predicted proteins | sample MGYA00375141_ERZ795057 | MGnify/ENA primary metagenome ERZ795057 (study PRJEB30186, sample SAMN05720163) | activated sludge metagenome | isolation source: Anaerobic digester | place: Hong Kong | collected 2015-01-26 ... | reverse complement strand
TATTGGGAGATTTACACCAGATAGTATAGTGGTTTTAGAGAAAAAATATGAGATAGATAAACTAAAACGAAATGTTTTTAATGAGCATTTTAATTCTTTATCATATTACCCAGACTATTATATAATTGTTTTAAAAGGATATAAAATAGGGAAAGACCGTTTTGAAATAAATGTTGATGGTAAAACAGCATTTATCGAGAGTAAATATGCTAGTTTTCAGTCTAATGAAGAATATATAAGAGATAAATCAGTTTCATTAACAAAGAAAACCGAACTTAAAAAGGAAATGGATGATAATTCTGAAACAATAAGTAATTATCTATATTATTCCTATATTGTGTTAGAAGTCAACGGTGATTGGTTAAAAGTTAAGTGTAATAAGGAAGTGTTTGGTTTAGATTTTGTTGGTTATGTTCGATGGAAAATAAATGACGAGATTGCTGTCAAAGTATTATATAGCTATTAAATATTTCAATAAAATTCCAATTCTTTGCGTTCTTTGAATTGGTATGATTACGGGGCTAGAATGTATGACCCGGCTATTGGAAGATGGCATGTGATAGATCCTGCAATTGAAGATAATCACTTCGAGCACTCACCTTACATTTATGTTTATAATAATCCAATCTTATTAATTGATCCAGACGGAAGAGATTCGCTACAAAGAGCTCAGATTGTGGCTAAGGCAAATGAATATGTTGAAAAAGCACCTGAAGGGAATTCGTATGTTATGGGTAAAAAAGGTGCTCCTGGAGAAAAAGTTGATTGCTCAGGTGTTGCCTCAAATTGTACAAAAGCAGCAGGTGAGCCTGATCCAAACAAAGCTGTTCCAAATGGAACTCGCAAAGCGGATGGTGGGCAAAGTGGAGTTTTAAATATTCAAGATAATGCAACAAAGAAAGATGGTGTAAAAGATGCAGAAGCTGGGAATTTAATTACTTTCTTTAAGTCAACGGGATATCCTTATCACGTTGGAGTTGTTACTGATATTGAAAGAAATGAGCAAGATGAAGTCACGAAGGTAACATTTGTTCATTCTAAAGGGGGTGAAGGACCAATTAAATCATCATTTTCGCCTGGTGATGGCTCTTATTATGATAAAATAACATATGGATATTATTCTGTTGACACTAAAGTAGATCAGTATAATGCAGGAACAATGAAATCTGTAACTGTTACAGCAAAAGGCTCTGCATATTTAAAACCAATTATTATACCGATAAAATTAAAATAATGAAAACAAAAACTATAAGATTTACATCACTCGTTATTATTTGTATTTATACTTTTATATTCAGCAGTTGTACAAATAATAGTAAAGAGTTGTCCCCTGATTTTAATAAATATATTTCTAAATTTGAATTATCTACGTTTCCAGTTAGTATTGATTCAACGACCTTGGTTAATTTAAAAAATAATTTTGAAGAATTACTTGGCGATAAAATCGAAAATCTAAAATACTTTCAAATTCCAGATTTAATAGAAAAATGTGATGAATATAATAAGTTTGACATTTATCCATATAGATGTATTAATTGTAATGAGTTTATTGTGCTGGTTTATTATTTAAAGTTAAATTCTAATTGTGCGTTAGATGCCTATGATAACAAGTTTATATTAGTTGTATATAATTTACAAGGAGTAATTATAGCTCACAAAGAAATAGGTAGATTATATGAAATGTGGGAGTATGAAAATTATATTTATAGTAAACTAGATACTATAAAACATCTAAGTATTGAAAATGTCGAATTTAAACATGATTATGAGTTAAATACAAATGAGATAATTAGAAACAATTATTCCTTTGTTATAAATGAAAAGGGAATTACCCCCCGCTAGCGCGGACATGCTGTTCAAGTGTAAAATACAAGCTTGGTTTGCTTGAGAGATTTTTTAGAATTTAATTAGTAATTTTAACTAATTTATAATTATTGAAGAAAATAGAGCTTTATGAAAATATTAAAATTTCTATGTAAGCATAATTTTATATTTTTTATTTTGGGAGGATTGTTAATTGCTCTATCATATATTTATCAGAATGATGGGCAGCTAAACGCATATCTATTTATACCTGCATTAATTTTATTATTGTTAGGTGGTATTGGTGACAAAATTCCTTTTGGAGACGGAAAATCTACAAAGGAATTTATAGAAGAAATTGAAAAAGAAAATAAAGGCAAATAAAACTACCAGTTCGATCGAGTATTTTGGTTGAATATAAAAGCAAACAGGAAACCCGCCATTCGGCGGGTTTTTGTATTATAAAGCAATATATTTTTGTTCAAGATATAATTTGTCTTCTTCTTTGCTCATTTAGAAGATCAGTTGTTGAATTTTTCGTTTGGTAATAAAGGCATCAATAAGCTTTTTAATGATGTTTTTGTCATCATCGTCCATTTGCTCCACGGCTTTAAATTGCTGCAGGAGTTCGGCATCTTTCAGGGTCGATTTAGCTTTTTCGTCAGTAGCACCATTAATCAGGTAATCGGTAGTAGTATCGAGAGCGTTTGCGATTTTCTTCAGAACTTCAGCAGGAGGCTGAGCCCCTTTAGTCTCGTATCTTCCTATTTGTGCATAAGAAATGCCGGCAATTTTAGCCAGGTCAGTCTGTGAAAGTTCTTTTTGTTTACGAAGTTGTATTATTCTTTGTCCTAATTCGCTCATTGTTTTGCTGCAATTATGTAAAATTATCAACACAAAGATAGCAAATATGTAGCTGATTATGGGATAGTTTAATACTCATTGTTGATAAGTTGGATTATTGGGATATTGTTATGTAATGCATTTATGTTTTACTTTGCTACAGATATGTATCAAAAATATTTTATCAACAATGGAAATACAGGAAATTAAACAGCACTTATCCATCAACAAGGTACTCGCCAACTATCGTTTAATACCAGACAGGAACAACCGCTTGAAATGTCCCTTTCATGACGATAAGACACCCAGCTTTCAGGTGTACCCGAAAACCAACACGTGGACATGTTTTAGTTCGAATTGTAAGGCAGGCAGTGGAGACCAGATAGATTTTATAATGAAATATGAAGGGGTAAATAAGCACGAAGCAATTTTAAAAGCCAAGGAGTTAATCAGCCCTGAATGTGTACAATCGAACCTGATACCTGGGAAAGAGTTGTTTGCAAAGCTGCAGGAATCGTTAAGCAAAAGCAGTAAGGCAAGGGAGTATCTGCAACAACGAAACCTGAATTACAACCAGCTAGAAATGGGGTACAATACAGGCAATACCTACACAAAGTTACGGCAGTGTATTGTATTTGCATTGAGGGACAGGCAACACAGGATCGTAAGTTTTTATGGCCGTTCTATAATTAATAACGATGTAGCGAAACATTACTATTTAGCTAACCGAAAAGGGCTTTATCCATGTTATCCAAAACCCGAAACCAGCAAACTGATCCTAACCGAAGCCATAATAGATGCAGCAACATTAATACAGAACATAGAACTTATACAAACAACATGTCAGACTGAGCTCGTCGAAGTCTTGTCGCTTTACGGTACCAATGGACTAACCGAAGAACACCAGGAAGCCATAAAGGAGTTAAATCACTTAACAGAAATTATATTGTTTTTTGATGGCGATGATGCAGGCAGGGAAGCCATAAAGAAACATGCAGAAACTTTACACAATCTGAAACCAGGAGTAAAAATTACGTTTGTAGAAACACCCGAAGGAGAAGACATCAATAGTTTGTCCATAGGACACGAGCCAGAGATTTTCAGTTATTTGCTCAATAATAGAATCGATTTTTTTCTTTCAATTGAAAAAGAAGAGACACAAGACCCAAATATAAAGATGCAAGAGAAAGGAAGAAGTCTTGATACTAAAGGCTCAATACTTGATACTAAAAATACTGAATATATCACCTTCACAACCGATCAATTGCATATTGTTTTATTGGGAGGAATCAACCTGCAGCAGTTGGACAGGTTAAAAGTAACCATCAAAATAAAAAGAAAAGATACAAACGATCCGTTGCATAGCATCAGGCACAGCTTAGATTTATACAACTCCGATTATGTAGAGAAGTTTATTGAAAAGACAGCCGAAAAACTGGAACTGGGAACAACCTTAATAAATAGGAGCATTGCCCAATTAATCGAAGAAATAGAATATTACCGCTTAAGTAAGATCGAAAGCCAGAAAGAACAAAGGCCGATAAAGAAAGAGTTAACCGAACAACAAAAACAAAGAGCCATCAATTACCTTAAATCACCCGATTTGATACAACGAACGAGTGAAGATTTAGGCAATTGTGGAATAATCGGAGAAGAAATAAACCGCTTGTTAATGTATTTGGTATTTACATCGAGATTACGGGAACAACCCTTGCATATTATCAGCCTGGGAGCAACAGGAACAGGAAAAACATATCTGCAGGAAAAAATAGCCGAGTTGATACCGGAACAGGATAAACTTGAAATCACTATTTTATCAGAGAATGCATTTTACTATTTTGAACAAACCGAATTAAGAAACAAGCTGGTATTAATAGAAGATATGGACGGAGCAGAACAAGTTTTATATCCATTAAGAGAACTGCAAAGCAAAAAGCGGATCAGTAAAACCATACCTATCAAAGACAGCAAAGGCAACTTAAAAACAATCACCTTGAAAGTAGAAGGACCCATTTGTTTGGCAGGAACCACCACCAAAGAAAGACTTTATGAAGACAACGCCAACAGGTCAATCCTTATTTATTTGGATAATAGCACGGATCATGAAGAAAAGATTATGGAATACCAGCGCAGGATATCGGCAGGCAAAATAGATATTAAAAGAGAAAACGAATTAAAAGAGCAGTTCAGAAATATGCAAATGGTATTAAAGCCGGTTAAAGTAAGAAATCCTAATGCAGAATACTTGAAACTTCCGGAATATGTATTTAAGCCACTCAGGACAAACTCCCATTACCTGGCATTTATTGAAACCATAACTTTCTACCACCAATATCAGAGAGAAGTAAAAACCGATTTGCAAACTGGAATACGATATATAGAAACCACATTGGATGATATAGAATATGCAAACAAGTTATTACAAGATGTTCTTTTAACCAAGTCGGATGAATTACCCAAAGCCATACGCCAGTTTTTTGAGAGCCTGAAACGGTGGATTAAAAGTCAGAATACAGAAAGTTTTTATGCAAAAGATATACGCGATACGTTCAGGATGCATCCAAGCAAATTAAAGCGGTATATCAATGATTTGTTAAGATATAACCTGGTTAAAATAGTGGGTGGCAGTCGCTACAAAACAGGGTATGAATACGAAATAGTAAAACAGGATGATTACGACGATTTGCAAAGTAAGATAAGCACAGTATTAGAAAGTACGTTGCAAGAACTGAAAAATAAGATTAGTGGTTCAGGTGGTCCGGTAGTGGTTCAAAAGCAAAATAGACCACTCAATGGACAGAAAGTAAGAGATTTAACAGCAGTGGTTCAGTAGTCTATCAAAATGCAAGGCAGCCATGTTACATAACCCTGAATATTTATTCTTTCTTAAAAGCTTTGAACGGTGGTTAAGTACGTTAGAATATGCACCATCCACGGTAACGGTATCGGCAAATTACCTGAGAGATTTTTTTGAATTTTTAGAATTAAGCAAGCTAAAAAGTATTAGAGAAATAGATAAAACAGTCATTGAAACCTATTATGAATATTTGCAAAGTCGAAAGAATAAAAGACAAGCAGGGAGTTTATCACAGAACTACATCATAAGCAATATAAATGCATTAAAAAGATTTGTAAGGTATCTGCAAGTAACAGGAAAGCAAAGCTTCGAAGTGGATTTACAACTATCAGCCAGCAAAGAATATCAGAAAACCATACTTACACAGGACGAAATAAAAGCTTTATACCAAGCCTGTGATAATAGTACATTGGGAATAAGAGACAGAGCCATGTTGTCGGTTTATTATGGTTGTGGATTACGGAGAGATGAAGGAATACAGTTGAATGTAACAGATATTGGCTTAAAAGAACGAATAATCTATGTTCAGAAAGGCAAAGGTAACAGGGAAAGATTTGTACCAATGTCAGTAGCGGTAAGAGAAGATTTAGAGAACTATATTTATGTAGCCAGGGAAAAGATACTATCCTTTAAAAACAGCAAGAATCCTGCATTATTTTTAAGTTACAGAGTAGCGCGAATGCATGGAAACAGTTTAATGGAGCGACTCCATAAACTAACTCAGGAAGCAGGAATTAATAAAGAAGCGGGCTTTCATACCTTACGCCACAGCATTGCAACCCATCTTTTACAATCGGGCATGCAGCTTGAAAATGTAAGCAAGTTTTTAGGTCATACAACACTTGAAAGTACACAGATTTACACTCATCTGGCACATGAATAAAAGCCCTGAATATAGCTTTACAGTTGAAATAGAAAAGTATTTAATCAAGTTCAGAAAATACTTGGAAAGCAAACATCTTGATAAAAGTACAATCCGGATGAAAACAAATTATACAGGATGTTTTTTAAAGTGGCTTGAAACAGAAAACTTACAACAAACCAGAGTTACTTATAATGATTTGTTGGTTTTTATAGATTACAGCAAGGAGAAAGGCAGAACAACAAAACATATAAACACTATTTTACGGGCAATAAGAAATTACTATGAATACTTAAAAACCAGCGATAGATTTTTAATAAATCCGGCAATAAATCTTCACTTGAAAGGAATAAGAAAAAAACTGCCACAAGGTCTTTTGCCTTACGAAGCATTAGAGAAGCTTTATAATGATTACAAAACGGATGATTTAAGAGCAAAAAGAAATAAAATCATATTGAGTTTATTGATTTACCAGGGAGTTACAACGGATGAATTACAACGGATAAAAGTAAGAGATATTGATTTAAGAAATGGCAAAATAAATATCCTGGGCAGCAGGAAAAACAACGGTAGAAAGCTGGAGTTAAAATCAGCTCAGGTTCTGGAGCTACAGGAATATATTAAGGCGATAAGAACTGAATTAACAAGCCAGGAAACAGAACAATTAATCGTAAGCATGCAAGGATCTGGAAATATAAAGAACAGTCTTTATCATATGTTTAAGCAAGTTAAGAGGATAAATCCGGATATCCGGAATGCGAAGCAGATCAGGTTAAGTGTAATTACTTTTTGGTTAAAAAATTATAATCTCAGGAAAGTACAATATATGGCAGGACATAAGTATGTAAGTTCAACAGAGCGTTACCAAAAGAATGATATGGAGAGTTTACAGAAACAGTTGGATTTGTTCCATCCATTGAATAGCAACTTATAGATAATTGGAGGTCACAATTTGTGACCTCCAATTAAATTATCAAAATAGAAAGTATATTTTTGTTACAGTAAAACAATAGAATATGAGCGGACAAACAAAAAGTATCAAAGTACCCGATGAATTAGTAATAAACAGGATATATGTAGTCAGGGGCATAAAAGTAATGCTAGATAGAGACTTGGCAGAACTATATGGAGTAGAAACCAAGGTATTAAAACAAGCAGTAAAACGTAATATCAATCGTTTTCCAAGTGATTTTATGTTTGAAATGTCTCCGAGTGAATTTGAAGAATGGAGAAATGAGTTTGTAGTATCTGCCGAAGATAAAAAAGGCTTACGTTATGCGCCATTTTGTTTTACAGAACAAGGAGTCGCCATGTTATCGAGTGTTTTGAACAGTGACAGAGCAATTATGGTAAATATCCAAATTATCAGGGTGTTTACCAAGATGCGTGAAATGCTTGAAACCCATAAAGAGATATTACAAAAGCTTGAAAAACTTCAGAGAAAAGATATTGAACAAGATGAAAAGATTATGTTAATTTTTGAATACATGAAGCAATTTGAAGAATCAAAAATAGAAGAATTAGAACATAAGAATAGACGTAAGATAGGGTACAAGAAAGAAGAAGAATAGTAGACACGTTGTTTTTGCTTCATTCCCTTTTTATAGCTTTCACCAACGCTCGCACAAAGCATAAAAAGTGCAATCATCAAAAATCATGATCGCTCGTATTGTAACATAATGTAAATTATAAAACAGCTTTGCCCGTTCACGCTGTCAGTTATAATTTGCATTATATTAAATACTCGCTGACTTTCTGGCCACCACTGACAAACAGCACATCCCGATTTTATTTTTTAATTGAATTATTTTAAATAGGTAAAATAAAATAGGGAAGAGCTGTTTGCTGCCTTAAAATAGGTAACAAGAGTTTTGCAAACCCTTGTTGAGCTTAAAACTTTGGCTTATGAAAGATAGCTTCCGCCTACGCTCAGTCAAGGTCAAGATGAATTTTTGAATATTTTTTTATATGTTCTTTTTTTCTTTCAATTGAATAAAAAATATCCAAAAAACCTTGACACTTCCCGCCCGCTTGCTTTTTGGTTGCCTAAGCCAAAGTAGTAAGCCGTTTTTTAAAGTTTTTTTCTTGCACAAACCTGTCAATCTGCTTGAGCGTCAGCCAGTGCGGCTACTTAATATAATTGCCTTATAGGGCAGTTGTTAGGGCACCTAAAACATGCCCGTGACAGTTCCTATAAGCAGCGGTTATGTTATGTAGTCTTTGCCTTGTGTGTTGATCATCGGAGAGAATAGCCTGTGAAGCGATATGAAAGGACTGGCTTGAACATTGGAAATGGTTTTTGTATGAATATTTTACTTAAAAGAACCTTGATTTAAAAAAATCCACCAGTGCAGCAAACAGGATCAAATATAATCAAGGTTAATTAAAAAACTAACCAGGTGAAAGAGTAAAAAAGTGTTCTGTGACTTTATCAACGAATTTTTCCACAACAATGATCACCGTTTTCTCGATGATCTCACGAATGTAAAATTTTACAAGTTTTAACTTGCTTTTGATTGATTTAGACTTTAAATTTGTTGTCATAAATGTTAATGCATTTTAATATTTATACTTCAATGAACTAATGAAACTGCCAGCTGCAACTGGTGGTTTTTTTATATCTACAAATTTACAAAATTCAAAGGCTATTATCTTTCACATGTTAATAACTAATCAAAAACAGATAAAAGGTTAAAACAAAAATCAAATAAAAAAAACAAAAGAAAAAATCAGTTGCTATTGATTTTCTGATAATTAGTATAATGTTTTCTAGATCAGAATGATATTTTTACATAAGATTAGGTAGATTAATAAAATGTTTAATTACAGTTATTTGTAACTTTGCATTTTTCTTTTAACTGAAAAGTTCAATTGAAAAGAAAACGTTATCTTTGATTTTTACGAAGCGTTCTTTGAACAAACATTTTGGAGCATGTAGGGAGCTTGAAAAATGGTAAAAAAGTTGCGTAAGTTGGTACGATTACGGGGCTAGAATGTATGACCCGGCTATTGGAAGATGGCATGTGATAGATCCTGCAATTGAAGATAATCACTTCGAGCACTCACCTTACATTTATGTTTATAATAATCCAATCTTATTAATTGATCCAGACGGAAGAGATTCGCTACAAAGAGCTCAGATTGTGGCTAAGGCAAATGAATATGTTGAAAAAGCACCTGAAGGGAATTCGTATGTTATGGGTAAAAAAGGTGCTCCTGGAGAAAAAGTTGATTGCTCAGGTGTTGCCTCAAATTGTACAAAAGCAGCAGGTGAGCCTGATCCAAACAAAGCTGTTCCAAATGGAACTCGCAAAGCGGATGGTGGGCAAAGTGGAGTTTTAAATATTCAAGATAATGCAACAAAGAAAGATGGTGTAAAAGATGCAGAAGCTGGGAATTTAATTACTTTCTTTAAGTCAACGGGATATCCTTATCACGTTGGAGTTGTTACTGATATTGAAAGAAATGAGCAAGATGAAGTCACGAAGGTAACATTTGTTCATTCTAAAGGGGGTGAAGGACCAATTAAATCATCATTTTCGCCTGGTGATGGCTCTTATTATGATAAAATAACATATGGATATTATTCTGTTGACACTAAAGTAGATCAGTATAATGCAGGAACAATGAAATCTGTAACTGTTACAGCAAAAGGCTCTGCATATTTAAAACCAATTATTATACCGATAAAATTAAAATAATGAAAACAAAAACTATAAGATTTACATCACTCGTTATTATTTGTATTTATACTTTTATATTCAGCAGTTGTACAAATAATAGTAAAGAGTTGTCCCCTGATTTTAATAAATATATTTCTAAATTTGAATTATCTACGTTTCCAGTTAGTATTGATTCAACGACCTTGGTTAATTTAAAAAATAATTTTGAAGAATTACTTGGCGATAAAATCGAAAATCTAAAATACTTTCAAATTCCAGATTTAATAGAAAAATGTGATGAATATAATAAGTTTGACATTTATCCATATAGATGTATTAATTGTAATGAGTTTATTGTGCTGGTTTATTATTTAAAGTTAAATTCTAATTGTGCGTTAGATGCCTATGATAACAAGTTTATATTAGTTGTATATAATTTACAAGGAGTAATTATAGCTCACAAAGAAATAGGTAGATTATATGAAATGTGGGAGTATGAAAATTATATTTATAGTAAACTAGATACTATAAAACATCTAAGTATTGAAAATGTCGAATTTAAACATGATTATGAGTTAAATACAAATGAGATAATTAGAAACAATTATTCCTTTGTTATAAATGAAAAGGGAATTACCCCCCGCTAGCGCGGACATGCTGTTCAAGTGTAAAATACAAGCTTGGTTTGCTTGAGAGATTTTTTAGAATTTAATTAGTAATTTTAACTAATTTATAATTATTGAAGAAAATAGAGCTTTATGAAAATATTAAAATTTCTATGTAAGCATAATTTTATATTTTTTATTTTGGGAGGATTGTTAATTGCTCTATCATATATTTATCAGAATGATGGGCAGCTAAACGCATATCTATTTATACCTGCATTAATTTTATTATTGTTAGGTGGTATTGGTGACAAAATTCCTTTTGGAGACGGAAAATCTACAAAGGAATTTATAGAAGAAATTGAAAAAGAAAATAAAGGCAAATAAAACTACCAGTTCGATCGAGTATTTTGGTTGAATATAAAAGCAAACAGGAAACCCGCCATTCGGCGGGTTTTTGTATTATAAAGCAATATATTTTTGTTCAAGATATAATTTGTCTTCTTCTTTGCTCATTTAGAAGATCAGTTGTTGAATTTTTCGTTTGGTAATAAAGGCATCAATAAGCTTTTTAATGATGTTTTTGTCATCATCGTCCATTTGCTCCACGGCTTTAAATTGCTGCAGGAGTTCGGCATCTTTCAGGGTCGATTTAGCTTTTTCGTCAGTAGCACCATTAATCAGGTAATCGGTAGTAGTATCGAGAGCGTTTGCGATTTTCTTCAGAACTTCAGCAGGAGGCTGAGCCCCTTTAGTCTCGTATCTTCCTATTTGTGCATAAGAAATGCCGGCAATTTTAGCCAGGTCAGTCTGTGAAAGTTCTTTTTGTTTACGAAGTTGTATTATTCTTTGTCCTAATTCGCTCATTGTTTTGCTGCAATTATGTAAAATTATCAACACAAAGATAGCAAATATGTAGCTGATTATGGGATAGTTTAATACTCATTGTTGATAAGTTGGATTATTGGGATATTGTTATGTAATGCATTTATGTTTTACTTTGCTACAGATATGTATCAAAAATATTTTATCAACAATGGAAATACAGGAAATTAAACAGCACTTATCCATCAACAAGGTACTCGCCAACTATCGTTTAATACCAGACAGGAACAACCGCTTGAAATGTCCCTTTCATGACGATAAGACACCCAGCTTTCAGGTGTACCCGAAAACCAACACGTGGACATGTTTTAGTTCGAATTGTAAGGCAGGCAGTGGAGACCAGATAGATTTTATAATGAAATATGAAGGGGTAAATAAGCACGAAGCAATTTTAAAAGCCAAGGAGTTAATCAGCCCTGAATGTGTACAATCGAACCTGATACCTGGGAAAGAGTTGTTTGCAAAGCTGCAGGAATCGTTAAGCAAAAGCAGTAAGGCAAGGGAGTATCTGCAACAACGAAACCTGAATTACAACCAGCTAGAAATGGGGTACAATACAGGCAATACCTACACAAAGTTACGGCAGTGTATTGTATTTGCATTGAGGGACAGGCAACACAGGATCGTAAGTTTTTATGGCCGTTCTATAATTAATAACGATGTAGCGAAACATTACTATTTAGCTAACCGAAAAGGGCTTTATCCATGTTATCCAAAACCCGAAACCAGCAAACTGATCCTAACCGAAGCCATAATAGATGCAGCAACATTAATACAGAACATAGAACTTATACAAACAACATGTCAGACTGAGCTCGTCGAAGTCTTGTCGCTTTACGGTACCAATGGACTAACCGAAGAACACCAGGAAGCCATAAAGGAGTTAAATCACTTAACAGAAATTATATTGTTTTTTGATGGCGATGATGCAGGCAGGGAAGCCATAAAGAAACATGCAGAAACTTTACACAATCTGAAACCAGGAGTAAAAATTACGTTTGTAGAAACACCCGAAGGAGAAGACATCAATAGTTTGTCCATAGGACACGAGCCAGAGATTTTCAGTTATTTGCTCAATAATAGAATCGATTTTTTTCTTTCAATTGAAAAAGAAGAGACACAAGACCCAAATATAAAGATGCAAGAGAAAGGAAGAAGTCTTGATACTAAAGGCTCAATACTTGATACTAAAAATACTGAATATATCACCTTCACAACCGATCAATTGCATATTGTTTTATTGGGAGGAATCAACCTGCAGCAGTTGGACAGGTTAAAAGTAACCATCAAAATAAAAAGAAAAGATACAAACGATCCGTTGCATAGCATCAGGCACAGCTTAGATTTATACAACTCCGATTATGTAGAGAAGTTTATTGAAAAGACAGCCGAAAAACTGGAACTGGGAACAACCTTAATAAATAGGAGCATTGCCCAATTAATCGAAGAAATAGAATATTACCGCTTAAGTAAGATCGAAAGCCAGAAAGAACAAAGGCCGATAAAGAAAGAGTTAACCGAACAACAAAAACAAAGAGCCATCAATTACCTTAAATCACCCGATTTGATACAACGAACGAGTGAAGATTTAGGCAATTGTGGAATAATCGGAGAAGAAATAAACCGCTTGTTAATGTATTTGGTATTTACATCGAGATTACGGGAACAACCCTTGCATATTATCAGCCTGGGAGCAACAGGAACAGGAAAAACATATCTGCAGGAAAAAATAGCCGAGTTGATACCGGAACAGGATAAACTTGAAATCACTATTTTATCAGAGAATGCATTTTACTATTTTGAACAAACCGAATTAAGAAACAAGCTGGTATTAATAGAAGATATGGACGGAGCAGAACAAGTTTTATATCCATTAAGAGAACTGCAAAGCAAAAAGCGGATCAGTAAAACCATACCTATCAAAGACAGCAAAGGCAACTTAAAAACAATCACCTTGAAAGTAGAAGGACCCATTTGTTTGGCAGGAACCACCACCAAAGAAAGACTTTATGAAGACAACGCCAACAGGTCAATCCTTATTTATTTGGATAATAGCACGGATCATGAAGAAAAGATTATGGAATACCAGCGCAGGATATCGGCAGGCAAAATAGATATTAAAAGAGAAAACGAATTAAAAGAGCAGTTCAGAAATATGCAAATGGTATTAAAGCCGGTTAAAGTAAGAAATCCTAATGCAGAATACTTGAAACTTCCGGAATATGTATTTAAGCCACTCAGGACAAACTCCCATTACCTGGCATTTATTGAAACCATAACTTTCTACCACCAATATCAGAGAGAAGTAAAAACCGATTTGCAAACTGGAATACGATATATAGAAACCACATTGGATGATATAGAATATGCAAACAAGTTATTACAAGATGTTCTTTTAACCAAGTCGGATGAATTACCCAAAGCCATACGCCAGTTTTTTGAGAGCCTGAAACGGTGGATTAAAAGTCAGAATACAGAAAGTTTTTATGCAAAAGATATACGCGATACGTTCAGGATGCATCCAAGCAAATTAAAGCGGTATATCAATGATTTGTTAAGATATAACCTGGTTAAAATAGTGGGTGGCAGTCGCTACAAAACAGGGTATGAATACGAAATAGTAAAACAGGATGATTACGACGATTTGCAAAGTAAGATAAGCACAGTATTAGAAAGTACGTTGCAAGAACTGAAAAATAAGATTAGTGGTTCAGGTGGTCCGGTAGTGGTTCAAAAGCAAAATAGACCACTCAATGGACAGAAAGTAAGAGATTTAACAGCAGTGGTTCAGTAGTCTATCAAAATGCAAGGCAGCCATGTTACATAACCCTGAATATTTATTCTTTCTTAAAAGCTTTGAACGGTGGTTAAGTACGTTAGAATATGCACCATCCACGGTAACGGTATCGGCAAATTACCTGAGAGATTTTTTTGAATTTTTAGAATTAAGCAAGCTAAAAAGTATTAGAGAAATAGATAAAACAGTCATTGAAACCTATTATGAATATTTGCAAAGTCGAAAGAATAAAAGACAAGCAGGGAGTTTATCACAGAACTACATCATAAGCAATATAAATGCATTAAAAAGATTTGTAAGGTATCTGCAAGTAACAGGAAAGCAAAGCTTCGAAGTGGATTTACAACTATCAGCCAGCAAAGAATATCAGAAAACCATACTTACACAGGACGAAATAAAAGCTTTATACCAAGCCTGTGATAATAGTACATTGGGAATAAGAGACAGAGCCATGTTGTCGGTTTATTATGGTTGTGGATTACGGAGAGATGAAGGAATACAGTTGAATGTAACAGATATTGGCTTAAAAGAACGAATAATCTATGTTCAGAAAGGCAAAGGTAACAGGGAAAGATTTGTACCAATGTCAGTAGCGGTAAGAGAAGATTTAGAGAACTATATTTATGTAGCCAGGGAAAAGATACTATCCTTTAAAAACAGCAAGAATCCTGCATTATTTTTAAGTTACAGAGTAGCGCGAATGCATGGAAACAGTTTAATGGAGCGACTCCATAAACTAACTCAGGAAGCAGGAATTAATAAAGAAGCGGGCTTTCATACCTTACGCCACAGCATTGCAACCCATCTTTTACAATCGGGCATGCAGCTTGAAAATGTAAGCAAGTTTTTAGGTCATACAACACTTGAAAGTACACAGATTTACACTCATCTGGCACATGAATAAAAGCCCTGAATATAGCTTTACAGTTGAAATAGAAAAGTATTTAATCAAGTTCAGAAAATACTTGGAAAGCAAACATCTTGATAAAAGTACAATCCGGATGAAAACAAATTATACAGGATGTTTTTTAAAGTGGCTTGAAACAGAAAACTTACAACAAACCAGAGTTACTTATAATGATTTGTTGGTTTTTATAGATTACAGCAAGGAGAAAGGCAGAACAACAAAACATATAAACACTATTTTACGGGCAATAAGAAATTACTATGAATACTTAAAAACCAGCGATAGATTTTTAATAAATCCGGCAATAAATCTTCACTTGAAAGGAATAAGAAAAAAACTGCCACAAGGTCTTTTGCCTTACGAAGCATTAGAGAAGCTTTATAATGATTACAAAACGGATGATTTAAGAGCAAAAAGAAATAAAATCATATTGAGTTTATTGATTTACCAGGGAGTTACAACGGATGAATTACAACGGATAAAAGTAAGAGATATTGATTTAAGAAATGGCAAAATAAATATCCTGGGCAGCAGGAAAAACAACGGTAGAAAGCTGGAGTTAAAATCAGCTCAGGTTCTGGAGCTACAGGAATATATTAAGGCGATAAGAACTGAATTAACAAGCCAGGAAACAGAACAATTAATCGTAAGCATGCAAGGATCTGGAAATATAAAGAACAGTCTTTATCATATGTTTAAGCAAGTTAAGAGGATAAATCCGGATATCCGGAATGCGAAGCAGATCAGGTTAAGTGTAATTACTTTTTGGTTAAAAAATTATAATCTCAGGAAAGTACAATATATGGCAGGACATAAGTATGTAAGTTCAACAGAGCGTTACCAAAAGAATGATATGGAGAGTTTACAGAAACAGTTGGATTTGTTCCATCCATTGAATAGCAACTTATAGATAATTGGAGGTCACAATTTGTGACCTCCAATTAAATTATCAAAATAGAAAGTATATTTTTGTTACAGTAAAACAATAGAATATGAGCGGACAAACAAAAAGTATCAAAGTACCCGATGAATTAGTAATAAACAGGATATATGTAGTCAGGGGCATAAAAGTAATGCTAGATAGAGACTTGGCAGAACTATATGGAGTAGAAACCAAGGTATTAAAACAAGCAGTAAAACGTAATATCAATCGTTTTCCAAGTGATTTTATGTTTGAAATGTCTCCGAGTGAATTTGAAGAATGGAGAAATGAGTTTGTAGTATCTGCCGAAGATAAAAAAGGCTTACGTTATGCGCCATTTTGTTTTACAGAACAAGGAGTCGCCATGTTATCGAGTGTTTTGAACAGTGACAGAGCAATTATGGTAAATATCCAAATTATCAGGGTGTTTACCAAGATGCGTGAAATGCTTGAAACCCATAAAGAGATATTACAAAAGCTTGAAAAACTTCAGAGAAAAGATATTGAACAAGATGAAAAGATTATGTTAATTTTTGAATACATGAAGCAATTTGAAGAATCAAAAATAGAAGAATTAGAACATAAGAATAGACGTAAGATAGGGTACAAGAAAGAAGAAGAATAGTAGACACGTTGTTTTTGCTTCATTCCCTTTTTATAGCTTTCACCAACGCTCGCACAAAGCATAAAAAGTGCAATCATCAAAAATCATGATCGCTCGTATTGTAACATAATGTAAATTATAAAACAGCTTTGCCCGTTCACGCTGTCAGTTATAATTTGCATTATATTAAATACTCGCTGACTTTCTGGCCACCACTGACAAACAGCACATCCCGATTTTATTTTTTAATTGAATTATTTTAAATAGGTAAAATAAAATAGGGAAGAGCTGTTTGCTGCCTTAAAATAGGTAACAAGAGTTTTGCAAACCCTTGTTGAGCTTAAAACTTTGGCTTATGAAAGATAGCTTCCGCCTACGCTCAGTCAAGGTCAAGATGAATTTTTGAATATTTTTTTATATGTTCTTTTTTTCTTTCAATTGAATAAAAAATATCCAAAAAACCTTGACACTTCCCGCCCGCTTGCTTTTTGGTTGCCTAAGCCAAAGTAGTAAGCCGTTTTTTAAAGTTTTTTTCTTGCACAAACCTGTCAATCTGCTTGAGCGTCAGCCAGTGCGGCTACTTAATATAATTGCCTTATAGGGCAGTTGTTAGGGCACCTAAAACATGCCCGTGACAGTTCCTATAAGCAGCGGTTATGTTATGTAGTCTTTGCCTTGTGTGTTGATCATCGGAGAGAATAGCCTGTGAAGCGATATGAAAGGACTGGCTTGAACATTGGAAATGGTTTTTGTATGAATATTTTACTTAAAAGAACCTTGATTTAAAAAAATCCACCAGTGCAGCAAACAGGATCAAATATAATCAAGGTTAATTAAAAAACTAACCAGGTGAAAGAGTAAAAAAGTGTTCTGTGACTTTATCAACGAATTTTTCCACAACAATGATCACCGTTTTCTCGATGATCTCACGAATGTAAAATTTTACAAGTTTTAACTTGCTTTTGATTGATTTAGACTTTAAATTTGTTGTCATAAATGTTAATGCATTTTAATATTTATACTTCAATGAACTAATGAAACTGCCAGCTGCAACTGGTGGTTTTTTTATATCTACAAATTTACAAAATTCAAAGGCTATTATCTTTCACATGTTAATAACTAATCAAAAACAGATAAAAGGTTAAAACAAAAATCAAATAAAAAAAACAAAAGAAAAAATCAGTTGCTATTGATTTTCTGATAATTAGTATAATGTTTTCTAGATCAGAATGATATTTTTACATAAGATTAGGTAGATTAATAAAATGTTTAATTACAGTTATTTGTAACTTTGCATTTTTCTTTTAACTGAAAAGTTCAATTGAAAAGAAAACGTTATCTTTGATTTTTACGAAGCGTTCTTTGAACAAACATTTTGGAGCATGTAGGGAGCTTGAAAAATGGTAAAAAAGTTGCGTAAGTTGGTACGATTACGGAGCGAGATTTTATGACCCTGCAACAGCCCGATTCCACACAGTTGACCCGTTAGCCGAAAGTTTCCCTTGGCAATCAGTATTTGTTTATGCAGATAATAATCCAATCAGATATGTAGATGTAAATGGTATGGCTGCAGGAGAGCCACCAATTGACAATTGTTTTTATCAACGTGAATTAGTTCGTCGAACTGGAAATAAACAAGATTTGGCTGATTTTGACCGTGGAATGAAGACAGGATTAAAGATTGGTGCAATGATGATAGCAGGATTAACTCCTGCAGATACTTATATTGATGCGGGAGAATTAGTTACTGATTTATCTAATGGAGATTTTGGTGGAGCAGTATTGAGTGGATTAGCGCTAGTTGGATTAGATTTTATAAAGGATGCTAAAAGAATTATAGATGCAGCAGATGAAGTTAAAGATGTAGCTAAAACTGCAGATAAAATTAGTGATGCGGGAAGAAAAGGTAAACAAGCAAGATTAAAAGAAATTGTAACTGATGATAAGGCAAGTTCTGCAGATAAAGGATGGATTAAGTCAGAAATGAATCAAATAGACAATGGAAAAAGAAAGTCCATACGAAATCCACCAGGGAAAGAGATGGCTCATGAAAGGGGGAGAGAAGCTGCAAAGGGATATTCATACGAACATAGTAATTTGCAAGATAAAGACTTGCATAAATTACAACACAAGTATGATAAGAACGGAACATTAAATAAAGAAAGACCAATAAATAAATAGAAATGTTAAGAAAGGAAGAAATATTAAATGTATCAAAATTAGAACCTTTTAAAAGGTATAAATACTTCATAAAGAAGATAGCTGATTTTGAAGAGCTTTGGACATTGAAAAATGATGTTGGTGATTTGGCTATATCTGGTGCAGATGATAAAGTTTTAATAGCGTTTTGGTCTGCAGAAGACTTTACTAATAGTTGTCAGAATGGTGTTTGGGAGAACTATCATCCAGTAAAAATTACAATGGATGAGTTAGAAGAAGAAATCTTACCAATGATTAGAGAAAAAGGCTATTTAATAGATGTTTTTCCTGTAAATAACAAATCAGGATTTGTTGTATCTATTGATGAATTTGTGCGTGATTTAAATGAAGAATTAGAGAATTACGAGTAGATAAATATTAGTAATAGTAAAAAAGGTTCAAGTGAAAGCTTGAACCTTTTATTTTGAGCCTGTAAATAATTTTGTGTAAACAGATAACTGTATTATAATTTGCATCTTTCATCAAATATAGTTAAAAATTGATTTAAAATCAGGCCCCAATTTCCCCCGCTCGCGCGGACGTCTTTCGTCCGTGCGGTAATAAAAATAAATAAAAGTTAAGCGTCATTAAAAATGGCGCTTTCTTTTTATGCCCGCTCGCGCGGACTTGTAGTCCCCCCGCTCGCGCGGACTTGTAGTCCGTGTGCCCGCTAGTTGTAATATAAACGAACAACCCGCTAGCGCGGACGTCTTTCGTCCGTGCACTGGTTGTAATATAAACGAACAAGCCAG
>ERZ795057.1517-NODE-1517-length-19748-cov-8.069466_pt1 | contig 19748 bp, 22 predicted proteins | sample MGYA00375141_ERZ795057 | MGnify/ENA primary metagenome ERZ795057 (study PRJEB30186, sample SAMN05720163) | activated sludge metagenome | isolation source: Anaerobic digester | place: Hong Kong | collected 2015-01-26 ... | reverse complement strand
TCCTTAAACTAAAATCGTCTACTCCTCAAATTTAAACTGCGAAACGAACTCATGCAGTTTGTTGGCGATAGCACTAAGGCCTTCTGCCGTCTTGCCATTTTCTTCAGCACCCTTTGAACTCTCCTTTGTCGCTTCATTGATCTCCTCAAGCTGTTTCGATGCTTCGAGGACACTCCTTGAGGAAGAATCCATGTTCGACGCAATCTCCTCCGATGCCGCGCTTTGCTGCTCAACGGTAGATGCAAGATTCTGCACATTATCGTTGATTTTATCCACCTGTCGAATGATACTCTCAAATTGATCCAAAGCGGATTTGAGAGCCGCATTGACATCATCGATGGACTGCTTGGTGTTATCCGTCGATTTCTTCGTCTTCAAGGCATTTTCATTGATCTTCTGAAGAATATTGCTGATATTCGAAGCCGAATTCTTCGATTCTTCGGCGAGCTTTCTGATCTCATCGGCTACAACCGCAAATCCCTTTCCCGCCTCTCCGGCACGGGCTGCCTCTATTGCCGCATTTAATGCAAGGAGATTGGTCTGCTCCGCGATAGAAGAAATCGTATCGATGATACTCTTGACATCTTCGGCCTGTTTAACGAGTTCACTCACCATATCGGCCGTTTCGGCCGTCTGATGGGAGGTGTTTTCCATGAGATTTCCCACCTGATCCAGTCGGGTCTGACCTTCATGCGCATGAGAAGTCGTATCCGACGCGTTTTCCGTTAAGTCCCTTGTGACATGGGCCAGATTCTGTGCACCAGAAGAAATCTCCTCTACACCGGCATTGACCTCTTCTATTGAAGAGGAAAGAACATGGAAACTCGAGGTGATATCTGAAATATCCGCTGAAATTTCCTCCGTTGAGGCCACCTGTTCCTCTACGACAGCCGCAAGGGAGGCTGAGGAATTATGCATCTCTTCACTCATATTCTTTATCTCTATCATGCTCTCCTCAAGGGAAGTGGCCATATCGTTAAGCGCGAGAGCCATGTCTGTAATTTCATCATGACCTGTTTGCTTGAATTTAATATTGAGATCCTTCTCTGCAAATTTAGCCACTTTATCCTTCAGATCTTTCACACGCTTTGAAATGGACCGGCCGAATAAAAGCGCGATAATGACCGCAGAAACAACGATGATAACCACCGCAAGGATCATGACCAAACTCGTCTGCATGAGGGTCGCCTGAACGTCATCGACGTAAATTCCCGTTCCAAGAATCCATCCCCATGGCTTAAACAATTTCACATAGGACACCTTCGGTACAGGCTGAGTAGAGCCAGGTTTTTCCCAGGAATACTCGACCATTCCCTCACCCTGCTGACTCGCTACCTTTTCCATCTCTACAAAGAGATAAACCCCATCCGGATCCTTGTTGTTTTTCAAACTCGTCCCGTTCAGTTCCAAACTAATCGGATGAAAGACCATCTTCACATCACTGTCTATAACGAAAAAGTAATTATCTTTATCATATCTGATCATGCCAAGAAATCCCTTTGCCTCTTCCTGAGCCGCCTCTAACGTTATCTCTCCATTTACGACTCTCCTGTTCAGATTTTCAAAAACACCGGTTACACTCTCTATCAACGATTGCGTCTGGGCTTCTTTTTCATTCATAAGCGCAGAATTTGTGTTGTAAAAATACAGGACCATAAAGACTACCCCGGTCACAATCAGTATACAGAAACTGAATACGATAATTTTCATGCCAAGGGTTTTAAATTTAAACATAAAACCACCTCTTTATTTAAATTTGTAGAATAATACAGAAGCCACAAATATTTTTGCTTATTTTATTAGACGTATAAATTCAGATACTGTTTGATTATTTTTTATATTTTTATACAAATAAATTTTGAAATAGAGATTCCCGAATCAGAATCGTCGGTCGTGTCACCTTAATCTGTTGTCATAAAGGGCCATAGCCCATCGTATAATTTGTTTTCTGAGGACAATCGAAGATTTGTGTCCGGTTGGGATGGTTCGTTCCGTTTTGTTCTTAAGAAGCTGGGCAAGCTCTTCCGTCGCATTCTTCGGCATGATCTGATCAAAAGCGGCTTTGACAAACAGGACCGGCTGATCGATCAGCGGTGCGTACGCGAGCGGATCATAATAATAACAGGGGATCGGGCTCTTATCGAAAATATCGTCAACCGAGTGGATGTTCTCCCGGATCCATTCGACCGGATTCCCCCTGAAACGCCTGACACAATCCGCTTCGTTGAGACAGCCGTAGGGATTGCCGTTCTCTCTTAAATCCTGTCTCACGGCCTCCGCATAGGAGGAGTAGAAATTGATCCATCGCCAGTTGCCACCGGTGATGACGAGCGTTCCCTTCCTGATCCGTTTATCGATTCCCATCGCCATCGCGGCGATCATTCCACCGAATGACAGACCGAAGATAAAGACGTCTTTCGGATCGTATCCGGGCTGATCTTCGGCATAATCCAAAATCTTTCTCGTATCCCGGATTCCCATATGAAACCGTTTGACGCAGTAATCCGGATCAGCGGACAAAAATGGCTGTCCACCGTTCATCCACTCTTTCTTCTGTTTGTAATGGTACGGTAACAGCTGAAACCAGGTTCGTATACCGCGACGCGCAAATTCAGAGGCAAACCACTGGATATACGGGATATTTCCCTCACCGATCCCGTGTATGAGGATCAGATCCCCCTTTACTCTGCCGTCTTCGGGTTCGAAGAGACGGACATAGGATCTGTTGTTCTCCTCTATCGGATCGATAAAACCGGCATAATCGGGAATGAATTCATATTCCCGATAACCATCGCACGGGGTCATCGTATGAATGAATTCGGACTTCTGATACCGGTCCGCACGAAGATTGTTCATTCCGTTCCCCCGTTCAGTTTAAGTTGTGAATCTATCGTGGTTAAGGTCTCTCCATACATCTCATTCAGTTCTATTTCCCTCATCTTTCCCCTTAATTCCGTAATCGTTGAGACCGTTTCCCTCCCGGATTGAGCCTTTCCCACCTTGAAATGACGCTGGGCAAAGGCCGCGACCTGGGGAAGATGGGTGATGACAAATGTCTGAACCCCATTACCGGAAAGTTCACTGATCTTTCTGCCGATGAGATCTCCAAGGCGTGCACCTACTCCCGCATCGATTTCATCGAATACGACACTTGGCACATCCATGACACGCTGGATTACCATTTCCATCGCGAGGAATATCCTGGACATTTCCCCACCCGAAGCGATCTTCGCGATGGGCAGAAAATCCGATCCCGGATTCGTGGACGCCGTGAATTCCAGAAAGGTCCTGCCACTGGGCTGGAAATCATGTTCCATCCATTTCTGATGCGAAAACCTGACCCTGTCCATCTTCAGGTCCTGCAACTCCTTCATCACTCCCTCTTCTATGACAACGGCCGCCTGTTCCCGGATTTCAAACATCCGCTCATCGAGTTCACTCAGTCTCGCAACCGATTTTTCTATATCGGCATCGATTGTTTCCGCACGGGACATCTTGCTCTCTATCAGGAGTTTTTCTTTTCTGAATTTCTCAAGGTTCGTGAGTACATCGTTCAGTTCGGGGCCGTATTTCCTCTTGAGCAGTTCGATCACGCGCATCCGTTCCTCCAGTTCGGCCATCCGCTCTTCGTCAAACTCAAAGTTATCGAGATGATAATAGAGGTTTCGTGACAGATCGCTGAGTGCCTCCTGTGCCGTGGTTGCACTCTCAAGCCATTGAGAGGCCTCCTCTTCCACATCCGTGATATCCTCTATCTTCTTACAGATATCTCCGATCTGATCCAGCACGTTCGGCATCCCCGGAATGTCCTCTAACAGGGAAAGGACCTGAGACAAACGCTTTTTGATGAACTCAAAATTACTGAGCGCCTTTAATTCAGCCGAAACGACCTCATCTTCTCCCTCTCTCAATGCAGCCGCTTCGATCTCCTGTATCTGAAAATTGAGGAAATCCAGTGTTCTGATCATCTCGGAGGAATTTCCCGGCAGTTCCTTCTGCAGCCGCTTCAGCTTTCGGTATTCCTCCAGTTCCTTCTGATAGGAAGTCTTCAATTCCGTCAGATACTCTTTGGTGTACCGGTCGATCAACTCCACCTGAAACTGTACGGATCTCAGATTCTGAAAGGCGTTCTGAGAATGGATCTCAAAGGTCTTCGGCAGAAAATCCTTCAGGATCTTCGAGGATACGACCGATCCGTTGATTCTGGCGGTCAGTCTGTCTGCCGTTCCGGCTATCTTGATCAGCAGATGCTCCTCAATGGGAACATCCGATTCCTTTAATTTTTCTACGATCTCATCGTTGTTGTCAAACAACGCTTCGATCCAGAACCCGTCCTCAAAAGGTCCTATCATCTCTTTGGCCTTGAAGTCTCCAAACAGACTGCGAAGCATCTTTATGAACATCGATTTCCCCGCGCCCGTTTCTCCCGTGATCACGTTATACCCCTCGTGAAAATCTATGGATACATCTTTAAAAAGAAGAAAATTTCTTGCATGTACCTCTCTGAGCATTTAACCCCTCCGTCCCCAGAACAGTTTAGTCTCTATCAGTTTAAGCAATTCATCATCCTTCGGATAGGACAGCTTGAATCTCCTGTCCGACAGGCAAACCCTGACCTTTTTGGCTTCCTCAAGTGGCAGACCGTCAACGGACACCTTCATGATATCCCCGTTTGTGAGACTCACCGTGATTGATTCTTCGGAATTGAAGATGACCGGACGATTGGCTATCGTATGTGGTGCGATCAGATTCAGCTGCATCGTCGCACATTCGGGAAAGATGATGGGACCTCCAAGCGAAAGGGAGTAGGCGGTAGAACCGGTCGGTGTGGAAATGACCACCCCGTCGGCCGCCTTCGGCTCAAAAAAAGAACCGTTGACACCGATCTCGTACATCTCGACAAGATTCAGATTAACCCGCTGCAGAACGACATCGTTCAACGCAAGACACGCCTTACTTTCCCCGTTTTCGCCGTCGGAGATGATCTTAAGGAGGGCTCTTTCGGATATTTTTGAATCGTTGAGGATCTTCGGATCTTCCAGTACCCTGTTGTATTTATACCTTGTCATGAAGCCGAATTTTCCGAAATTGATACCGGCTACCGGGATGTCCTTTTTAACAGCGAGGGGAAGAGAGCGCAACACGCTCCCGTCCCCTCCGAGTACCACTATCATATCCGGTTTTAAATCCTTTCCCGAATCCTGTTCGTACAGTTCCAGGCCATAGACGGCATATTCCGTCTCTGTGGATAACATATAGGCGACCTCTATTCCGGCTCTCATAAAGGCCTCTTTCAGATCAAACAGTTTCGTTTTTATTCCATCCTTATGCGGGTTATACAGTAAAACAACTGAATTTATCATTTTTCCCTCTCCGGAATGAGTCCACATCACCTTATCTGATTCTGTAACCAATATCCGCTATCGTCTGAACCAGAAATGTGTCGACAAAGATCAAGATGAGTATCGCCACATACGGTGAAAAATCAAACCCACTAATCGGACGGATGAACCGTCTCAAGGGGTTGAGTACGATATTTGACAAGGTTTCGATTCCCTGTTTAAACGGGCTGTACCTCATCTGCGGGAGAAAACTCAGAACGGAATTTATGATGAGCACAAACATATATCCATACAATACAATATGAAGCACATTGGCTATTCCCAAAAGCAGGTTTCCTAATACAAACATCTCTTACCTCCAAAGTTTATAAAATCGGGGAATATTATACTACATTCATTATGTCTATTCTGTGATGTCTGCACTGATTTCCTCTATGATGATAAATCCGGCCTCTTCTCTGGAAATAGGTGTCGTAAACCCCCTGAGTCTGATCTTCAGGACATCGAAGGCACTGTCATTCTCTTCGACCATGATGGTCATTCCCGGCAGGATGCCCGACGAGATCAGTTTGTTTCTCTGCACCTTTGAGCCGACCAGTTTGACAATCTTTACGTCGGCAGGTGCGTTGGCCTCAACGAGCTTCCTTCCCTTGATCACTCCCTCTTCGTTGAGATATTCCCGGAACTTATCCTGGATATCCGAATTCTCATTGAAGAATTCAGAGAGTTCTCCGATCTTTCTGAAAAGCTCACCGTCGAGATGATGCTCCAGCCCACAGGCGATATCATCCGTTGCCGTTGTATCCTTCATGAACATGACATCCGTCAGAAAGTGTAAAACGGACTGGTGTTTCTGATATACTTTCAATGCAGTATGTATTCCTGCCTGAGTGAGTTTGATATACCCGTATTTTTTATGTTCCACGAGACCAAGCTCACCAAGCTTTTTTAACGCATCTGCGACTGAAGCTGTTTTGACATTAAGCCTTGAAGTAATGTCTTTGACCCGGGCAAAATCCTTTTGAGATTGCACTTCGTAGATAATTCTGAGATAATTCTCAAGGCTTTCGGATATTTTTTCCATTCGTTCACCCCATAATATTTGATAAGCTGATTAACATCAAGTCCGATTTTCATATTATAAAGAATAGGACTTCCTACAAATAGTATACCATAAAAATATCTTTTCTAAAGAGGTTCAATATGTCTATTTATTATTTCTGCAACAGGATTGACGGGCAAAAGGCTTATTTTGACGAACACGAAACAGGTCATCTCAGGGTGATGAGAGAAACGGAAGGGGGTACGGTCTCATTCACGGACGGCAAGGGATTCATCTACAAAGGGACACTTCTGAAGCTGAAAAAGAGCGAAGCGCTCGCCGAAATCACTTTCAGAGAAGAAGACCTGAGCAGGGAAACCGACAAAGTCATCCATATCACCGCCGGTATTTCGAAATGGAATAGGCTCTCACTTCTACTTGAAAAGGCGGTGGAACTCGGTGTGAAGAAGATCAGTCTCGTCAAATGCGACCGCTCAAATTTCCCGAAAGTCAACGGGGACAAGGTGGACAAGACATTGAGAAAGGCCTTAAAGCAATGCGGAGGTACCGTTCTTCCGGATGTGACCCTTTACGATTCTTTTGAAGCGGTGGACTACGAAGGAACAACCTCCGTTCTGCTGAATCCCTATACGGCAAATTCTATTGCCGACTGCAGCTTTCCGGAAACCGTAAACCTTTTCATCGGACCGGAAGGGGGATTCTCCGAAAAGGAACTCGAAACGATCCGCCTGCATTCGCAGGACCTGATAGAAGTTTCTATGGGGCGACGAATTCTCAGGCTGGAGACCGCGGCCATCGTGGCCATTTCCTTCATCGCCTTAAAAAAATAAAGCGAATTCAGGGAATCTTCATTCATAATAATCCAGTATCTCCCGCTCGTATTTCGCATTTGTCGGGGAAAAGAAATCCGCTTCCCGTTCTTCCCGACTCAGTTCGATAATCTTAACGACTTCCGCCGGTCCCTTGGAGAGAATGATGATCCTGTGGGCAAAGACAACGGCCTCACGGATCCCGTGTGTCACGAGGACGGCGGTCCATTTCTGCTGATGCTGAAGTCGCTTGACTTCCCCCATGAGATTGATCTTTGAACGCAGATCAAGACTCTGAAAGGGTTCATCAAAGAAGATGATATCCGGCCGGATGATCAGAGCTCTTGCGAGATTGGCCCGCTGTTTCATCCCACCACTCAACTCTGACGGATGATGATTTTTAAAATCGGTCAGTCCGACCATTTCAAGAACGCTCTCGATGCGTTGGCTGTCATCCGAGACAAAGCTCATATTTTTCTGAAGCGTACACCAGGGAATCAACCGGTTTTCCTGAAAGACAAATCCCGCCCGTTTATAATTCGATTCTATTTCACCACCGTAATCATTGATCAAGCCGGAAAGGCATCTCAGCAGCGTCGTTTTACCACAGCCGGAAGGCCCAAGAAAGGCAATCCGTTCCCCTGCACGAATAGAAATATCTATCGTCTGAAGCACCGGACTGGAACCGTAGTTTTTTGACAGCCCCTTCGTTCGGATCATTGATTCCATATTCCCACACCTTTTCTGTACAAAAGTGAGATAACTCGGTCAAACAGGTATTCCAGCAATAGGCCGGAAATCACGGCAACCGCCGTAAAGGCAAAGACACGGGGGGTATCGAGATAGAACTTGGCCCACGAAATATTGATCCCAAGTCCGGAATCACCCGCCATATATTCGGCTACAATCGCAACCTTCCACATCGTTCCGAGGCTGACCCGTATGGAGGAAAGGAGAAAGGGGACGACCGATCCGAGGTAAATCTGCCTGAAGATCTTTGTCTTCGGCACCTGATACACATGCGCCATCTCGATAAGCTTGACATCAATACTCTTGACTCCCTGCGCGATGTTAAAGATGATCAGGGGGAGTAGTGTCGTGACGATGATGAAGACCGGTGCCTGCCAGCCGATTCCCCAGATGACGATGACACTGGAAAGCCACGAAACGACCGGCATGGAACGAATGACCATCGTAATCGGTCTGAGCCATTCCTCTATCCTTCTTGAGACACCCATCAGAATACCGATCGGTGTTCCGATCAGCAAGGCAATCGCCAACCCCTGAACGGATTTCAGAAAGGTCATCAACAAGGCCGGGAGTAGATTGCCGTTCATCGATTCGTCGACGATATCCTTCATGACGGTAAAGGGAGAAGGAACAATCAATTCTTCGCCGATCAGCATGGAAATAATCCACCAGAACAGAAACAAAAAGCACACCCCGACTACCCAGTTCGGGATGTGCATTTTTTTTGTCCTTTTGTGATTACTGAGCGTAGAATCCTTCATCCGGCACGGGAATGGCTTTATCTATGGTGTTAACCGTCTCAAGGAATCTCTGAACCTCATCTTTTGCGGTAAGAACGGTGTCATATCCGTATTCCGATCTCCCGAGCGATTCTTTCATGACAGGAGCCGGCATGCCGCTGAAATATTTTGCCGTCAGCTGAACGGCCTCATCCTGATGGCTCATCGCATAATCGATGGAATTCGACAGGGCATTCAGCGCCGAAACGATCTCGAGCGGTCTTTCCTGAAGGGCCTGGGTCCTGACCATCACGCCTGTGATAGGTACCCTGTAAATACCCGTCGCATCTCCCCATATCTCCTGCATGTCAAGCGCTATCTTTGCACCCTTCACTTTTTTGGTTGCCAGTGTGACAAACGGTTCGGGAAGTACAGCCGCCTGCACCTTTCCCGTCGCCATCAATCCGATGATCTCAGGCGGTGTTGCATACTTGATCGTGAAATCATCTATACCAAGTCTCGCAAATTCATACCTCATGAGGATATCCCCCGTCTGACCGGTACCCTGCGGGGTGTATATTTCGACATTCCTCAGATCCTCAAGACCCTTCACATCGAGTTCCGGCGCAGTTACAAGATAAAAACTCTTCCAGAGCGTCACGGCCGCAAGCTGAACATCCAACCCCTTATCATACAGCATCTCTCCGAGTGCAACCGGAACGATAACGAGATCCGCCTTCCCGGTCACAAGCTGAGCCGTGATCTGATCGAAAGAACTCCAGTATTCTACATTTATTTCAGATTCCGTCTGAACCTTGTCCTCGAGAATCCCCACGAGTGAGACGAGTGTCGGTCCCACTGGGGACAACACATTCACCTGAGCAAACAGACCGACAGAAGCAACTATCAGAACTGTTAAGAATATCAAACCTTTTTTCATCTTTTTCCTCCCTGTAAGCAAAATTAGTCATATCTATCTGACGAGAAATAGTAGTCTTTTATACTAAAGTTATCTTCGTTTGCGTGAAGATTTCCGTTTACTCCATCACAAAGTTATTATATCCTTTTTATGTTTGAATTCAAGTTCCTCGTTAAAAAAACGGGTTATCATTTCCATAACTATCATCTCGTTCTTCGAAATTTCTCATCCCTATTGATTGTCCAATAACGGCAAAAAAAAAGCCCTCCAGATAAGGAGGGTTAAAGGAGTGCAATCTATGTGAAGTGTTGTTCGTCGTTTCTGTCTTTAAATGGTACGTGTACGGCTTAAAATCTGTTCGTTACGTCGTAAGTCAAAAGGCTGTTCTCTGCCATCTTTCTGTCAAAATCTCTCTGTACTCTTGAATTTCTGATAATTCTTTCCATCTTCTTAAGTGTCTTTCTCATTTTGTCCAGCCTCCCTTTAAGTATGCTGTTTTAATTTAATCTTTGTGGCCTCATCGTTTCAGTTTTCCGTTCGATCCAGCTATTCGAGCCTCGTTGTTTTGAACTCGGAACCTTTTCTTCAACAGGATCAAACTACAGTCAGATTGTACTATCTTGTCTCAGGACTACGTCAACACCTCCGGATTTTAACAGTTTGTAAAATCGGGAAATAACATGAAGCCAACTCGATTCTTATCTTTTCTTCAAATAAGACCACTTTCTGTTAAGGGGATCTCTTAAAAAAATTTCAAATACCGGAATTCCTTCAAAGCTTCTGATGAAGGCCTCAGTTCAGATACCCAACGGTTGTCCAGATCAAAATTCCTGCCTTGAAAGCAAATAGCTGCAAAAATATAAATTTCCGTTTTCGAAATAAAAAGAAATTTTAAGGACGGCGTGGAGTAAACTCCATCTTCTTGTGATTCATTCGCATGCCGTGTTATAATTCCTTGGTTGTGATGCGTTTTTAAAAAAACAGCTCCCCCATGTACCTGCTCAGAGAAAAGAAGCTGCGGAACGGCTTTGATTGGGTGGGGGAGACAGGGGGAGAGCAACATCAAGATATTCCTGTTCGGCTACTATGGAATGAACAATTATGGGGATGAAATGCTTCTCAGAAGCATACTGAAACTACTGAAGGAAGTAGGAATAGAAGAAATAGATCTTCTTTATCCGAGAAAAGGTTCGCGAAAGATCGGTGGCATAAAGATCAATCATGTGCTCAGATCGTCTCCTTTTGCAATACTCAATTCAATACGAAACGCCGATATCCTCATCGGCGGTGGTGGAAATCTCTTTCAGGATGAGACAAGCAGCCGTAGCTTTTTCTATTATCGTGTTCTCATTTCTACGGCATTGTTCCTAAAAAAACCAGTCCTGCTCATGGGACACGGGATCGGAAAAATCTCGAGTAAAAGACATTTTAAGCAGTTGAGAAAGATTCTGAGCAATGAACTCTGTACGGGATACTTCAGGGATGATATTTCATACAGATATGCCAGAAGCTGTTCTGCTGCGCATAAAAGAGGAACGGATCTCGGTTACCTGTTTCTGAGAAAAAGACAGGCCTCCAGGATGGTCCCCGGCAGGATCGGGGTGTTCCTCAAAAGACCGTGGGAAAACGCCGAAGACTTTACAAGGGCCTTTAAGGATGAAGGGATAGAAGAAATTCAGTTCTTTGTCGCCTTTCCGGAACAGGATCTGAAAATCTCAGAGGAGGCGGCCGAGCGATTCGGGGAACATTTTATCACGTCGGTAAAGGTCGGCGAGGTCAACGATATCACGGATCAGGCTTCCACCTGCTCGTTGATCATCTCTGAAAGACTTCACGGGGCGATTATCTCCTCCTATTTTGCCATTCCGTTTATTGCAGCCGACACGTTTAAGATGCGGTCTTATTTTACGGATATCGAGGGATTTGAAGGCTATTTCAAGGACAAGTCCCTATCGGAGATCGTCTATGCAATTTCCAAGATGAGAGAGATAGATTTTGAAGGGGCAAATCAGAAATTTACAGATAGAAATTTTGCGCGCTTGAGAGCAATGAAAAGATGGCTGAGAATACAGATATTAAAACGGCCAATTAAACAGTAAGCGAAGGGAGGATTTGTTTTATGGCGGTACTGACATTTCCCGGTGGCATTCACCCACCGGAAAGAAAAGAACTATCAGAAAAGGCTTCACTGGAACGGATGCCGTTGCCAAAAACGGTGTACTGTTTCGGGCATCAGAATCTCGGAGCTCCACCAAAAATTATCTGCGAGGTAGGCCAGCGGGTTAAGACCGGTCAGGTCATCGCTCAACAATCAGGAGCGGTTTCAGTACCACTTCATTCACCGGTCACCGGAACCGTTAAAGAAATCACAAAGATGCTGCATCCGGCACAGAAAAAGAAACTGGATGTCATCGTTATCGAAAGGGAAGAAAAAGAAGAGTGGGAACTCATGGACCCCATCGACTTTACAACAGCTTCGAGAGAAGTCCTTTATCAGAGAATCCTTGACGCAGGAATCGTAGGACTCGGCGGAGCGGCATTCCCCACTCATGTCAAATATACATCAACACTGGTCAGACCGGCGGAGCTCGTCATCATCAACGGTGCCGAATGCGAGCCTTATCTCACCATCGATCACCGCTTCATGCTCGAAAGGGGCGATGAACTCCTCAACGGCCTCAGAATCCTCATGAAGGTCGCCGGAGCCAAAAAGGGCATCATCGGAATCGAGACGAATAAACCGGATGCCGTCAGCCGGATGACCGAGCTGGCCGCCCACGATAACGGAATTGATGTACTCGCCGTTAAGACAAAATACCCTCAGGGAGCTGAAAAACAGCTGATCTACACCACGACGAGACTAAAGGTTCCCGTTGGCGGACTGCCTATCGACATCGGTGTCGTCATGAACAACGTGGGAACGGCTGTCGCCGTTGCCGAGGCGGTCATAGAAGGAAAACCCATCGTCGAAAGAGGTGTCACGATCACCGGTGAAGGCATACAGCATCCGAAGAACGTCATCGCAAGGATCGGTACCCCAATCAGTGAGCTCATCGAATTTGCCGGCGGTTACAAGGGAGAACCGGAAAAGGTCGTTGCCGGCGGTCCCATGACAGGCCCATTGCTTCAGACCACGGAAACCCCCGTCATGAAATCTACCTCCGGCGTCCTCGTACTTCCGAAACCGAAGAAGGCGGCCGCGCCTGAGAAACCCTGCATCAACTGTAATCAATGTGTGGAAGTTTGTCCGATGGCACTCGAACCGAATTTCCTCGTCAAGCTCTGCAAGGCAAAGAAAAACGATGAAGCCGTCGATATGAACCTGTTATCCTGTATCGAATGCGGCGCCTGTGCATACATCTGTCCGGCAAGAATTGACCATGTCAAGACATTCCAGCTGACAAAGAAAGTGTACAGGGCGATGAATACGAAGGGGAGGAAATAATATGGCACAGGTATTTCAATCAGCATCAGCTCCTCATATAAGAACAACCGACAGCGTCAGAAGAATCATGGTGGACGTTCTGATCGCCCTGCTGCCGGCTGTCGCCGTATCCGTATGGGTCTTCGGATGGAACGCACTCTTCCTCTGTGTACTCGGAGCCGTTGGCGGAGAATTGATCGAACTCTTCATCATGAAGGTTCTCAGAAAGCAGAAGGACTTCAGACCTGACGGAAGCGCAGCGGTCACCGGACTGCTGCTCACGATGAATGTTCCGGCCGGATTTCCATGGTATCTCCTCGTCATCGGTCTCATCGTGGCGATCGGACTCGGAAAACACGTTTATGGCGGACTCGGAAACAATCCGTTCAACCCGGCACTCGTCGGAAGGGTCTTCCTCGTCATCTCCTTCCCGACAGCCATGAGTACCTGGGTGAAGGCAGGGGCATGGAAAGGCGCCGAAATCGTCACAGCGGCTACACCGATGGGAATTCTCAAGGATGGTGGGCTCGATGCCGCACTCGGACAGGCTTCCTACATGGACATGTTCCTCGGACATATCGGAGGCTGTATCGGTGAAGTCAGTGCGCTTGCTCTCATCGCGGGATTCATCTATCTGCTTGTGAGAAAACACGTTTCCTGGCACATTCCCGTTGCCTATCTCGGAACCGTTCTGATTTTCTCCTCCATCTTCTATCTGATCAACCCGGATCAATTCGGAACGCCTCTGTTTCACCTGCTCGGCGGCGGACTCATGCTCGGTGCACTCTTCATGGCAACGGACATGGTCACAAGTCCTTCAACCATTAAAGGGTCTCTTATCTTCGGTGTCGGATGTGGTGTGATCACCATGCTGATCAGGTATGTGGGGGCCACTCCTGAAGGAGTAGCCTACTCGATACTCATCATGAATGCCGTCAAACCGCTTATCGATAAACTGACGCGAAGAAGACCGTTTGGTTCCATGAAGAAAAAGGCGGTGAACTGATATGCTGGACTATTTGAAAGTTGGATTATCACTCATAGCTTTTACAACAGCATTACTCACAACAGTTGCCTTTCTGAACACATTCAGACCCATTGCAAATCTTTTCAGAAAAAAAGCGGTAAAGGAGGCGGTGTGATATGGGTAACTATTTAAAGATGGGACTCACACTCATGGCTTTTGCAATGGTTGTCGCCATTCTTCTTTCAGCCGTTTACACCATAACGGAAGACCCGATTGCACAATCCGAACTCAACGTCAAGCTCAAGTCAATCAAGACCGTTCTCACGGATCCAACGAGTGGAGAATTGCTTATCGATGAAAAAGATATCCCTGAATCACAGGCAAAACTCGAGGGAATGATCTGGAAGCAGTCCGATGAAGACAAACTCTTCACCAGCGACAAGTACAAGGGTTACTGCGCATCACCGGCTTATCAGTTCACGCTCAAGGATGGCCGGAAGGCATATGTCATCACCGGAGCCTCTGTCGGATACGGCGGATACGTCACCATCATGTGTTCCTTCATCGGAGACGCGGACACCCTTGAGATGCTCAGGATGGAAGTCCTGGATTATTCCCAGGAAACACCGGGTCTCGGGGCAAAGATCGCCGAGGAACCCATGAAGGAAAGATTCTTTGAAGTTCCCGATGCAGCCCTTAAAGACTCACTCAAAGTTGACAAGGACGCCGGTGTGGCACCTGCGCAGACGGATGCTCAGATCAACACCTACAAGGATGACGGCGTCATCTTCATCAGCGATCTGATGACCGGCGCGACCATCACACCAAGAGGTGTTGCAAACGCCATTAACGGGATGTACGAATACCTTGAACAAGAATTGGGGGGTGAATGATTATGGCCAAATTACCAGAAGAATTAAGCAACGGAATGTTTAAAAACAACCCCATTTTCATACAGGCACTCGGAATGTGTCCGACCCTGGCAACGACGACAAGCGCAACAAACGCGCTCGGGATGGGAATGGCAACCCTTGCCGTACTCATCATGTCTAACGTCGTTATCTCGCTGATCAGAAAAATCGTGCCGGACAAGATCAGAATTCCGGTGTATGTCATCATCATCGCGGGATTCGTCACGATGATCGATCTGCTCATGCACGGATTCCTTTACGATCTCTGGAAGACACTCGGACTGTTCATTCCGCTCATCGTAGTAAACTGTATCATCCTCGGAAGAGCCGAAGCCTATGCCAGCAAGAACGGCGTATTCAAATCCATACTCGATGCCCTGGGAATGGGACTCGGATTTGCAGGTGCGCTCCTGTTACTCGGTTCCGTCAGAGAGATACTCGGTGCCGGAACCTGGTTTGGACTGCCGCTCTGGGGAGATGCCTTCAACGTGTTCATCATGATCCTGCCACCGGGCGCCTTTATCACACTCGGTCTGCTCGTTGCGGGACTGAACTGGATCGGTATCTCAAAAGAGGAAAAGAGAAAGCAGAAGGAAAAAGAAGCAAAAGCGGCTGCCCAGGCTGCTGAAAAGGCAGGTGCGTAATCATGCAGGTATTCCTTATTTTCATGTCGGCCATCCTGGTCAACAACTTCGTATTACAGAGATTTCTCGGGATCTGCCCGTTCCTCGGCGTTTCCAAAAAGATCGATACGGCTGCCGGCATGTCCCTTGCCGTTATATTCGTCATGGTGCTCGCCAGTATCATCACCTGGCTGCTCAACGGACTGCTTGTCCTCATGGGACTCGAGTTCCTGAAGACCATCGTCTTCATCTTAGTCATCGCCTCACTCGTTCAGTTCGTAGAAATATTTCTGAAAAAGACCGCCCCGGCACTTTACGAGGCCCTGGGAATATTCCTGCCGCTCATCACGACGAACTGTGCCATCCTCGGACTGGCATTGCTCAACATACAGAACAACTACACCCTGATCGAAACCATCTTCAACGCCCTCGGTGCTGGATTCGGTTTCGGACTGGCACTCATCCTCTTTGCTGGAATCAGGGAACAGATGGAATTTGCAGACATCCCGAAACCGTTCCAGGGACTTGCGGGAACACTCATCACCGCCGGAATCCTCTCGATGGCCTTTGTCGGATTCAGCGGCATGATCAAACTTTAAAGGAGCGTGATGGTATATGGTATTCATCAACAGCCTGATACTCCTTGGATCCCTCGGCCTCATCTTCGGAACCTTTCTCGCCTTCGCGGCCAAGAAGTTTGAAGTGAAAGAGGATCCAAGACTCAAAAAGATAATCGAAGCCCTTCCGGGTGTCAACTGCGGAGCCTGCGGCTATCCCGGCTGTGAAGCCTTCGCCAAGGCGGTATACAAAGGCGATGCCCCACATGACGGCTGCCTCCCGGGAAAGAGACAGGGCGTCCCGGACAAGATAAAAGCTATCATGAACGAAGAAGCATAAAAAAAGAGCGCTATGCGCTCTTTTTTTATGCTATATTTTTTCAGCAAGTTCCAAGTATTGATTTTACTCAATCAACAGAACCCACAATCTCTTTATCGGATAACACTCTAATCATTTGAATCAGCTCATTTTCAGAATAATCTCTTTCAACCCTATCAAAATCAAAACGATTATAAAAACTGATTAATTTTGGCTCATCTTTACATTCGAGCATGATAACTCTTCCGGCTGCATTTTGTTGTGCATCTAAAACGGTATTCAAACAATACTGCATTAATAACTCTCCAGATATCTCATCCCCAAATAAATCATTTTTAGCAAATTGTCCGATTAAATAAGCGGGAACTTCCGTTATCTTTTCACCTTTTATTTTTGCATTAAATCCATCAAGTTCTTTTCTCTTACGATTTGAATACTGCTCCGGAATTTTAAACACCGGCATGGCAATAGAATAATAACCCAATACTTTAAAATCAGCATCAGACTCATCGTATAAAAGAAAGGTCCTGCTCTTTCCATATTTCTCAAAATCAATCGCTCTATTCTTTAAAAATACCTCAATATCTCTATCTTTTTGGCATAAAAAAATAGAAATAAGCTTTTGAGTATTTTCTTCTCCACTTATTTCTATTAATCTTTTTAATGAGATAACATTTTCTTTAATTTCTCTTCGCCTCTTTTTTTTGTTTCCTCTGTAATAAGGCTTCTATCAATTTTGATACCTTTCTTCTCATTAGCAGAGGAAATAATCTTCAAAAAAGAGTCTACTGCTTTCTTTGAGTTCAAAGTAAAATCCTTATCAAAAGAAGAAGTAGCCATTATTATCCCTCCTTTCAATTTTAAGAGCACACCTTTATTATAGCATAAAGAAAACCGTCAATCTATTATTATTGACGAATTTCAAACAATTATAAAAACAGACTCCCTATCCACACAACTCATTCGGAACAGTACCAGGAGAAAACACATCATATACAATCACCTGCCCATCCCTTCAAAATACCTTCCATATTCTGCTCAGCTCTCTTAACAACATCCCAGTTGGCACGCTTGCAGGCCTTGTGAACGTTCTGGGAACTCACATCAAGGACCTCGGAAACCCGGTCAAAAGTCCCATATTCCTCATAGAGCAGCACATATCTGAACTGCGTCTGCGTCCAGTCGTTGATAATCACATTCATCAGCTCAAGGATGGTGTTCACACACAGGTTCAGCCGTTCATCCCCTGACAGAAAACAGAGCGACGTCTGCCTCGCCTTTTCAAGTTCCTCCACCCCATCACGGGCGTTAAAAAAGGCCTCACCGGACAAATCCCAGCTGCTGACGGAATCTTCGGGAATCTCTATACGTCCAAACCCAATGCCTATGCGCAGCTTGTACGGAAGCAGTTCGTACCGTAGATGCCGCAGCGCCTTCCCAAGGTCTACCCCGGGCAGCAGGACTGCCTGTATCTCATCCCCCCGTGAAACAGAGGGCGGATATTCAAAAAATTCCCGATCAATATTGCGGACCTTCTCCCGGATTGCGGAAGTAAACGCCAAATCCTTTTTCGAACCGATGACATCGAGTATAATCACCAGTCTGTCTGTAAACGTCTTGATTAAAATAAAAATCACCATCTCTGAAACAATCTAACTAATTATACTATTTCAAACAAGCTTCAATCAAAAAAAGTTGTTTTTTGTCTTGTTGCGCAGTTTTGGTTGAGAAAAGGATTGCATGAACGCCGATTTAAAATATGTGATAAAATATAATACGGTTATGTTTGAACAATCAATTCACAATATATACCATGAGTTTGATCTGCAAAAACGATTTTTGTATATAAAATTTCCAAAGGGCGGTAGGGGTGATTCACGAATCACCCGTAAGTGTATCGTATGTGGGTAGTTCAAGAATTGCCCCTGCAGGGGGATTTAAAAGCTTTACAACTTGTCCCTTGAAAAGAGATGAAAAAAATAAACAAACCTATAAAGAAGGTGAAAAGATGACACAAAACCTTATGAAAAGAAGCTCAGGAATCCTCATGCACCCGACATCACTCCCGGGAAAATACGGCATGGGAGACCTCGGGCCACAGGCCTACAAATGGATCGACAGACTCGCTGAGGCCAAACAAAAACACTGGCAAATATTACCACTCGGACCGACAGGATACGGCGATTCCCCTTATCAGTGCTTCTCCGCCTTTGCGGGAAACCCCTATCTTATCAGCCCGGAACTCCTCATAGAATACGGCTTACTCAGAAAAGATATCGAAGTACCGGAATTCCCAAAAGAAAAAGTAGATTTCGGCCGGGTGATTCCCTTTAAGGTCAAGATTCTCAAGATGGCCTGGGGGTCATTCAAGGCAGGAAAAGGGGCACCTCTCAAAGGGGCGTTTGAGGAATTCTGCAAAAAAGAAGCCTACTGGCTGGATGATTACGCCCTCTTCATGGCGCTGAAAGAGGCAAACGGCGGGGCAAGCTGGCTCGACTGGAATCACGACCTCAGACACAGAGAAACCACCGCCATGCAAAAGGCGGAAGTAGAACTCGCCGATGAGATAAACAGCAATAAATTCTCTCAGTTCCTCTTCTTCAAACAGTGGATGGAACTGAAACAGTATGCCAATAACAGAGACATCACCATCATCGGAGATATTCCCATCTTCATCTCAAGCGACTCCTCGGACCTCTGGTCCTACCCGGAAGGATTCCTCGTTGACGAAGACAGGCGTCCCACACACATCGCCGGTGTGCCGCCTGATTATTTCAGTGCAACCGGACAACTCTGGGGGAATCCCCTTTACAACTGGGAAGCACAGAAAAAAGACGATTATGCTTGGTGGAAAAAGAGACTCACGGCAACACTCGAACTGGTCGACTACGTCAGGATCGATCATTTCAGGGGATTTGAAGCCTACTGGAAGATCCCTGCCGGTAACACAACCGCTGAGAACGGAATCTGGGAAAAAGGCCCCTACAATGATTTCTTCGACTCTCTCAAAAAAGATTTCGAAGAACTCCCTATCATCGCAGAAGACCTCGGCGTCATCACGGCTGAAGTAGACGCACTCAGGGAACATTGTGGATTTCCGGGGATGAAGGTTCTGCAGTTTGCCTTTGGTGGAGGAGTGGAATCCAGATTCCTTCCTCACAATTACGAGAAAAACTGTGTCGTATACACCGGAACACATGACAACGACACGACAAAAGGTTTCTATGCAAAGGCAACAGATTTCGAAAAAGACTTCATGAGAAAATACATGGGCATCAGCGGACAGGATATCAGCTGGGATCTCATCCGGCTCGCCTCCATGTCCGTCGCAGATCTCGCCGTCTA
>ERZ795057.1512-NODE-1512-length-19773-cov-10.724262_pt1 | contig 19773 bp, 8 predicted proteins | sample MGYA00375141_ERZ795057 | MGnify/ENA primary metagenome ERZ795057 (study PRJEB30186, sample SAMN05720163) | activated sludge metagenome | isolation source: Anaerobic digester | place: Hong Kong | collected 2015-01-26 ... | reverse complement strand
AAAAATTTGACTAAACGCAATTGCCGTCGCCAACGCCACGGTTGTTGAATTAAGCGCCACAGCCATTCCAAACCTAAGCTACGAAAGAAACCAGGCGCGCGCGCCACGCGCCCAAACAACACGTCAAAAGCACCCCCCACCCCAATGGCCACCGCCACGCCTGCTTGCTCCAAGCGCGCGCGCCAGCGCACCAACCACTCTTCTTGATCCAAGGAACCGAGTGCTAAAAAAACAATTTGTGGTTTAATTTTTTTGAGAATCCGCTCAATCGCTTCATCCTCAATTGGTAAAGGTTCATCTTTGTCTTGATAAGCCTCAGTCCAATACAAATTCTTCTTTAACTTGATCAAACTTTGTTCGTCTTCAAAAATTTCACCTTGATATTCACCACCCTGTTTGCCCCAAAAACTGGCGTAATCACGGCCACCAATAATTAAACTTACGTAGTTTTTTTTGGCTGCTTCGATCAATAATTTATCGGCCAGCTCCACCCCAGCCATTTTTTCTCTAATTTTGGCTGGCATTAGCGGTTGTTTAAATAAAAACAACAACCGTTGTCGCAAACGAATCCAGCGATTAGCCAACAACAGTCCAATCCCATCTGGCAATAAAATATCAGCACTCTCTAGCACTGTTTTTAACTCAGGATTTTCTTCAATCTGCACCAAAATTTCTGGATTGGGCGTAAAAATGAGCAATAAACCTCTTGATTGGGGCGCTTCCAAGTGGTTTTTGAGTAACACCCAGAAATCTGACCAACCAGCCGTATAAATTGGCAAACCAAAAAATAAAGACTTCATTTTTTAATCATAGCACAAAGAATGATTGTGATCGCCCAAAACTAGAGTAAGAATGCTAAAATGGAGGTACTATGTCAGACTTGGCTGGATCGCGGATTATTATTTTAGGACTGGGTCGAGAAGGTTTGTCTAGTTATCGGTTTTTGCGGACCCAATTGCCCGAACAAGAATTGACCTTAGCCGATCAATCACCTAGTGAAATTTTATTTGCTAATTTTCCAGAATGGCAAGCAATTAGTCGCCAGGACCGCAATTTACTCTGGCAACTTGGCGATCAGTATCTGGAAAATTTAGCCAATTTTGATTTAATTATCAAAACGGCAGGTATTCCAGTCACTTTACCCGCTATTCAACAAGCGTTAGAACTCAATCCCGGCCTACAAATTAGTTCAAACATGCAGTTATTTTTCGATCGCTGTCAGGGCACAATTATCGGTGTTACTGGTAGTAAGGGTAAAAGCACCACCAGTCAATTAATTTTTGATATTTTGAGTCAAGCTGGGCAAAAGACTGTCTTGCTGGGTAATATTGGTCGTCCAGCGCTCAATTATCTGTCCGTCATTGATCAAGAAACCCTGGTGGTGGCAGAATTGTCTTCTCATCAACTAGCTGAATTAAAAGCCAGTCCTCAAGTGGCAGTCTTACTCGACGTCACTCCAGAGCATCTAGATTACTTTGCCAATTTTGAACAATACTTGGCTGCAAAAACTGCTATCACCCGCTACCAAAGCCCCAATGACTGGTTAACCTACAACCCAGCCCTTAGTGGAGCTAAAAAATTAGCGCAATTAAGTGCAGTTCGACCTGATCACCAAATTAAACATTCACTTGTTGATCAAAGCGCTAACCTAGCTTTTCAAGTATTTATCAAAGATGAGACAATCTATTATCGAGAAAGCAATCAGCCAAACCAACTACGTAAATTAATGGCAGTGAATGAGATTAAACTGCTAGGCAGACACAATCTTTATAATGTCTTAAGTGCTGTGGCCGTCGCCCAAATTTTTCAAGTTAAAGCTGCTAGCCTACGCCAAACTATTAGTAATTTCCAAGGTTTGGCTCATCGTTTAGAATTTGTCGCAGAAGTAGATGGAGTGCAATACTTTGATGACTCAATCGCTACCAACCCAACTGCCAGCAGTGCCGCTCTTCGCAGTTTTCCTCAAGGAAAAATCATTTTGCTAGCTGGTGGTTCAGATAAAAAGTTGGATCTTACTGAATATCTAGAAAGTATTATTGAACAAAAAGTTAAAGCTTTATTACTGTTCCCACCAGTTGGCCCAAAAATTTTAGAACAATTACAAAAACTTTGGGAAGCAAAAGGCTTAACCGCAGATACTTTCCCCCAGTATCGAATCTTTCAGTCAATGGCTGAGGCTGTCCAACAAGCGAGGACTTGGGCCAAAGCTGGGGATGTTGTCTTGCTCAGTCCAGCTTGCGCCAGTTTTGGTTTATTTAAAGATTATCAAGATCGTGGTCAACAATTTCAGTTAGCAGTGAATAATTTAATAACAAACCAGTCAACAAAGTCTAAATCAATTTGAATAAAACCTAATCTAAATTAATTGGCATTAAACACAATGAACAATCTTAAAAAAAAACTCGCTCCCTTTGTCCTCTCCTACCTGCGTTTTTTTGCTAAATTGCAGTTGAAAAAAAATAGCCAGGCCAAAATTATCGGGATTACTGGGAGTGCTGGCAAAACTAGTTGTCAATCAGCTGTCTTAGCTGCTTTGGGCAAAAATAAAGCTCGGTTCAAAATTAAAGTGAGCCATAAAGCTAATTCTGAATCGGGCATCCCCCTGGATATTTTAGGGCTAAGGGTCAAGAATTACAGCCCTCTTGATTGGCTTCGCTTGCTTTTACTAGCGCCATGGCAATTACTCACTAACTGGCATCAATTTGATCTGTATATCATTGAAATGGGCATTGACAGTCCTCTACCCCCCAAGAACATGGACTATTTATTGAGTATTGTCCAACCACAAATTGCCATCATCTTAAATGCCAAAGCTATTCATAGTGCCAATTTTGATCAATTGCTCAACGAAACAGAACAAAAACAACGCGAACAAAACGAAACAGAACAAAAACAACGCGAACAAGCGGTAATCAGACTCATTGCTGCAGAAAAAAGTAAATTAGCTCAAGCTTTGCCCAGTAGTGGTTTGGCCATCATTAATCGTGATGATCCAGCTATTTGGGAATGCAGTCGACAAACTCAAGCTGAAATTTTAACTTTTGGCACGGCTGGTGGTGATGCTGAGCACGAACTTGATCTAAAACTAATCGACTGGCAAGTTAATTTAGCTGGTAGCCATTTTATTTTTGAAATTAGAAATCACCTAAAAAAATACAATTCAGGCAGTCGGCTACTAGAACTTAACCTTAAAAACTTGGTTTTAGGCAAACACTACAGCGCAGCTTTAGCCAGCGCCATTTTATTAGCCTTTAAACTTGGCTTGAAAAAAAACGAAATCAAAAACAATTTGGAAAAATATTGGACTCTGGAACCTGGAAGAAGCAGTTTGCTCGTCGGTAAAAACAATAGTTACCTTCTCGACAGTTCTTACAATGCTTCAGGCATGCTAGAAATGATTGAGCTGACCCAACAGTTAATTAGCAATGACCAACACATTAAAAGAGCACTAGCCATCATTGGCGATATCAGAGAGTTGGGTGCAGAGACACAGGCCATACATCAAGAAGTGGCTCAAGCCCTAGCTGAGAGTTTTAGTGAAGTCTATTTGGTTGGACCACTGATGGAAAACTATGCTTTACCCATTTTGCAAGACAAAATTAAAAATGGAGCAGGTCAAATTAAGCAAGTTAAAACTTATTTAGATAGTCAGTCAGCCGGTAAAGATTTAGCAAAGAATCTAGCAGCAGGTGATTTGGTTTTAGTAAAAGGTTCACAAAACACTATTTTCTTAGAAGAAGCAGTGGCGCTCTTGCTGGCAGAGGAAAAGTCAGCAAAAAAAGTTTTGTGTCGACAAAGTGAATATTGGCTTAAGCTAAAAAAAGCGGAAACTAAACAAAACGGAAACTAAAAAACGCGGCGGCCAAACAAAGCGAAGATCAAACAAAGTAATAACCAAGCACACGGCCAACCCAAAATTAAGCGTAAGCTAAACTAGCTTTAAACAATTCCAAATTCTCCAAAACCGTCAGCGCCCCCGTCGCCACTGCCAAATCAGGATCATCGACTAGCGCTACCGGCATTTTTAGTGCTTGGGCTAAAAACTGATCTAAACCAGGTAATTTGGCTAAATTACCAGACAAAAGCAAACCCCGATCCAAAACATCAACCAACAAAGCATTGGGCATCTCTTCCATTAAGCGCTCAATTAGAAATATATAATCTTCGATCACTGGTTTAATAGCCATTACCAACTCTTGATTGCTAACCGTAATCGTTTTCGCCTTTTGGCTGATTAAGTCCCTACCAACCAAGGTTATTAAATCTTTCGTTGGTAAATCCTGATCTTGTTTGTTTAGCTCTTTTTTTGCTCGGTTTTGAGCATGATTAGTATCGCCACCATCGCCAACGCCACCATCGTCACTACCATCATCGCCAACGCCATCGGCATTATCGGCATCATCAGCTAGTGCATCACTGGCCCTGAGAATAATGCGTTTTTTGAGACTTTCACTGGCTTCTAAAGTAACTAATAAATGGTATTTTTTGACTAAATAAGCCCTGAGTAATTCATCTAATTCCCAACCAGCTACTGTTCCCGTCCACAGGTTACTTTGAAAACTGACTACCGAACCCAAAGAAAGAGCGGCCGCCTCCACGCCCACCGCCCCCATTTGCATTAACATCACCCCACTGGCATCGGCAATCGGGACGCCGACACCAATGGCGGCCGCTAGTGGTTCCAACAGTAAATGCACCTCGCTAGCGCCCAAATCATAAAATAAACGACTTAAACAGCGGCGTGAAAATTCACTAGTCCCCGCCTTGACGGTGACAACTACTACTGGACTGATGACAAAGGGTAAAATTCTATCGACTCGCAAAGCTCTCTTGAGTAACTCCCTCAGTAACAGCTTAGCTAACTTTTCATCAATAATTCTGCCAGCAATAATGGGAAAAATCACCTCTACCTCGTCCCCCAATCTCTCTCTCATTTCCAAAGCATCCCGACCAATAGCCAAAACTTTAGCTTGACTCGAAGGACTACCTCGTTTGATGGCCACACAGGCTTGATCAATATTCAGCACTTCCATTTGTTTTTTTTGACGAAGATTGGCCCGAAAAATACGAATTTCATTGCTTCCTAAATCAATCGCCAAAGCCTGGCGCCAATCCAATCTCTGCCACAATGAGGGTTTATAACTCTTCTTAGCAGAATCAAGACTTTTAGGCATCTAATTGATATAATAGTCAAAGACCTCAGCAAGAACAAGGCACAAAAATATTAATTAACAGATTCTAATTTAATGGCAAAGAAAAAAAACAACAACATCCTACGGAACTTAATCGATTCGCTTAAAAAAATTTTTAAGGCGATTTTTACTACTCGACTAGGTTACAGCATTTTTTCCTTATTAGTAATCGTGATTGGTAGCATATTTGCCATTCGCTATGCCCGTGGCAGTTGGCGTCTTACTGAAAAAGGTGTAGTGGCCAACACTGGGTTGTTAAACGTTAATTCATTCCCCACCGGTGCGCAAGTGTTTATTAATGATCGGCTAGTTACCGCCACCGATGACACCATTTACATTGATCCAGGTGAATATCAAGTCAAAATTGTTAAAGAAGGTTATTCAGTCTGGCAAAAAAATCTGTTGGTTCAAGAAGAATTAGTGACACAAACTAACGCCACTCTCTTCCCTAACGCACCCAGTCTCTCCCCTTTAACCTTCACTGGGGTGAATAATATCCATCCTTCTCCTGATGGACAAAAAATTCTTTTTCACGTTAGTCAAGCTAATACCCCAGCTAGCAACGGTTTCTATCTTTTAGAACTAACCAGTAATTTTTTATCTCTGCAAAGTGGCCCGCGCCAAATTACTGACGATCTGCCGGCTCTAGAATTAGATAAGGCACACATCATTTGGTCACCAGATAGTCAAGAAGTTATGATTTTAGTTGATGAAAAATTTGGTGGTAGAGAATTTTTGATTCCAATAGATAAAAAAAGTGCTTTAGCCGAACAAGTTGACATTTCTTTCTCAAGAAGTAAAACTCTATCAGCTTGGGAAGAAGAAATTTACCAAAAAGAACGACTATTCTTGGAGAAATTTCCTCCAGAAATTTTGCAAGTTGCCACTCAGTCAGCTAAAAATGTTTACATCTCTCCAGACAAGAAAAGATTACTCTACACGGCTACAGCCGATGTCACCTTACCAGATGAGTTGATTCCTCCCCTGCCTGCTGCCAGCAACCAAGTTGAAGCAAGAGATCTAAAAACTGGTAATATTTATGTTTACGATCGGGAAGAAGATAAAAATTTTTTGGTGTTAAATGAGGCAGTTCGCCCTAATTTCCCCTTACGAAACTTAGGAACTGATGGCGACAATTTAAACAATGAAGAAAATGCGCAAAAGCTTGATCAAACAATGAGTGCAGAAAACAACAATCAGCAAGTTGAGCTTGGTTTTCTTAATAAACAACTACTCAGTGATGATTTATTTGCAACTGAAGCCCGACAATTAGAAGCTTCTCCCGAGGCTTTTTTGCGTTTGCAAGCAGATGCGGCTGATGATAAAGAAACAACGGCTATTAATTTTAGTAATTATTACTCAGGAGTCAGTTTAAACAGTCTCCAATGGTTTCCTGATTCCAGACACTTACTTTATGTGGCCGATGGTAAGGTTCAAATTATGGAATATGATGGCCATAATAACACAGTCATTTATTCTGGACCCCTTATTGATGAATTTGTTTACCCCTGGCCAGATGGTAGTCAAATTATCATTTACACTCATTTTAGTCCAGATTCGCCCTTTAACTTGTATGCCATTAATTTAAAATAAGCCACGGCAAGGCAACAGAGTTCAGTACAAAACGGAGATTAGCTCAGATGGCTAGAGTGCGGCGTTCGGGACGCCGAGGTCGGCGGTTCGAGTCCGCCATCTCCGACTTGGATAGGCCCTGATATAATAATGCGAAATTTGGCCTTGTGAGAAAATGTAGCTTTGTGGGAAAATTTGGCCTTGTGGGGAAATTTAGCCTCCATAGTTCAACGGATAGAACGAAGGTTTCCTAAACCTTAAATCCAAGTTCGATTCTTGGTGGGGGCACCCAATACTAGCTGATATATGATTTTTTCTTTATACTTAACTTAAGTTATGGCTTGGAATGATTTTTTAACTAAACTTTTTGCTAAGAAAAAGCACCCTAGTCAGCAGAAAAAAAGAATATGGACAATTTTATTAATTGTGCTTCCCTTTTTACTGGGATTAGTTCTCTATAGTTTAACTCAAGTTAAAGAAGTTGCAGCGCAGTGGTGGGATGAAACTTGGTTATATCGGCGAGTCATCGAAATCAGCAATAGTAATGCTGAAGAGTTAACAGATTTTCAAGTCAGTTTAACCATAGACACAGCCACTTTGATTGCTGATGGAAAAATGCAAAGCAATTGTGGAGATTTGAGAATAACTGATTGGGATGGAAATCTTCTACCCCATTGGATTGAAGAGGGCAACCCTGGATGTAATAGTACCCATACCAAAGTTTGGGTAAAAGTTCCCACTATTTATCGAGGTAATAATGCCACGAGTATTTTTGTTTATTACGGCAATAGTAACGTTAATAATATAGAAAACGGTCGCAATGTTTTTCAATTTTTTGAAGATTTTGCAGATTACTCAGGCTGGATCGGTGAAACTAATAATTTTACCATTGGCACTGATGGCTCAAGACAAGTTTTAAGAGTTAACGGCAGTAATGCCCCAGGAGAAATATTTAAAGCTGCTAACCTTGATAGTAATAATTATATTGTAGAAATTGCCATCAGAACAACCAGTGACGCTGCAAATCAGCCCCACCCAGGATTTATTTTTGCTAGCAATGGCACTACGGCAGATTATTATGGGGTGTATCTTAGAGCGGCCAGCAATCAACTAGTAGAGACACATAATGGTTCTTTTGGATCATTTATCAGTTCTCAATCTATAGATACTAATTGGCATGTTTACAAAGCCAAAGTCCATGCTGGGGTGCTCGAATCGTTATATGCTGATGCTACTCGACAAACTGCATTTGATAACTGGGACATCAGTAATAGTTATTCTCATGTGGGCATCTGGAGTCATGATGCTGGTACTGCATACTATGATAATTTTTTCGTCCGTAGTTATGCTGCCAACGAACCAACCATTGCTCTTTCTGACACGGAAGAAATTTCCCCTGCGCCTATTGCTTATTGGAAATTTGATGAAACTAGTGGTTTGACCGCTTATGACGCAAGTGGCCAAGATAATCACGGGACGGTCAATACCGCAAGCTGGAAAGGTGCAGAATTTTGTATTAGTGGACCATGCTTGGATTTCCCAGGGAATGGATTCGTGAGTGTAGCAGATAGCCAAACTTTAGATTTTGGCACAAAAGATTTTACTATTTCTGCTTGGGCGCTCCATCGCGATTACACTTATCCCAAATCAAATTTGATGATTAAAAAATCTAATCTTTGCTACAGTGATGGAGTGCAAAATGCTGGTTTTGATCTCGGCCATGGTTACAAAAGTACAGGTATAGATGTCTGTCTTCGTGATAATTCCAATAACTATTTGAGAACAACTTTAACTTATGATCCAGGTAGTAGACCAGCTGATTTGCTTAATCAGTGGGTGCACTATAGCTTTGTTTTTGATCGAACTCATGACAAACTATTAGTGTATATCAATGGTAAAAAACAAAGCAGTGAGCTAGATATTTCAGCTATTACAGGTAGTATTAATAGTACACAACCCCTAACCATTGGCACAATGTACGGCTGGAAAACAGATGGTTTAATGGATGAGATTAAAATCTATCCTTACGCCCGCAATGCCGAACAAATTAATGCCGATTATGTTGTCGGCGCCTCAAAAATTGGCTCAAAAGCAGTTATTGGAGAAAAAGCGGGAGCCGTGCCACCAGCCTCACTACCTAGTAAATTGATTGCTCATTGGCAATTTAATGAGGGTAGCGGTGCTACGGTTAACGATACTTCTGGTCAGAACAATCACGGCACAATCATTAGTAACGCCAGTTGGACAAACTCTGGTAAATCAGGGAAAGCCCTTATCTTTGATGGGGCGGCAGCTAGAATTCAAAATATTCCCCCAACACCTTTTGAATATCGGGGTCAAGATTATTCAATTTCGCTTTGGTATAAAAGGGGAAATAGCGATGATCAAAGTAATTTGCTTTCCAAACCATGGAACGGATCGGGACAATACAATTATCGCATTTATCTAAGTTCCACAGATAGTTTATTTTTCTATTTGCAAGGTGCCAGCCTTTGGAGTACTCAGATTAATAATTTTTCGACGAGAGAAGAATGGACTCATTTAGGAATTACCCTTAACGCAACCTCTAAAGAAGTCAAAATCTATAGAAATGGAAAGTTAATTCAGACGACAACACATAATATCAGCGACTGGACTCCTACTTCAGGTAACTCCAATCTTAGTTTGTGTATTGGATCTTTATATCCATATGGCAGTAGTTGGACCGGTAACACAACTTTTTCCTTTGAAGGCTCTCTGGATGAAATTAAATTCTATAACTCGACGCTTAGTCCAGAAGAAATGCTTCAAGATTATAACTTTGGCATGTCAACCATTATGGGTCAGTCACCCGAAACTCCCGCAGGAACCACCGGATCGGCAGCCAGTGAATATTGTGTTCCTGGCGATACTAATCCTTGCGCTCCCCCTGTTGCTGAATGGAATTTTAATGAAAATAGCGGTTTAGTGTTAACAGATAATTCAGGTAATAACCATCATGGTAATTTAATTAACATGACTAATAGTAATTGGATAAAGGGACCAACTAGTTTGGGTTCAGCTCTTCATTTTGATGGTAATAATTATGTTCAGGCGGGCAGTAATATGATTACTGGCTCTTCAGCCTTTACCTTGCAAGGTTGGTTTAAGGCTGGTAGTCATAGTGATTTTGGTTTAGGTGTTTCTATAGGAAATGCCAACACTTCTCAAGCTGCTTGGCTTGGTTGGTGTGGCTCAGCTAACTTGGGGACATCTAATTCGATCGGTGGTGGATTTTATGGAAGAAATTATGGTTCTGGTATCACTGACAACGATTGGCATTTTGTAAGCTTAACTTTTAGTGGAGGAACTAATGGCACTGCCCGTTTATATGTTGATGGTAAGGTTAAAACCACCGATACTTACACCCCCGATCTTCAAGCGACGGCTATTATGTTTGGCAAAGCTAATACAGGAACCAGTTATTGGTATAGCGGTGCAATTGATAACGTAAAAATCTACAACTATGCTCGATCTCCTGCTCAAATTGCTTGGGACTACAACCGCGGAGCACCAGTTGCCCATTGGCGACTTGATGAATGCCAAGGTAATGTGGCTCATGATGCTTCTAGCAATAATCTTCACGGCATCATTAACATTAATAGCAGTGGCAGCCAAAACGCTCTCGGCACCTGCACTTCAGGGAATGCTACAGAAGCTTGGTATAACGGTCGTGAAGGCATATTTGGCAGCTCACTGAGCTTTGATGGAACAGACGATTACATTGATCTGGGAAATGGTAGTGGTATTAGAGATTTTACTGATCAGATTACGGTTTCAGCCTGGGCTAAATATAATGCTTATGGTGGTGGCGGGCAATCTTATTCAGTGATCGCGGTTAAAGGAAGTCCTTGGACCTTTTTATTAGAGAATTACTCAAGAAAAATTCGTTTTCGAGTGACCGTAGGTGGTCTGGATAAAAATGCGACTGATTCACAAGTACATGAACTCAACCGTTGGTATCATTTTGTGGGTACTTATGATGGAGCAAATATTAAAATTTACAAAGACGGAAAATTAGTAGGCACCACTCCTGCCACCGGCAATTTAGCAGTTAGTGATGTAACTGCCAAAATTGGCACTTATCAAGGTACCAATTACAATTTCAATGGACAAATTGATGATGTAAGAATTTATAATTATGCTCTCACCCAGGAACAAATCAAACTTTTATACAATGACAACGCTGCTGTTAGATTCTAAATACTAATCTGATTAAATGGCTTTATTCGTATCGTAAAGCATTAAGCGCGGAAATGCGTGTTGCCCGGTGAGCAGGATAAAATCCAGTTGCCACTCCAATCAAGAAAGAAGCAACGGTAATAATGAGTGCTAAATTTAATGGAATATGTGTAGCTACTATGGGACCAAAACCATTGGATACAGCAATACTAGTCAGCACAATATTTAAAACTTGACCGGTTAAAAAACCAAATATTAAACCAAAAATACCACCTAAAGAACCCATAATGACTGATTCGGCCAAAAACAGCATTTTCACTTCTTGAGATTTCATACCGATTGCTTTCATTAAACCCACTTCCCTGGTTTTTTCCAACAAAGACACAGTTAAAGTATTAAACATACCCAGAGCCGCCACACTGAGCGCGATCAAACCAAAAACCAATAAACCTAATCTCAAATTCTTGAATAAACTATTAATTCTCTCAACTGTATCAACTACTGAACTAGTACGAAAGCCCATCGCCTCAATTTCTTGTCTGCTTTGAGCTAGTTTATCTTGATCTCCAATAATGATTTTGGCTTGAGAATAATTACTAATGCCCGTCCCCTTAACATCACTAAAGGGTAGATAAAAAGCTGGAGTTTTATCGTCAGGTAAAACACCAGCAATTGTCATCATGACTTCATCAGATTCAACTAGCGATTCTGATTGATTAAATAATTTTCCATCAAATACCAATGTGGCATTAAAACTTTCTCCCAAAGCAGCGTTCTCATCAATACCTAACAAATTCAACATCGATTTATTAACTAATACACTTTTTTTAGCATTGCTCTGAAAAGGCATAATAACTTTCTCAATCCGATTGACCGTTTCAATTTGAGAAATAATTTCGACTAAATCTAAATCTTCATCTTCACTAAACTCAGTTAATAAACTTTCAATATCTGCTTTTCCATTAACATCAATTTGATTAAGCGTTGCCGAACTGCTAGCGTTGAGAACGCCTGATATGGAAGCAGTTTTATTTGCTGTATCTTCCTCACCAGCCACAACACTTTCGCCTAAAACTTTTCCTCTGGTTAACCTAGCTGGTAAATTAATTAATTCGACATCTTCGGCTTTGATAAAAGCGCTAATTGTTTTTTGTTGCTGATCATCGTTTCTTTCCGTTAAATAGTATTCTTCACAACCTTCGCCGCAGTCAACTTTACTCCAAACCGGCCACTCTGCTTTTAACCAATAACCTAATTTCTTCCCCGAACTGTTTTCTGCCACCATCCCATATTCACCATAATACATTTCTCCGATCACCAATTCCGCTTCAACAGTAGTTGGCAATTGAATAACCTTGGTAAACTGCAAAAGTAGTTCGCTAGACTTTTTTGGCTGACTATAAAGTTGATACCAATTATCATTATTAATAATTACTTCCACCTTGCCAAAATTTTCCCCTTCAATAAAAACTGGATTATTAACCGAAACAATATTAAATCTTTCCAATGTAACTTGATCCTCGGTGATGTAAGCATTTTCAATTACCTGGCGACCACCATTTTTCAAAATTCGATACTGTCCATCTATACAATCCGCCTCCTGCATTGAACAATTAGTTTTTTCCCATAAAGGAAAATCATCAAAAATCCAGGAACTATATTCTTTACCATTAAGATCCTGGACTAACTCAACGTTTATATCTGCTTCGTAAACTTGCCCCCAAACCTCCTTAGCCTGTTGCTCACCAGCTTGACGTTTGGTATAGCCAATGATCTTCGCTTTGGTTGAAGGACTATCATAAACAGCTTTCCACACTTGAGGGAAAATTGAATATTTTAGCGTGGCATTTTCTTGACCAAAACTAGCAACCGCATTAACTTTTATGCTGGTCCCAGCCACTTCACCGACCATGCTCTCCAGTTCCTTAGCGGCATCAGCTTCTTGATTTTTTCTGATAAATTCTTCTGCTGAGTAAGATTCGTCTTCAAAAATATCACCTTTGCTGGGCTGAATAGCTGATTCAGTTAAAAAGCGTGTGGTCACTCCATAAGCTACAACATCAGAGACTGAGTTTTGGTAACTTACCCTAGCCACAGAAGAAATAATCGGTAAAACTTCTTCAACCCCCTCCACTTGTAAAATCTTTTGCATCGTTTCATCACTAAATGATAAGGAGCTCGCTTGACCAATACTTAGATCAACTTGCTTCATTTCCCCCAAGCTGGTCACTTGAGAAATAACTAGTCTTTCAAAACCATAACCCAATGATAGTAAGAAAATAATTGCACCAAAGCCAATGGTCATCCCGCCCACCGTGATTGCAGTTCTCGCTTTTTTATCTTTTAAATGCTTAGTTGCCAAAAAAATGATGTCCCGACCAGTCATTTCTCCCTCTTTAACTACGTCGATAGCATTTAAAATTTTCTTTCTAAGAAAATTTTTTCTTTTCTTTTTCAAATTTTTCAATCCTGGGATAATTGACACAATGCTAAACAGCAAATCAATTAAAGAAAAAATCGACAAGGTAGCTAAAAGTATAAAAAACTTCAATAAAATTAAAAACTCAACAGCAAAACTTTTGCTAAATTGGGCTATTTGAGCTGGTTGAATTTTTATTTTTTTTAACATTTTATCTAATTATGAATTTCATGCAAATTGACCGAAGAATCAATGTTTCCTCTCTTTGATATGGACAATTTTCTTAAACTTTCCGCATTGGCCTGATGTTCGGCCACCAACTCTCCATCAACAATTTGCATCGAGCGTGAAGCATACTTTAAGTACTCCAGGTCATGAGTAACCATTACCACAGTGTGACCTTGCCGATTAAAATCTCTGAACAAGTTCATGATTTCTTGACTTGATTTCGAATCTAAATTACCCGTTGGCTCATCTGCCACCAATAAACTAGGTTTGGTAATCAGTGCCCTAGCTAAAGATACTCGCTGTTGCTGACCAGCGGATAACTCAGTAGGAACTTGATCGAGAGTCTGAGCCATTTCCACCAATTTTAGCGCTTCTATAGACAATTCCAGTCGCTTATCCGCATCAATACCCTGCAACATCAAAGGAAAAGCCACATTTTCCACTACCGTTAGTGCCTTCACCCAGTTTGACTGCTGATAGACGGTGCCGATTTCTTTTTTACGCAGTTGGGCACGCTCATCATCAGACATTTTATATAAATCCTTTTTTAAAAAATTTACCTTACCTTGAGTAGGAGGTTCTAATCCTAATAATATATTTAATATCGTGCTTTTACCACATCCAGAGGGACCAAAGATGATGATAAAATCACCCTTTTTGACCTGAAAACTCACTCCTTTAATGATTTCAATTTCATTATTGCCAATGGTAAAGGATTTACGAACCTCACTCATTTCTAAAATCACTTCTTGCTCGTCGTTTTTTTGATGATTTAATAATTGGTTCATGGCTCAAGCTCCGCATCTAAAGGATCATAGGAAATGTGTATAATTTCTGGTACATAAAAGGGATTATCATCCTCATTGTGTAAACTGAGATAAAGACCGGTAGCTGGAATTTCCTCAAGAAGAACAGTATGAATCTTGCTCGGCTCACTACTGGTTTGGTAAGTATTGGTTGTTCGTGAGTATTTTTTTTGACCGGATTTAACATAACCCAAAGATGAATTAGCTGTTTTCCAAAACACTATCGCTTGATGTGGGCTGACAAAAGTGACTTCGACATTTCTTTCAATAGCTCGCATTTGCTTATTATATAAAAACCAAATTAAAACTAAACCAAAAATAAAGGCAAAAATGAGACTGATTTTCCAGATTTTTTTGGCTAAGGTGAATTTGTGTTTTTTCATTTTATTTAAAATTCAAAAATCCAAAAGTAAGTTGTAAATTATTGAGTACTAAATCCAACGCATTTTCGGTTGCCTTCGGTGTCACCACCACTTTATCTAAGGACAACCCAACGTTGGCAGCTGCATCCTTGGTCACAGCTCGCAAGTGATAAATTTTGGCTGGTGTTAATCCCGATATGACAATTAGGTGATTAGTTTTTAATGCTCCATCTTCTTGGGTACGTTGAGAATAGCTAGTGCCGGTTCCTTCCCCATACTCAATTTGAGAACTAGCTACTTCATCAGTCTTAAAGGTCACAATTAATTGTGCTTTAGCTTCATCTCCCTCACCAAGAATTTCCGCTTCAACATTTAGATCAGAGACTTGTGGTGGTCTGGTATCAGCAGCTGTGGTAATAATTTGTGGCTCACTAATAGCTTCATTGCCAGCCACATCGGTTCCACGGATAATAATGGTGTAACTTTCTTGAGGTTGTAAATTATATAAAATCATGCGATGGTCACCGCTTTTGAGCGCAATATTCACTTCATCTTTAGCCAAGTCAGGGCGATTACTTGGATAATAAGTAACAATAGAACTGATTTCGGTGTTAGCTACCCACTGCAGTAGTAGTGTTGTCTGTGCAGTACCTAACACTTGAGTAATATTAATGTTCGAAACTTCTGGCCTGGGCAGAGTTTCAAAAGAATGAATTTCACCTTCGTATTCTTCACCATCAACATCAACCGCATTGATTTTGTAAAAATATTTTGTGCCGTCAGTTAAGCCTTCTAACTCCACGGTGTGAGTAGTTTCTTCTGAACTGGTGGAAATTTCTTTTAGTCCGCCAAAAGTAGAAGTTTCTCCATAATAAATGCGAATTTTACTAGCATTTTTCGAAGTAAATTCAATAATGGCTGATTCCAAACCAATATTTTTAGCAGTTGGCTCCATAGTTGATGGTGGCGGTTCAGTACTAAAAGTCATTTCTTCAGACTCTCCCCGATTACCATCTTCATCTACCCAACGAGCGACATAATAATAAGTAGTACCTGGAGTTAAATTGTTTAATTCTAATGTATGATCAGAAACCTGATCTGAACTAGAAACCTCAGCAGCTAAATAATCACCAGATTTAGTACCATAAGCTACTCTAGAATCGGCAGTACGAGCCGTTGCCCAACTTATAGTGGCTTTTTTGGTGGTAATATTACTGGCTGTCGGCCCAGATACTAAAGGAGCAGGTTCGGTATAGCGTCCGTCTGGATATAAACTAACAATACTAGAAAATGCCCCACAGTTATTGGTGTTATCACAAGCCTTGATTTGGTAATAATGAGTTTTTTGCTCCAATCTCGTATCAACAAAAGATGTTCCTCCACTAGAAGAATGAAAAGTAAAGTTTTCGCCATCAAAAGAACGATATATTTGATAATTATCTACTCCACTACCCACATTTGTTGGCTCATCCCAAGAAATAGCTAAACGCCAAGAAGAAGTACTTTTGACAGAAACATCGGCAATTTCCACATCCATCGGAATACCCGGCGCAACAGTATTAGCATAAAAAGAAACTTGAGCATAATTACTGTAATTAATATTACCAGCTTCATCTTTAGTAACAATGTAAAAAACATTTTCACCTGGCAAAGTGGCATAGGCTCCCGAAAGTAAATATTTTAAACTAGTTGCAGAAGTACTAAACTGGCTTGGTAAAGCATTAACACTGTAGTAATAAGACAAATTAGATTCTGAACCTAAAAAGGTTCCTGCGGCTGGAGCATCCCAAGAGAAACTAAATGAATTATTAGTACTATTTTCTGGCTCTACAGTTAGATTACGTGGCGGTGCTGGAGCGGCTGAAATATCTGCATAATAATAGAAAATTTGCGCATAATCACTGTAATTACCAGCTAAATCTTTAGCTCGAACATAAAAAATGTTCGAACCAACTTTATAAGCGGGAATAGAATTAATCTCAGTTTCACTAATACATTGATCACTAGCATACTCACCTTCAGTGGCAGCTGTCTTGAAACAATATTCACTAATTAAAGCGCCATTTTTCTCAACTGCAGACCAAGAAAAATTAAAACTATTCGCGGCAGTAAAACCTGAAGGATCTACAGTTAAATCTGCAGGAGCAGTTGGCACCTGACCGTCAAATTGATAAATAAATGGCGCCCACACCTCTTCAGTTACATTGCCAGCGTCATCACTGGTTTTTATTCTTAAATAATAATTCTGACCGTCTTCTAAGTTACTAGCTGTGTAATAGTTGTTCACTTGCCAAACCCCATCAATTTCTGGATCAGCTTCTGGATCTGGACCAAAATAAACATAATAGCCTGTCACTCCAGAACCACTTGTGCCATCACTGGCTCCATTGGTACTTTCAGCTTCTGGCCATGAAAAATAAGGATGGGGGTGATTGTACCAAGACTCTGAAATCAACAATTCTTCCTCAGTTTCCTGATTCCATGCTTGTAAAATACTTGGATTACTTGGAGCATTAACATCTTGATAATAGTTAATCGTATAACCGCTGATTGTTGGCGAAGCTACCCCATCAGCTGAACTTAATTTAAATCTAATTTGCAAATATCTCGCTGCTGGAGAAGTAATCCGATAAAGATATTCGTTGTTGGCATAATCTTTTCTTTTGTCAACTGCTGTCCAAGTACTCCAATTTTCATCATTACTAATATCGGGAGAACTTCGAGTTTCAATGTCTAGACTTGTATTGGCTGGTTCCTCAAGCTCAATATTTAAACCTGCCCAACGATAAACACTAGTTAAATCATGAACTTGAGAAATATATTCGCCTTCTTCGACGAAACCAGAATGATCAGTGGGCAAAACATAGGTGTAAATGGCATCACGATAGGCGTCAGTACCTGATCCGGGAATGACAAAAATTTTATTATCCAGATTACTGCGTCCTGCGCCACCAATGTATACCTGAGCTGGCACTTCAGTAATTTTTTCCCAACTATTAGCATCGATTGAATAGCGATAAAAACCATAAGTATTATTGCCTGTTGGAGCATATAAATAGCCATCATTACCATTGGCTAAAAAACTACCATAGGAAACCTGACCTGGAAGACTGGTTAAAGTGGTCCAACCAGTTCCACCAGCCAAATCATAGCGCACTAAATCATTTGGTGAAGTATTATTTCCCCTCAAAGCATATAAATAGTTTCCTTGAATAGCTAATTCTGAACCCCAACCTAAATAAACCGGACTATTAGTTAAAGATTCCCACTTACTCCCGGCTACTGCTGACTGAGTATCAAAACGGGCAACTGTTGTACTGCCACCTCTTGACCAATAAATATATTGCTGACCATCATAAACCATCGACGAACCATTGGTAGAAGTGAAAGGAGTGGGATCGGCAGTTTCTTCAAACCAAGTATCGGTATTAATATCGTAGTAATAAAAATTAGTAGCGTATAAGCCTGGACTTAGATAAATTCTATTCTTATCTTCGACGTAGACCAAAGAAGCATCATAATAGACCCCCATTGGTGCTTTAGCCATAAAAGTAATTTCCCCAGTGGTTTGATTCCATCGCACAAAGTCATCACTGAAGTTACCTCTTAACATATAAAAATTATCTCCATCCCCCTTGACTAAATCTGAACCATAATAAAAATTGGTTAAACTAATACCTTCAAAATAATGACCAAATAAACCAGTGCTGGGCACCAACCAACTGTCTTTGGCAATATCGTATTTATAAATTGTGGTGGAATTACCACCTCGAATCCCAATTAAATAATCCTCTACCCGATGAATACCACCACCATAACTAAACATACCAGGGGCTGGACTTAACTCAGTCCATTTTCCCAAAGCAGGATTTTCCAGATTTGGGTCATAGCGATATAAATAAGTTTTATCTTCACCAGCCGTACAATAAACCGCCTCTGTTTTAGGGTCGTAGGCCAAGCCAGAACCTCGATAGATTAACATCGGGGTGTTGGGTAAAACAGTCCAACTGGCGGTATTAATATCAAAAACACTAAAGCCAGGATTATAATTACCTTGAGTAGCATAAATTAATTGATTTTTTCGATCGATAACTAAACTCCCTCCTTGATGAATATTGTTAGTATAATTAGAAGAGGGAGCGCCAAATTCCACCGAACTTTCTACACTCCATTCGTCTGAAGAGGTGTCGTAGCGCCAAAAAGTATTGGTATTATTACCTCGAGTTGCATAAATGGACTGATCGCCATCATAAACCATTGCTCCACCGTAACCAACCGTTAGTGGCACACTAGCTTTGGGACTCCATGTGTTAGTGGTGATATCATAAAGCCAAAAGTCGGTCGTATTATTGCCTCGAGTTGCATAAAGATAACCTGGTGGCCCCTCAACCACTGCTCCACCATAATATACCGTGCTTGGTGCAGGTGCCAATGCTGTCCAAGTGTTTTTGGTGACATCATATTCATAAAAAGTGGTGTCATTTACTCCTCGAAAAAGATAAAGCTTGTTACTGCTTTCTATATAGGCAGCATTTTTCCCGGCGTATTGAATAGTGGCAGGAGCTGGTCGCAAACCCTGTTCTAGCCATAATCCTCCAGTTTGATTAGTTAATTGTAAGTGATGATTTACTAGGTTAGAGTTAGTAGAAATTCCTGAAAAACTACTTTCAGCAATTTCCAGACTCAAAGCAGGGCTAATGCCTTCATAATGATATTCAAATAATGTAGTAGTCTCCGAAATATTCCCCAAAAGATCTTTGGTCGCAATTCTTAAATAATTCGCTCCACTAGTAATTGGCGTTTGTACCTCATAAACACTAGCTGTTTGCAAAAACCCGTCTCTCACAGCATCTGCTTCATCATTTGGACCAAAATAAACGTAATAGCCCTCGACTTGCGTTTCGCCATCACTGGCACCTGTCCAAGAGAAAAAAGGATTCAAATAACGATAAGGATCGTCACTATTGATTTCTTCCCCACCAATTTCGTGAGAA
>ERZ795057.1511-NODE-1511-length-19773-cov-11.577696_pt1 | contig 19773 bp, 19 predicted proteins | sample MGYA00375141_ERZ795057 | MGnify/ENA primary metagenome ERZ795057 (study PRJEB30186, sample SAMN05720163) | activated sludge metagenome | isolation source: Anaerobic digester | place: Hong Kong | collected 2015-01-26 ... | reverse complement strand
CGCCCAAGCCGGCGACGTCGGCCTCCACCTGGTGATCGCGCGTCGCTCCGGTGGTGCGTCGCGAGCGCTCTACGAGCCGGTGATCCAGGCGATGCGCGACCTCGCGGCACCGGGCCTCATGCTCAGCTCGAGCCCGGACGAAGGTGCCCTCGTCGGCCGGATCAAGGGGACGCCCCAACCCCCCGGCCGTGGCCGCATCGTCTCGCGCGAACTGGGCGATCAGGTCCTCCAATTGGCCTTCCAGCCTTCGGCCCACGAGTGAACCTACGCTCGCGTAGGGTGGCGCCATGGAGTTCCCCTACACGCCGGTCATCGGCCTGGCGCGGACCGTCTTCTTCCTCCAGGGGCTGAGGTTCACCATCCTCGGTGAGGAGAACGTCCCGGCGGTGGGCGGTGCCGTGATGGCGATCAACCACACCGGCTACTTCGATTTCACGTATGCCGGGCTCGCGGCCCGGCCGCGCGGCCGCCTGGTCCGCTTCATGGCCAAGAAGTCGGTCTTCGGGCATCGCGTGACCGGCCCGCTGATGCGAGGGATGAAGCACATCCCCGTCGATCGGCATGCCGGGCAGGGAGCGATCGAGGCGGGTCTGGCCGCGGTCCGTGCCGGCGAGATCGTCGGGATCTTCCCCGAGGCGACCATGTCCAGGTCCTTCGAGCTCAAGCCCTTCAAGGGTGGAGCCGCGCGCATCGCCCGCGACGGTGGCGTGCCGCTGTTGCCGACGACGCTCTGGGGGAGCCAGCGGGTGTGGACCAAGGACGCCCCGAAGCATCGGCTGCGCAGCAACACGCCGATCCACATCACCGTGGGGCAGCCCCTGCACCTGGCCGCGGACGCCGACCTCAACGAGGCCACCGAGCAGCTGCGGTTGGCCATGGCCGGGCAACTTGCTGCCCAGCAGGCGGCATACCCGCGGATGACCGGTGACGACCTCCGCTACCTGCCGGCCCGCCTCGGCGGGACGGCGCCGACGCCGGAGCAGGCCCACGAACGTGACCACCACGACATGACGCGCAGGGTCGACAAGTTCAACCGCGGATCCAGTTCCTGACGATCAGACCGGGTGCCCGAGGTGCGCCAGGGCCTGACGCAGCAGGACGTCGTGGCCGCGGTCGAGATCGGCGAGCAGGGCGGGGTCGCGGGCCTCGTCCGGGGTGAGCCAGGCGAGGTCGAGCGCGTCCTGTTGCGGCGCACAGTCACCGGCCACGGGCACGACATAGGCGAGTGAGACCGCATGCTGGCGGGGGTCGTGGAAGGGCGTCACGCCGGGAGTGGGAAAGTACTCGGCGACGGTGAACGGCTGCGGGCTCAGCGGGATGCGGGGGAGGGCCATGGGCCCGAGGTCCTTCTCGACGTGCCGCAGGATGGCGTCGCGCAGCCGCTCGTGATGCAGCACGCGGCCGGAGACGAGCTCGCGAGTGATGCGGCCGTCCTCGTTGACCCGCAGGAGCAGGCCGATCCCGGTCACGGTGCCGCGCTCGTCGACCCGCACCGGGACGAGGTCGACATAGAGGATCGGCAGCTTCTCCCGAGCCTGATCCAGGTCCTCACGGCTCAGCCAGGCGCTGTCACGATCCAGTTCGAGGGGCATGAGGCGATTGTGCCAAGGGTGGCCCACAGGTGGTGGATCAGGGCGGGTTAGCATCGCCGGGTGCGGGTCCTGGTGCTGGGTGGAACGGCCGAAGCGCGGGCCTTGGCCGTCGCGCTGCAGGGCAGGGGGGTGGACTTCGTCTCCTCGCTGGCGGGTCGCGTCACCCGTCCGCGTATGCCGGTGGGCCAGGTTCGCATCGGCGGTTTCGGCGGCGTGGACGGGCTGGCCGACACCCTCCGCGAGGGGGGATTCACCCATCTCATCGACGCGACGCATCCGTTCGCGACGACGATGACCGCGCACGCCGTTGCCGCCGCAAGCCTGGCGGGTGTGCCCGCGCTGCGGCTGGCGCGCCCGGGGTGGGCCGGACGCACCGACGCCGACACGTGGACGTGGGTGCCCGACCTCGACGCGGCCCGTGTCGCGGCGGAGTCGCTCGGGAGTCGGCCCTTCCTCTCCAGTGGCCGTCAGACGCTGCCCCATTTCGCAGGGTGGACCGACCGGGACGTCCTCGTCCGCGTCGTGGAGCCCCTGGACGGGGAGGTCCCGCCGCGCTGGACGGTGGTCCTGGATCGTGGGCCCTACTGCCTCGACCGTGAGCTCGACCTGTTGCGAGGACACCGCATCGACGTCCTGGTCACGAAGGACTCCGGCGGCGCCTACACCAGCGCCAAGCTCGACGCCGCCGCCGAGCTGGGCGTCGCGGTCGTCGTGGTGGCTCGCCCACCGGCGCCGAGGGATCTGGTGACGATCGATGACGTCGCCGGCTGCCTCAGTTGGCTCGCCGCGACCGGCGGGATCGGCGACGAGCCACGACGCCCCGAGCCACCACGATGAGGCCGAGCGAGATCAGCCCGATGCTCCGCTCGAGGTGCACGGCGAGGCCCAGGTCGGCGACCGTCACCGCGGGCCCGTCGCCCAGGCGTCCGCGGTCCTCGACCACACCGTCATAGGTGTTCGATCCGCCCAGCGAGACACCCAGGGCGGCGGCGAAGGCGGCCTCGACCGGCCCGGCGTTCGGGCTCGGGTGTGCCGGCGCATCGCGGGCAACGACGGTGAGGACGTGGCGCGCCCCGGAGGTCGATCCGGTGGCGATCGCTGTGCTCAAGACGGTCAACCGGGCTGGGAGCCAGTTGGCGAGATCGTCGAGTCGGGCTGCGGCCCAACCGAATTCGCGATACCGCGGCGATCGGTGGCCGATCATGGCGTCGAGGGTGTTGATCGCCCGATAGGAGAGCAGGCCGGGCACCCCCGCCACTGCGCCCCAGAAGAGTGGGGCGACGAGGGCATCGGCGCCGTTCTCGGCCACCGACTCCACGGTGGCGCGGGCCACCTCATCGGGTGAGAGCGTGGAGGGGTCGCGTCCGACGAGATTGCGCACCTGCCGTCGGGCAGCCGCCAGGTCTCCTGCGGCGAGCTGGTCCCGGATCGTGAGGGCCTCGCGTTCCAGCGAGCGGCCACCGAGCACGGCCCACGTCGCCGCGGCCGTGAGGAGCACTCGCCCGCTCCGCGGACCGACCATGCGGTCGAGGAGCACGCCCGTGCCGGCTGCGGCGCCCACGAGTGCGGCGACGTGCACCGCCCCGCGGAGCCGGGTGGGGGCGTGGTCGCGAGCCTCCAACGCGGCAGCGGCCCGCCCAAAACCGGCGACCGGGTGGAAGCGGCGGGGGTCGCCGAGGACCCGGTCCGCGGCATACCCGAGGACGAGTCCAGCCACGACTCTCATGCGTCGTCCTTGAGCGTGAGGACCTGCCCGGCGACGACGAGCAGCACGCGATCACTCGCGCCCGCCACGGCCTGGTTGAGTCGACCGAGCTCGTCGGCGAAGACGCGGGCCGACCGGTGCTCGGCGATCCCGCCGAAGCCCACCTCATCGGTGACCGCGACGACGTCGTGCGGGCAGGCCAGCCACGCGGACACCACCGCCGAGACCTCACGGTCGAGCGCGGACCGCCAGTCAGCGACCGGTTGGTCCCAGGCCTGCAGGCGGTCGAGGGCCGTCACCAGCCAGCCGCCGAGGCTGTCGACGAGGGCCGGCCCGGTGAGCGCGGCGAGCGCCCCCGGGAGGTCCGACGTCTCCACGGTCCGCCACGACGCGGGTCGGCGCGCGCGATGGTCGCGGATGCGGGCGGCCCAGTCGGGGTCATCGTCGCGACCGGGGGCGGTCGCGACATAGGTGGCGTCCGCGCCGAGGAGGTTCTCGGCGAGGGCGGACTTGCCGGAGCGGATCCCTCCGGTGACCAGGGTCCTCATGACGCGATGCCCACGGTCAGCACCACGAGGAGGGTGCCCAAGCCGACTTCGATCACGGCACCGAGGACATCGCCGTTGATCCCACCGAAGACGCGCAGGGCGCTGCGGACCACCCATCCCACGACCGCGAGGAGCGCCACGACGGCGGCGGCGCCCTGCCACCACGGCAACCCGGCGAGCGTGCCGGCCGTGGTCAAGGCCGCCGCCGTGGCGCCGACGACCACGGCGCCGACGGGGCCGGGGACGGTGCTCGCGACGGCGACGCCGAGGGTGGAGCCCTCCGCCGGCGGCAGGCCACGCAGGCAGCCGAGAGTGGCGGCGACGCGGGACGCCACGACCGCGGCACCCACGATGAGCCAGCCGCGGGCGATCTCCTGCAGGGCCGCCACGGCCGCGATCTGGACGAGGACCACGACGAGCAGCGCGGCCACACCCATCGGCCCGACGTCGCCCGTGCGCAGCACGCGGAGGGCGCGCTCGCGATCCCACCCCGCCCCGATGCCGTCGGCGGTGTCGGCCAGTCCGTCCAGGTGGAGGGCGCGCGTGGCGAGGGCCAGCGCTCCGATCGACAGCGACGCCGTGACGAGCGCGGGCAGCGCGAGCCACCGCCCGAGCAGGCACGTCGCGGCGACGAGCACGCCCAACGGGAGTGCCGCGACCGGGGCCAAGGCCATCGACCAGGCGCCGACCCGGCGCGTGGGCGGGGGGATGTGGCCGACGGGGATCATCGTGAGCGTCCCGACGGCCAGCCTCAGCCCGGCCCAGGCAGCATTCATCGCGGGGACTCCCTCAGGCCTGGGGGAGCAGGGCGGACACGGCGGGACCGATGACCGTGACGGCGGGGGCACCGATGTCCTCGGCGGCCGCTGCAGCGGGCAAGGTGGCGAGGTCGCCGCGGACGAGGCGTTGCGAGGGCATTCCCCCGTCGGCGATGGAGGCCGCCGGCGTCGCCGGGTCCAGGCCGGCCCGGAGGAGGCGTGCGGTGATCTGGGGCAGGGCCGCGACCCCCATGAGGATGACGATGGTCAGACCGAGCCGGGCCAGGGCATCCCAGTCGATGTCGCTGCGCGGGTCGTCCGGGGTGACATGGCCCGAGACGACGACGAAGCCCTGGGTGAGGCTGCGGTGGGTCAGCGGGATGCCGGCCAGGGCTGGCACGGCGATGGAGGAGGAGACTCCCGGCACCACCTCGACCGGGATGCCGGCCTCGACGCAGGCATTCCACTCCTCGCCGCCGCGACCGAAGACGAAGTTGTCACCGCCCTTGAGGCGCACGACGCGGCGCCCGGCGAGCGCGCGGTCGACGAGGATGGCGTTGATCTGCTCCTGGGGCGTGAACTCCCCGCGCGGGATCTTGCCGACGTGGACGACTTCGGCGCCGGGCTTGGCCTGCTCCAGTGCCGCCAGGGGGGCCAGCCGGTCACAGACGAGGACGTCGGCAGTGCGAACGGCCTCCAGTCCCGCGATCGTGAGCAGGCCGAGGGGGCCGGGGCCGCCGCCGACGAGGACGACCCGGCCGGTGGTTCGGTCGGTCGTCGCGGTCGCCGCGGCGCGCAGCGGGTCGCGCAGGACGATGTCATAGCGCCCGGTGTCGAGGTCGTCCTCGGTGTGCAGGGTGATGAGGCGGCGACCGGCCAGGTCGACGAGTCGGGCATCGGGTGCCGGGCTCTGGACGTCGACGCGTGCGCCCTGGTCGAGGAGCGACTGGACCGTCTCGGACGCGCGCGGACCCGGCTCCACGACCAGGACGTGGGGCGCGGAGCCATCGGGGAGGGGGAGGCGCAGGGTCATGCGGTGAGCTCTCTGCGGGGTGGAGCAGATCGGTCAGTGGGGTGGGCCGAGGCGGTCACCATGGAGGCCCCGGGGTGGCCGACCGCTGACGCACGGGCAGCAGTGCCGCCGAGGACGGACTGCAGCTCGCGCAGGAGTCCATCGGTCGTGTGCGGATCGCGCACGGCGATGCGGACCCAGTCGGTCCCGAGGCCGGGGAAACTGTCGCCGCGCCGCACGGCATACCCACGCTCACGCAGCACCGTGTGGATGCCGGGACCGACCCGGACGAGGACGAAGGGCGCCGCGCCCGCCACCGGGTCGAGGCCCAAGGCCTGCAGTCCGCGCACGAGATGACGTCGCCACCCGGCAGCCTCGCGCGCCAGCTCCGCCTCTTCCGCGCGGGCCGCGGGGGCGCAGACGGCGACGCTGGCCCGGGCGGCCAGCGAGGACACCGACCAGTGCGGCTGCTGCTCGGCGAGCAGGGCGAGGAGGGCGGGGTCTCCGACGACATAGCCGGCGCGCAGGCCGGCCAGGCCCCACGTCTTGGTCAGCGAGCGGATGACGAGGACGCCTTCGAGATCGGACGAGATCAGCGAATCAGGCTCTCCCACAATGGCATCCATGAAGGCCTCGTCGACCACCAGGACACGTCCGGGGGCACGCAGTGACTCCAGGGACGAGCGTGGATGGAGGACTCCGGTCGGGTTGGTCGGGTTGCCGACGAAGACCAGGTCGGCGTCGGCGGGCACGCGCTCGGGGTGCAGGAGGAAGCCGTCCGGCGCGCTGAGCACGTGCTGGTCGGGCACGCGGCCGGCCCGGCGCAGGGCCGACTCCGGCTCGGTGAACTGCGGGTGCACGACGAGGGGTCGCCGGCCCGCGATGGCGCGCGCGATGAGCGTGAAGGCCTCGGCGCCCCCGCTCGTGGGCAGGACCATCTCCTCGGGGACGCCATGGCGTCGGGCCAGTGCCGCTGCGGCCTCGCCGACGACCGGGTATGCCGCGAGGTCGCCGATGCCTTCGCGCAGGGCGGTCGCGAGCCAGGCCGGCGGTGCGGGCACTCGGACGTTGACGGCGAAGTCGACCAGTCCGGGCCCGACCTCGGCGTCGCCGTGGTGGTCCAAGCCGACCGAGGCTGCCGGCTCGGGTGCGGACGGGAACGCGACCGGTGCAGGAGCCGTCGGGTGAGCTGCTGGAGGTGCGCCGAGGAGGACCGGCGGCTGCGCGGCATACGCGTGCACGGAGGCGGCGAAGGCGGCCGGGACGGACGGGTTCCCGGCCCAGTGGGTGTGCAGATAGGAGGCGTGCACGGTGGCGTGTCCGATGCCGGCCGGGTCGAGCGCAAAGCCCTCGACCCCGTCCTCGTGCGCCCACGCCGCGGTGGGGCCCACCCCCGGTTCGGTGCGCGTCCGGTGGAACTCGTGACCGCGCGACGTCGTGCCCGCCGGCCCGAGGATGCTGTCGACCGTGGTGCGGGCCGAGCGGTACTGCAGCGTCAGGCGGGGGTGCATCGCGGCGTCAGCGGGGACGGCGCCGACGAAGTCGTGACCTTCGAGGGTTCGGCAGAGGTAGAGCAGGCCCGCACACTCGGCGACCGTGGGCATGCCGGAGGCGATGGCGTCGCGAACCGATGCGGTGAGCGCGGTGTTTCGGGACAGTGCCGGGGCGTGGGCCTCGGGGAAGCCACCGCCGAGATAGAGACCGCTGGTGCCCGCTGGGAGTGAGGTGTCGAGGGCGGGGTCGAAGAGGACCGGCTCGCAGCCATGGGCCCGCAGAAGCTCGTCGGTCTCGGCGTAGCGGAAGGTGAAGGAGCGGCCACCGGCGACAGCCACGACCGGCCGGGATGCCGACGGGTCCGGGTGCGCGTGGGGGGCATCGAGCTCAGCCGTGGGGGACCACGGTGTGGCCGCCAGGTCGGGGGCCCGGCCGGCGAGCTCAAGGAGCAGGTCGAGGTCGATCAGTTGGGCGGTCTGCTCGGCGAGGCGGTCGAGGGCGCTGACGGCGTCGGTGCGCTCGGCGGCCGGGATCAGCCCGAGGTGGCGCGACGGGGCGCTGACCCCGGCGTCGCGCGGAAGGACACCGAGCACCGGCAGGCCGGTGGCCTCGACACTCGAGCGCACCTCATGGGCGTGGCGCGCCGACCCCGACTTGTTGAGGATGACGCCGACGACGTCGACGGCCGGATCGAAGGTCCGCAGCCCGTGCAGGGTGGCCGCGATCGTGCGGGCAGCCGACGAGATGTCGGCGACGAGGACGACCGGGGTGCGCGTGAGGGTGGCCAGGTGGGCGGTCGACGCGAAGCCGCCGGTGCCGATCCGTCCGTCGAACAGGCCCATCACCCCTTCTATGACTGCCACGTCGGCGGGCGCGGGGGTCCGGGCCCCGTGGAGGAGGAGCGGGACGATGAGTTCCTCGGAGGTCAGCCAGGGGTCGAGGTTGCGACCGGGACGCCCGGTGGCGAGCGCGTGATAGCCGGGGTCGATGTAGTCCGGGCCGACCTTGGCCGGGGACACGACGTGACCGGCCCGGGTCAGGGCGGCCATGATGCCGACGGCGATGGTCGTCTTGCCCTGTCCCGATGCCGGTGCCGCGATGACGACCCGGGGCAGCCGGGTCGGTCTCACCACTCGATGCCCTTCTGGCCCTTCTGGCCCTTGTCGAAGGGGTGCGCGATCTTGGTCATCTCGGTGGCGACGTCGGCGATCTCGAGGAGGCGAGGATGCGGGTCGCGGCCGGTGATGACGACGTGTTGGTAGCCGGGGCGGTTGGTCAGGGTGTCGACGACGTCGTCGATGTCGAGCCACCCCCACTTGAGGAGATAGGTGAACTCGTCGAGGACATAGAGCGTGTGCGTCTCGTCGGCGAGGCGGCGCTTGATCTCCGCCCAGCCCTCCCGGGCGGCCTCGGCGTGGTCCTCCTCGGTGCCGGCCTTGCGCGACCACGACCAGCCCGAGCCCATCTTGTGCCACTCGATGGGGCCGCCTTGGCCGGTCGTGCGGTGCACGTCGTCCAACGCGGCCAGGGCCGCCTGCTCACCGATCCGCCACTTGGCGGACTTGACGAACTGGAAGACCCCGATCGACCAGCCCTGGTTCCAGCCGCGCAGGGCCAGTCCGAAGGCCGCCGTCGACTTCCCCTTGCCGGCACCGCCGTGGACGATGACGAGCGGGCTGTTGCGGCGTTGGCGCGTGGTGAGGCCGTCCGCGGCCTGCACGGGGGTCACTCCCTTGGCCATCAGGCGGCCCTCCTGTCGTTGATGAGTGCCACGAGATGGTCCGCGGCGATGTCCTCGAGGGGCAGGTGCTCGGCCCCCATGCGCCCGGCGAGGTCCTTGGCCAGCCCCATCCGGAAGCGGCCCGACTCGCAGTCGATGACGACGGTGTCGACCGCCAGGTGGGCCCACTGGTCGGCAATCCGCTGCGCGCGCGCCAGGGCATCGGCGCCCGCCGTGGCCCGGCCGTCGGTGACGAGCACGAGCAGCGCCCGGCGTCGGGGGTCGCGGATGCGCTCCAGGCCGAGGGTCTTCGCGGCGGTGGTCAGGCCCTCGGCCAGCGGGGTGCGGCCACCGTGGGGCAGCTCGGCAAGGCAGGCGGCGGCGGCCTCGACCGACGAGGTCGGCGGCAGCGCAAGCTGGGCACCGGCTCCGCGGAAGGTCACCAGGCCGACCCGATCGCGCCGTTGGTAGGCATCCATGAGCAGCGAGAGCGCGGCCGTCTTGACCTCGGCCATCCGCGAGCGCGCGGCCATGGAGCCGGAGGCGTCGACGACGAGGAGGACGAGATTGGACTCCTTGCCCTGGGTGATCGCCGAGCGCAGATCGCTCCCGCGGATCTCGAGCCGGCCCGGCCCGGTCGATCCGGTGGCGCGCGCGCCACGCTCGCGGGCGGCGGTCGTGATGGTGGCGGTCAGGTGGACGCGCCCCGTGCGCTCCCGGCTGGCGCCGACGGTGCGACCCCAGCTCGTGATCGCCCGACTGCGCTTGCCCGCCGCCCCGGAGCCCGTGCCCCGCACGCTCAGCCGACGGATCCGGTAGGGGTCGTGGGCCTTGGCCACGCCCTGCACGGGTGCCGGCACGTCGGTCTCCGGTGCGTCCTTGCCCGACTCGGTGTCCGAGGGATCCGGTGCCGGGGGGTCGGGCCGCGGATCGCGCGCGTCGTGCTTGCCCTCCGCGGAGTCCTGCGGCCCAGACGGCGGGGGATCGGTCGCGTCGGCCTCTTCGTCAGCGCCCTCCTGACTCTCCGGGTCCTCCGACCCCTGTGGGTCCTGGGGGTCTTGTGGGCCTTGGGGGTTCTCGGGCGGCGGCTCGTCGTCGCCGAGCAGGCGGTCGAGGAGGTCCTCGTCCAGCCCGGGTGCATCGAAGGGCGCGCGCCGGCGGCGGTGGGGGAGAGCGAGTTTGGCGGCCGTGCGGATGTCCTCACGAGTGACCTCGGCGCGGCCCTCCCACGCCGCGTGGGCCACGGCGGCGCGCGCGGTGACGATGTCGGCGCGCATCCCGTCGACCTCGAAGCCCGCACACACGGTCGCGATCTTGTCGAGCGCCCAGTCGCTGAGGCGAACCCGTCCCAAGCCCTCCTGCGCCACCGCGATCCGGGCGGCCAAGTCGACCTGCGCCGCGGCATACGACGCCTGGAAACCGGCGGGGTCGGCGTCGAAGGCCAACCGACGGCGGACGACGTCCGCGCGCTGCGCGGGATCGCGACTGGCCCGGACCTCGACGGTCAGGCCGAAGCGGTCGAGCAACTGGGGACGCAGCTCGCCCTCCTCGGGGTTCATGGTGCCGATCAGGACGATGCGCGCCGGGTGCGAGACCGAGACGCCGTCCCGCTCGACCGTGTTGCGGCCCATGGCGGCGGCATCGAGGAGCAGGTCGACGAGGTGGTCGTGGAGGAGGTTGACCTCGTCGACATAGAGCAGTCCGCGGTGGGCCTGGGCCAGCAGGCCCGGCTCGAAGGCCGTCTCACCGCGACCCAGGGCCTTGCTGAGGTCGAGGGAGCCGATGACGCGATCCTCGGTGGCCCCGACGGGCAGCTCGACGAGGCGGGCCGGTCGGCTGGTCGAGGCGGGGTCGAGGTGCGGGCCGTCCGGGCAGTCCGGGTCGGGGGAGCGGGGGTCGCAGGCGAACCGGCAGTCGGGCACGACCGCCTGGCGCGGCAGGATCTCGGCGAGGGCGCGCACCATCGTCGACTTGGCGGTGCCCTTCTCGCCGCGCACGAGCACCCCACCGACCTCCGGCGAGACCGTCGTGAGGACGAGCGCGAGGGCCATCTCGTCGGCGCCCACGATGGCGGCGAACGGGTAGCTGGACACGACGCTCCTCCTGGTGAGTGACCACGCTCACCGGCCGATTCGGCCGCCGCGGGGCCCCGGGGCGGCGTGACGCAGGAGGACGTCCTGGCTTCCGGGCCCCTCGTCGGGAGACCGGTCACAGTGGCGGGACCGCTCCGGATTCGCACCGGTATTCCTCGCCCTGCGTCGCCCGCATCCTCCCACACCGGCGCGCCCCGGGCCGGTGAGCCCGGTGCCTCGACGGACGTAGGCTGTCGCGCGTGATCGAGGTCGTGGGCATCGGGGACGACGGTTGGGCCGCCCTGCCGCGGCACCACCAAGAACTCGTGCTCCGTGCCCCGGTCGTCCTCGGCGGGGTCCGCCACTTGGCGCAACTGCCACCCATCGAGGGTCAGCGGCGCGAATCGTGGCCCACGCCGCTTCGGACCCAGTTGCCCGCGCTGCTCGCCGACGTCGGCTCCGAGGGCGTGGTCGTGCTGGCCAGTGGTGATCCGCTGACGTCAGGGGTCGGCACGACCCTGATCGAGTTGCTCGGTCGTGACCGGGTGCGGATCCACCCGAGCATGTCCTCCGAGACGCTGGCCCGCGCCCGGATGGGTTGGCCGGCCGAGGAGACCACGGTCGTGAGTGTCGTCGGCCGTTCCCCGGAGCGGCTCCGCCGCCACCTGGATCCGGGGGCTTGCCTGGTCGTGCTCTGTGCCGACGGCTCGACGCCGGCCGCCGTCGCGGAACTCCTCACCGGTGAGGGATGTGGCAGGTCGACGATGACCGCGTGGTGGCATCTTGGGGGACCGAGCGAGGGCAGCCGATCGGGCACCGCTCGCGACTGGGACTCCACACCAACCCCCGACCTGGTCATCCTCGCGCTCAAGGTCGACGTCCTCGCCACGATGCGCCCAGCCGTGGGCCCCGCGCCCGGCCGCCCCGAGGACGCCTTCGACCACGACGGCCAGATCACCAAGCGTGACGTGCGCGCGAGCGCCCTGGCCCACCTCCGGCCGACGCCGGGCGCGCTGCTCTGGGACCTCGGGGCCGGGTCGGGGGCCGTCTCGATCGAGTGGGCACTCGCGGCGCCGCGCGCACGCGCCATCGCCGTCGAACGCGACCCGGCCAGGGCCGAACGCATCCGCGCGAACGCCGCTCGGTTGGGGGTGCCCCGCGAGGTGGAGGTCGTCGAGGCCGACCACGGCGACCGGGCGGAGTCGGTGCTCGACGCCCTGCCCGACCCCGACGCCGTCTTCGTCGGCGGCGGCCTGACAAGCGACCTCGCCGACCTGGCCTGGGCCCGGCTGCGCCCCGGAGGACGCCTCGTCGCCCACGCCGTCACGCTCTCGGCCGAGGCCGTCCTCGTCGCGGCCCACCAGCGCCACGGTGGGCACCTGACACGGATGACCGTCGAGCATGCAGCGCCCCTTGGGCCCCACCTGTCCTGGACACCGGCCCGCGCGATCGTCCAATGGAGCGCTCAGAAGCCCCCCGAGCAAGGATCCCCATGACCGTCCACTTCATCGGCGCCGGCCCCGGCGCCGCAGACCTGCTCACCCTGAGGGCCGTCCGCCTGCTGCAGGAGAGCCCGGTGTGCCTCTACGCCGGCACCTATGTCGACGACGAGGTCCTCGCCCACTGCCAGCCGGGCACCCAACTCGTCGACACGGCATACCTCAATCTCGACGCGATCACGAAGACCCTCGTCGCGGCCCACGAAGCCGGCCACGACGTCGCCCGGCTCTGCTCGGGGGACCCCTCGATCTATTCGGCGATCGCCGAGCAGACGCGGCGTCTCGACGCCGCCGGCGTGCCCTGGGACCTCACCCCGGGGGTGCCCGCGTATGCCGCGACCGCGGCCCTCATCGGTCGCGAGCTGACCGTGCCCGAGGTCGCCCAGTCCGTCGTGCTCACCCGCGCGCAGAAGGACTCGACGAAGATGCCCCCGGGGGAGACGCTCGCGGCCTTCGCCGCGACCAATGCGACCCTCGTCCTCCACCTGGCCATCCGCCACACCCGACGACTGGCCGACGAGCTGAGCGCGCACTACGGGCCCAACTGCCCGGTCGTCGTCGGCTCCCAGGTGACCCAGCCCGGCGAGCTCGTCCTGCGGGGCACCCTGGCCGACATCGCCGACCAGGTCGAGGCCGCGGGCCTGACCCAGGCCGCGGTCATCATCGTCGGGTGGGCGCTGTCGGCCGAGGACTTCGTGGAGTCGCACCTCTACTCGAGCAGGCCCGCGCTGCCTGCGGCGTCAGAGGGCCGGGCCGTCCCGCTGGTGTAGCCTGCCGAGCACCATCTGCGTGAGGAACCCGGTGAGATTCCGGGACGGTCGCGCCACTGTGAGCCGGGCCCCGGCGAGTCAGGAACTCCCGTGGATGTCGGCTGGCCCCGGTCGGGGTCACGCTCCGCTTCCTGTCGGGCGCGTCATCCCGAGAAAGGTGCAGCAATGCACATTGCCGAGGGCTTCCTGCCTCCCCTCCACGCCGCGGCGTGGACAGCCGTCGCGACACCCTTCGTCATCCACGGAACCCGCGAGATCGGTCGCACGATCAAGGCCCACCCCGAGGCGAAACTGCTCCTGGGGGCGGCGGGCGCCTTCACCTTCGTGCTCTCGGCGATCAAGCTCCCGTCGGTCACGGGCTCCTCGTCGCACCCGACGGGCACCGGTCTGGGCGCAGTGATCTTCCGACCACCGGTCATGGCGGCGCTCGGCACCATCGTCCTGCTCTTCCAAGCACTGCTGCTCGCCCACGGAGGTCTGACCACGCTGGGTGCCAACGTCTTCTCGATGGCCGTCGTGGGGCCGTGGGCCGGGTATGCCGCGTTCCGGCTGCTCGCCAAGGCCCCCTTCTCCGTGCGCATCTTCACGGCGATGGCACTCGCCGACCTCGCGACCTACGTCACGACGGCCACCCAGCTCGCCCTGGCCTTCCCCGGGCAGACGGGCTTCGTCGGCGCATGGTCGGCGTTCCTGGGGATCTTCGCGATCACCCAGATCCCGTTGGCCATCATCGAAGGACTCGTCGGCGTCCTCATCGTCAAGGCCCTGCGGACGTGGGCGGCACCGGAGCTCGAGGCACTCGGCGTCCTCGGCCGCAGTCAAACCCGCGGTGAGGCCCCGACCGAGAAGGTCAGCCATGCGTAAGCACCTGGGCACCTTGGGTGTCGTCGCCGCCATCATCGCCCTCTTCGCGCTCGCCATGATCCTCGGCACGCGACACGCGCCCGGCGAGGGCGAGGCCTTCGTCGGCACCGATTCGGCGGCCACGACGCACATCGAGGCGAGCCAGCCGGGCTACTCCCCATGGTTCAAGCCTCTGTTCGCGCCCTCGAGCGGCGAGGTCGAGTCGGGCCTCTTCGCCCTGCAGGCGGCCCTCGGTGGCGGCCTGCTCGGCTTCGTCCTCGGCACTCTGCGTGAGCGGCGTCGCCACCGCGCCGCCGCCGACGCGGCCGCCGCCAGCGACGCCGCGGCTGCCCCTCCGGAGCCGAGGAGCTGACGGTGGCCCGATTCGCTCTGGACGAGGCCGCCTGGTCAGGGCCGTGGCGGCAGCGGTCGACCGCCGAGAAGGCGGTCCTGTCGATGGGTCTGCTCGGTGTCGCAGCCACCTCGCGCTCGATGTGGGCCTCCCTCCTCGTCCTTGGTGCGGCGGTCGGTTGCGCCCTCCGTGCCGCGCGCGTTCCCCTGCGGACCTATGCCGTGGCCGTCCTCGCGCCGGCGAGTTTCGTCGTGCTGGGTGCCATCCCGATCGCGCTGACCTTCGGTGGATCCCCGACCGGAGTGTTGGCACAGCTGGGGCCGGTGGCAGTCACCGCGGACGGCCTGATGAGCGCCGGGCAGGTCGCCCTGCGGTCGACCGCGGCGATGGCCGCGATGACCCTGCTCGCGGCGACCACTCCGATGGTCGACCTGCTCGGCGGTTTGCGGCGCCTGCGGGTGCCGGAGGCGCTCGTCGACATCGCGGGCTTGGTCTATCGGATGCTCTTCACCCTCATGGACTCCGTGCTCGCCGTCCGTGAGGCCCAGGCCGCGCGGCTCGGCTTCGTCGACGGGCGCACGGCTCGACGCTCGATGGGGTTGATGGGCGGCTCGATCCTCGGCCGGGCCTGGCAGCGATCCCGCCGCCTCGAGGAGGGCCTGCGCGGGCGAGGGTATGCCGGGTCGTTGCGGACGCTGCCCAGGGAGACGACGGTGTCCATCCCCTTCGTCACGGCCAGCGGGGTGCTCGTCGTCACTCTTGCCGCGACGTCCTTCCTCTTCACGCTCAGGGGTGTGGCATGACGCATCGGACCGGGACCTGGGAGCCGACCGAGGGCGCCGTCCTCGTTGGCGAGGGCCTCCACGCCGGCTATCCGGGTCGTGCGGACGTCCTCGACTGCGCCCACATCGCCGTCAGCAGTGGGAGCCGTCTGGCCCTGCTCGGTGAGAACGGATCCGGCAAGACCACCCTGCTGCGCTGCCTGTCCGGCGCGCATGAACCCACGGCCGGTCGAGTGGTCGTCGACGGAATTGCGTTGAGCCACAGTGCTTCCGGCCTGCGGGAGCATCGTCAGCGGGTCCAGCTGGTGCTTCAGGACCCGGACGACCAGCTCTTCTCCGCCGACGTGCGTGCTGACGTCTCCTTCGGCCCGATCAACCTGGGGCTCGACGACGCCGAGGTCCGCGTGCGTGTGGCGGAGGCGCTCGAGTTGCTCGATGTCACCGAGCTCGCCGACCGTCCGGTCCACCAGCTCTCCTACGGGCAGCGCAAGCGTGTGGCCATTGCCGGCGCGGTGGCGATGCGGCCGCAGGTCCTCCTGCTCGACGAGCCCACGGCCGGGCTGGATCCTCGGGCGGTCACGACCCTGCGCGCGGCGCTGTCGAATCTCGAGGCCCGGGGCACGACCGTCGTCGTGTCCACGCACGACATCGACTTCGCGTGGGAGTGGGCCGACGAGGTGGGCGTGGTCGTGGACGGCATCGTCCACCAGGGCAGCACCGTCAAGATCATGACTGACGAGGCGCTGCTCGGTCGGGCCCATCTCGGCGTCCCCTGGCCCGTGCGGCTGCTGCGTTCGCTCGGCCACGAGATCGACGTCGTCGCCCCGCCTCGGACGGTCAGCGACGTGGCGCGCCTCCTGGGCTGAGGCCGTGCTCCGGCCGGCTCAGTCGACGTAGCGCGGCGTCCAGACCCGGCCGGTGCTCGTGACGCGGGTGCTCGCCGCGCCGACCATGACCAAGCAGCCCATGTCGACCGTCTCGGGGTCGAACTCCCCGAGGGTCGTCACGGAGAGGGACTCCTGCTCCCGCCCGACGTGCCGGGCCACGACGACGACCCGGTCCGCGGGGAGGACCTCGAGCAGGACATTCTTGGCCAGACCGAGTTGGTCGGGTCGTGAGGCGGATCGCGGGTTGTAGAACGCCATCGCGAGATCCGCCTGAGCACAGGCCCGAAGGCGCTCGACGACCACGTCCCACGGCTTGAGCCGGTCGGAGAGCGAGATGAGGGCGTGGTCGGCACCGAGCACGGCCCCGGCGAGCGCCGAGGCGGCGTGGGCGGCGGTGACGCCGGGCACGACGTGGATCGGCACCGCGGCATACGCGGGGTCGGACTCGGCGGCCTCGAAGACGGCAGCGGCCATCCCGAAGACGCCGGCGTCACCACCGGAGACGACGGCGACCTCGTGACCGGCCCGCGCGAGGTCGAGCGCCTGACGGCCGCGATCGACCTCGACGGTGTTGCCGGACGGCAGCCGGGTCAGGCCTTCGCGCTGGGGGACTCGCGCGACATAGGGGGCATAGCCGATGACGTGGTCCACGTGACCCAGGACGTCGCTCGCCTCCGGCGTCAGCCAGGCGTCCGGTCCGGGTCCCAGCCCGACGACATGGACGGTCCCGTATGCCGTGGAGCCGGCATCGTTGCTGGCCTCCGCACCGAGCGTGGCTGCGGGAGAATCTGATGCGTCCTGTGACTCACGCTGCCCCACGTGCTGGGTCGTATCCACTGCCCCGGTCGCGCGACCGGCGGCATCGGCGCGCAATCCCTCGCCCGGGACGACGACGAGCGACATGTAGGGCACGGTGTCGGCGTCGACGTCGGCGAGGGGGAGGACGCGTTGCCGCTTGCCGGAGGCACGCTCGACATAGATGGCGCGATCGAGCAGACCAGCCTGGCGGACGGCTTCGACGACGCCCGGGAAGGTCTGGCCGAGCTTCATGACGATGGCGGCATCGGTGTCGGCCAGCCGTCGTGCGAGTTCGGGCACCGGCAGGGTCCCGGGCAGGATCGTCAGGGTGTCCTCGTGACGACACAGGCCGGTCGCGACGGCCGCCGTGGCAGCGCTCACCGAGGTCACGCCTGGCACGACCGCGGTGGGATAGAGGGGGGAGAGCCGGTCATGGACATACATGAAGGAGCCGAAGAAGAGCGGGTCACCCACGGCAAGGACGACGACGGTGCACCCTTGCCTCAAGTGGGTCTCGAGCCGGTCGGCGCAGTCGTCGTAGAACGCCCCGAGCGCGGCGTAGTAGCCGCCCGGGTCGTCGGCGAAGCCGGTCGTCACCGGGTAGCGCAGCTCCTCCTCGATCACCCCGGGAGGGAGCAGGTCGGCCACGATCGAGCGGGCCATGGACTGCTTGCCGGTGCCGGCGTGGAAGGCGATGACGTCGGCCCCGCGGATGAGTTCCGCGGCCCGAAGCGTCACCAGTCCGGGGTCGCCCGGGCCCACGCCCACGCCGAAGAGTCGGCCGGTGTGAGAGGGGCGAATGTCGTTGTCGCTCATGCCAGTTCCGATGCATTCGCCAAGGCGTTCAGGGCTGAGGCAGCCATGGCGGAGCCGCCGCGACGACCGTGGACGACCAGCCAGGGGATCTGTCCGCCCTCGGGCAAGCGGTGCTCGGCCAGGGCGAGCTTGGACTCGGCGGAGCCGATGAATCCGACGGGCATCCCGACGATGGCTGCAGGTCGCGGGCCACCGTCCAGGATGATCTCGAGCAGGTGGAAGAGCGCGGTGGGGGCATTGCCGATGGCGACGACAGCACCCTCGAGGCGAGGGCCCCACAGCGAGACCGCTGCCGCGGCTCGGGTCGTGCCCCATTGCGTGGCGAGGTCGGGCACCGCCGGATCGCGCAGGGTGCAGATCACCTCGTTGTCGGCGGGCAGGCGCCGGCGCGTCACGCCCGAGGCGAGCATGTGGGAGTCGGTGAAGATCGGGGCTCCGGCCTCGAGAGCAGCGCGAGCGCGGCTGACCAGGTCGTCGGTGGCCGCGAGGGCCGAGACGATGTCGACATCGCCCGCGCCGTGGATGATCCGCGTCGCAACCGTCACCAGGTCGGGGGCGAAGTCACGGAAGTCTGCTTCGCCGCGGATCATCCCGAACGACCGGCGATAGATCTCCAGCCCATCGGTGACGTAGTCGTAGCGGCGGGTGGGGGGCACCAGCGTCATCGGTCGGAGACTCCATCGGCAGTGACGACGTCGTCGACCGAGCGCGGGTCGACGACGAGGACGTGGTCGAGGGTGGGTGCGCCACAGGCGCGTTCGCATCCGACGAGGTGGATGCGGGGTCCGCTCGGGCGCAGCGAAGGGGCAGCCGCCAGGGCGAGCTCCATGGTCGGGGACGACGTGCGCGCGCACCAGGGCGCGCCCGAGCACGCAGAGAGTCGGGCCCACGGGTCGGTGGCCGTGACGCTGAAGCCCGCGTCACCGAGCTCCTGCGCGAAGCGCGCACCGCCAGGGATGACGACCGACCGCCACGGCGTGATGACCACCTCCTCCGTCACCCGGGCGAGCGCGGTCAGGTGGTCGGCCCGCAGCATCGCGAGCGGGATGCCCGCGACCAGGTCGTCGCCGATCGGCCCCGGCACGAGGGGCGCCGCCGCGTCGACCGGCATCGGCTCCAGTCCGCGCAGGACGGGGGAGTCGGCCGGCAGGTCGCGGATGTTCCAGACGCGTGGCCCGGCCCGATGTTGCAGGAAGAGTCGGGCACGCTCCAGCAGGTGGGCGACGGCATCGTCGCGGGCACACGGCATACCCAGTCCGCCCACTCGGAGCACCCCGGTGGTGGGAGTCAATGCCTGGTAGGCCACATCGAAGGGTTCGGTGAGGACCGACCCCGTCGCGTCGGAGACGGCAAAGAGGAAGCGGCCCGGCAGGTCCGCGAGCACCGGGTCGGCGCAGAGGGCGACATCGAGTTCGGCAACGAGCGGCCCCAGCTCGGGAGCACGGGGCGCGGCGAGGATGTTCCGGGCGCGTTCATGGGTCGACGAGGGCAGAAGCCCGGTCGCCTCCGCGCGGACCATGACCTCCTCGGGGAGCGGGTCGGGCAGGCCGCGGACCTGGAGATTGGTGCGGGAGGTCACGGCCAGCATCGGCGCGCCGAAGTCCGTGCCGATCGCCAGCAGTTCCGCAAGGGTCGACACGTGCACCCGCCCGCCGGGGATGCGGAGGCGGATGATCGCCCCGTCCTGGGCCACGAACGGCGTGAGCAGACCGGGGCAGCGGTCGGCGCCGAGGCGGGTGGAGGTCACGCCGGGGAGCATACGCGCGCGTTCTCTCGGCTCCCCGTCTGCCGTAGGCTGCCGAGCGGCTGTCGTCGACGGAACCCGGTGCAAGACCGGGACGGTCCCGCCACTGTGACGCCCCGTTCACCCGGGCGAAGTCAGGAACGTCACGACGACCTGCTCCGGCTTCCCGCCGGGCATCCTTCGACCCGGGGCGCGGACCCCAAGGGAGTTGCACTCGATGCCACGCATTGCCCTGCTGTCCACGAGCGACACCGACCTGCTGAGCGCGCGCGCGAGCGGCGCGGACTTCGTCTGGGCCAATCCGGCGCGACCGACCCACCAGGACCTCGGAGCAGCGCTCGAGGGTGCCGACATCGTGGTCGCCCGCATCCTCGGGGGGCC
>ERZ795057.1508-NODE-1508-length-19811-cov-8.011237_pt1 | contig 19811 bp, 11 predicted proteins | sample MGYA00375141_ERZ795057 | MGnify/ENA primary metagenome ERZ795057 (study PRJEB30186, sample SAMN05720163) | activated sludge metagenome | isolation source: Anaerobic digester | place: Hong Kong | collected 2015-01-26 ... | reverse complement strand
TTCCTTTATGGTTATTTTAAGCTTTTTCAGCAACCCCTAATAAACGCAAACAACACGGCCGGTTAATCTCATTCACTCATTGTTTATTTTATTTAATTTTGTACTTTACAGCGTTTACATGATAGGCCCAAGGGCGTTAAAGAACAGTTCTATATGTTCGAGCTCTATTGTGGTAAAAACTCAAAAGAATCAACAATGATCTCAATCTCCGGACCGGAATAGGCAAAATTTTCATCAAATCTGAACAACCACAGATTGATCCTTACATTTTCATCTCCCGGAACTGGATTATCTGAACCATTGTAAGACCAGTTGTGAATGGCCTCACCCTGATCGGAATTCTTGCCATTATAACTTGAGAAACTCACTTCATTCTCTGACCATATGAATTCATGTGTTGACATGACATCAGTCAGCTGTGTATTGAACTGCTCTCTGTTTTCGGCCTTATCCCAAGGTTGAATGACGTATTGTGTATTCAGACCATTTTCATAACCCCAACGTGAAAATTCTACGTCTATTTCTCTGTGATGAATATCTGCTGCGTTGAGATCGTATACAAACAATCCCAGTACGGCATTTTTGTCCAATTGATCTACCGGACTTGAAAGCGTAAAACGATAGGTACCGTATCCGAGAGATTTTTTTAAGACAATCTCGGCACAATACCATTTGTCATCCCTTTTTGTAATCTTGAGATGAAGTCTTCCCCCGGCATCCGTCCAGACATTATCCCTGCTGTTTGAAAAATAATTAGGCCCCGGTCCAATTTCTCCATCAAAGTGTTTTACCGTCCATTCATAACCCGAAAAGAAGACTGTATCGTTGGTTTCTACAGGTCCTGTTGCTGAAGAGCTACAGGAACACAACAATACCATCAAAATAACACCCATCGAAAGAATCAAGATTTTCTTATCCATCACTATCACATCCTTTTCTCCATTATTTATCATTCTGTTCGTATCTTTTCTGTACAATTTATAAGTTTCCGAAATTATTCATTGTTACTCAAAGATAAGAAACACCGGATTGTCAGAAATATAGAGAGCCGGGATGAAAGTACTTCCACCCACCATTTCGAAGTTTATCTCACATGTAATTCCATGTAAAAGGTCAACCGCCGTTATCTTTTCTGCAGAAAAATCCTTTATGACAATGTCTGAAAGAATTCCAATTTTGTTTTCATCCAATGCAGCGTTATCATCCCAGACTGAAATGATCTTTTCCCCTGTATATGAGAGAAATTCATAATGTCTGATCTTATCAATCGTCGTATTAATGTCAATGTCAAAAGCTTCCGGTTCCAATCCTGCAAATAGAGAGCCCATACGTTTCATAGTGATTTCATCTATCGTTCCCGAACCAATACCAGCAGAAAAACCTAATCCTCGGTTTATCGTTACGCCTCTTATCAGGTATTTGTTTACAACGTTCATACTGTCGTACAGCATATCATGACCGCCAATTACTTCAGTTGCAGCTGAGGTATATCCCCACCCCATCTCATTGGATAAAAATTCACCTCTGAAACCATTTTCAAAAGCTTCATTTTTAAGTTCATTCAGGAGATTATCATAGTTGTAATAATATTCTGAAAGGCTTTCCGGAGATACGCCATACATTGGATGAATATCAATGACATCTGCCTGACAAGCCAAATCAGAATTGACAAACATATCAGTGTATTCCTGTGAATCAGGATTATTATAGCCTGTAGCAGCCCCAATAATAATTTTTACAGCAGGGTCATTTCGTCTGATAATCGGTATCGCCCGTTTTGCCACCTCTATATATTTTTCTGGTGTAACCCATTGAATCGAATCACCAACGTTGGGTTCGTTCCAGAGATTATAATAGTCCACTCTACCCTTAAAATGTTTTGTCATTCGGTCGACAAAATCGAGATACCTGTCAATACTTTCCTGAGTCTGAAATCTCGGAATTTCTATTTCTCCTCCATTCTTGTGATATTCCTTATCCCAGAAGATCAAATTGTAGATGATTTTTAAGCCATTTTCCTTAAAGGCGGTATACAGATAATCATTCTCCTCAGAAATGTCGATTTCGCTGTCATCCCATGTCACCCATCCAAAATCCTTTGTGTTAATCGTACTGCTGATCCTTGAATAACCTGATTGTGCCTTATATCTGGCAAATTCAAGATTCCCCTCAATATCATCGGCGGCAAATCCCCAACCGAGTGCTTTATACCTTCCAAAACCACTGATTAAATCCGTAAAGGTGTTGTCCGGTCTCAATTGCGGATCTTTGATCTCATAGAACGAGCAGGGATTTATATTGTTTCTTTGAAAGGCTTTGGGACATGTCAGATATTCCGTATTGATCACCTCAACCGTTCTGTTGTTTTTGTTAAATGCACAATCAGCATCAAAGATGTTTTCAAGAAAAGTGTAATAAATATAAACATCATCGTTTTGATTGATAGCTGGAAAATCCATTACAATCTGTATATCATCGACAAACGCTTCACGGGCATCACTTGAGACAAAGATTCCATGCTCATTGTTATCGGATTTTTTCAAAGAAAATCCGATGGCAAGTTTGTCACCATCCATCAGGAACTGTCCGTTTAATCCCAGCTTTTTGACCATGTCCATCAATGGTAAATAGATTCCATTATCACGTTCTATAATTTCTGTATCAAATTGAACTCGCATTTTGTTGATAAAAAATTTGTAAACCTCTTTTTCAATCGCAGGGTTACCCCCGCCTGTACAACCTGTAAAGCAGAAAACTGAAAATATTAAGAAAAGCAATCGCACAATACAAATCATGATCGTTTGATTCGATTTTTTCATTTAAACGCCTTCTTCCTGAACAGAGTTTGAAACACAAGACCTTCTGTTGGTAACAACAGAAGGTCTTGTTGGCAGATTGTGCTATCAATGAATAACGTTAATCAGTGATTCCGTCAACTCTTCTCCAGTCTTCTGTTGTTGTCCGTATAGAAAATTGATTGAAGCTTCATCGACACTCACCCCATAAAACATGTTAATGGTTCCGTCTGGCGTTGCGGCATAGTAATTGTTCTTTGTTTGCGTTTCTGTGAAAGTGATGGGATTATCTTCTAAGAAATAGAAAATAGCCGTTCCGTTCCATTCCACATCGTTTCGGTAAGGTGTTTGTACAGAACCAAAAGTGTTTTCTGAAAAGTCGATATTCATCTTTTTGATATTATGGGACTGAATAATTCGGTTGTATTCTTTGTTTCCTACAAAGTGATTGCCTTTTATTTCATAGTAGAATTCCTCTTTTGTGTTGTAAGCTCCTCCATCCGGATACAGTGTTAAATAGGTTGGGAGTGTTCCGGCTGAACCTACCTCGGAACCGGAAAAAACATTGTTATTAATTTTTATCTTTTTGTTTGGATTTGCTGAACCACATGTGCCATCCAGAATACGGATTTTACAGGGTTTTTCCGCTTCTTCACCATCCAAATAAGTGCTCTCTAAATTTTTCACATAGAATGTGTTGTTGGATATGCTGATATCTTCAAAGGTACAAAATTCAGAACAGTAAACGATACAGTTTATGCCTGCGTTTTGTGGGGATGTTTCTCTGAAATCAAAGACACAGTTGTCGATTGAAAAATCCCTTAAATACCAATCAGGAAAATCGTGTCTTATAACCCCTGAAGGGCCACCACCAGAGTAATATACAGCGATATCAAAGAATGTAATCAAATGTTCCAAAACAGTAGCCGATGGCGTTGTAAACGTTAAGCCGCTGAAGTGAATATTTTCCCTCTGAAAATCTTCTGCCACTTCTGGATCGCCCTGATTTAGAAAATGTAAAATATTAAAACCGGTTACATCCGGTGCTGGTGTAAAGGCAGCCTCTCCCTGAGTTAAAACAGCTGGATAGTCAGGGGAAAGAGGGCCGATGACGGAGACATTGTTGTTTGGAACATCAAAACAACAATCGGTGTAGCTTCCGGGAAGTGTGTAAATGACCTTTGGAACATCTTCACTGAGACAATTTCCGAGTACATCAACGGAATCAACGATGTTAATATAATCCTGTTGTGTCGTAAGTGCAGCTGAAACTTGACTCGTGTTTGTGAAACTCTGTGACCCAACCTTTATCACATAAGGATTGGGTTCAGGGAAATAAGTGTCTATCATGCTCCTGAACTGATCACCCTTTAAAGCAAAGGAGTTGTTTTCACTGTCAGCTGTAAACCCAATGGCGCCGGCAGGATAATCAAAATTAAACCCAAGCCAGATAATATTGCCATTTTTATCGTTTCCAACAATAGGAGCAGCGAGTGTTCCAAATTCATTTTCAGTCATATCAAGTTGAATATCCAATGCATTTCTGTTAATAGACATCAACTCAAAAAAATTCAAAACATTATCCTGTGAATCTTTTCCATAAAAGCAGTTATTGTTGAGTTTCACATGAAGCGTATCGTTTTGTCTTGAACTTGCACCAACAGTATTTGGAGATTCAATGTTGATTCCGAAAGGAGCTCTTCCCGTGTTTGGAAGACCACCATATATTTTGTTTCCTGAGATGAAGATTCCCTTTTCAGAATCATTGGCTGTCCCGTTAATCCGAATGGCGCCAAAATTGCGGTCCGTGTTGGACGTCTTCATCAGGAATGTGTTGTTTTTGATTCTGATGTTCTCAGCCTTTGTGATTTGGCAAGTGTCAATGGTAATACCAATTGACAAATCTCTCTCATCAGGAGTATCAGGCGCTGTCGTGTAATCAAAGGTACAATTTTCGATTGTGATATTCGATAACGTGCTGCTGGCCTCTTCACTGCCACCCTGAATAAAAATCATGAAAAAGTCATGCATATTCTGCCATTGATAATCTGACGGCAGCTGGAACTTTACCCCGCTTATTTTAACATCCTTTATTTCATCACTATAAGCTTCAATTCTGATCAAGGCACCGGATGTTGCATCGGGCGAGGGCATTAGAACACAGTTGCCCCTTTTGGAAAGTTGAGCCGGATAATCCGGACTGTTGGGTCCGATAAGACTTTTACCGCTCGGGATAACAAGATCCGTTATATCGTACACATCCCCTGTCAGATAAATCACCTTTGGAACATCTTCACTGAGACAATTTCCGAGTACATCAACGGAATCAACGATGTTAATATAATCCTGTTGTGTCGTAAGTGCAGCTGAAACTTGACTCGTGTTTGTGAAACTCTGTGACCCAACCTTTATCACATAAGGATTGGGTTCAGGGAAATAAGTGTCTATCATGCTCCTGAACTGATCACCCTTTAAAGCAAAGGAGTTGTTCATACTGTTTGCCGTAAACTCAATGACTCCAGTTGGATAATCAAAATTAAAGCCAAGCCAGATAATATTGTTATTTTTATCGTTTCCAACAATAGGAGCAGCGAGTGTTCCAAATTCATTTTCGGTCATATCAAGCTGAATATCAAAAGCATTTCTATTAACAGACATTAAATTCAAAAAAAACAAAACATTATTTTGGACATCTTTTCCGTAAAAACTGTTGTTACTGAGTTTCACATGAAGCGTATCGTTTTGTCTTGAACTTGCACCAACAGTATTTGGAGATTCAATGTTGATTCCGAAAGGAGCTCTTCCCGTGTTTGGAAGACCACCATATATTTTGTTTCCTGAGATGAAGATTCCCTTTTCGGGATCATTGGCTGTCCCGTTAATCAGAATGGCACCAAAACTGCAGTCCGTGTTGGATGTCTTCATCAGGAAGGTGTTGTTTTTTATTGTGATGTTCTCAGCCTTTGTAATCTCAGTCGTGTTGACGCTGATTCCAGTTGACAAATCTCTCCCTTCGGGCGCATCAGGAGCCGTTGTGTAATCAAAGGTGCAATTTTCGATTGTGATATTCGACAACGTGCTACTGGCCTCTTCACTGTTTCCCTGAATGAAAACCATGAAGAATTCGTGCATATTATCCCATTCATAGTCTTCAGGTAACTGGAACTTCACGCCACTGACCTTAACATCTTTCACCACATCGCTGAAGGCATTGATTCTGATCAAGGCTCCTGAAGTTGCATCGGGCGAGGGCATTAGAACACAGCTACCCCTTTTGGAAAGTTGAGCCGGATAATCCGGACTGTTGGGTCCGATAAGACTTTTGCCGCTCGGGATAACAAGGTCCGTCATATCGTACACGTCCCCTGTCAGATAAATCACCCGTGATTGTTCGTTCTCAAGAGCAGTACGTAATTCTGCCGTATTCTCAGCGTTAGTCCCGGGTATAGGTGCATTCCCTCCACCGGCACAACTCGTCATGATCCCGGATAAAATAATTAATCCCATTATTACCAATAAAATCAAATATCTTTTGTTCATAAGCTACCTCCAATTAATGATAAAAGTTTATGTTCATTCATCATTACAGAATTAATCATCAAATTCCGCAGCCTTTTTACTTTTTTTTGAAAAAAATAGTATAATTGTTTGATAAAAGAAAAACGTTTTAATGGAGAGTGGGTCTGTGAAGCGTGTACCGGTTTTTTTTATTACAATGATCTTTCTTTATACTGTGTTTTTCTCACAGAATTATGCCATTATCTCGGGAATCAACGATTATGAATACTTATGCGATCTTCAATATGCGGAAAAAGATGTTGATGAGCTTGAAGAGGCCTTAAAATATAATGGGTTTTCGGTTATTCCTATCAAAGGCGAAGATGCAACGTTTTCCAGGGTTGTAAATGAGATCAGAAACACGGCTGCTGTCTCTAAAACGGATGACCATATGATCTTTTTCTTCTCAGGACATGGAAGATCGGGTGAAAATGAATCGATGAAGGGTTTGATGCTTCACGATTGCCTTCCCGATGATACGAATGATTTTCTAAGCCAGGAGATTCTGAAAAATGAATTGGTACAATTCAAGGGAAAGACAATAGTGGTAATAGATGCCTGTTTTCAGGGGAATACTGAAAAGGCATTTGTGAGAAAACCATTTTCTGATGAGGGGTTCTACAGCACCTTTGATTTTCTCCTCACTTCAAGTGCTGCCAATCAAAGTTCGCATGACGGTTTTTATACGGGAAATGTGAAGGTTGAGAACGGTGTTGCCGCCTATTATTTGATCAGGGCGGTTGAAGGAGAGGCAGATGCAAACCGTGATAATTTCCTCTCGGCAAATGAATTGAATAATTATTTCAACAATCATGCACAATTCATGGCTCGAAACAACGGACAGGATATGGAAGTTTATTTTAAATCCGAGGAAGAAAAACTACTCGCACTTAACATCGTAAAAAATATTCCGTTAGTTCCCCAAAAAATTCTGACTGAAAACAATGTGAAGATGGTATTGGTCAAAGGTGGGAAATTTTTAATGGGAAATGCCCCCTTTCAAAATAACAATTATGTAACCAACGATGAAATTCCCTCGCATTATGTCATCCTAACGTATGATTTCTGGATGAGTTCATACGAAATAACCTTTGCTTCTTACGATGAATATTGTGAAAACACTGGGAAAATTCCTCCGAAGGACTGTGGGTTCGGCCGTGGCCTTTTACCCGTTGTCAATGTCGAGTGGTATGATGCCATCAATTATTGTAATTGGCTGAGTGTGAGAGAGGGATTGCCGGTTGCTTATGACAGCAGTGGACATTTACTCAATCAATTTGGGGAGATAACCGATGAGATGGCGGAAGTGATGGGATACCGATTACCTACAGAAGCGGAATGGGAATATGCGGCGAGGGGGGGCGCATATAGTAAAATGAACAGATTTTCGGGGAGTGGAATACTTGATGAAGTTGCCTGGTATAACCAAAATGGTGAAGTGTTTGTATTTCCTGATGGGAGAGAATTTCCCGCCGCTAAACCAGGTGGATTAAAACAACCGAATGAGATCGGTTTGTATGATATGACCGGTAACGTTTATGAATGGTGTCAGGACGGCTATGATCCGTTTTGGTACAAGAAAAATACCGTTAAGAATCCTGTGAATCTGCAGGCATCGAATTACAGAATCCTGCGCGGTGGTAGTACATTTACCTGGGATTTTGAGATGGATAATGCAGAAAGACATTTTACACCTACAGATGGATTTTATTACGATGTTGGCTTTAGAATAGTACGAACTGACAAGACAAATCAGTTTGTCAATTTCCAAATTCCCGAATGGAAAAAGAGTGTACTTGAAATCAGCAGTGTTCCTACCGGGGCCATTGTTTTTCTTGATGGCAGGAAATATCCCGAAAAGACCCCATGTGAAATAGAATTGGTTGAAGGCTTCTACAAAATATCCCTTGAAAAAGAAGGTTATAATCCGCATAGGGAGGTTTTATACCTTAAGACATCTGAAAATAGATCAATCAAGGCTTCGTTGAAAAATAGTGCTCAAAACGCAGTCTATAAAATATTTTTACCGGAAGAGGTCTACGTAAAAGGCGGTTCTTTTTGCATGGGAGATCATTATGGAGATCTTTGGCGGGAAGCGCAACCATCATTCCCTGTTGAGCTGACATATGATTATTATATGGGAAAATATGAAACTACCAACGAGGAGTTTTTGTCGTATTTAAATGATAGACGACATGAAAATACAATAAACGATTCATTACTTGAGGATGTTTCACTTAATTTTTCGCCGTTCTTTCCCGAGTGTTTTCTTGAACGGGATGAAAACGGCTATTTTTATATGCCCCGGAGCCTTGAGAAAAGACCTGTGGTAATGCTGTTAAAAAATGCTGTTTTTGACTATTGCAATTGGTTGAGTGAGAAATATGGCTTACATAAGGCTTATGATGAGGCCGGTAATCTCATTGACCGAAACGGTAACCGAACGGATAATGTGTTGAATGTCGAAGGATATCGTTTACCGACAGAAGCGGAATGGGAGTTTGCTGCCCTCGGAGGCCAGTTCAGCCAGGGTTATCGATTTGCCGGGGGGAATGTGGCAAGTGAAATTGGTTGGGGATGGACTAATAGCGGGGATACGGTTTTGAATGGCCCATGGGACAGGGAGAAGATTATGTGCAACAACTGTCGTTTACACGATGTTGGATTGAAACAGCCAAATGAATTGGGAATCTATGACATGAGTGGAAATGCATGGGAGATGTGTCAGGATAGTTTCACCTCGTATGATGAATCGAATAAAATTAATCCGTATACCGCGGAGAATTTTATTGATTATGCGAGGCGTGGGGGGAGTTTTGGCGAAGAAATCCCGCATCTCGCAATTCAACATAGGTTTAAAAACGATTTTGATGGCAGAAATAACGATCTTGGATTCAGAATTGCAAGAACGGCCATCAAGAGAGATTCAGAATCAGACACGAAATTTATTTTGAAAAATCTGAAATAAGGCTTGCGGAATAGTCTATTTTACTCAGTAATGATGATACGGGAACATTTTCTGCAGAAAATTGGTTCCACCGTTCCTTTTCTTCAACATCATTACGAATTCCATTGTGATACGCCGAACGATTCAGTGTGAAGAAAGGGAGGAAAGTTACTTGGGCAATTTGGAGTTTAAGGATATAAACGTTGCACTTTTAGCTTTTAAGCATTTTAAAAAAGAAAGGCAGGACCAAATCAGATCAAGTATTAAGGCAAGTGTACGCTCGATTTTTGGTGTACACCCTGAGACCAGCGGGAAAAAAATGGACAGGAATCTTCTGAAGGTAGAAGAGGAATACTGGAATGTTTCATGGTCTAGATTCTATCAGTATCATTCGGGTGCTGTGGAGATCTCTGATTGGGTTTCGGAAATAGGAACTGAGATGTATCTGCTGTCACTTGTTGCTGAAGATCAAAAGGGAAGTTATGGTCTTTTAAAAAACTTTTATAATAAATATCTTTTTGGCTATATCAGGAGTCTGACGAGGAAAATTTATTCAGATCGGACGTTGATCGTTCAAAAAAGTGAGGAAATCTCTGAAAAGACCATTTTTCTGGTATTGAAAAATATCGACCGATATTCTCCCTATAAGGCCGGTTTTATTGCCTGGTCCTATTCAATCGCCAGAAATGTTCTGAGAACCCCTGATGAAAGGGCTTATGAGTCAACGGATCTGACGCTTGATTATGAATTGCAATCCGATTCCGACGGTGGGCTGATAGACCGAATCGCCTCAGAGGATCAACCGCCTGATGAAGCTTATGCACAGGGTGAACTCGGCCGGATTGTTCTCGAAACCTTATTTGACAACTGTGGGTATCCCTGGCAGGTTTTATCCGTCGGTTTAATGAAGATTGATTATCAACCATCCGAGATAGTGGCAAAATTTTCCGAATCAACGCTAAGGGAAATCTTTTTTGATTTTGTTGAAGAATTTTCTAAAGCATCATTCAGAGCTGAAGAGGAATTAATGAAGATGATGAAGCCCCTGAGTGATTCGCTTGATCAGAAGGTCTCCACGGTGATTTCATCCGTGGATACGAAGACAAGGATAAAAATGCAGGCAAGACTCGAAGAAAAATGTTCTGATATGGCGTTAAAGGTGTTTTTTGGCAAATTACCCAATAAAAATATCAGTGACTGGAATATCAGGGTTATGATGAGACTTCGAAAAAGGCTCGAGGAAAATGGAATATTCTAAAGACAAAAAGGTGGAATATGGACAGCAAACACATCGATGATGAAAAGATAGAATTGTATATCCTTAAAAAGGTGATGAAAGAGGACGTTGAAACAGATGGCGATTTTTCTGAAATTGAGGGGCATCTCTCTGAATGCGACAGATGCGCCAAGAGAGCCCATCAACTGTTGAAGCAGTTCAGTCTGCTCTTTAATTATGATGTTTTTATCGATAACACGGTGCTCTTAAAACAACAGATGAGACAGCAGATTGAGGAAACCATAGAAGAGACAGATGATCAAACGATAAAAAAAAGACTTCAAAAATGGTGGAATGAATTTCACAAACATACCGCTCTTGCGGTTAAAATGATGATGAACATGCCCGTGAAAGGAAGAAAGTTGACCAGAGTCATACTCGAAGATATGTGGAAAAATAACGTTTCCGAGGGGTTAAATCTGGATTATGCGGCCTTGCCGCTTCCAGGGAGGCATTACGAAGACGATCAATTAATCTGCATGAATAGAGTGGGTGGTTATTACGGCGAACTAAAAACCAATATCAGCGTTATTCAGTCAGAGAAAAGATTAATCGTTGAATTCGAAGCTTCTGATTTACAAGAGCCGCCGCTGTTATTCCTCGTTTCTACCAACGTCAAGATAAAGCCAAGAATAGGCAGGGCAGAACGAAATCTTAAAGAGAACCGATGGGAAATTATCATGGATAATTTGGATGACGGAACGTATTATACGTTCTTTGAACCTTTTGACGGGGAGTAGTCCATGCAAAATGAATTCAAAATGAAGATTGAGGAAGCGAGAAATTGCATAGAGAATCAAAAATTTGTAAAAGCTGTCGGATTGCTTCATCCTTTTTATTCATCGGTGCAGGAAAACAGTGGAGCCTTTGATCATGATCTGTTGCTCGATTATTATATCGCACTCGGAGAAGGCTATTTTTATTCCGGACAATTGAAAGAAGCAAAAAAGATTTTCGATGAGGGATTAAAGCACATCGACGAAAAATCTGTCGGTATGAAGGGGGCTGAATTGCTGAACGATTCGGCCGTACTGGATAAGAAAACGGGCTTTTACGAAAGGGCCAGTTATAAATTCAATCTCTCGTTGGACTGTGTGAAAAAACAATATGGAAAGAACAATCAGAATTATCTGAATACACTGCTTAATATCGCTCTCTTATACAATCTTCTTGGACAGTATACAGAATCGGAACGATGTTTCAGGGAGATATTGCTGTTGATTGAAAAGGGAAGAGGGATTCCCGATCTCTTTATCATGCGTATCAAACAATCCTATGCCTTTTTATTAACCAAACTCGGGAAAAAAGAGGCGGCCAGGGAGATGTATTTCTCAACGCTTCGCATGCGGGCTGAAAAATTCGGATACAGGTCTGTCTTTTATTGTGAAACGTTGAACAATATCGCCCTTTTTTATAGACCCATAAACAGAAACACCTCAGAGATCATCTATAGAAAAACACTTGAGATTTGCGGTGAAATCATGGGAAAAGACGATTTCAGGGTGGCCAAAACGGAAAAGAACCTGGCACTTATAGCCTATGAGAAAGATAATTTGATTGAAGCGAAAGGATTGCTTGAAAAGGCATTGGTAAAAATGAAGGCGAGCGCTGTTGAATCGAGTATCGAATACATAAAAACGAGAATCATTTTTTTGTCCGTTTCCTGGCGTTTGGCTGATGCAAATGAAACGGATCTTGATCGTGAATTTGCCGAAATGACTGAATATTTCAGAACCAAAAAGGAGATATTTACGGCGGAGTATATTGATTTTCTGATACAATATTCGCAATATCTGATAGCCAACGATAAAAGGGAAAGATACTTTGATTGTGTCAAAGAGGCCATATCCCTTCAAAATGAGTACATATTAAGCTTAATCAGGGGCCTTTCGGAAGAAGCCTCCCTGAATGTCCTGAAAAACCTTGAACGCGATACCGGTTATTTTATCTCTACCCTGATACAGTTTGGGAAGGAAAAAGAATTTGCGGAATTTATGTATCAGGCGATTACTTTCAGAAAAGGACTGGTATTTGAAGTTTCCCTGATGCATCGAATAGAAAAGATGGATGACCCGAATATAAAAAGGGATCTGGAAGTGTACAAGCGATTGAGAAATGAACTGGCTCGAAGGCTCTTTTCCGGTATTGCCCCCAACGAATCCGAAAAAGATTTTGTCGAGATCAAAAAAGACTTGATTCAAAAATGCAATGAACTGGAAGAAAACATTTTAAAGTTACTGCCAAATGAGCGGATGGAATTAAGGGATCGAATAAAAAAAACGCTTTCCGAATTTATCCCTCTCAATCGGGATGAATACCTCTTTGATTTTTATAAATACAAAAAGTACGATTTTAATCAAAATCGTTGTACGGATGAATATCGTTATTGCAAGGTTTTTATAAAACGGAACGGAGATTATCCGGTTTTCCATGTGAATGATATTGAAAAAGCGGATGTCATCGAAAACGAAATAAGAGCATACAGACTAACCTTGTACGGTTATAGAGATGAACATCAAAAGTACGGAAAAAGGATGACTTCAATACAAAAGACGATTGAATCCTGTCGTTCTCTATATAAAATGCTTTTCGATGAATTTAATTCTGAAATAGTCTTCGAAGGGGAGAAAATACCGCATATTTATCTCTGTCCGGATGGAGAAATTGCACAAATCGCCTTTGAATCACTCCTCACAGAAGATGATCTCTACCTGATAGAGAAAACTTCCATCAGTTATTGTAATTCCGTAAGGGACTTATCTCTGTATGGCTCGAGAAAGAATCAGTACGAGGCGATGATTTTTGCGGATCCGGAATATGATCTTTTTATTGAAAAGGGACAGTTTCCCGGGAATTACGGGGAGATCAGATATAAAAGACTAGAAAATGCAAGGGATGAAGCGACAGAGATAGAAAACGTATTCAAGACTAATACGGGGAAGACACCAGAACTGTTTTACGGAAAAGAAGTCAGCAAAAAAAGGATTAAATCCATCAATTCCCCTTCTATTCTTCATATCATTACGCATGGCTATTTTATCGACGAAGCGCTTCCGGAATTTCTTCATCCATTGACCAAATCGGGAATAGTCCTGTCCGGTGTCAATGCATATTTGGCAGGGCAGAAGCTTCCGGAGGAATATGAGAACGGCTTTTTATCCGCTTATGATGCGGCGGTTCTGAATCTTAAGAACAATGAGCTGTTAGTCCTTTCCGCCTGTGAAACCGGACTTGGTGAAATCAATGTGGGTGAAGGGGTGATGGGCTTAAGACGAGGCTTTGCTCAAGCCGGTTCAAAGACGATCATCATGAGTCTGTGGCGGGTCAGTGATGAATACACAAAAATTTTGATGATCAGATTCTTTGAAAATATCTTTAAGGGGCAGAAGATATCAACAGCCCTCAGAAATGCACAACTCTTTCTGATCGATTATCTGTATGAAGCCGTTGGTTTTGCTTCCCCTGTGATATGGAGCGGGTTTATCTGCCAGGGAGATATCTCCCCTTTGATAGAACCGCAGGATGTTTTTCTATAGTCGTTTTTGCTTTCTAAACCAAAATGTGGTTCCCCTTAAATCGGTTTCTCATAACAGTCATTTCAAAGGCACAGTGGATGTGTGGTTTTTTTTCTGTGTTATACTATCGTTAATTGGAACTTTTGAATTTAAGAGGAGGTAATACCATGAAAAAAGGTTTTTTATTGATTTCGATGATTGTCTTAATTTCCACCCTTTTTGCCTTCAACCCTCTGAACTATATCCCCGCAGATGTCGATGCGGCTTTTGAAGTCACCGTACCGGAACAGCTGCTCACCGTATTTGGATTGGATATTGGTGATTTACTCGAGGAAACCGGAGAGTTTTTAAATCCCGATATAGAAGTAAAGGATATGCAGGCGATTCTGTTTGGTAAATTTGGAGTGAATGCCTATTTATTTGATGCCATTGATTTTGACTATCTGTATGACGTTACGGATATCACCGATTTCGATACGCTGATTTCAGCCATCGCCGAGATGCCTGCAGGTGTGATTACGAATGTGATCAACATGAATCTAGTATTCGGTTTTCTCGAGGGGGAAGCCATGCATCAAGCCGTCGATATGGGTGTACATTATGAAATCCTGACGGAAGAGGTGGCAGGTTATTCGGTGAAACACTTTAAGATCAGATTTTATGATGATTATGAGCCGGTCTTTTTTGATCTGTATTTTACCGAACTCGAAGCCGGTTATTATCTCGCTGCAACCGATTATGAGTTGTTGGAATCGTCCCTTCTCGCTGCCAAGGATGAAACCATGCGACTTGTCAGCTTCTGTGAAGACATGGGAAAAGAGGACTACTTTGCAAAATTACAGAATAATACCTTTGATCTCAGTGCCTTTCTCATAAGGGCCATGAATATCTTCAACGGCGAGCCGGATTCTGAATTCTGCGGTATCGGGGTGAACGGAACAGAACTGTATCTAAATTTCAACGTGGATATGAAGTATATCAGCGATAAATTCCAGAAAAATACGGAGATTTACAAGACCGACAGGGCGTTTTTCAACGCCATGCCTTCGTTTGATTTCGATTATCCCATCGACAATTTCCTCTCCATTCCGAAGATAGGGCTGCCGGCTGATCTGATAGGGGAGCTCATGTATGAGCTGCCGATGCTGGAAACGTATTCGGATACCCTCGAAAATTATTTCGAGATCCTGCCGCTTATGGGACCTGAACTGGAAAGGGTCAACATCTGCTATTCGGATGAAGGTTATATGCCGTATATGCTTGCAAAATGCTCCGACGCCAAGCTGATATTTGATAATATTGTGGAATTATACGATATAGAAACCGCTACGGTGGGCTATATCGAATACAGTTACGGTGATGATGTTTATATCGCCTATGACAGCCGATATGACTATATAGAAATCTATGCCTTTGACCTTGCGGAGTTTGTACTCAGACAAGGTGAATTACTGTTTACAGAGAAACTGAAATCGGATTCCGAACCGGCAACTTACGTTCAGAATCTTCCGGATTATCTCTGGGGAACAGTCAGTCTCGGCGATTTTATCGAGATGACGGTAGAATTTAATGAAGCGGGTGATCTCTCCTTCCATTTTTCCTTTGACCTGTCTGAAATTACCGAGATGATAGCCGATATCCAACGGGAGGAGGCCTTGTCCGAGATCGTCAATCTCTACGAACGGGGTATGTATTATATAAACGATCAGTTGACTTATTATCCGGAAGATGAATTAAGTATCTCACAGATGATGGACGAACTGGAATACTATTATTCGATAGATCCCGAACGACTGAAGGCCTTTAAGGTCAGCATCGGAACATCCGGAGATAAGCCGGTTTATAACCTGTATTACGGGGGTGTGTTACCTGAAGGAACGACGGTGGAGGACCTGCGGCAGGCGGTAGAAAACATCGTTTATGCGGAAAACGTTACGGTTGAAATAAGAGGGGACGTTGTTCTCATGAGGCTGTTTACAGAATAATTTTTTAGTGAACACCAGGTCCTGATCTCTTCGCATATCAGGACCTTTTTTTTGAGGATTTCTGTCAAAATCAGGATGTATCAGCTGAATAAGGGGAGCTTTTCAGTTTGAACACCGAGAATATTAAATGAAAAATAACCGTCATCAAATGGGGAAGAATTTATGGTTTAATATGATCAGAAGTATAAAAATGGGGGAGTGTTTTTTATGAAACGGATTGTCTATATTCTTGTTTTATGTATCAGCTCATTATTCTTGTTTACGGGATGCATCGGATTTCTTTTTTCACCATCAACTCCGGGAAATTTACAGCCTACCAACGGTAGTACGGGTGTTGCAGCACCGGTAACTTTTTCATGGTCCGCTTCAACGGTTCCGTTTGGCGGAGAGATTCTGTATGACTTATATCTCGGAACGGAATCGAACCCCGTTGTCTACGCGAGAAATCTGAGTGCCACGTCATACACGGTTACCACACTCAGTCCGGGGACACAGTATTACTGGAAAATTGTCGCGAAGAGTGGTGAAGATAAGAGTACGGCAAGTTTTATACAGAGTTTCACCACAAAGGCACAGTCCACTTACAGGGGCTTGACTTTGGGGCTTACACAGTATGATCATTTTTCAAATCTTGCGGCCACGGATGATGATGCGGATGAAACAAAGATAACCTTTGAAAATCTGAATGAGGGCTATACGATGCAGAAGGAGACCGGGCGTATTACCAAGGCACAGGTTCTGTCCTGGCTGACTTCCTATGTATCTGTCAGTCAGTCCAATGATGTCTTTGTCTTTCATTATGCCGGTCATGGAACTTATTCTGCCGGTGAATCCAAACTGGTTATGTCCGATAGTACTTATATCAGCATGAGAGATCTGAGGGGTTATCTCGATCAGATAAACGGGACGAAAATTGTCCTGATCGATGCCTGTTATTCGGGGGATTTTGTCAATCTGATTCCCGGAAAAGAATTGACGACCGATGAAAAGGTGCAGCAGGCGGAATTATTTGAACAAGGTGTCATGACAGCGTTTGAAGAGGATATCAACAGCCGGGGAACCTTTACGTCGGAATACGAGTACTATGTTCTCACGGCAGCCGCCATCAGTCAGACGTCGAATGAAGATACCGTTCTCGATCACGGCTTTTTTACCTTTTTCTTCAACGACGGTCTCGGTAATGTGGGTGTGACCAATCATCACGCGGCGTATGACGCTACCTTTGATGCCGACGGTTATGGCACAGGTGGTGTGGCTGATCATGAACTGATGTTCAGGGAACTTTTTAATTATTCAAAGGATAAAGTTCAGGCCTATATCTACTCGAATTATGGTCAGAACCAGACGGTTCAGGCGAATCATACGACGGCCGCCTTTGTTGTCGGTACTTTTACCTCTTCAACCTCAAATAAATAATCAGGAGTGTCTCGTGTGAAAAAAATCTATTTGCTGTTTATCGTTTTATTGATTGGTATCCTGTTTGCAGGCTGCCGTGTATCTGTTCGTACAAATCTGAATGCGCCCACGGTTCCGGATAATCTTGGCCCTGTATCGGGGACGACTGAAGCCGAAACCACGATGACCCTGACCTGGTCTGTTTCTGTCGATCCGAAGGGTGGAACGGTTTATTACGATGTTTATATGGGGACGATCGAGACACCACCTGTCATCGCCATGGATCTCACATCGACGAGTTATCAGGTGGTCGACCTTGAAAATGAGACGACCTATTACTGGAGGGTTGTAGCGAAGAATGAGGTGGGAGACAGTGTATCGAGCCAGATCTCTTCGTTGACTACAAAGGCTGCACCGCTTGGAAATGCCGTTTACAGAGGCCTTTCACTTGGATTGACGGATTATGGCGGTTCTGGTGATCTGTCGGCCACGGATGATGATGCGGAAGAAATAAAGGTAACCTTTGAAAATCTTTCAGAAGATTATTCCATTCAGAAAGAAACGGGTCGTGTGGTCAAGGCGCAGATCCAGAACTGGTTGACGACCTTTGTATCGGACAGTAAAGGTGATGATGTCTTCGTCTTCCATTATTCGGGACATGGCTTCTATGAAAGAGGTCAGTCAAGAATGTATCTTTCCGACGGATCGGATATGAGTATGAGTGAACTGAGAGGCTATCTCGATCAGATAAACGGGACAAAGATCGTTCTGATCGATGCCTGCCAGTCGGGAAACTTTACGAATATGAGTTCCGGCAGAATCATGTCTGAAGAAGAGATGGTTCAGCAGACGACACGCTTCAGAGAGGGTGTGTTGAGTGCTTTTGAAGAGGCAGCAGGAGCAAGAGGAACTTACAGTACGCCGTATGAATATTATGTGCTTACCGGTTGTGCTGTCGATGAATATTCAAATGAAGACGGCTATCTGAATCACGGTTTTTTCAGCTTCTTCTTCTGTGATGGTTTGGGAAACGTTGGCGTTTCAAATCCTTCGGGTTTGTTTGATGCCACTTACAATGCGGACGGTTACGGCCCCAACGGCCTCGCGGATGGAAAACTCACACACAGTGAACTGTATCATTATTCCAAAGATAAGGTCAGTAGCTATTTTCAATCCACCTATGGGGAAAATACGCAGACGATACAGGGAAATCATACGGATTCTGATTTTATCGTGGGAATTGTTTCGCAGAGATAAATTTTTCTAAAGGGGTCCGACCTTCCGGACCTCTTTCTTTTGGGAGCAGCAGAAGAAACTTCCGGGGCATTTCGTGTTTTATGAAACTTCCTTTAAATGTTATATAATACCTTATCTTAATTTAAATATTCATAATGCTTTAACATTAATATGCTCAATCAACATCAAATTGAGAGTATTTTTCGTTATAATTTATTGGAACTTTGAAATAGAATCGATGGTAATTAAATATGGGATTCAAAGGAGGAAATTATGAAAAGATTTTTGATGGTTTTAATTTCTCTGTTTTTACTGATAATGATTGTCAGCAGCTGCGATGTCGGACCGGTAGTACCGGGTACTCTTCCCCCCGCTGTCTTTAATCTGTTATCACCGCTGAATTCCGAGCAGGGAATTCTGCCCCTCCTGAACTGGGCAGCTGCACTGTATGCCGATCAGTATGATATTAAACTCTGGAAGTCAGGTGAATCGGAAGAGTACCTGGCTCAGAATCTCACGCAAAATTCTTATAATCTTTCAACATCACTCGCATATTCTTCGCTATATTACTGGAAAGTGATTGCCAAAAATGATTATGGTCAATCTGAATCCGCAACGGGAGCGTTCAGCACCCTGCCACAGAAATCCGGTAATTATGTGGAGATAAAAGACCTGCAGGCTACGTCAGACGGCTCTTTTACACTTGTTTTATCGGGAACGGTATCCGATGCGAGAGGGATAGAAATCATCCTGGATTATGATCCGACCCGGTTGGATATTGCACCGAATGGTCAGGGGGATATCGCCCTGCTGAACATCTCAAACGCACTGGGAATTATCACGAAAGGGACCGGCACCATTACGATATCCATTTCCAGTTCAGCCAATTTCAGCCTGAGCCATCAGGAATTTCTGAGGATTACCTGTGATGCCGGTGCAATCGCAGGCGTGTACAGCATAACGATAAACAATTCGTCAGAGGCGATTAATGAAAATTTCAGTCAGATAAATTTTAACAAATCAGATATAGGTTATGTCTTTATCGAATAAAGAAAGAGAGGAGTGTGTCTTATGAAAAAAATCATCTATCCCATTATATTCCTT
>ERZ795057.1502-NODE-1502-length-19860-cov-13.561979_pt1 | contig 19860 bp, 16 predicted proteins | sample MGYA00375141_ERZ795057 | MGnify/ENA primary metagenome ERZ795057 (study PRJEB30186, sample SAMN05720163) | activated sludge metagenome | isolation source: Anaerobic digester | place: Hong Kong | collected 2015-01-26 ... | reverse complement strand
AAAGTGTTACCTATGTCTTGAACCTATTCCGTTACCTATGTCCTGAACCTGTACCGAGTTTTAAGTTGTAGGTGTTGGGCTCGGTACAGGTTCAGGACATAGGTAACAGTTTTAGCTCAGGACAGGTAACACTATCAAACCCTATACCTTACACCCTATACCCTATACCTTAAACCTTATACCTTTTCATACCTCGGCCCCGGGATTATAATGCAGGTATTTATAAACACTACGTGTTCACAGGGAGGCAAGGACCATGGATGTGTATGATGCGATCTACCTTCGAAAGAGCGTTCGGTCATATCAAGACAGGGATGTGCCCCATGATCTCGTGATGAAAATACTGGATGCGGCACGGCATGCACCCTCTGCCAGCAACCGCCAGGAATGGCGGTTTATTGTCGTGCGTGATGAAAAGAAACGCTTGCAGCTCGCTCAGGCTGCCTTTGAACAGCGGTTTGTCTCTGAGGCACCTCTTGTGCTGGTGTGCTGTGCACAGACCGACAATCATGTCATGAGGGGAGGCCAGCTCTGCTATCCCATCGATGTTGCCATAGCTGTGGATCACATCACGCTGTGTGCTGCGGCCGAGGGACTGGGAACGTGCTGGATAGGGGCATTCGTCGAGCAGGAGGTCCGGGACATTCTGGAAATACCTGAAGACATCCGGGTAGTGGCGCTCCTGCCACTGGGGTATCCTAAGGACCCGTCAAAGACAGCAAAAAGGCGCCTCCCCATGGATAAGATAGTGAAGTACGACAGGTGGGGATGATCGAGAATCTTCCGGCACGGGGCCTCGAGAGGGCTCCTGATAATTCAGATTCCGAACATTTCTCTGAATGGCAAGGGGATATGTTCCTGCATCTGCAGGATATAACAAAAACAGAATCTACTTGAAAAAGGCAAAAAAAAATGCCAGAAGAAAGCTTGGGGTTAGAGCATAGATTTGGAGGGCTATGCTCCTTCTTCTGGCACAAAAAGGAGGGCTCTCTAGAAGAGAGTCTTAAAGTATACATAAACATTTGTAATCTATTTGTATATCAGAACGGTACTGAAAATCGTGTAGTCATATCAAACAAGCTTTATAATAATTTGTCTTACTGCCATGCCCGGGGCGGTGTTCACTGAACGATATAGTCGCATGCCCCGCAGCAGCATTATAGCCGCAACGCAGAAAGGATTTACAGAATTCCATCTGGCAGGTTCAGAATGCCCGGTTTTGATTTCAGACAACCGGGGTTCCAGGATTATCCTCGCTCAAATCTCTCCAGTTTCAGGGTGACGAGGTTGTCACTGTCGGGACACTGGAGTTCTATGGTGTCTCCCTCCCACCAGGGCAGTCTTCCGCCGAACTGGAATGTGGAGAGGGTGGGAAAGATATCGTGATAGAAGAATCCGCATAAGCCTGCCGGGTTGTGACAGCTGATCTCAAAGGTGTCGTTCTTTTTATGGCCTGCGCTGCATGTTCCTTTTACGCTGGTAACCGTGGCGATTATCCTGTGACCGATTCCGGGATCTGTTGCCATGGTATCATCCCCCTTCGTGTTTTTATGGAACAGGACATGTGCTGTTCAACGACTATACATCTGATCGTTCGTTCTGTGGAGTCTAAAACATTCATGCCTGCTCATGTACCTCATTCAGCAGGTTCTTCAGGCAATTTTTGTCTTGTCTCTCATGAAAAGTGCTTAAGTCTTACAAACTGTATGAGGGCGGATTATGCGCAGAGCTTTTACGTTCAATAGGCGAAAAAAAAGGCCAGAAGATACCCGGAGCATAGATTTGGAGGGCTATGCTCCTTCTTCTGGCGTTAAAGGAGGGCTCTCAAGAAGAGAGTTGATAGTTAACTAACCAGATATGTAAAGGTGTGTATATCAGGGGGAAGCTAAAAATCGTGTCTTCCTGTTGAACGGAATATATAGGACAATGACCTACAGGTTACGTCAATGAGCGGAAGGTCAATTGTGTGCATGAATAGTAGAGCCGGTATCATGCATCACAAGACGTCGGAGAAAGAAGCTTGGGTCCTATTTTTTTTAAAGCGGGTCAAAGATCCCGCTGGTTCTTGCGGAGCTTAAAGAGCAGGCGTCAGGGCTTACCCTGGAATTCACACCATTGATCAAGACTTCTTGTTTTCACTTCTGTTGGCTGCTTTTAAAACGTATCTTTTATCATTGCAAAGAATGTCCCGACAGTATTTCCGCCCGCATATGCCATGATGTTGAACATCCCGTTCATGGAGGTCTCTTTAATGATGATCGTGAGCAGCACAAAATTGACAAAGGTTACTATTCCGCTTAGGAACGTGGCACTCAAAACCTTTTTTTGCGCAACAGCCTTGGTATAGTACGTAACCAAAAGATCGATGATTATGCCGGCAAAAAAGAGCAGGAATAATTGTAGAATCATACGTCACCTCGTTTCAGGGGCCTTTCATGGGCGTAAATGAGCCTGTTGCGGTTCCAGTCGGATCGCTGCCCGGCAGGTAGAGTTCTCCGCACGTGTGCTTTGTTCACGGGCGTTGAGGTATAGTTTCCTGCGGAACAGCCGCCATCGTATCGGTTTTGCGGCAAGGTTTGTATGTTGAGTTATTAAGGTCGTGCAAAAAAGCCGGATTTCTTTAACTTCAGTAATTGAAACAAAAGAAAAATGTTTCCAGTGTGGCTGTTTAGGTCTGGTTGTTTATGTGCAGACCTGACACGCACGAGCAATAAATATCACCCTGCCTGCCTGAGACCGGATGGAGGCTCATTAATTTCCATGACATCCTCCTGTGTATGAAATTTATTTTTATTTCTCTGAATATCTTGAAAATATGCCACAAAATTCCAAATAAGTCAAGCCGACCATTTTTTAACCGGCAAAACCAGGAGGGATGCCTTTCTCTGTGGAGTACATGATGGTACAGAATGGACCGCCCCTGAGAAGTAATATGTACCATGTTGAAGACAATGTGCGAAACCGGGATCAGGCAGGTAACCTGGAAAAACGACGCTTGTGTTTCACAGCACCTGCTTGTCCGTACGTGTTGGCATCAATGCCTCAGGGAGAGCCTCTTTGTGAAAGTTCCTTGCAAAATATGATGTTGTCGTCCCCGGGAGCATAAAAGTCTTTGAGGTCCGCCACGTTATTGTAGCCGGATTTCAGATAAAGCTCTCGTGTGGGGGTATAGGAAATCCCGGAAGAGGGTTCGATATATATCCTCGAGCCGCCGAATGTAACATCATGGCTGTCTTCTGCAAGGAGAAAGGAGTAACCGTTGGCGATACCCTTGTCGAGGTGCTCTTGTACCAGCTCGATGGCAACGCCGGTCTCTGCCCGGGCGAAAAAAACTGTGGACTCTACAATCTTCCGGACTGCCCGTATATCAGATTTGACGAGGCGATCGCGGTTAGTGGATCATCAAGACGAGTTCTTTGCCATGGATTGCCCGGTGAGTCCGGCATTCCTGCCGGGGATGACCTCATGGATAATGCGCTCTATGATCATGGGATAGGTAAGGCCGTAACGCCGCGTCGCAGCCACAAAACCGCTGTCAGGGGAGATGCACGGGTTAGCGTTGATCTCCAGGACAAATGGCTTCCCGTCGGCATCCACCCGGAAATCCACCCGGTTATAGCCTGTCAGTGAGAAGCATTCCCAGCACTGAAGTGCAATGGAATTCAGGATCTCTATGAGTATGCTGTCGCACAAGGGAAAGTCGAAGGAGCGCTGTGTGCCCTGATATTCGATGGAATCATGTTCCCATTTTGCCCGGTAGTCCACAATGTTGCGGCTGCCCGCGGGGAGATGGAACCTGATCTCGGCCGCAGGGAGAACATCCGGGCCGCCATCGCCTGCGAGCAGAGATATGTTGAATTCCCTGCCCTCGATATAGTGCTCGGCAAAACAGCTCAGCCCGAGCTTCTCAGAGCGTTGCTGTATGAGACGTTCCAGATCATCCAGATCCTCGGCGCTAACGACCGAGTCGCTGTCGATACCTACAGAGGCCTCCTCCCACAAGGCCTTGATGATATAGGTGCCGGGAAAATCCAGGGTGACTGCAGGGGCATGACCGGGGACGAACCACGCAGGGGTTGCGATGCAGTTCAGGGTCATGAACTGCTTGGACAGAACCTTGTTGGTGGTGAGAAACATGGCCTGGGCAGACGCCCCCGTATAAGGGATGCCCAGGTGGTCAAAATAGGAGGGTGCTATATGGATAAGCCGCGCATCCCCATCCACCGATTCCACGAGGTTGAAGATGCATGCCGGACGTAACTCCTGCATGCGTTTCGCAAAGGTATCTCCGCTCAGTTCGAACGGTACGCACAAAGATTGATATCCAAGGGAGCGAAGAGCCTTTGAGACTTCCTCGGCCTGGACAAGCACATCGCGTTCATCCTCCGGGGCATGTTCCCCAACCGGATTATGGGCGATCACGATATTCATCTTTTTTCGGTCGCTATCCTTTTCAATGCGGAATCCACGATGTCTTCAATGAGCTCCTGGTAGGGGATGCCCTTGAGCCTGCATATGATCGGCAGATCCGAGTGCACCGGGTTGAGGCCTGCCAGGGGGTTGACCTCGATAAAATTGGCAACATCCCCGGCATCCATGCGGATATCGACCCGACCGCCGTCTCTGCAGCCAAGGGCTTTCCATGACGCAAGCGCGAGTCTGGCACATTTCTCCACGGCATCTGCTTCAGGTATGCGGTATTCGATAACCTTCTCGTAATTGGTCTTGTTGGCATAGGAATAGATGGCATCACCTTTATGGCCTTTCTTGAAGGTGACTTCCATAACCCCGACACACCGCGCGTCTCCATCCGTCCCCACGACTCCGGCAGTGAATTCCCTGCCCGGGAGATAGGTCTCGACGAGCACGGGCTGCCCGAACTGCCGCAGCAAATGAGAGCAGACCTCTTTAAGCTCCTGCCTGGATTGGATTTTGGATGCCTCGCTGATGCCTTTGCCGGTCCCTTCTCCTATGGGTTTTGCAAAGAGCGGGTACGGCAGAGATATCTCATTGGCGTCGGAAGGTTTTCTCACTACGGCGAAATCGGCCGTTGCAATCCCTGCCTGGCGGACAATGGTCTTGGTCAGGCCCTTGTCAAGGGTCATGGCGAGCACAAGGGGATCGGAGAATGTATAGGGAATGCCGAATGCATCGAGCAGGGCAGGCACCTGTGCCTCACGGCTGATGCCGGTCATGCCCTCGGCAATATTGAACACGAGGTCCCACCTTCTGCCTTCGGCAAGGAGGCGTGTGAGAGCTTTTACATTACCGATCCGCTCGGTTTCGAATCCCGATTGGACAAGGGCTTCTTCGATACCCGCAATGGTATCTTCCCGGTCGAATTCCGCGGTCTCTTCAAGGGAGTATCCCTGTTTCAGGTAATCATCCCTCAGGTCGTATGTAATGCCAATCTTCACGGCTACTCCTTCACGATCCCTGCCGGGTTGGGGTCAGGATATCGAAACATTTTCTGTTCGTAATTTCTCAGGATCACATCACCGTTGTCTCGGCCCTGGAAATAGTCCGGCAACAGCGGAATCTTGCCGCCTCCGCCGGGTGCATCGATGACATACTGGGGTATGGCATACCCGGTCGTGTGGCCGCGCAGCCCTTCTATCATCTCAAGGCCTTTATCCACGGATGTCCTGAAATGCGATGACCCGTGGATCGGGTCGCACTGATACAGGTAGTACGGCCGCACACGTATCTTCAAAAGCCCCTGAAAGAGCGGCTTTAATGTCGACACACTGTCATTGATCCCTTTGAGGAGCACTGTCTGGCTTCCCAGCGGAATACCCGCATCAGCCAGCAGGTTGCAGGCCGCAGAAGTCTCGGGGGTCAGCTCGTCTGGATGGGTAAAGTGAATGCTGAGCCACAAGGGGCGGAACTTTTTCAGAACCCGCAGAAGCCTCGGTGTGATTCTCTGTGGAAGCACAACCGGCACCTTTGTCCCGATGCGGATCATCTCCACATGTTCTATCCGTGCTATGCTTGCCAGCAGGTATTCAAGCTGGCTGTCCGGAAGGGTCAGCGGGTCTCCGCCTGATATGAGCACGTCTCTTATTGCAGGGGTTTCCTCGATATATGCGATTGCTTTCTGCCACTGTGCAATGCTCGCCCTGAAGCGGTTATTGTTGCCCACCATGCGGGACCGGGTGCAGTACCGGCAGTAGGTGGAGCAGAATCCCGTGGTGAGAAACAGGACCCGGTCGGGGTAGCGGTGAACCAGACCCGGTACAGGGCTGTCTTCTTCCTCGCCGAGCGGGTCTGCAGCCTCCAGGTCGCTGATAAGATATTCACCCGTGACCGGAACAACGGATCTCCGAACAGGCTGTAACGGATCATCCCTGTCCAGCAGACTTGCGTAGTACGGGGTGATGCGAATGGGCATCCCGCAGGTGCTGTGCATCAATGCAAGGGCTTCGTCTTCGCTGAGGCGGATGATACGCCGGATGCTCTCACTAGTGCTGATGCTGTTGCGGATCTGCCAGTGCCAGTTTGACCAGTCTGCCATCGTGGCATTTGGGAAGAATTCACGCAGAAACTCACTCGAACGGGCACTGATGGGAATGCGGCTCGCATTGGGGAGTCTTGAGACAGACCGGGAGAGATGATAGGGCGCTTCTGAGAGGAGCGCAGGTATCGATGGAGGCTCGTCGGTAAGATCTGCGGCGAGCTGCTGGTCGGCTTTCATGCCGGTGGAGATTGGTGCGGATGTTTTCTCCATGTGTTTTTGTTCCTCCTATAATGGGATACGTGGATAAGTTTTAGACATACAAGGTCTGTTCTGAGAGGAAACACTCTGCCGTAGTGTTGGATGCGAATAGAGATAGAGTGTCATCAAAGTAAGACGGCAGATAGAGAAGTCGCCATCTTCATTACAAATAAAACGTATTGGATATCAATCATACATCACCCTATTCGTTTGTTTTTTCAGCAATAAATCCCTTGCATCCATTGCAGGAAATTCATCACTGCTGAATTCTCTAATAGACCTCTTTGTATAAAATGCAAGGGTTTTTTTATCGGGAAAGAAAAAAATATTTCAGATGTGAAAATTAGCAGGAAAGAGAGAATTAACCTGATGGTATCTTCTTGATATTGTTGGTCTTAGCGATTACCAATAATCTTCATGTCTTCTTGCATGATGCTGCATCAGAGAGGGATCCCTTTCTGCATCGGTAAAGATGAATCGCCCAGATACCTGCCCCTGTCAGGGTGATTAATCCGAGTATAGAGTATTCGTAGCGTTTAATATCCCCAATGAGGATCTCGAGTGCAGAGCCGAAGATGTATCCGCCGCTTCCGATGGCGACGGCCCATACAAGGGCGCCGATAAAGTTAAAGACAATGAATTTCCACGCCGGGACTGTGCTCATGCCGATTACAAACGGTGTCACGGTACGCAGGCCGTAGAGGAAACGGAATGAAAGGATCAACGGGGTATGAAATCTTTTAAGAAGTCTTTGGGCCTTATCGATTCGTTTTCTCCATGAGGGTCGCCTGGCCAGGAGACCCTGGCTGTGCCTGCGGCCCAGATAGAACATCAGCTGATCTGCACACAGTGTGCCTGCAAAGGCGGCAAGGATCACCAAGGGCAGGGAAAGGTACCCCCTGTGTGCTGCGAACCCTGCCAGCACAAGGATGGTCTCTCCCTCGAAGAATGTCCCTATCAGGACAGCCAGATAACCATATGTCTCGATAAGATGTTCCAACATGATCCCTCATATCCATCACTGAAAAGAATGCCTGTAATCAATATGTTAATTATGACAGGGACAAATGCAATACATGACGGCATGCAAATAGGCATGGGGATAGTGAGGTGTTCATTGCACACGACCATGTGCAGAGCATCTATGAGCCGATGTGTTCAGCTCACTTCGATTTTCTGAACAATCCCAGCATGCCCAGGTATCTTCTTGATGGGATCTTTGTGCGGAATGGCATAACGGCCTCGCTGACGAACCGCACATCTTCTATCGAGTAGAATGCATTGGGATTGAAACGCTTGATTATCTCGACAATGGCCTGGATGTCATGACGTTCTACGATGGAGAAGACAACCTTCACAGGTCCGGTTGCACCGGTCGCATCGATGGCGGTAATCCCGTATCCTGCCTTTTTGAGGTATTCCACCAGTTCATCGGCCTCCATCCTCGTGATGATTCTGATGATGACCTTGCCGATGGACAGCATATTCTCTATATACATGCCAACAAAGGTTCCCGTGGAAAAACCGACTGCATATGCGATGAAACAGATGGGATTGTTCAGGTTCTGCATGATCTCCCTGATGGCCAGCAGCCAGATGAGTATCTCGACAAACCCGATCACCGGCGCGAGATACCGCAGGTTTCTCGAGATAAAGATAATGCGGATGGTTCCAAGGCTGACATCCATCACCCGGGCAATGAAGATCAGGGCAGGCAGGATGACCCATGTATAGAACTGGCCGTCGACAAAGACAAATATTTCCATACCCCAAACTAAGACATTACCCCTGTAAAAATCAATCGTAATTATGGCGTGGACATTAGGGTAAGAACGTGCAGGCGTACAACAGGGCAGTGCGCGCAGGAGACTATCCAGCGGCAATGTCTCATAATTTGCCTGTCAGGGATACATTTATACAGGAGAATTTTGCCTGGATATTGACTTTGTTTTGATCCGTCTTATTACTATAGGCTTGTACAGGTTCATGTTGTGTCATCATATGGTCTGGATTTATTCTTTGTTTGATCCCTTATGTTGGGCAGCTTCACGGAACAATCATACCCGAGCCATAAAGAAAATTACCGTTGAGGTACAAAAAAACATAGGAAGGAGAAGGTATGAACAGGATTATGCTCAAGTTACTGGTCGTGATGGCGGTCATGGGATGTTTCGTTGTAGGCAATGCATGGGCACAGGGAATGGGGGCAGTGAACGTCAATACCGCGTCGGCAGAGGAATTGATGACATTGCCGGGTATTGATGAGACCATTGCTAACAATATTGTGTCCTTCAGAGAAGCGAGCGGGCCCTTTGCAACTCACGAGGATCTGCTCAAGGTCGAGGGTATGGATCAGGACAGGCTCGACGCAATCCGTGATCTTATTACCCTTGGTGAAGAGTCTGCGCCTGCACCTGCTCAATAACCGCAGCGTAACACATCTGTAACAATGTACTTGCACCCTGTCCGGCAATCAGTGCCGGGCAGGGTGATGTCGTATTGTAGAAGCCCAATGGGCAACATTGGATCATGCATCAGCACATAAATACCCCGGGTGTCCCTTCTCTTGGGAGAGATATAAATTATTATAGACTCTATAAAGAGCAGGTGCTATGTGCACTGCAAATTTCACACGGAGGTTCTTGCCATGAGCGAACTCGATGCCATCTTCTCCCCCAAGTCCATTGCCGTCTTAGGAGCTTCCACAACACCGGGTAAAGTCGGATACGATATCTTTGTAAACATACTCAAAGGCGGGTACACAGGGACCATCTACCCGGTGAATCCCAACGCCAAATCCATCGTGGGTGTAAAGGCCTACAAGACCATTACCGAGATTCCCGATCAGATCGACCTGGCGATCGTGATCCTGCCGCCCCAGAGGGCCCTTACTGCCATCGATGAGGCCATCGAGAAAGGCGTGAAAGGGGTGGTCATTGTCAGTGCCGGATTCCGCGAGGTGGGTGCTGAAGGACGCGAGATTGAAGACAGGATTGTGGCATCATGCAGGAAGGCAGGGGTCAGACTTGTGGGTCCCAACTGCCTCGGGGTAATCAATCCGATCGATTCCGTACGTATGAACGCAAGTTTCTCCGTACGTATGCCGCAGCCCGGGAATATCTCCTTTATCTCACAGAGCGGCGCACTGTGCACCGCGGTCCTGGATTTTGCCGCGGACCGAGACTTCGGGTTTTCCAAGTTCATATCCATCGGAAACAAGGCGGACGTGGACGAACTTGATCTGCTGCGCTACCTCCACCAGGATCTCGACACCGAGGTCATCATGCTCTACCTGGAGGAGCTTCGCCGGGGCCCTGAATTCATCGAGGTGGTCAAAGAGATAACCTCAGGGCTGCGTCCGACGCCGATCCTGGCTATCAAGTCCGGCAGGACAACTGCCGGAGCACAGGCAGCGGCATCTCATACCGGCGCGCTCGCCGGGTCAGAGGCTGTCTACGATGCCATCTTCAAACAGTCCGGCATCATCCGCTGCAATACTATCGACGAGCTTTTCGACTTCGCCAATGCCTTCACCTACAAGAAGCGCAGCCAGCTCGGCAAGCATGTACGCAAGATCCCATCAGGGAACAAGGTGGCTATCGTGACAAATGCCGGCGGGCCGGGAATCCTGGCAACGGACATGACCATGTCCGCAGGACTGGAACTGGCCAGGTTCAGCGAGGAAACCATCGAGGCCCTGGCCAGTCATCTGCCCTCGGCAGCGAATATCCATAATCCGGTGGACGTGATCGGGGATGCACCCTATGACCGGTATGAAAATGCCCTCACTGCGGTCATACGAGATGAAGAAGTTGACGGGGCACTCGTGATCCTGACCCCGCAGTCCATGACCGATGCGCTGGGAACCGCCAAGGCCATCGTGAATATCGCGCAGCGTTCGAACAAACCTATCCTGTGCTGTTTTATGGGGATTATCGACGTGTCCAGCGGGGTGAAATATCTCCAGGAACACGGCTACCCGGTGTACCGTTTTCCCGAAAACGCGGCAAATGCCTTTGCAGCGCTCTACCGGTATTCGAAGTGGCTGAGCCGTCAGCACCTGGCCGCGTTTAAACTGAAACATGATACGGCGCGGGCTTCCCGCATCATCGAGGATTGCCTTGCGGCAGGAAAAACAAGGCTGGGCGAACTCGACGGCAACGAACTCCTGGCGTGTTACGGCCTGAATGTTCTGCCAACAAAGCTGGCAACAACCCCTGAGGAAGCAGAGGCCCTTGCAAAGGACATGGGGCTGCCAGTGGTCATGAAGATTGTCTCGCCCCAGATCCTCCACAAATCCGATGCAGGCGGTGTCATGGTGGGACTCGATACCGAAGAAGAGGTCAAGGCCGCATTTACAAAGATCGTGGAAAACGCCAAAGCGTACGACCCCAAGGCGGAAATCCAGGGGGTTCTGGTGGTCAAGATGGCCCCTGAGGGTGAGGAGATCATTTTAGGGGCAACCCGCTATCCCACATTCGGCCCGCTTCTCATGTTCGGGCTCGGAGGCATCTTTGTCGAGGTGTTCAAGGATGTGGAATTCCGTCTTGCACCTATCGGAAGGAACGAGGCCAGGAGGATGATCCGCGGCATAAACGGGTTTAAGATCCTGCAGGGATTCCGCGGCAAGCCCAAGAGAGACACCCTGATCCTGGAAAAGATGCTCGTATGCCTCTCCGATATGGTGGTCAACCACCCCCAGATCAAGGAGATAGACGTCAATCCGCTCCTGGTCCACGAGGAAGGCAAGGGCGCCACTGTTGCAGACTGCAGGATTATCCTCGAGGCCGATCCTGTGTAAGTGCCGGGAGTTCAGCTGCAGGTATGGGCTGCGTGAACTAGTACAAAGGATTGAATACGTCCGTCTGCTTCAGGCTTCGCCACAAGCTTCGCCCGACACGTCCCGCTTCGTTATTTAACCCACATGCGTTAGGGAAGGAAGAAACCCTGTGGGAGCGGCTTCAGCCGCGATTAAGAGATAATCAGAAAAAAAGAATCGCGGCTAAAAGCCGCTACCACGGAACAAGGCCATAAGCGGATATTGTGTATTATGAACTTATTCAACTGCAAAATGTGGGTTTAACTGCGCAGGACACGTCGCCGGAGAAAGAAACTAGGGTTCTAATTTCTAAAAGCGGGTCGAAGATCCCATTGATTCTTGCGGGGCTTAAAGAATAGGCCCCAGGGCTTGCCCTGAGCTATATACCGTTATTTCAATACAGGGTGTTACGTGCGTCTTTATTCCTGCGTGTCTGACGTTCCATTTTATCCATCTGCTTTGTAAGCTCAGACCTGGTCGGGCATGCACAAAAATGAGAATCGCCATACGCTATCTTATATGGGCAAATTGTTGTGGATTCAGTTTCAATGAAAAGGATATCATAGTTGCCGACTATATGAAATATTTTGCATAAACATTTTTTATCACAGGACAGGCACGAGAAATTCTTATTGCACTTCGTTGTCTCCTTTAAAACATTCTCGGCGATGGTAAAATTCATTACCAGGCTCCTTTTGTTTTTGGGGTAAGTATCAATATGACAGTATTCAACCGGTTTGTAATGCTAATTGAAAAGTAGTTTTTTAATGGGAAAAACCTAGTATTCCTGAATGGGAACACTAAACACTGATGGATTGAAGAAAGGATCTGAGATTTATCTTTTTATTCAATATTCCGAATTTCTTCCTGATATTGAGTCTGTGAAATGATACTGTATCGGTTGATACATGTATTAATGAAGCGATCTCCTTTGTGGTCCTGCCATTTCTGATGAGGTCTACAATCTGAATTTCAGTCGCGGTAAGATCCTTATATTCTGCCGACATTCTCGTTACATATGGGGTGATAATATTTTCCAGATCTGACTTTATTATACTTATGAAAATCTTGTTCTCATTGTCTGGTACTCCCTTCTCAAGTTTTTCTAAATAGGGGAGTATCAATTTTCTGATATTCACTATAATATTTTCCTGAGCTTGTTTTATTTCGGTGTTTCTGTGATCCAATAAGATCTTTAATGCAGTGTTCATCTCCTCCAGGTGTTGAGCCTTTACCTCCAGCTCTCTCTCTTTAGCAAGCAGGGCCTTCTCTGCATCCTTTCGATCGGTAATATCAATAATAATTCCTCTCAGGCCCGAGAAACTCCCCTTATGGTATATAGGTGTTGAATGAACCAGGATCGGGAACGTGCTGCCGTCTTTTCTCACAGCCGTATACTCGTTAAGACCAATATTTTTTCCCATTAACACCCTTTTCATATTCTCCAGGGATCTTTCCCGGTCTTCAGGTGCAATCATATCGATGGCATTCAGCCCTTCATCAAAATCGTGTTGAGTATATCTGAAATAATCAAATGCGTTGTGATTCACAAAAGTGAGGGTTCCATGTGCATCTGTTTCAAAAATTGTTTCAGGTAATAATTCGGCAAGCTCTCTGAATCGCTCGTTGCTTTCACGCAGCGCTTCCTCTGTGTGTTTCCACTCAGTGATATCACGAATAGACTCAATTGCTCCAACGACATTGCCGCTGCAATCACATAATGGTCTGGCCTTGCCCCAGAGTATGTGATTTTCTCCTGCTATGGAAATGGTTGATTCGGCCAATATATATTCACTTTCTCTTTTAATAAATGAATACAGCTTTTCAAATTCTTCATCAGGTCTGAGCACCAGGTCAATCAGCATGGGCCTTCTAATCCCGTGTAGGGGAACAGCATATTCATAATTCCCTCTGCCGACCATGCTCGCGGCGCTTATCCCGCTCAGTTCTTCAATAGCACGATTCCATGCTATGACTTTTCCGTCTTGATCAATGGCAAACGTTGCATCAGGCAAGAAATCAATAATGTCGGAGAACCGCTTTTCCAGTTCTTGTATGGTGCTTCTGTCATGTCTGCGATCTTTTGCTCTTCTCTCATGTTTGTCATAGGTCGGTTTGTTCTTCATACCGGCAACCTTTCCATGAGATATTGTGTCTGTTCCTCTTATTGATTAGATGAATCATTTTCCTGGAACGATTACACAAAAGAATAATATGCAAGAAAAAAGGAATGCATGGACTACAATGCTGTCAATGATGATGTATCACCATATTCATACATAATAATCAGGGGTTCTGAAAATTCAATGTTTCTTAAACCCATCTTTGGGCTTTGCTGTCAGCTGTGCCGGACTCGAAACCTTGTGAAAAGAGTCCGGATTTGATTACACGCAACGGGTCGAATATCTTGTTGGCTCTTGCGGGGATCGAGGAACATCTTTCAAATCCTGCCCCGAGGTTCATCCCGATCATTCGTTTCCCGGTGAGAGACGTGCCTTTTGCTGGCGGATCGTCATGAGCTATTCCTGGACAGGTCTCTCTTCCAGCACCTTGCGATACAGCTTGACGACGTTGGCTGCCACCTTATCAGTGGAGAGTTTTTTCGCAGCGCTGCGGGCATGGTGAGACATCTCTTTCCGGAGCCCGTCATCCCTCATCAGCGCAAGGACCTTCTCCACCCACTGTGCCTGGTCAGGATCGGTCTTATACCCGTTGTATCCGTCGCGGACAGCGTCTTCTATGCCGCTGGAACGTACGGCAACAACCGGGGTGGCCCCTGCCATGGCCTCCAGCAGGACCATGCCCTGGGTTTCGGAGAGCGAGGCAAAGAGGAAGAGGTCGGCGGCCATGTAGTATGCGCACAGTTCCTCCTGTGAAAGGCTTCCCAGAAGGTGTACGGTTTTCTTAAGATCATGCCTGTCTATGAACCGCAGAATATTGCCGCGTTCCGGGCCGTCTCCGATCAGGAGGAGTGTAAACGGTATCTTTGTCTGCTTGTGAACAGAAGCAATGCCTTCCAGGAGAAAATAGATATTCTTCTCCTTTGTCAGGCGTGATACGGAAACCAGGATCAGTTCATCGTGTTTCCTGTACGTTTCATTGATTGAGACGATCTTCTCTTGAGGAACCCTGTCGTAAAGAGACAGATCCACACCTGTGGGCTGCACAGCGATGCGTTTGCTCACACCGAGATTTCTCAGGTATTCCCTGGCTGTGGATGTGGGCGCTATGACTGCATCACACTTCTGGGAGAACCGTCTGATCATGTAATGCGGCAGGATATTCTGGAACAGGAATCCGATCAGGGGAATGTTGTGGGCGTATTTTTCCAGCCTGGTATGGTAGGTGAGTACTACCGGCACATGCTTTTTCCCGGCGAGCCTGCGCCCTTTTGTACCCATCCAGAACGGGTGATGGACGTGGACCAGGTCGACATCCAGCGCGTCGAACTCTTTCTTGATCTTGTGGGACAAGAGATTGACGATCGCGAAATCCCGGTACTGGATGAAGCGCCTGCACCGGATGGTATGGGGGTCTGTTTCATGATGCCCCGGGTATTGCGGGGCGAATATAGTGACCGTGTGATCAGCCCGGCGCAGTCCTTCCGCAAGTCTTTCGATGGAGATCGGCACTCCGCCGATGAACGGAGAAAAGGTGTTGGTGAACATTGCAATGTGAAGCTTCCTGTCAGGGGCGATGCTCTTTGATGTGAAATCCCGGTAGTAGTCGACCTTTTTCGTGAGCTTTGCATACACGACAACAACGAGAATCACGAAAAAGGTCAGAACCAGCAGGAAATTGACAAACGAGATATAGAAAAAGGAATGGATCCTGATCCAGAGGTTTTCAATGAAAATCCCCGGTGCACTGCGGTGCTTGTCAATGTCTCCTACCACCTGATGAGAGACCCCTTCCGGGCCCACCGTCACCAGCAGATAGTGGTAGAAACTGGCGTCGTTGTTGAGGATGAGGCTCGCCCCGCCGCCGCCGGTTATGAAGTAAGAAACGTCTCCCTGCTCCCTGGTGTCGTAGATATTCAGGTTGGAAGAATACACCGCACTCACCCCGTAAAGGCTGAATGTCTCTGTGAGAAAATGCCGGTATGACTCGTCTTCAATGTATTTGCTCTCGAGCGGGAGGGGGATCTTTTTCTCGATCTCATCGATGATCGGGCTGTCCTCGATCTTTTTCATCAGCGGCGAGGCCGTGATCTTGTAGGGTGGTTTGTTCATGACAACAAACCGGTACGGGTATGCCCGGGCCTCTTCCAGGGTTTTCTCGAGCCAGTCGCGTTGCCAGAGATCAGGCGCCTTTTCCGTAGTGTCAAGGAAGATGAAAAAGCAGGATCCTGCTGCAAACGAGAAGTAGTACGGCCCAAAATGATCGTAAAACCTGGGTTGGCCCGAGTCCGAAGACTCGTTTTCCCCGAAGCAGAGTACACTGGGCGCATGGATCTTTTTCAGGCTCTTGTAGAGGATCCGGTACTTGTCTTCCGCCCCGTCGGCCACGGCATTTCCTGCAGAGATAACAAAGTCCGGATGGTCGGCATTGATCTTGTTCACCATGGTTTTGTCGAAGATGCCGATGGAATTCTCTATGTTTCCCACCACGATGAATGAAATCGTCTCCTTGTCGCGGGTTCTTTCTGCGATGGCCTTGATGTTCTTCAGGTTCACCGAGGAGAAGTCGCTCTCGAACAGGTAGAGATAAGCTTTGTATCCTACAAGGATCGTGATGAGAAAGATCAGGGATGAAAGTATGATCTTAAGCTTTGTTTCTCGTTTCATGATTTTTTCGCAAACCCTGTTTTTACTACCTTTCCCATGAGAATTACAAGCCCGATGATCATCCCGATGTAGATGGTGAAAAAACGCCATGCAAAGGTGAGAGCGCCGAGATGCGACCTGGGGACGAACTGGGCGAACATGAATGCGTATCCTCCTTCAGCCATGCCGGTAGCCCCCGGTGTGGGGATGAAGTACATGAAAAAGGTGATCACTGTCTGAAAGGTTATTATGGAAAAGACGGAGATATGACTGTCGAGGTTTTCGATCAGCAGGATGGAAAAGCTAAAGAGCGAGAGCAGAAAGAGGACGGTGAACAGGAGAGAGAGAAAGACATAGCTCGCCTTGCCACGGAAAAAGGATCTGCAGTTGTTTGAAAATGTGTTTATTTCCCTGATGAGTCTCCTGCGCATTCGGAAGAATCCAGGCTCTGAGATGATGTGCTTTTTCAGAAGAGAGAGGAGGAAGGCATACCCGATACTTTTGATGAATTTTGTCCTGGCAATCAGGAAATAGAATGCAAGGAAGTAGATGCCGGCAACAGTCACGGAAACCAGGAACAGGTGTTTTACCGGCAGAACCGCATGAAAATTCTTTTCTGTGAGAATAATGATGGGAGTTGCTGAGAAGAGAAAGAAGATCGCCAGCACGGTCCTGATGGTGGTTGCCGCAGCTGCATTACCGAGCGATACCCCGCACCTGTTCAGAAAAAACATCTGTACTATTCCGCCGCCACTTGCAAACGGGGTGACATTTGAAACAAATATGTTGATGAAGGTGAGCGGCAGGATTGTCATGATGGAAACATCCACGTTGAGGGTCTTTAATATCCAGAACAGGCGCAGGGTATCGAGGAGAAAGTAGATGACAAGGAGACCTGCAATTTCGAGAACGAACATTTTCGAATAGAGCGAGAGAAACGAGAGACTCAACAGGCCCGAGGAGTAGCGCGACACAATATACAGTGATGCGGCGGTGATCATGATGAACAGGAAAGTAAGGGGAAGATATCTCCCCATCATGATTGTCGATACCTGGTGGGGTTCGACCCCAGTCCCGGGTTCCCGGCACGACTCTTTCTGCGGTATAGCGGTTTTCATCACCATATTCCACAACTCATGTATATTCTTAATATCATCCCTGTAATGGGAATATGCAAGGTTTGCGGTCTTCAGGATCAGAAAAAACCTGCGGCATCCGGCTTCCAGTAGCGACGAAGACCCTGCTGACAGACTTTCTAACATGCATGGTCAGGCCATTTGGCCACAACTAAGGATGAAAAAGTATCCGCTTTGCGTCAACTACCCGTATAATGTTTTAAAGTTTTTCTTCTGGATTCTGGATACTGGATTCTACATTCATATAAACGTACGTGAAGCCTCTATCTGCACACATCTATTTTTCATTAGCGTCACTCCTGCAATGAGAGTATACAGATTTTTAACGTGTTCAGGATCAGACGAATCTATGACAACCAGCTTCCGGCCAACCAGGAAGCACTGCGCCAGGTAATGGAGATCGTCCATGACCGGTTCCCCGAGATTCACGCATCCGATGTGGAGAAGATCTCCGAGATGCTTGAGAATCCCCTGAAGTACCGGTTCAAGTCCATCCTCTACATAGCGGAGAACCATCAGGGTGTCGTGAAGGGATTTGCCCTGCTTTCTCACGAGCCCCAACTGAAGTTCTGCTATCTCGACTATATCTCATCTACAAAGGATTTCGCCGGCAGCGGATTCGGGGGCATACTCTACGAGCGGGTTCGTGAAGAGGCGATCATGCTGGATGTGATTGGGATCTTCTTTGAATGCCTGCCCGACAATCCCCGCTTGAGCCCGGATGCCGTCATCAGGAAACAGAACAGGGCCCGCCTGAGGTTCTATGAGCGCTACGGGGCCAGGCCCATAGCCGGCACCGCCTATGAGACCCCGCTGAAACCGGATGACGACAACCCTCCCTACCTGGTGTTCGACGATCTGGGGCAGGGCAGGCCGCTTCGGCAGCGTGCGGCAAAGGTTATTGTCCGGGCCATACTGGAGAGGAAATACGGGGACCTGTGCCCTCCCAACTATATCGATATGGTGGTGAGATCCTTCCGTGATGATCCGGTCAGACTTCGTGATCCCCGCTATGTGAGACGGGTTGCGGAACCTGTGGATCCCTGCAGGGGACGGTTTACGAAGATCGCGCTGGTGGTCAACGACCGGCATGCAATCCACCATGTACGCGAGCGCGGCTATGTCGAGTCACCGGTGAGAATCAGTGCCATCCTCGATGAGTTGGACAAGACCGATCTGTTTGAAAAGAACTCGCCTTCCAGATTCTCCGAAAAGCATATCAAGGCTGTACACGATCCGAGGTACGTGGAGTACTTCAAGAAGGTCTGCTCCAATGTGGACCCGGGGAAATCAGTCTATCCCTATGTCTTTCCCATCCGCAACATCGCCCGTCCGCCCAGGGAGCTCGCCGTGCGGGCAGGGTATTACTGCATCGACACCTTTACCCCCTTGAATGAAAACGCTTTTCTTGCTGCCAAGCGGGGTGTGGACTGCACCCTGAGTGCCGCCCGCATACTGCTCAAGGGACACCGCGCCGCCTACAGTCTCGTGCGGCCGCCCGGCCACCATGCCGAACAGCATGCATTCGGCGGATTCTGCTACTTCAACAACGCCGCTATCGCAGCCAACTATCTGAGCAGGTTCGGCAGGATCGCCATTTTTGACATCGATTACCACCACGGCAACGGACAGCAGCAGATCTTTTACGAGCGCAGCGATGTGCTCACCGTATCGGTCCACGGGCATCCAAGCTTTGCCTACCCCTATTTCAGCGGGTTCGAGGATGAGCGGGGAAATGAGGCCGGTACGGGATTCAACCGCAATTATCCCCTCAAGGAACACATCACACCGGCAGAGCATTTTCATGCCTGTGAAAAGGCCATGAAGAAGGTTGTCGAATTTGACCCGGTATACCTCATCGTGTGTTTCGGCCTGGACACCTCCCGGGGAGATCCCACCGGCACCTGGGGACTTGCTGCTCATGATTTCGAGCGTCTCGGCAGGCTCATCGGAGGCCGGAGGTATCCAACCCTGGTGGTACAGGAAGGGGGGTATAGGACCAGGACCATCGGTGTGAACGCCCGGCATTTCTTCACCGGGTTCTGTGCGGGGATGTATGAGCGGCGCAGGGCATCGAGGAGAGCGTAGATTATACTGGCATATCCTCAAATGAACGATAAACCTGCCTCTGTCAACGCCTGACCATGGGGATTCTTTCTCTTTTCAGGATTGTGTTTGTCGGGGAACACAGATTGGCTATCAGACTCACAACTTTGTGAACACTCTGAGATTGCTATAGATTTCTATAAGAACGATCCACTGTTCACTTTTTGCTCTTCAACCTTAAACCTTACACCTTATACCTCAAACCCTTTTCCACATTCTCTATCCTTTCCCCTTTCATATGAAATAGTATATAATCCCTCTGAATGGTTTGGAATTTGTTTGATACTACATGAAGTTCCGGGAGGGATTGTGGCGAAA
>ERZ795057.1500-NODE-1500-length-19898-cov-6.339969_pt1 | contig 19898 bp, 16 predicted proteins | sample MGYA00375141_ERZ795057 | MGnify/ENA primary metagenome ERZ795057 (study PRJEB30186, sample SAMN05720163) | activated sludge metagenome | isolation source: Anaerobic digester | place: Hong Kong | collected 2015-01-26 ... | reverse complement strand
TTCTTTTTCATTTTGAAACACCTCCATTGTTCTCGTTATGAAATTATACACGATAAAGACCTCTTTGTCGCAAGTTCGATCAAAAATAAAACGACTAAAGACTAAATATTTCATACAAGGAAGTGATCCTATGGAAAAAAAAGCAAAGCCTTGTAAATGGTACAATGTCTGCCCCATTAAGCGATTTACGGAAATGGGTTTGTTAGGGAAAAAATGGGTTGAATCCTATTGCCTGAAAGAAAACAGTGATTGTATCCGATATCAAATGGAAGAAAAAGGGCTCTATCATCCGGATAACATGCTTCCAGACGGGAGTATTGATCCTAATTTACCCAGTTAATGGTACTTTTTCTGATTGAATTCAAAAGCAAAATTCGTTGTTATGAGTAGAAATCCTTGGAAATATCCCATTCATACGCTGGATGATGTCAGGATGAAACAAGGGGTTCCAAGAAGGGTTGGAATGGGATGGAATTTTAACCTTCCCTCTTCTGAATTGGTCTGAAACAGATAATCTTCCGGTGAATATAGGCACAAAATCCGGTACACTGATTACCAAATCCACAATACTCTTTTTCACCGGTTTCACCCCTCTTTTAGATATTGACAGGATTTGATTATTGGTGTTGATCTGTTCATCCGTAAATTGAATAACAACGGGTTCTACAGGAAGATTTAGCACGGGTAACAGATTTTGAATGGCGTATTGGATATCCAAGATCTGCATCATCCGAGTAGGGTAAATCCGCATATTGACATGTGAACTTCCGGAGTGAAAGGTTTCGGCCAACACCTCTATCGGAAAATCACGGGGTGCTTTAAAAAAGAAAATAGTATCGATTTGATCCCTAAATTGGCTAAACCAATTCCTGAAAGTATAGATGCCTTTCAAATCAAAAAAGGACATTTTATACACGGTCATCTTCCGGTCTTTTATTTCGTATAATAGACAGCCACAATATTTTTCAAACTCATCCGTTAACAAACAAACCTTCCAGGATTTTTGATTGAACATCCCATAAAAATAGGCATTCGGTAACCGCATGGGATTATAGCTTCCTTCTTCCCATTCCCTTTCATCTATTTCGTGAAGCGCCTGCATAGCCTTTTGTGATTGAAATGCACCTGATGTATTGGTTTGATAGAGATCATCAACCTTTTCCCAGGACAAATTTCGCATAGGAATCTCAATTTTTAGTAAATCAAGGGCATCTTCAAAACCAAATTGCTTGTAATAGCTGTTTTTGAACGGATCCAGGGCAAAGAGGTAGATTGACTTTTTTTCAGCCACTTTCCTTTGATGCTCAAACATTTTCTGTCCCATTCCTTTGTTCCGATAGCCGGGACGTGTGACGAATCCGTCAAAATAAAAAACCTGAAACGGAACAGTCCTGATCTTAACCCCGCCTTCATAGGCCACGTAAGATGAAAGCAGCATATCATCAGACACAACACCCCAAACAAACTCCCACAAATCGTCAGATGCCAAATAAGCGTTAAAAGAATCTGAATCAAAGTCTGATGAAAAACAAAGCTGATACAGTTCTCTAATCAAATCCCTTTGGCCTTTATTCAATCTCTCGATCGTCATAGTATCTCCTTTATCCTATATCATCCTATACACAAAATCAAAATCCAAGCCGATTTCTTACCTGTTTATTATACTTGAAAGGGTTAAGGAGTTCAAATTCATTCCTTTTAAAAGCGGACCACTGAAGAACTATTCAGCGTAATTGATAATCGTAACATTTATTTATCCACGAATCAGATAAAAAGTTACATTCATATGCTTTAATTTGATTGAATGCCTTTGCACTTAAACTTGTTAAATGTTCAAAATAAAGGATGGAAACATGAAAAGGATTAGCATATCATTATTGCTTTTAATAGTAATCATAACGGTTTTTTCAGCTGTCAGAATAGGGGTTTATCCGGGACCTCCTCTTGTGGGTTGGGAAGGAGAAACACCTATAGGGGTTTATCCTGATTTGATCAAAGAAATTGCAAGGATCAACGGCTGGGAAACGGAATTTGTGAAAGCTGAATTTAATGAGTTATACAATATGCTCCTCAACGGTGAGATCGACATCCTGCCGGCCATCGTCTACTCAGCTGAAAGGGCGAAGTTGTTTAAATTTAATCAGGAACATATCCTTTCCTCATACGGTACAGTTTACGTTCCCATCGATTCTGACTTCAATTCATTGCTGGAGCTTGAAAACAAGCGCATAGCCGTTGCGAAAAACGCCATCAACTATACCGGTATATTTGGCATCAAGACAATTTTCGAATCTCTCAACATCGATGTTGTATTCATTGAGAAGACGAATTATGAAGAAACCCTTGAGGCTGTTGCCAATGGTGAAGCCCAAGCCGGAGTTGTCGACAGTTTGTTTGCTGCAATGAACGCTTACCGATATCCCATCAAATCCACCCCCATTGTGCTAAACCCATCGGACATCAGGCTAGCTTTTGCACCGAACAAAGAACAAAGCCAAACCCTTATAAACCAATTCGATGAACAATTACGATTGATGAAAGAGAATCCTGATTCTTTCTTTTACAGAAATAACGAAAAATACCTTCACAACAAACAATTTGTTGAAAATCCTTTATTAAGACAGATTTTGATCATTATCTCTTTCGCAACGATCATTCTCATCGGTTTTATCTTATACTTAAGACACAATGTAAAAGCCAGAACAGTTGAATTGAATGAGAAGAACGCAAAAATCAACGTTGCTGAAACAAAAGTCAAAGCAACCTATTCGGAATTAAAAATTGCCAATGAACGCCTGAGGGAAACACTGCGTAAATTCGAAGATCTAGTGCATATCGCCGGAACTTTGGGTGTTCAGGATTACAACGAAAAGGACTTTTTAGACCTTTTTCTTAAAAAAACCATGGCCATCATCGATGAAGCAGATTGTGGTTCCATCGCTTTGATCAAAAATGGAAAATGGCAGTTTATTTCAGCCATCGGTCATGATCTGAAGATTTTAACCCAACTCAATTTGAAAATGAAAAACATTAACCTAAAGAAAAGCACTGAAATTGTCGATGGGCTTTACGATCATTACGATCAGGATTTCGGGAAAAAGGATGCCGATTTGTTAAGAAAAGCGGTAAAGCCGTTCAAACAATCTTTGATATCTCCTTTTTACTTGGAAGGAGAGTTTTTTGGAAATCTGTCTCTAGATATAGCCAAAGAAAGCTCCAAAAATTTCTCAGAGGAAACCAAAGCGGTTTTGAACTCTATCTCAAAAATAGCTGCCTCCTTTTTGGAACTAAAGCATTCCGCAAAACAAAAAGAGGAATTCCAAACCAATATTGTCTTGTCCTTAGTCAAAGCCATTGAATACTACGATGCTTATACAAGAGGTCACTCAGAAAGAGTCGCCGCTTATTCCACTTTTTTGGCAGAAAGAATGAACCTTCCGAAAGCCACCATCAATAGAATCTATTGGGCAAGCCTGGTTCACGATTTGGGAAAAATATTCATCACACGTGCCATCTTGAATAAAGTTTCCCCATTAACTCCTGAAGAATTCAATGAAATCAAAAAGCATTCTGAAAAGGGTGAAGAAATACTAAAGGAAACCAAAGGTATGAGAGAAATCTCCCTTTATGTTCGATATCACCATGAACGCTGGAACGGATCCGGTTATCCCGATGGTCTAAAAGGCGAAGAGATACCGTTAGAATCCAGAATTATATCATTAGGAGACAGTTTCGACGCCATGACCAGTGATAGACCTTACAGAAATAAAATGACCTACGAAGAGGCTGTACAGGATATCAGACAATGTGCCGGTATCCTTTATGAAAACAAGCTCGTAGAAGCATTTTTATGTCCTGAATTAAAAGAAGTGTACGAGCAACATAAGCCTGAAAACACTTTGAAATTTTGAATATCCGATTGACCTATCACTATTCTGTTGGATTTACCCCTGACTTATTAAAAAAAGGCTCTCTGAATTCCTTTGTGTATCTCCCTTTTGATGGTATAATCAGAATAATATTATAGGGCGTTGCAAATCATCTCTAAATTATTGCCGGTCTGTTTGGAGGAAAAATGAACCCCATGGATTTTATTGAGACACTGGAAGCATTTCCGTTTCCATATGCTTATTACAAAATCAAAAAGATCCCCAACAAACCCGTTGACTTTCAATTGATCAAAGCCAATCGACAATACGGAATTCTGATGGGCTTGGAAATTGATGATCTTCTGAACCAAAAGATTGCTCATTTGGATCATCATCAAATACCCTTCTTTGAGGAACAAATCGAACTTTTTGGCCGGTTAGCCATTCAAGGCGGTTCACATACCTTTGATCACTATTTCAAAAAACGGGATCAATGGTATCGGGTGTTTATATTTTCTCCTCAAAAAGAATTCTTGTCTTTCGTTTTTATGGACCTAACCGTTGACTTTAAAAAGCTCAATCAATACGAAAACTTTTTTTTGATCAACTTGGATCTGTTGTGTATAGCCGATAATCAAGGGCGATTCATCACATTAAATAATGAATGGGAACATGTACTGGGTTATCCTATTCAAGAATTGGAAGGACGATATTTTCTTGATTTTGTCCATCCGGATGATATAGAACCAACAAAAGAGGCTATTCAACGTTTAAAAAATCAGGAAGACGTGATTAATTTTACCAACCGATATCTTTCCAGTACAGGACAGTACAGAATCTTAGAATGGCGCTCACATCCGTATGAAAACGTGATATATGCAGCCGCAAGGGATATCACAGCTAACAGGGCTAAAGAAAAGGAATTAAACACCATTTTGGAAACAACCATTGATGGTTTTTGCATCACTGATTTAAATGGCAATCTCATTAGGGTGAATACGGCTTTTTGTAAGATGTTGGGATATGATAAAGACACCCTGTTGGCGTTAAACATCCGGGATCTTGAAACGACAGAAACAATGGAACAAACAAACCAGCACAAACAAATGATTTTAACAAAGGGATATGACCGATTTCAAACAAAGCTCAAAAAAAAGAACAACGAACTTTTGGATGTCGCCATTAGCGTAACTCTTTTTCGAGTCAATAAACCACGATTGGTCGTTTTTATACGAGATACTACCGAACAAAAACAGGCCGCTGAAGAACTTGAAAAACGCGAAAAACAATTTAGCTCTCTCTTCTGGGATTCTCCGGTAGCCATCATCATTCATGATCCGCTGACAGGAGAAATTATCGAAGCCAATCACCAGGCATTAATACTTTTTGGCGTGCATCATAAAGGTGAAATGGCATTTAAAACCTTCGTCAATGAACCCCCATATTCATACGATGAAGCAATACAATGGATTAGAATGACCTCCAAAGTAGGGCCTCAAGAATTCGAATGGCGTTTAAAACGAAAAAATGGCCAAGATTTGTGGCTCAAAATCAACTTAAAAGTCATGCACTACGATGGCAAAGAGTGTATCATGGCAACCAGCATCGATATCACCCAATTAAAAGAGGCACAAAACAAGGCTGAAAAAGCCGAAAAAGCAAAATCGGAGTTTTTATCGAATATGAGTCATGAAATCAGAACACCGTTAAATGGTATCATTGGATTTACAGACCTGCTAAAAAATACGCCTTTAACCACCACACAAAAGGATTATATAGACAGTGTGAATGATAATGCGACGGTTTTATTAGAAATCGTTAACGACATTCTGGATTTTTCACAGATGACGGAAGATAAAATACAGTTGGATGAAACCTTTTGTGATATTACGCTAATCATTGAAGAAACCGTTGAGATGTTCAAACAATCCCTTTCAAAAAAACGGCTGAAATTCATGTCAACCATTGAACATGATATGCCAAAATACGCTTTTGTCGATGGTGCTCGATTAAAGCAAATACTTTTGAATCTACTCTCCAATGCGTTAAAATTTACCGAATCTGGCGAAATCGAACTAAAAGTCGGATTTACCCCTCTCTCCAATGAGAATGGACAATTCTCATTTTCAATCAGAGATACGGGAATTGGGATGGATCAGCAGCAGCAACGAAATTTGTTTAAGGCGTTTTCACAAGGTGATGCTTCCACAACAAAAAAATTCAGTGGAACCGGGCTTGGATTGGTGCTATCCCAAAAGATTGCCAAAATAATGGGCAGCACGATTCACTTCAAAAGTGAACCGTCTAAAGGATCAACCTTTTACTTCCACATTCAAACAAAATTTAAACGCACTGACGATGATGCGACTATCCCAAAAAGGCCTGTTGTGGACAAGTCTTTTATTCTTGGAAAAACCTTACAAACAAACCTTGAATTAAAGCCACACAAACCAACATTTTTAATAGTGGATGATATGGAGATGAGCCGATATTTATTCAGGGAATATTTGAAAGAATATGATCAGGATATAGTAATACTAGAAGCAACTAACGGGGAAGAAGCGGTTACCCTTGCAAAAACAGAACAACCCGACATGATATTAATGGATCTCTTTATGCCGGTATTAGATGGGATAACTGCTACAAAACTCATTAGAGAAGAAGAGGAAAACAACAAGAGTAAACGGTCAATTATCTTGGCTCTGACCGCAACTGCATCCAAAGAACAGGAAAAAGAATGCTATGCTGCAGGTATGGATTCCTTTATGACCAAGCCACTAAAAAAATATCAATTGATTAAAAAAATTTCTGAATTCTGGAACCCCATGAATCACATAGAAAGCAAGGATTTTACTACTATGACAACACCGGATAGTAAATCTAACGATGAATTGACAGCGATTATTCGATCATTAGAAGAAATGCTGATCAAAAATGAACTGTCTGCTATCGATTATCTCAACGAAAACCAACAAACGCTCGGTCAATTAGGCTATTCAGAACTCGTTAAAACACTCAAACCAAAAGTGAACGCCTTAAATTATCAAGAAGCTTACAAAGAATTAAAGAAAATCACTTCAAATCACGAAAGTACAAAGTGAGGATCGAATCATGAGCGAAAAACAGACCATTTTGATCGTAGATGACGTAACTCAGAATATTATCATACTCAACGCCACCTTAAAAGACGAATACAATACCTTATTCGCAAAAAGTGGTGAAGAAGCATTAAAAATTGCCAAAGAGATGAAGCCCGATCTCATCCTCCTGGACGTGATGATGCCTGGTATGAACGGATTTGAAGTTTGCGAGGAATTAAAAAAAGATGAAGAGCTTAAGAATATTCCTGTTATCTTCGTTACTGCGTTAAATGACACCGGTAATGAATCCGAAGGTCTGAATTTAGGAGCCGTAGATTATATTCGAAAACCCTTCAATATCGATATTGTCAAATTAAGAGTCAGAAACCACCTTCAAATGAAACAAAATCGGGACAAGTTGCTGCAGTTATCCAACACCGACAGGCTAACCGGAATTGCTAATAGAAGAGGCATCATGGAAGTATTTGAAAGGGAAATCAAAAGAGCGGTTCGAAATCAAACATCGATAGGCTTCAGTATGCTTGACATCGATTTTTTCAAGCTTTACAACGATAATTACGGTCATTTAGCCGGTGATATTACCCTTCACGCAGTCGCTCAAGCCCTTTCGAGCACTTTAAAAAGACCAACTGACATTGTAGGTCGTTTTGGCGGGGAAGAATTTTTGTGTATACTCCCCGATACGGATAAACAAGGTATGCAAAAAATTTCAGCTGATATGCTTCAGGCAATTGTTGACCTTTCCATTCCACATCAGTATTCCAAAGTTTCAAACGTCATCACTGTTAGTATTGGTGCATGCTCACTGGTCCCGGAGTATGAAAAACCGGTGGAATACTACGTTAACCTCGCAGATATGGCTCTTTATCAATCAAAGAACAACGGTAGAAATCGAATTACTTTGTGTGAGAACACTTGATTATAATCTTTTAGCATCCTGATAATTACAGAATTTTCACAGATAAGAATGCTTTTTTAGAAAATTTTTACTTTAAGAGTTACAAAACTTATACTATCAGTCATCAAATATGAGTTCAAATGTAGTACAATGAAGATAGGTTCATTCAGATTGGAAGAACCCAGGGAGATTTTTAAACCAGAAACTCGCTATATCCCACCCTCAGTAATGTAGCGATTATTCGTTGGTTGACAGCAAAAACAAAAGACTCGCTAAAGCTTGATCAGCTTCATCCGAAAAAATGGTGTAAACAAAGAGCTATTTGATGAAACCCCTTGAGAAGAACAAAACATCATTTTTCTAGGAATGTGAAATCTCCTTGATATTTTCTGGGGATTGTTTACAGTAACAAGCCGGAAAATTTTAACGATGGCCGGAAAGCAGGGAAGCTTTCCGGTTTTTTTTTATAGTTCTTCTTGAACCGTCCTTGCAATAATCTCCTCTTGATGAGATTCATCCAGATCAATAAAATAGTCGCTGTATCCGGCAACCCTTACCAGTAAATCTCGATACTCATTTGGATTATTCTGGGCCTCTCGTAACGTTTTGGAATCCACCACGTTAAATTGAATATGATGACCGTTTAGCCGGAAATAGGTTCTGATCAACCTTAACAATTTATCAATGGCGTCCTCTCCTTTGATGACTGAAGGAAGAAAACGCTGATTGAGCAATGTCCCCCCCGTTTTCACCTGATCCATTTTAGACAGTGACTTTATAACCGCCGTAGGACCGTTTTTATCTGCCCCGTGAGAGGGTGATGTGCCATCAGACTCCGGTAGAAACCGTAGCCTACCGTTCGGGGTAGCCCCCAACTTTTTACCAAAATAAACATGACAAGTTGTGGAAAGCATGTTCATATGGTAAAAGGATCCTTTTGTGTTCTTTTTCCCATCGATTGTTTCGTAAAGCATGTCAAAGATTTCACGCATGATGTCATCCGCTTCATCTTCGTCGTTGCCGTAAAAAGGTGTTTTATTCAATAAATAGTTTCTGAGAATCTCCTCCCCTTCAAAGTTCCTGTTCAAAACAGCAATCAAGTCTTTTAACACCAGGCGCTTTTCATCGTAGACATGGTGTTTGATCGCAGAAAGGCTGTCGGTGATTGTTCCGATCCCGCAACATTGGATATAATTCGTGTTATACCTGGGACCGCCATTGTAGTAATCGGTTGCATTTTCAATGCAATCACTGATAAAAACACTTAGAAAAGGTGCCGGCATTTGGTTAGCATAGACACGTTCAATATAATTATTTCCTTTGATTTTTACCTCTACAATATACTCCAACTGCTTTTTAAATGCCTTTAAAAGTATGTCGTATTGATTCAAATCCTCGGGTTCACCCGTTTGTATGGAAACCCTTTTGCCATTTAAAGGATCTATCCCGTTATTCAATGTCAGTTCAAGAATTTTAGGGATATTTAAATATCCGGTAAGGATATAAGCCTCTTTTCCAAAAGCACCGGTTTCGATACACCCACTGCAACCACCTTCCCTGGCATCTTCAACGGTCTTACCAACCCTGACCATCTCCATAATTGTTTCATCTGCGTTAAACACACTGGGATAACCGTAGCCCTTTCGGATCAACTCGCAGGCTTTTTTCAAGAAACCATCCGGTGTTCTTCGGCTGACTTGTATGTTACAACCCGGCTGTAGCAAATGTATCTCATCAATAACCTCCAGTAACAAGTAAGATAGATCATTCACCCCATCACTGCCATCTGCCCGCAGACCACCGATATTGATATTGGTAAAATCATTATAAGTGCCGCTTTCCAGAGCCGTCACCCCAACTTTTGGGGGAGCAGTTTGATTATTAAATTTGATCCACAGGCATTCCAGAAGCTCTTTGGCCTTCTTTCGATCGATATCGCCCCTTTCCAAATCCCTTTTGTAAAACGGAAAAAGATGCTGGTCCAAATGTCCCGGATTCATTGCATCCCAGCCGTTTAATTCCATCACAGTACCCAGATGAATAAACCAATACATCTGAATGGCCTCGTGAAGTGTTTCAGGCTTTTCTGCAGGAACCTTTCTGCACACTCGAGCAATCTCAAGCAATTCTTCTAAACGTTCGCCTTTGGGTTCCATCTTCGCCATCTGTTCGGCTAATTGGGCGTGTCGAATGGCAAAGATTTCAATAGCCTGACAGGAAATCATCATAGCATCCAATTCCTGGGATTTGTCATAGGCTTTCTCGTCTGACAGATAATCAAGGGCATCTTTGACCTTTTGGATTCTAAGCTTGAAATCAGACATTCCCATCAAATAAATCTTACCGTCAAGGGTGGTATGCCCCGGAGCCCGTTGCTCCATAAACTCAGTAAAAACACCGGCATCATACAAGCTTTTCCATTCCTCACTCATGTTGGGAACAATTTGATCCCGGATAGTTTTTCCCTTCCAAAAGGGAATGATCTCTTTCTCATAAATTTCGATGTCTTGCTTCGATACATGATAAGAGGTCATAGGACGTTGATCAAGAACTCTTAAATCTTCAAGACTATGGCAAGTCAGTTCCGGAAATGTGGGAACATGCTTTGGGAATGGACCTCTTTCTCCGACAATCAATTCATCCTCTCCGATGTATAGGGTCTGATGCTCACACAGATTCTTAAAATTCATTGCACGCATCATCGGGGTTGAATATTTTCCGTTATTTTCTTTGTAAAAATCGGTAACCAGCCTTGCTCGTTCCGATGAGATATGGGGCTTTTGCGTGTAACTGTGTTCTCTTAATCGCTTGATTCTCTCGTTCATTTTCAACCTCCAATCATTACTTCAAAACCTTGAGCAAGGAACTTTTCCCGGATATATTCTATATTCATCTTTTGCCTGTCGATCGATGAATCAGCTCTATTTTGATCCCTATACTCCAACATTTTTTTCTCTTTAACCGAAGATAAATCATGATATGCTAATAGATGAACCCTTCCGTTATATCCGGATGTTTTCAACCATTCGATAATCCCTTTCACATGTTCATCTTTATTGTTCAAGCCGGGAATAACCGGTATCCTGATCCAAATCTTTTTACCCTGAGAAATCAGATACGCCAAATTTTCTTTGATGGATGCATTGGAGACACCGGTATATTTTATGTGTAAATGATCATCTGAAAACTTGATGTCGTAGAGAAAAAGATCTGTATAATCTTTTATTTGCTGAATTTTATCAGGTGAACAAAAACCGGAGGTATCCACCGTTGTATGGATCCCATTCGTTTTACATTTTTTGAGCATTTCCAGCAGAAACTCAAATTGATAAAGAGGTTCTCCGCCTGAAAAAGTCACGCCACCACCCGATTCGTCGTAAAAGGCGACATCTTTTAAAATAACCCCCATCAATTCCTCAGTCGTATATATCACGCCATTTTTACTTAAAGCGTTAGTCGGACATACCTTGACACAAGCATCACAATGAACACATCGATCAAGATCGATCTGTAAAGATTTTTTTACAACAATACATTCCTGAGGACAAATGCGAACACAGCTCAGACAATTCAAACAGTGTTTCGCATCGTAGAAGAAGGAAAGACCGGGCTGAATTCCCTCAGGATTATGACACCAGACGCATCTTAAAGGGCAGCCTTTTAAAAACACTGTCGTTCGGATGCCTGGCCCATCGTGTATGGAATAGCGTTTGATGTTAAAAACCGTTCCTTTAGTCAATTCCCCCTCCAATTCCAGATAACAGGCTTTTTCCGCATTTATTGTTTATCATACTACAAAACCAACAAAAATTAAAACAACTCCCACCTGCTCAATCCAGCTACGGCATATGCCAGTGTTGTAGAGAATCAATCCCTTGAATCGGTTAAAATTTTTATTTAAATCGTGGTATGATAATCGTGTAAAAGATTACGGAATGAGCTGCTTCCAAATGGACATCTTCGTGAATCCATTGAAATACGCCTTTTAGGAGAATCTCATGAATAGTAAGGAAAAACTCAAATTGTTGAAATTGTTTGGTTGCTTTTTCAAAATTGGTCTTTTCACTTTCGGCGGCGGGTTTGCTATGATTCCTTTGATGGAAAAAGAACTGGTAAACAAACATCATTGGGTTAAAAAGAGAGATTTTATCAACTCCATCGCTTTGACTCAATCTGTTCCGGGAGCGATTGCGTTCAATTTGGCAGTTTATTTCGGTCATGATGTCATGGGAATCGTCGGATCACTGGTCAGTGTCATTGCGGTTGCCTTGCCTTCAGTCCTGATTATTTTGGGTATCGCTATGTTTTTTTCAACGTTCAGTGAAATAGAAATTGTTCAAAATATCTTTAAAGGGATCCGTCCTGCCGTGGTGGCATTGATTATTTATGCCGCAATCAACATTGCCACGCATTTAAAATGGGATGTGGCAATGATCGTCATCTTAATAGCCGCTACTTTAGTCAGCATACTCTTTTCGATTAATCCCATTTTATTGATTATGGTTTCTTTTGCGATCGGCACGATTGTGTTTTTGTACAATAAGTATTACAAAAAGAAAAAATCGGATTGCAACAGTTGTAAGAATTGAGGCTTGGTGTTCAATGGATATTTTATGGGGTTTATTTTTATCGTTTTTCAAGATAGGTCTTTTTGGATATGGCGGGGGTTATGCGATGATTTCATTAATTCAAACAGAATTGATGAACAATGGTTGGATGTCCAAGGAAAAATTTGTGGATATCATAGCCATAGCCCAAATGACCCCTGGTCCGATTGCCGTTAACAGCGCCACATTTATCGGTTATGAAATCGCTTCATTTCCTGGGGCCTTGATGGCAACGATAGCTGTTATCTTGCCTTCTTTTATTTTAGTGAATATCCTGGCCATTTACATGAAATCCGTGACCAATCCCTTAATGACGAATTCCATTCTTCATTATCTGAGACCGGTTATAATCGCTTTAATTATCAATGCCGCATTTACGATCAGTTTAGATGCCATTAGTGATTATTTCAGCCTCATCATTTTGGGCTTTTCTTTATTCTTAATCTGGAAAACAAAAATCCATCCTATTATCATCATTACTCTCTCAGGCATTATCGGGATGGTTTTTTACAGTTTCTAACCATTCATTTACCCTATCCAACCAAACCCCTTTATAATGGCATAGGTGACTACAGATACAGAGGCTCCCAAAACACTTCCCCAGATCAGATCAATGATCGTAATGGTCAAGGGCCAATCCTTGAGTGTTGCCAGGTTGGTTAAATCATATGTGGCATAAGTGATAAATCCAAAAAATAGTCCTGCAAAAAGAGCGTATTGCCAACTGCTTTTTTCCAATGCCGGGTTGATAACGAAAAAAACCAGTCCGATGATATACAAAAGGTAGAACAGTATAGCAGCCATCCAATCGGGCTTTTCCTTCATAATATACCCCAGATATTTGGAGTAAAGCTTTTGGGCTATAACACCCAGCCAGATCAGATCAATGACAAAAAAAACAACAAACGAAGTGAGATAAATCTTGATAAAATCCAGCATACTATCAGCTCCTCATGATATGGGGGCTCGTTAATCCGGAATGGAGAGTTTCCCCAATCGAACGGATCGAGATGCCCCGGTAGCGCTTTTGATATTGGCATAGTGGTGATTCAAATATTCATTTCCCATCAAGGCAAAAGCGATGGCCTCTTTGGCATCATTGAGGGATTCGTCCATGATGGTTAACTCAGAATGAATGAGATTGTGTTTGATTGCTTCAATCAATGTGGTGTTTTTTGACCCTCCTCCAGATACGATCAACCGATCCGGTTCAAAGGCATACTTTTTGTAGGAGTGCACCATGGTTTGAGCCGTAAATTCCACAACGGTTTTGATGATGTCATCAATGGAAAATCCGTTCTCATTAGAAAAATCAACTATTTTTTTAAAGTAATCTTGATTATACCGAATCTCCCTGCCTGTTGATTTGGGAGGAGGAGCTGAAAAATAATCTTTTTCGTTTTCCCATAAAAAGGACAGCAACCGGGGAATCACACGACCGTTCTTTGAATAGTGGCCGTTCTTATCGTACGCTACCCCCAAATAATGTTCACAAGCTTGATTGATTAAGATATTTCCCGGACCGGTATCAAAGGCAATGATCTCATCAGGGCCGGAATTTTTCTGAAGAACGGTGATATTGCCTATACCGCCAATATTTTGCAGTCCCACACTTTCCTCATTGGATGAAAAGAGGATGTAATCCGTATAGACCACCAAAGGTGCCCCTTGCCCCCCAACCGCCATATCCTTCATCCGCAAATCCGAAAGAACCGGAATGCCCGTTAAGCAAGAGATATAATCCCCGTCTCCAATTTGAAAAGTACACTTTGGCATTAAGGGCTCATCTGAGGGATTGGTGTCGTGAAAGACGGTTTGTCCATGACTGACAATGAGTTCCACGTTTTTCAAATCGTTTTCCTGAATGAAACGATTGATCATCTGTGCCTGTATTTGAGCCAAATATACATTCGCCCTGGCTATTTGTCCGACATTGGCCTTTCCAGAAGTCAGTATTTTCAGTTTCTCGCTCAATTCTTCATCATAGGGTTGATAGCTAAAAATGTGCCGAATGAGATTCGTACGAGTGTAGGAACCTTCAATTTCACAATAGACGATATCGAGTCCGTCACAGGAGGTTCCGGACATGGTTGCGATAATCTTTTTCATAGCTTTTCCCCCATTGTTAAGGATGAAACCAAATGATTTGAAATTCTTCTTCTAAAACGAAGCATTTCGGCGATTCTCTCGTGCCTGGAATAGAAACACCGGTTTGATAAAATGACAATAGCAAGATTAGAATCCGGATCAACCCACAAAGAGGTTCCGGTGAATCCGGTGTGTCCAAAAGCCTTATCAGAAAGCAGACACCCGCCCGAGCTGGCAGGTGTGTAATGCATCCATCCCAACCCTTTTTCATCTCCAGCAATACCCTTTGTCCATCTTCTCAGAGACAATTGAATTGTCGGCTTTGAGAACACTTTATAAGGATTCAAAAGCTCTCTGGCATACTTTAAAAGATCCTGTAAAGTTGAAAACAAGCCGGCATTACCACTGAGGCCCTTTAAGGAATAAGCCAACTCGTCATCCGGCTCACCAATCAGCCGCTGAGAATTTCGGATTGAAGTGGGGGCGATATTGAACTGTTTAGAGGGATTATACATCGTATGGTCCATTTCCAAAGGTTTAAAAATAGCTTTACCGACAAAATCCTTGAACCCGCCGGTGACTTTTTCTACGATAGTCATCAGCAGAATATAATTGAGGCAAGAGTAAACCACCTGTTTTTCGGGAGCTGTCTTAAACAGTTCCATTTTTATCTCATGAAGGATCTCATCACGGGAACTTTTGTATTGATACGCTGCAGAATAGGGGGGCATGCCGGATGTATGACTGAGAAGATGCCATATTTGCGTCTCTCTATCTGTAAATTCGATGTAATCCGATACTTTATCAAAAAGGTCGATTTCCCCGTTTTGTACGAGTTTTAAGACAGTGGGAAGCGTGGCTGTCACCTTTGTCAAGCTGGCAATGTCATACAAAGTATCTTCGGTTGTTGGTTTTTTTTCATCTATTGTTCCAAAAACCTGGGAGTAAACTGTTTGTGAAGAATCGGTAACACCGATAGCAACCCCCGGAAAAAGTTTTGCCTCAATGGCCTCCATCGCAATATCTTTGATCGTCATTTTGTCACACATCCCGTTCCCAGTCGTACCTTAAATTTGTATTTATCGCCACGATAAAGCGAAATGACATATTCAATGCACCTGTTTTCTGTGATATAGGTATAGCGTCGCCTGAGAACTGCGCAATCATCACTTTTAATCTTTAGCATTTCCCTATCCCCTTCGACAGGTTTATGAACTTCAATGATTTCATCTGCATACTCCAAAACAATTCCCAAGTCGTGTTTAAAGAAATGGTAGACCGAGTGATTCTCCATGTCCATTTGGATTAGCTTGAGCAATCTGGGGTTGAGAGTTGTGTTGAAATAAGCGGATTCAATAGCCATAGGTGAGTTATCAACCAATCTTAGGCGTTTTAAGAATATGACAGGTGTATCATCAGCAATGGCAAAGCACTGAACAACCTCCGGCGGTGGCTCTATCAGACGGTTTTCCAACACAATCGAACTGGTATGCTGTCCTTGACTTTCAACCTCATCGGTAAACCCCTGAAGTTGGGTCAGATTTTCCTCTTGTTTACTTTGAGAAACAAAAGTCCCTCGGCCTCTGGAACGTGTAATCAAACCCTCTCTGCTTAATTCTTCCAAGGCCTTTCTAACAGTCAATCGGCTGATCTTGTATTGTTTACAAAACTCAAACTCACTGCTCAGTCCATCCCCTGGTTTTAATTCCGAACTGAGTATCTTTTTCTTTAGTTCTTTATATAATTGGTAATACAACGGGACAGGCAAACTCCTGTCTAATTTTTTCATCACCTTTACCCCCTGAAAACGGTTTGTTGTTATGATATTATTATAACATATTTTGCAGTTCACAATGACGCTGACAAAGTGATTGCTTATAGTCTGAAAATTATGTTCAGAAGAAGTATTTTTTAATCTCAATCACAAGATACTTAATGCTATAATCAAGATGAATGAAACCGAAGGAGGTATTTTCAATCGAACAAAATCAAGAACTTTATTTTTATGTGGAATTTAAGGAAGAAGAATCCTGGTACTATAAAGAAGCGGTGAGTCTCATTCGTGGGTTTGATCAGCATAACGTGGCCTCTATGGTTAACCCTAAAAATTTTGCCGTAATTGATCAAGAGGAGTTTTCCTTTAAAACATCTGATATTGGCAGGCTGGTAGCTCTGATCAAAGATTGGGATTCAGCCGCTATGCTATTGCAGGGAAAATCTGTAGACTACCAAGAAATGATCAAAGTCTTAAGGATTTATCGATGCGGTTTTTATCGAGCAGATTCGGGAGAAGGCGAAGGGTATTGTGCGGACTCGCTTTGGGGATGCCGGTTGTTGAATGTTATTGACACTTCTTCCGTTGAGGAGATCAAGGATTATTCCGAGGAAAGGGTTTATTGGTTTGATTTTGGGTATTTCGAGGAGGAAAACCTGTGGATCATCTCAAAGGATGATATCAGAGAAGGGCTTCAACTGGAATTGGAGAACAAATATGTCCATCATTGCCCGTTTTTCAGGATGGAAACAGTAGAAAAATTACTTCATGCATTACCGGATCAGGTGGACTTGCGTATTGATAAAAGGTGGCAGGTTAAGTACAAAAAAGTCGTTTCAGAAAGCAATATTCTGGAAGCTATCGGCATTAAGCCCAATTTGAAAGGCCAAAAAGTTGAGATAGAAGATGCAAACAGAAATATTCCACCGGTTAGTTTTTCGGATATCGGCGGCATCGATGAGGTCATTCAAAGCATCCGTGAGGTCATTGAATTACCTTTAAAGCGACCCGAATTGTTTCGGTATATGGGGATCAAACCCCATAAAGGAATCCTGCTGTACGGCCCGCCGGGATGCGGTAAAACGATGATCGCCAAAGCGATAGCCAATGAAATCAACGCTCATTTCATTTCCATTAAAGGTCCGGAACTGTTAAACAAATACCTGGGAGAGTCAGAGGCCAATTTAAGAACGGTTTTTGCAGATGCCAGGGAAAAACAGCCTTCCATCATCTTCTTTGACGAAATTGATGCGGTCGCTCAAAAACGATCCTCCAGCGAGAATTTAAGAAGTGAATCCAGGTTTGTCACCCAACTGCTGTCCCTGATGGATGGCATAGAAGACTATGGAAAAGTCTGTGTCATTGCATCCACCAACAGGCATGAATCATTGGACATGGCTTTACTAAGACCGGGAAGATTTGATTACACCCTTTTTATCAATAAACCAACCAAAAAGGGTTGCCGAGATATCTTCAGGATCAAAACCAGGCACATGCCCCTTTGCTCAAGCATTGACAATGAAAAATTCACCGAACAACTCCATGGACTGACTGGCGCTGAGATAGATTTTGTGGTCCGTGAAGCAGCATACAATTGTCTCAGAAGAAGCCTGGATCTCAGGAAGTGCATCTCATCGGATAACAATTATAAAATCAACCTGAATAAATTGAAAATCATCGAAGAAGATCTACAACACTCTTTATTAAGGGTAAAAGATATGCAGGCAAAAGAAAAATCCAAGGAAGCTAAATCATGAAAAACAAAAAACGAAAGTTGCTGTTAATATTATTCTTGTTGCTCGTAATCTTAGTACTGTATGTTTTTTTTATCGAACCCAATCGACTGGACATTACCTATATTGGCAACGGTGAAAGCCCGGCTTTGTACCCCCTTGATAACGAATGTCGCATCGCCTTTTTTGCCGACCTTCATCTGTTCAAATACCGAGCTTTCCATGACAGATTACTGAAAACCATTGAAAGCTACCATCCTGACCTGATTCTTTTTGGCGGAGACGCTTTGGCAAAATTCACAGATGTTCACGATTTAGAATTCTTCTTTAATCGCCTGAAACAAATCGGGCCGGTTTACACCAACTTTGGCAACTGGGAAGAATACGCACCGGTACACATGAAACAACGATTTGAAAATTTAGGCATTACGTTAGTTGAAAAAGAAACCATTTATGAACAAATCAAAGGGTTCAAAATCGCCATTACCGGACTGGAATCCCATTATTTTCTCTCTCAGACACATCTTGTCGATGATCGTGAAGAACCGGACCTATCCGTTTTACTCATCCATTCGCCCATTGGACTAGAAGACAAACCCGATGTGATCCGGCAATACGACATGGTTTTAGCCGGACATATTCACGGGGGACAATACGTCATTCCGTATTTGACAAAAAAACTGCTAGACATAAGAAACGGCAGGAATATTACATTCTATGCGGGTCAATATGAATATGAGGACACACTTATCTTCGTGACTAGGGGTGTAGGGCAGTGGTTTCCCGGACGTTTCAACTGCTCGCCGGAGCTGGTTATCTTTGACCTGATGCTTCCCAAAGAGTCAAAAAATGCTGAATAAACCGCTGAACAATGTATTTGTCAGTTGTTTTAAAAATGAATTCATCGTTTCGAGTCTGAGCTGAAGCAGTGTAATTGTACGAACCAGTCATTACCACACGTTCGTCGATGACGACGAACTTTTCGTGCAGCAAAGCATCACAAACATCCAACCGTACAAATGCATATCGGGACATATCATCAATATCACTGTAAACACTGGACATATTCCAGTCTTTATCTACCAAGATTGAAATTTGAACTCCCTTTGAAGAGAGGATTTTCAGATAATGGGCAATTCGATTATCGCTGAAGGCATACATGGCTATATACACCTTTTTTTTCGCATGCGACAATTCATCTAAAAGGAAGTCAAAACAGTCTTCTTCAGGAGAAAAGCGGATCATCTTGAATCCAAGTGGCTTCCTGCTCCCTTTATATAATCCGGAAAAACATTGATCGAAATTTTGCTGAAAAGCTTCCTTTAAGGAGTTATCCGTACTAATCAACACGTTGTTTTCATGGTCTTCAAGACTGGTGGGCGTTAGATTGGTGGAGCCGAACCAGACCCTTTCGGAATCGGCAATCATGTATTTATTGTGCATCAACCCCTGTGAGTCATAAACGATTTTAGCATCAGGAAGAACCAAAGGATAGGCATTATCCGTACAAATTCGAACCCGAACACCTTGATTTGCTTTTTGGGACAGTTCGTCAATGATTTGCCGGTCTGTGATGGCGTAAACACAGATATCCAAACTGGTTTTCGCCTGTGAAATAAATAAGAGGGTTTGGTCTTTGATCCCCTCTCCCCTAAAATATACCAGGCAATGCTTATTATCACAGGCGATGAATATTGGAATGATTAAAACGAGTAAAAAAACAAGAAAAAAAGGACGCATCAATCGCCCTCTCTATAATATAGTATCGTTTCGTCTTGGCGTGCTCGGGGCGATTTGAACGCCCAACCTTCACATCCGCAGTGTAACG
>ERZ795057.1499-NODE-1499-length-19907-cov-13.122355_pt1 | contig 19907 bp, 20 predicted proteins | sample MGYA00375141_ERZ795057 | MGnify/ENA primary metagenome ERZ795057 (study PRJEB30186, sample SAMN05720163) | activated sludge metagenome | isolation source: Anaerobic digester | place: Hong Kong | collected 2015-01-26 ... | reverse complement strand
TCCAATTCGGCTATCCTGCCGAATTGTCCGGCGTCTTGTCGGACCACTTGTCAGGGCGTAGTTGCAAACGAAGCCTGATGCGCCATCGATGTACACGACCTTGAGACACAACTACGCAGGAATTTTGATAGGATATTATTCACCAGGATACCGTATGCCCCTCTCCGGTATCCCCATACACCAAAATCCTTTCGTACGTTGCTACGTTATACTCGTGCGCCCCGGACTTTGCTGAACGTATGAATAGTATATGAAGGAGCAGGCGAAAGCCTGCTCCTTGATCAACTAACCTTTCATTACGTTTGAAGCCTGAGGACCCTTTGGCCCCTGTACAACCTCAAACGTGACCCTCTCTCCCTCTGTAAGCGTTTTAAACCCCTCGTCCTTTATTGCTGAATAATGCACAAAAACATCTTCGCCGCCATCTTCTGTGATGAAGCCAAAACCTTTTTTCTCATTAAACCATTTTACTGTTCCTGTAGCCATGAATATACCTCCGTTTTTCGACTTCCTCCTGGCAAAGGGAAGAAGCCCTTGTTGCTATTTTCTGGAAAAACGGTATTACCAGAAACCTGAGGAAAACTTACAGAGGGTTTTACCGCGGGTTAGCATGATAATTTCGTATTCCAGTTTGACCAATGATATAATGGTTAAAGTGTCCTCTGTCAAGAAATAAGAATGAGATAACCCCCTATTCTTTCGGATGAAACACAAAAATTTATCAAAAACATAGACCCGTATCAAAATATATCCGTTGAAGAATGATCGTATACCCTATATGAAATGATACACACGATCAGAGCCAGCTCGCAGGAAAAGTGTAGAGAGAGGAGTGGATATGGACGCAATAGCCGGCCTTAAACCTGAAGGCATCTGGCGGTATTTTCAGGAAATTTCTCAGATCCCCAGAGAGTCCGGAAACGAGGGACGCATACGTGAGTACCTCATCACTACGGCAAAAAAACTCTCGCTTGCATATCAGACCGATGCAGCCGGCAATGTGCTTGTCATAAAGCCGGGCACAGCAGGCTCGGAAACCGTAATCCTCCAGGCACACATGGATATGGTGTGCGAAAAGAAGCCCGAGACGGCCCACGATTTCAACACAGACCCCATCATACTTGTACGTGATGACGGTTGGATACAGGCTGAAGGAACAACCCTGGGGGCCGATGACGGGATCGGTATGGCTGCCATGCTCGCCCTTATGGAAGACCCCTCGCTCGAACACCCGAACCTGGAGATGCTCTTTACCGTTGAAGAGGAGACAGGTCTTACCGGCGCAAGTATGCTCAGACAGGGATTTATCACCGGAAAAACCCTGATCAATCTCGATTCCGAGGATGACGGCATCTTTTATATCGGGTGTGCCGGCGGCAGGAATACGGATATCACCCTCGAATGTACCCTTACTGATCCTCCTGCCGGATATGTGCCTGCCTCGATCGCCGTAACCGGACTGAGGGGCGGACATTCCGGCATTGATATCAACAAGGGACGAGGCAATGCCATAAAGCTTGTGAACAGGTTCATAAAGGGTACGATAAAAACCGTCCCGTTCCATCTCGCATCCATTGAAGGAGGATCCAGGCACAACGTGATCCCCAGGGACGCCCGGGCCATGGTCTACCTCGACGAGCAGACAATGCCTGTCTTAAAAGATGCCGCGTCCAGGTGGACAAGCATCTTTGCCCGGGAGCTGGAAGGGATCGACGAAAAGGTGAAGATCACGGTCCTCCCGGATCCCTCTGCACCACAGAGGGTGATCGTCCCTGAAGATGTCGCAAGGATACTCGACATGATCTCAATACTTCCCCACGGGGTACTCAGCATGAACGAGTCCAAGGACAACCTGGTCATCACCTCCACCAACCTTGCCGTCTGCTCTATGGATGGAAGCGTACTCAAGGTGAAAACGAACCAGCGCAGTATATACACGACATCCATCGAGGATGCCTCTGACATGATACAGTCCATTGGTCGGATATTGGGCGCCCGTGTAACCCCCTGTGAAGATTATCCTGCATGGAGACCTGACTTCAATTCCCGGATCCTCTCAAAGGCAATACCCATATTTGAATCGCTCTTTGGTAAGCCGCCTCTGGTAAAGGTTATCCATGCAGGTCTGGAGTGTGGCGTGATCGGTGAAAAAATACCGGGCATGGATATGATCTCGATTGGCCCCACGGTGGAACATGCACACTCGCCGTCCGAGCGGGTGAATATCGAGACCGTGGGCAGGATGTGGGAGTTTATCACGAACCTTCTTGCGAATCTTTCGCATGCATGAGGATGCCGGATCTCTCATCCGGTATTCTCACCCATGAACACCTCTATATAGTTGACACTGCGGAGTCCATTTGTTAAAAGTGCAGCGGACTTGCGATCATACCTTAGGAGGGGACGTTTTGAAGATATTAGTCAGTGATAATTTATCTCAGAAAGGGGTTGAGATACTCCGCAACGGAGGTCTTGAAGTCGATGTTAATACCGGGTTGAAACCTGAAGAGCTCAAAGCTATCATCGGGGCTTATGACGGACTTGTTGTCCGCTCCGCGACAAAGGCGACTGAAGAGATCATTTCCGCAGCCAAAAATCTGAAGGTAATCGGCAGGGCCGGAGCCGGTGTCGACAACATCGACATAGCAGCGGCCAGCAAGAAGGGTATCGTGGTCATGAACACCCCGGGCGGCAACACCGTCACCACCGGTGAGCATTCCATTGCCATGATGATGGCCCTTACCCGCAATATCCCTCAGGCAACCTCCTCCATGAAGGAAGGAAAATGGGAAAAGAAGGCCCTGTCCGGCAGAGAGGTCTTCAACAAGACCATCGGGATCATCGGGCTGGGCAGAGTCGGTTCCATAGTAGCTTCGCGTGCCCAGGGACTCAAGATGAATGTCATTGTCTACGACCCGTTCATCACTCAGGAAATTGCCGAGAAACAGGGATACGAGCTCGTGAACCTGGACGACCTCTATGCACGTTCCGACTACATAACCGTACATACCCCGAAGTCAAAGGAAACCATCGGTCTTGTCAACAAGGACGCCTTTGCCAAGATGAAGGACGGGGTCATGATCATCAACTGCGCCAGGGGTGGAATCATCAACGAACAGGATCTCCTCGATGCACTGAATTCAGGGAAGGTTGCCGGCGCAGCTATCGATGTGTTCGAGAAAGAACCGCCGGAAGACTGGACACTGGCAAAACATCCCAAGGTCATCTGTACACCCCACCTCGGAGCGGCAACCCACGAAGCCCAGGAGAACGTTGCTCTGGCAATAGCCGAACAGATCGTGGACTACCTGCAAAACGGGGTGATCAGAAATGCGGTGAACGCCCCTTCCGTGGCCCCGGAGATGCTCAGCAAAATGAAGCCCTTTATCGAACTTTCCGAGAGGATGGGACGGTTTTTCGGGCAGATCATCGGCCAGGTGATCTCGGACAGGCTCAAGAAAATTACGTTCAAATACACAGGAGAGGTCTCGGAGCTCAACACAGAACCCATCACCATCGCCGGTCTCAAGGGACTGTTCTCCTCGATCGTAGATGACATCAACTATGTAAACGCTCCGGTACTCGTCAAAGAACGGGGCATCGATCTTGTGGAATCGCAGACCTCAACGGAGAAAGTCTTCACAAACACGATCGGAATGAGCCTTGAATTCGATTCAGGTACCCGTTATCTTGAAGGATCCGTATTCAAACCAGGTGACCTGCGTATCGTCACGGTCGACAACTATTCCATCGAGGTGATCCCGGATGGGCATATGCTTGTCATCTACAACAAAGACCTCCCAGGGACGGTGGGCAGGATAGGCAGTATCCTAGGTGAAGCTGGCATCAACATTGCCAGACTTTTCCTGGGCCGGGACAAACAGCAGGGTACCGCTATCCTCATCATCAATGTGGATACCGAGGTATCACAGGATGTTATCGACACGATAAATAACGTACCCAATGCGCTGTCCGTCCAGGAGATCTTCATCTAAAAAGGCAGCAGGAGAGGAGCTTTGCCATGGCAAATGTAGTGGTAGTAGGCACCCAGTGGGGAGATGAAGGCAAAGGCAAGGTCGTAGACCTCCTTACGGAGAAGTCCGACCTTGTCATCAGGTTCCAGGGCGGCAACAATGCAGGCCATACCCTGGTGGTGGGAGACAGAAAGGTTATACTCCACCTGATCCCGTCGGGCATCCTCCATAAGGAAAAATTATGTATCATCGGATCGGGCGTCGTCATAGATCCTGAAGTCCTCATCGAGGAGATCAATGCGCTCAAGGAAAAAGGCTACACCGTGACAGATGAATGCTTTGCCATCAGCGACCGGGCGCATGTCATCATGCCCTATCACAAGATGATCGACCATGCCCGGGATACGACGCAGAGGATCGGTACGACCGGCAGAGGGATCGGTCCTGCCTACGAAGACAAGGCGCGAAGAACCGGTATCAGGATCATCGATCTCATCAATCCGGATCTGCTCAGAAAAAAGATCGATGCGATATTCGATGAGAAACAGGAGTATCTCACCAAGATACTGAAGGTCAAGGGGATCGACAAGGAAGGGATGATCAAGAAGCTCCAGGACCTGGGTGCACAGCTCAAACCCTATGTCAGGGACACTTCCGTGGCCATCGACCATGCCACCAGGGAAGACAAGAAACTCCTGTTCGAGGGTGCCCAGGGCGGCAACCTCGACATCGACTACGGCACCTACCCGTACGTCACCTCGTCAAACACCATAGCAGGCCAGGCATGTGTGGGTACGGGAATCGGTCCGTCAATGATCGATACCGTTCTCGGGATCTGCAAGGCATATACCACCCGGGTCGGCGAAGGACCCTTCCCTACCGAACTGGGTGATGAGACCGGGGAACGGCTCAGGGCCTTTGGCGGAGAATACGGAGCCACAACAGGCAGGCCGCGCCGCTGCGGCTGGCTCGACCTCGTTGCGCTGAGACACTCCATCCGTCTCTCGTCCATCTCATACCTCGCCATCACAAAGCTCGACGTGCTCTCGGGTATCGAAACCATCAAGGTAGCCACAGCCTATAAATCCGGGGAAAGCATCCTGGAGAACATGCCTGCAGACCTCTGCATGCACCCCAACCTCGAACTGGTCTACGACGAGCTCCCCGGCTGGGAAGAAAACATATCCGACATCAGAGACTTCGATGAACTCCCCGAGAATTGCAAGTCCTACATTGCCTACATTGAAGAAAAGCTCGGGGTGAAGGCAGCCATCGTATCGGTTGGTCCGAAACGGGAAGAGACGATTATATTGAAGGAACTGTTCTAGAAGGCCCAGACCGGGCCTTTTAGCCCTATCCTCAGGAGAAACCGCCTGAGGAGCAGGATGTCGACGAGCACGAGCTGCACCCGGACAGGCTCGATGCAACCATGGATATTTTTTTCTTCACGTGCTCGCTGCTGCACTTCGGACACGGCGGATTCGTCTTGGCTGACATGGGCACCAGCTTCTCGAATTTTTCTCCGCAGTCTTCACACTGATATTCATAGATGGGCATAGCTATTCCTCTACTGTCTATTTTCCCTATAGGTAGTGCCCTTGGGGACAAAAGTCAAGCTTGAGCAGAGCCTGTCCTTGGGTACGTTCCGCCTCCGGCTCTCCTTTGATTATCTGTTTGACAAGAGATAGTATAAAGTTTAGATTTAAACTTCAGGAGGGCAACGATATGACAGACACGTACAATTTCTATAAGGTTGAAAAGAAAGGGCAAATTGCATGGGTTTATTTGAACAGACCCGAGAAGAAGAACGCCATGGGCCCGGATGCCTGGACTGAGATCATCCCGATCTTTGAGGATATCCACAATGATGATGAAATACGTGTTGCCATCATCGCCGGAGAAGGTAAAGATTTCTGCGCAGGAATAGATCTGATCGGCATGGCCCCTGTGGTCCCCGCCCTGAAGAACTGGGATATGAGCGCAGGCGCCAAGAAAGAACTGTACCGGGCAATATTCCCGCTTCAGGATGCCATGACCTGTGTGGAAAAATGTTCAAAACCAGTGATCTGCGCCTTTCACGGATACTGCATCGGGGCAGCCCTGGATCTCGGTTCTGCATGCGATATCCGCCTCGCCTGCGAAGACGCCCAGATATCCCTGAGAGAGGCGGCAGTGTCCTTTATTGCGGATGTGGGAAGCCTGCAGCGGATGCCGTTGATCGTCGGGCAGGGAATTGCCCGCGAACTGGCATTTACCGCAAAGTATATCGATGCTGCCCGTGCAAAGGAAATAAACCTGGTCAGTGAAGTCTACCCGGATAAGGAATCGCTGCTCGCAGGCGCGCAGGAGATGGCGCAGCAGATTGCAGACAATTCTCCGCTTGCCGTGCAGGGTGCAAAAGAGGTGCTGAATTTCTGCAGAGGAAAGACTATCGCGGACGGGCTGGAATATGTTGCGGCGCGCTCATCCATGATCCTTCCCTCGGAGGACATTGCCGAGACCCTCAAAGCATTCATGGAAAAGAGGAAGCCAACGTATACCGGCAAATAGTCACCTGCTGCTTTATCCTTAAAAACACCGACGCTGACGGCCAGGTGAGGTATTCCTGCCGTCAGCGCTTAAGAGAAATCCATACCCTCTACCATGCTGATTCGGGCTGCCTCCAAGCGGCCCAGCGATCGGCTCATTATTGCAAAATCCGGCACGAAAAGCCAGATTCCTCATCAAGGGCCTGATAGCGGTATTCGGCTTCAACCCTGCGGATACATCCGCCATGAAACATCATGACACGCCCTGAGAAACTGCAGATAAAAATCTCCGGAGGATTCATCATGGGACTAAAGTTTTTGCGCCGGGAATTCCGATGATACTCATAGATGGAAAAGAGAGAAAGCAAAAGAAAGAGGACTCTCCCCTCCAGAGACCTCATCGCCAACATACGAATAGGAAAACAAACCCTTAAGTTCCCTATCCTTGACATTTCGATCGGCGGGATGGGAGTGTTGGCTACCGAAGGGTTCTCCCTCCTCCACGAGGGGAAGGACATCCTGATAGAGACCCTGGAGAACAAGGGGGCACTCATCGCCGCGCAGATCTATGGTCGGATTGCGTACCTGGGGAGTGGTTTTCCATGCCGGATGGGCATCGACTTCTCTCCTGCCGAGACCCCTATCGAGGCATATGCAAAGCTTCATGACGCGAAGGGCGATACAGGAAGACTGATCACGGACAAGGAAGAGATCCACCGCACCTTCTCAGAGATACAGAAGTGGTCAAGAGGGTTCGGCGATATACTCATGATCCACAAAAACAAAGCGATCCCGGCCGAATTCTTCTACCTGAGGCCCCACGATGACAACATGGTCTTAAGGATCGTGCGGATATCACAATTCCGCCTCCCCTTCACCCCTGAGAAAGACATCGTTTATCCCTTTTATCTCTTCAAGGGCATCAATGTCATGCTCTTCTACGCCAAGGTGCTCGATATCATCAAGAATATCATAGAGACCAGCTGGCCGGAGACCCTTCAGCACATCAGCAGGAGGAGCGTGATGCGGTACTTTGTAACCGGCGAGGAACCCATGACAGCCAGCTTCGTCCATCCCATCAGTTCAGAAAAAACAGGGATGCTCGTCTGGGATCTCAGCATTGAAGGTATGGGCGTTGAGCTCCTGGATGACAAGACCCCTGTCATCGAGGGCATGAACCTTCCCGCCATAAGGATAGACCTTCCCAAGGGACCGATAGAGACGGCAGGTATCGTGCGATCCGTACGCACGGATACAGTCCTGGAGAAGACGCAGTTGGGTCTCGAGTTTATCGACGATTCAGGGCACTGCCGGGACAAGATCCTCGAATACATCCTCGAGATGGACTTACCGTCAGAGACACTGATCCACGGGTTCAATCACGCCCGGTAATACGACCGGTACCACTGCACAAATCGCGAGATCCCCTGGGCGACATCGACGGCAGGGCGAAAACCGGTGGCAGTCTCAAGATCCTGGGCATCAGCGCATGTCGCTACCACATCCCCCTTCTGAAGGGGCAGCATGTTTTTAAGCGCCTTCTTTCCGATGGCATCTTCGAGCACCGAGATGAAATCCATGAGCGCAACAGGCCGTGAACCTCCGATGTTGTAGAGCCTGTAGGGGGCAAAACTCCTTCCCGGATCGGGCTGGTCTCCGGTCCATGTTTCATCCCCTTCGGGCCTGAGCGCCATGACCCGCACCACACCCTCGATGATATCGTCTATGTAGGTGAAGTCCCGCTCCATGTTCCCATAGTTGTAAATATCGATGGGAGACTCCTCCAGGATAGCCTTGGTGAACTTGAACAGCGCCATGTCAGGCCTTCCCCATGGCCCGTAAACGGTAAAGAATCTCAACCCGGTAGCTGGTATCCGGTACAGGCTGGCATATGCGTGAGCCATAAGTTCGTTGGCCTTTTTGGTTGCCGCATAGAGAGATACCGGATGATCCACATTGTCGTGCACGGAAAACGGCATCTTCGTATTTGCGCCGTAGACCGAGGAAGACGAAGCGAAGACGAGGTGTGAGGGGACACTGGCCCTGCAGCCTTCGAGAATATTCATGAATCCTTTCAAATTGGAGTCGATGTAGGCGTGCGGGTTCTCGAGGCTGTAACGAACCCCGGCCTGTGCGGCAAGGTGAACCACCACATCGAAGTCGCCCCCGGCAAAGACCTCGGCCATGCCGGAGCTGTCTTCAAGGTCGAGCTTGCGGAATGAAAATGCAGGATAGACCTTGAGGATGTTCAGCCTGTCCTGTTTGAGCCGTGGATCGTAGTAGGGATTGAGATTGTCCAGCCCGATGACATGGTTGCCTTCATCGAGGAGTCTTTTTGAAAGATGGAAGCCGATAAAACCCGCTGCTCCGGTGACAAGAACATTCATGAATATCTCCTTATCTGGATACCATTACAAAGAATCCACATTTAATACGCTTGCGATTTCATAGATATCACGGATGCCCGACACCCTGTCGGTTGACACCTCTTCCCCCACGAGCACCGCCTCCATGCCCATATCAATGGCGGTATAGACGTTCGGCGGCCTGTCATCTACCAGGACACACTCTTCAGGCGTCTTCCCGTAGAGTTCCATGATCTTCTGATACGGGTACTGAATCGGTTTCGGGATGAAATCCATGAATTCGATCGTGAAGAGATCGCTGAAGAGGTCTGCAACTCCAAGGGAGGCAAGCACACGATTCACATACTCTACAGAGCCGTTGGAGAACACTACGAGTTCGTAGGGGATTTGCTCAAGGGTATCCCTGAGTCTTACATCCGTGCTGAGCAGATCTTCCACCGGCACGTCGTGGACTTTTCTCAGGTAATCGTCCGGGTCCACACCGTGGTGACGCATGAGTCCGCCCAGGGTGGATCCATATGCCTTAATATATTCTTTCCGCAGCTCTCTTGCCTCATCAGGTCCGAGATGGCACCACGACATGACATAGAAATCTATCTGTTCGTTCACGTAGGGAAACGGGCCCGTGCCTTTCCGGTACAGGGTGTCGTCAACATCGAGCAGAACTATCTTCATCTGGTGTATACCCCTTGATCGTGATAACCGCCTCATACACTCCCGGCAGACGTGAAATCTCTGCCATCCGTATTAGCAGAACCTGGCGAAAAAATCTATCTTCTCAGGGACCCGGGGGTCACCCCTGCTGCACGAACAGACCCACTGCCAGCAATACCGGGGTGGCGATATTTATGATCACATTCCTGGTCATGTACGGGAGAAGCCCGGGGATGTCGTCTGCATAGTGCACAACACCCCGTATGGTTATACCTGCGAGGAAGATCGTACCAAGACCCAACAGGCTCCATACAGGGAATTCACCCAGGGCATACCCTGCCAGGATGGGCACATACGCGGCAATGAGAACGAACGCATACACCCAGGAGGCCTTCCTCCTCCCTATCGAGATAGGCAGGTGCATCCTTCCCACTGATGTATCCGCGTCAATATCGGGAAACTGGTTCAAGAGCAGCAGGTCGTTCACGAGGAAAAACGGCACGAGAGATGCGATAAATGCAACGACAGAGTAGCTGCCGGTAAGTGCGAAATCAGTGCCCATCACCATCAACGGACCAAACCCGAGCCCGGGCGCGATCAGGCAGAAAAAGGGGCTCCTTGTAATGACCTCGGTATAGAGAACGATAGTGACTATGCCGAGCAGGCCGAGCGGCAGGAGCCACATCCCTCTTACATACAGGAAGTAGAGCCCGACTGCTGCGGTGACCCCGAGAGAAAGGATGCCGGTTATCAGGGCATAGTTTGCCTTATGAGGGTTCGCGGGCAGTGCGCCGCTCCCTCCTGAGAATGGGGTCGGTTCCGTGATAAGATCCAGGCCGCTTTTAAAGTCATGGTATTCATTCAGGGCATTCACACTGATATGGGCACACAGGGCACCCGCGAGTATCAGCACCACATGGAGCAGATTTATGGAAGCGCCCGAGAAAGCCGCTGTTGCCACACCCAGGACGACACAGGCGGGGGTCAGGATAAGGAACGGCGGTTTCATGGGACCGAATACGGGACTATTCATCATCAAATATCTCCATCTGCCCATGGGCAGGGTTTATATCGAGCAGGGCATATGCCTTTGCGCACACCTGTCTGCCCCGGGGAGTGCGTTTTATATATCCTTTCTGGATGAGGTACGGCTCGTATACATCCTCGATGGTGTCCCTGTCCTCGCCGATGGAGGCCGCGAGAGACTCTATCCCTACCGGTCCTCCGGCAAACGAGTGGATCATGGTCTCCAGGATCTTCCGGTCCATACGGTCGAGTCCGGTATTGTCTATATCCAGCCTTTTAAGGGCCGTATCGGCGATATCAGGGGTGATCACCCCGTCTGCCAGCACATCGGCAAAGTCTCTCACCCTTTTCAGCAGCCGGTTCGCGATCCTGGGTGTCCCGCGGGAACGTCTTGCGATTTCGTAGAGGCCTTTCTCGTCCGACGATATGTTCAGTATCCGTGCGGTCCTCTCCAGAATCCGGGTCAACTCCTCTACGCTGTAGAATTCCAGGTGGCCGATGATCCCGAACCGGTCCCTCAGGGGAGACGTAATCATCCCGGCCCTTGTGGTCGCCGCCACCAGGGTAAAGGGATTCAGGTCGATGCGGATAGACCGGGCAGACGGACCCTGTCCGATGACGATGTCGAGTTTGTACTCCTCCATTGCAGGATACAGGATCTCCTCGATGGCATTGCCGAGGCGGTGTATCTCGTCGATGAACAGGACATCGTTCGGCTCCAGATTTGTCAGGATGGCAGCCAGATCACCGGACTTCTCTATGGCCGGGCCGCTCGTGACGCGAAGCCCCACATCACTCTCGTGCGCGATAATGTAGGCAAGGGTTGTCTTTCCAAGGCCGGGAGGGCCATAGAACAGGCAGTGGTCAAGGGGTTCCCTGCGGGAGCTTGCCGCCTTAATGAAGATGTCGAGGTTGTCCTTGAGGGCAACCTGGCCCACATACTCACTCAAAGTCCTGGGCCGTATGTTGGCCTCAAACTCTGCCTCGTCCCTTCCTGTCCTTTCTCCATCAAGCTCGTTTCTCATTACATCAGTTCCTTCAATGCTCCCCGCACAAGATTCTCGACACTGTCCGCCTGCACGCAGCCTACTGCCTTTCTGGCCTGATTCTCAGAATACCCCAATGCAACGAGTGCGGCAACAGCATCCTCGCTGATATCTACAGGCCCCGTTCTCCCCCGGGTCTTATAGAGCTTCGCGATCTTCTCCTTGAGCTCCAGCACGATCCTCTGCGCGCTCTTCTTCCCGATACCAGGCAGCGAGGAGAGGTACGTGATATTCTCACTCACCACTTCCTCTAAGAACCGGTTTGGCTCGATACCGGAGATGACGTTCATGGCAGTCTTGGGCCCCACCCCGGAAACATTCAGGAGCAGGGAGAAGATCTCTTTCTGTCTCTGGTCGATGAATCCGTACAGATCCAGGGAGTCCTCCCGGGCTATCAGCGTGGTGAACAGCGTCACTTCCTCCCCGCAGGTAAGACTCTGCTCGATCCCTGAGGGCACATGTACGAGATACCCCACACCGGAGACCATCAGGGTAATGTCAGCCCCGTTATTCTGGACGATCTCACCGCGAAGCATGCTGATCATTGCGTAAGCTCCTTGAATCGCCTGCACGACGAATGGCACACGCCTATTGCCAGTGCATCCGATGCATCCCGAGACTCCACCTTCTCCTTGGGAAGGTGGAGTATGGTGTTGACCATGGCGTATATCTGGTCCTTGTCTGCACGGCCGTACCCGCAGGTAGCCTTTTTGACCTCTGTGGGGGTATACTCGAACACCGGGATATCCAGAAGCGTCGCGGCAAGGATGATTGCGCCTCGGGCATGTCCGAGTTTGAGAGCGGTCTGTGCATTGACGGCATGGAAGGAAGTCTCAAGGGCCACCTCGAGTGGCTGATGGAGGCGGAATACCTCGGTGAGCCCCATGAAGATCTCTTTCAGCCTCCCGGCCAGGTCGGTAGACCTGGGCCGTATGGTTCCGTGTGCGATATAGGAGATGCTGGTCGCGCCCGGTGCGTTGATACTGAGCACACCATAGCCTGTGACTCTCGTTCCCGGATCAATGCCGCAGATAATCATGATGCCTGCAGCTGGGCCATTTCCTCGTCGTCTATATCGAAATTGGAAGAGATGGACTGCACATCGTCAAGGTCTTCCAGTGCATCCAGCAGTTTCAAGGCCTGTTGAGCCTGTTTTCCGGTCAGTGTCACATTTGTCTGGGGGATCATCTGTACTTCCAGCTGATTGTAGCTGATGTTGTTGTCTTCAAGGGCTTCCCTGAGTCCCTCGATATCCTCGGGGGCAATCACGATCTCAAAGACATCCCCCTCGTCACTAATATCCTCTGCCCCGGCTTCCAGTGCAATGTCATAAAGGGTATCTTCTTCAACGACACCCTTGTCAACGGAGGCAAAGCCCTTTTTGTCGAACATCCAGCTTACGCAGCCTGTCTCGCCGAGGTTTCCGTTGTACTTGGTGAAGAGATGTCTGATATCGGCAACAGCGCGGTTCTTGTTGTCGGTGAGAACGTTCACCAGCACTGCTACACCACCCGGACCATACCCCTCATAGGCGTTCTCTTCCAGGTTATATCCTTCCAGCTCTCCCGTGCCTTTCTTGATGGCGCGCTCAATGTTGTCTTTCGGCATGTTGGATGCTTTTGCAGCTGCCACAGCTGATCTGAGACGGGCATTGCCGTCAATGTCGCCTCCGCCCATGCGGGCTGCAACCGTAATCTCTTTTATCAGTCTGCTGAAAATCTTGCCTCTCTTGGCATCAGCAGCGCCTTTCTTGTGTTTGATGGAACTCCATTTATTGTGACCGGACATACACGCCCTCCCCTTCGTTTCTTACGTACAAACTATCTATCATAGAGTAGGAAATCTGACAAGACAGCTCTATGCATTGATCAAAGTGCATACCGCCTCAATCACAGACCATGGCGGGCAAAACCGTCAGCAGGGCATTCACCTGCATACTGCCGCCTCATCCATGATCGGTCTCCCCGCACCCTGAACACGTACATGGGTCACATCCGGTTCATGCCTGCTGCTTCCAGCGGGAGCATCATCCATAAATTACCATTGCCCCAGGGAATTATTGTGCTATAGGAGGATTCATGCAGTATTGTCATACAGGTAGAGACAGGCTCCTGGGTACTCCTCCAGAAGGCGGCAGGTTTGATAACAGTTATGGAATAATGTCCATTCAGCCAGAACAGCGGTTAAGTAATGCCTTGCATCCCACGAGGTGACAGCGATGGAAACCGACCTTGCAATCATCGGGGCAGGCCCTGCCGGCATGATGGCCGCGATCAGTGCCTCACAGTGCGGGGCACGAGTCATTGTACTGGAAAAGAATCGCATCCCCGGGGTAAAACTGCTCATGACCGGCAAAGACCGGTGCAACATAACCAACGCACAAACCAATATCAGGCAGTTTGCAGACGTCTTCGGCAAGAACGGCAAATTCCTCCTGAGCGCCCTGTCCCGTTTCGGTGTCGAACAGACGATCGATTTCTTCCATGAACACAACCTGCAAACCAAGGTTGAACGGGGTGGCCGCATATTCCCGGAAACAGACAGGGCAAGAGATGTGCAGGACCTCTTTATCCGGCTCATGAAAAAGCGCGGGGTCCGTGTGCTCACCGATTGCAGGATTGGATCGATCCCCCACCGGGATGGCGCGATAGAAAAGATCATCCTTGAAAACACAAGCGAGATCACTGCAAAGAACTATCTCATAGCCACCGGGGGCCTTTCCTACCCGAAGACAGGATCTACGGGAGACGGATATACCTGGGCGAGGCAGATGGGTCATACCATCATAGAACCCCAGCCTTCCCTGACCCCGGTCCTGGTGGAGGAACCCTGGGTGAAGGCCCTGGAAGGGCTGAGCCTGAAGAATGTCTCAATTGCCGTCTATCAGGGCACAAAGAAACAGGATGAACGCTTCGGCGAGGCCCTGTTCACTGCAAACGGACTGAGCGGTCCCATAATCCTTGATATGAGCAAATCAATCGGCAACCTGACTGCACATGGAAGAACCGATCTGTTCATTGATTTCAAACCAGCTCTCGACTTCACCAAGCTGGACAAGCGGATACTGAGGGACTTCGAACAGCATAAAAACAAGGCCATCAAGAATGTACTGCCTGCCCTGCTGCCCAAGAGTCTCATCCCGGTGATCCTTGAGCTGGCGCGGATAGATCCCGAGAAACAGGCCAATGCCATAACCAAGGAAGAGAGAAAGAAACTGCGGCTGCTCCTGAAACAGTTCCCCTTAAGGGTCAAGTGCCTCCTGGGGTTCAACAAGGCAATCATCACCTCGGGCGGGATATCGCTGAAAGAGGTGGACCCGAAGACAATGCGGTCCAAGATAATCAACAATCTATTCTTTGCGGGAGAGATACTGGACCTGGACGGGCCAACCGGCGGGTATAACCTGCAGGTCTGCTGGAGCACCGGATACCTTGCAGGACAGAGTGCCGCAGTCCTTTCAAGAGAAGTCTGAATGTGGGCTCCATACTCTTCATAGCCTGGTTCCCGGAAAATTGTGACTTGTTATCTCACGCCTGTGATGCTAATGGGCTCAGCGTATAGCCCGAATCATCAACGAGAAAATCACACGTAATACGAGAGGATGAAGATATATCATGCAGAAGATCATAGCAGTGTTGGAAGGTGACGGGATCGGGCCTGAGATCGTCCGCGAGGCCATTAAGGTATTGAAGACGGTTGAAAAGAAATACAGCCACACATTCGTTCTGAAATACGCACCGTTCGGGGCTGCGGCATACTTCAGCGAGGGCTCCCCGTTTCCGGATAAAACCCGCAGTATCTGTGATGAAGCCGATGCAATCATAAAAGGCCCGGTGGGTCTTTCTCTCGACAAGATGAAGACCATCCCCCAGGAGTTAAGACCTGAGATCGGGGCTATCCTGCCCCTGAGGAAACGCTACGACACCTTTGCAAACTACCGGCCTGTGAGGCTGCCCAAGGCGCTGGCATCATTCTCCCCTTTAAGACAAGAGGTGATCGGTGACGGGATCGATATCCTCATGATCCGCGAACTTGTCGGCGGCATCTACTTCGGAGACAAGACAGAGGGAACCGCCACCGGCATGAGCTACGCCATGGATGAATGCACTTACACCGATGAGCAGGTCAGGCGGGTTGCCGCTGTTGCGTTTGAAGAGGCCCGCAGAGCACAGTCCCGGCTCTTCAACATACACAAGGCGAACGTGCTCGCCACCTCGCGCTTCTGGAACGATATCGTGGAAGATGTGGCAAAGGACTATGAAGATGTTCACTATCAATCCATGCTGGTGGACAATGCAGCCTTCCAGTTGGTAAAGAATCCTTCACAGTTTAACGGAGTTGTCCTGCTGGAGAACATGCAGGGTGACATCCTCACCGACCAGGCAGGCGGGATTCTCGGTTCGCTCGGCCTGATGCCCTCGGCATGTATGGGCCCTCACAAGGGCTATGTGGAAGCCGCCCACGGATCGGCACCCGACATTGCAGGAAAAAACATCGCCAACCCCTATTCCATGATCGGCAGTGTGGCCTTTCTCTTTGACAAGTGCCTGCACCTGCCCGAGGAGTCAGAAGAGATCTGGAATGCGCTCTTTACCCTTTTGGAACGTGGTTATACCACAATAGAGCTTGCCCAGGCCCAGAATGATAAGAATAAAATACTCTCGACAAGCGACTTTGGGGACATGGTGGTGGATATCATCCTCAATGGCTGATGGGAGACCGTGGCATGAAATCATTGCAGGAAGAAATCACTGATCTTTCACCTCAACAGGTGATACTCGGTATCGGCGGCAGTCCGAGAAAGGGCGGGAACACCGATGTTCTCCTGGATCACATTATCACCGGAGCGACATTGATGAATCTCGAAACCGAACGAATTCTCCTGCGGGATTGTCAGTTCCAGCCCTGCATCGGGTGCGAACGGTGCAGGAAGGACAGGATCTGCACCGGGCTTCATGATGACATGACCCCCCTCTATAACAAGATTGTTCGCGCCTCCGGCCTGGTGCTGGTATCCCCGGTGCACAATTATAATGTCACTGCGTGGATGAAGGCGTTCATAGACCGGCTCTACTGCTTTTACGATTTCACCGATGATCGTCCTAGGGGATGGTCAAGCAGGCTGGCCGATCAGGGCCGCAAGGCAGTTGTCGCTGCAGTCTGCGAACAGGCATCGAGAGACGATCTGGGATTCACGCTGGAGGCAATGCGCCGTCCGCTTGAAGCCCTGGGCTATGAGATCGTGGGAGAATTAGCGGTATTTGGCATTTTTGATCAGGGAAAGGTGCGCGACAACCCGGAAGTGTTATCACAGGCAACCAGGCTCGGATCCGAGTTGGCTGAGGCTCTCGCACGCTAGTCCGACGAGCAGAACCGGACCACCAGCGCCCCCTAAGATCAATGGGGGCCTGATCAGCCGGTGCATGCCCTCGCCCCTTCAGGATGTTGATTTACCTTCCATCTCTTTGATCTCGCCGATGAACATCTGGATGATCGGCGATCTCACCGGCGGATGCCACTTCGTCTCCTTCGGGGATTCAACCCAGGTAAAGGGTAAATGAACAACACCTCCCGGCTTCTTGATCTGTTCCAGGGCTGAAATCGTCTGGAGCAGGACATCCCGCTGTCCCGGTACATCATGTACCTGCCCGATGGGTCTTCCATAGGGATATTCAATGGCAGCGACCCTGGGTATGCCGATCTGCCGGGTGAACTCCGGGGTCATGGTCAGTACCACTGTGGAAAAACCCTGTTCTTCGAGATACCGGGCAACCAGTCCCACGGACCGGCAGCACAGCGGTCAGGCAGGGGTGAGTAAGACGGCCTCGACACCCTCCTGTCTCATCCTTGCCGCCACCTTGGGCATGGTCTGCTCCAGCAGATATGCGGAATCCAGCTGATACCCGTAATATGAATAACAGGTCCGGGCAAGGCGTTCGATAATACCCTCATCCTCGAACTCGCTGAACCGTCTCATGGGCAGCATAACATTCAGGTCTTCGAGAATATATCCGGTATTGATGTGCAGGTGGTTTACCTCAATGTCGGCCTCGCTCGTATCACGGGGGATCTCGCGGTGCGTGGGATCACCCCAGGTAGGCTCTCTCTTCTCGCGGTCCATGTCAAAGGGTTCATCCCCCTTCAGAGAGATCCCTGCTGACGTCATGAGGGAGAATGTGGTCTCAGCCAGTGGTTTTTTCAATGGGGTCCAGGGAATATCACCGGTGAAATCCATTTCAGGGATATCCTTCATCAGCCACGCACGAAGCGCCGGCGGCATAAACCTGAAGCCGTCCACAACCTTTGTTCCATCGCTCATTGACACACACCTCCTCCACCAGTGATCTTCTCAAGAGAGCAGATCTGATACGAATCATGTCATGATAAAAATCATAGAAGGAATACGCTTGTCTGTCAATGTACGAGAAATTTCGACTATGATTATGCAGACAGCATAAAGGAGAACCCTGCTCCAGATAACCATGTGTCTGGAGACATTCTTTTTGATAAAAATCCTCAAGCCATTCCACCAACCGAGATACCCCATTACTTTGGCAGTATTTCAAGATATCCTTAAGAATTGTCGATGAGAATGAAGAACTCTATCAAGAACATTCTACGGGGGATGAACATGTTTTACGCAGACTCGATCGAACAATCCAGCGAATACCTCAGACTGGCCCTGGATCATATGGGACGCCACCGGATCCCGGTGGATCCGGCAAATTATTCTGTGTGGTATGAATATGTATCCGGAAGGAACGAACCGCTCAAGAACGTACTGGATGATGTGCTTTCCAGGTCCAACCCCATTACCATCGAGCTCAACAAAAACCTCTACGAGAAATATATCGCCGAGGACCACAAGCTCATCATACGAAAGATCAGAGACGAACTCAGGAAGGTCCTGGATACGATCCTTTCACATGTTGTTGATACCGGCGGTCAGCTGACCCGCTTCGGCTCCATGATCAACATGTATTCCGAAAGGCTCAAGGATGACCTCGATGCCGAGGATGTACGGATCATTGCCGAAGAAATACTGAGCGAGACCCGTGCCATCAACGATTCGAGCACCCTGCTCAAGGAGCGTATCGTTTCATCCACTCAAGAGATAGAAATCCTCCGCAAGGATTTGGAACAGCTCAGGAAGGAAGCGACCTCCGATACGCTGACCGGATTGAAAAACCGGCGCTATCTGACCCAGACATTCGATAAGGAGGCAAAGCGCGCATCAGCGTCAAACACGGATCTTTCGCTCATCATTGCCGATATCGACCACTTCAAACGAATCAACGACATGTATGGCCACCTGGTGGGGGACCGGGTGATCAAACGGGTAGCCAGGATGCTCACGGACTGTGTGAAAGGCAGGGATATCGTTGTCCGCTATGGTGGAGAAGAATTTGTCATACTACTGCCGGACACGGCCTTGGAAGGTGCGGTGGCCCTGGCGGAAAAGATATGTACGTATTTCAAGACCATGAGCTGGAAACGCACGGACACAGGGCAGACTATCGGCCAGGTGCACATATCGATCGGGGTCTCGCAGTACCGTGACGGTGAGATGTTTGAGAGCCTCTTCCATCGCGCCGATGTGGCGCTGTATCATTCCAAGAGCAACGGCAGGGGTCGGGTCACGAGCGAATCCGACATCAGCGAAAGTTAAGAACCTCACAAGCTACCGAACACTGTCATACCATACACGAAAAAAGGCCCCCAGTCTTTTGACTGGAGGCCTGTATAGTTGTCCTGGCGATGTCCTATTCTCCCACATAGTCGCCCATGCAGTACCTTCGGCGCTAAAGGGCTTAACTGCCGAGTTCGGTATGGGATCGGGTGTTTCCCCTTTGCCATGATCACCAGAAACATTTTGTAGCAAAAAGTTATATAGTTCTGGGATATAAAATAGGAAGAGAGTAATTAAAGGGTCAAGCCTCACGGCCAATTAGTACTGGTTAGCTCAACGCATTACTGCGCTTACACACCCAGCCTATCAAACCTGTAGTCTTCAGGTGGCCTTCAGATCCGTCGAAACGGATAGGGAAATCTAGTCTTGAGAACGGCTTCCCACTTAGATGCTTTCAGCGGTTATCCGCACCGAACGTAGCTACCCTGCTATGCCGTTGGCACGACAACAGGAACACCAGAGGTTCGTCCATCCCGGTCCTCTCGTACTAGGGACAGCTTCTCTCAAATTTCCTCCGCCCACGGAGGATAGGGACCGAACTGTCTCACGACGTTCTAAACCCAGCTCGCGTACCGCTTTAAATGGCGAACAGCCATACCCTTGGGACCTGCTCCAGCCCCAGG
>ERZ795057.1498-NODE-1498-length-19924-cov-13.686597_pt1 | contig 19924 bp, 12 predicted proteins | sample MGYA00375141_ERZ795057 | MGnify/ENA primary metagenome ERZ795057 (study PRJEB30186, sample SAMN05720163) | activated sludge metagenome | isolation source: Anaerobic digester | place: Hong Kong | collected 2015-01-26 ... | reverse complement strand
AGTCGACCAGGCCCGACCTCCTCAGCTTCCTCTTCTGCTTGGTGGTCTTGCAGGAAAGGAGGTGGCGCGCATACGCCTTGTTCCTCTTCACCTTCCCCGTGCCGGTCGCCTTGAACCTCTTGGCTGCACTCCGATTGGTCTTCAGTTTCATGTGTAAGCTCCTCGTATCTACTTCGGGGCCAGCATCATCACCATGGTACGGCCTTCCGACTTTGGTTCGGATTCCGTGACCGCCAGGTCCCCCAGGTCGGCCCGGACCCGGTTGAGCATCGCCAAGCCCTTATCCATATGGATGATCTCCCTGCCCCTGAATCGCATCACGACCTTGACCTTGTTCTTCTCTTCCAGGAACCGTGTAATGTGCTTGAGCTTGAACTGGTAATCATGCTCGTCGGTCTTGGGTCGGAACTTGATCTCCTTGATGACGATGACCGTCTGCTTCTTTCTGGCCTGGGCCTCCCTCTTGGACTTCTCGTACTTGTACTTGCCGTATTCCATGATACGGCATACCGGAGGAGTCGCCTGCGGTGCCACTTCAACCAGGTCCATACCGTGTTCCCGGGCGGCATTCACCGCAGCAGGGACAGTCATGATTCCAAGCTGTTCGCCGTCGGGTGCAATGACCCTCACGCTATCGGCAACGATGCGTTCGTTAACCCGGATCCTGTCCTTATCTTCTTGTCGAAAGCCGAACTTGCCTATGCGACCCTCCCCGAAAATATTTTATGCGCTTATCTAACCTGCATCTATTCCGTTGTCAACACGTTTAGATAAAAGGTTCCATAGAATCGGTACCGTTATACTGCAGGCTCGAATGACTTCACCAGAGCGATAAACTCGTCCACCTTCATGGTCCTCTGCTCGCCCGAGCGTTCGCGCACGGCAATGGTGCCCTCTTCCTTCTCCCGGTCGCCCACCACCACCATGTACGGGACCTTCTGCATCCTGGCCTCTCTGATCTTGAAGCCGATTTTCTCGTTGCGCAGGTCGGACTCGATCCGCACCTCGCGGTCGTTCAGGGCCGCCGTCACCTGCTTCGCGTAGTCGGCCTGAGCGTCGGTGATGTTCATGACCACGGCCTGGACCGGCGCGAGCCACACCGGGAAGGCTCCGGCATAGTGCTCGATGAGCACGCCGATGAACCGCTCTATGGACCCCAGGATCACCCGGTGGAGCATGACCGGCCGGTGCTTCTCGCCGTCGGCCCCGATGAAGTGCGTGTCGAAACGCATGGGCAGCGAGAAGTCGCACTGGATGGTGGCGCACTGCCACTGGCGCCCGATGGCGTCCTTGATCTTCACGTCTATCTTGGGTCCGTAGAAGGCGCCGTCGCCCTCGTTGATGTCATAGGGCAGCCCCTTCTTGTTCAGGGAATCGATGAGCGCCTTGGTGGCCATCTCCCAGTCCTCGTCGCTCCCGATGGACTTCTCGGGCCGCGTGCTGATCTCCATGGTGTACTCGAAGCCGAACACGGCCATGACGTCTTCGACCATGTCGATGATGGCCGTGATCTCCTCGATGAGCTGGTCAGGCCTGCAGAAGATGTGGGCGTCGTCCTGGGTGAACTGCCGGGTGCGCAACAGCCCGTGGATCACGCCGGACTTCTCGTGCCGGGTGACGTTGCCCAGCTCGAAGTACCGTAGCGGCAGATCCCGGTAACTCCTCACCTTGGACTTGTAGATCATGATATGGGAAAGGCAGTTCATGGGCTTGATGCCGTAGAGCTGGCTGTCCACCTCGGTGAAGTACATGTTCTCCTTATAATTATCCATGTGGCCGGAGGTCTCCCACATCTTGCCCCGCAGGATGGCCGGTCCGTAGACGATGTCGTATCCGCGCTTGAAGTGGACCCTCTTCTCGTACTCCTCGAGGATGGTCCTGAGCCTGCCGCCCTTGGGCATGTAGATGACCATGCCGGGCCCCACGTCCTCGGAGAACATGAACAGCTCGAGCTCCCTGCCGAGTTTGCGGTGGTCCCTCTTGCGGGCCTCCTCCAGGAAGTTCAGGTAGGCGTCCAGCTCCTTCTTGGAGGCGAAGGCGGTGCCGTAGATGCGCTGGAGCATCTTGTTCTTCTCGTCGCCCCTCCAGTAGGCCCCTGCCACGGACAGGAGCTTGAAGGCCTTGAGGAATCCCGAGGAGGGCACATGGGGGCCGCGGCACAGGTCGGTGAAGCTGCCCTGCTCGTAGATGGACACCGACTCCACCCCATCGCCCAGGTCGTTGATGATCTCCACCTTGTAGGGCTCGCCCTTGTCCGCGAAGAGTTTCTTCGCCTCGGCGGCCGGCAGCTCCCGGCGCACGAAGGGGGCATCGGCCTTGACGAGCTCGGCCATCTTCTCCTCGATGGCGGCCAGGTCCTCCGATGAGAAGGGCTCGCTGCGGTCGAAGTCATAGTAGAAGCCGTCCTCGGTGGCCGGACCGATGGTGGGTTTCGCATCAGGGAAGAGGAGCTTTACGGCCTCTGCCATGACGTGGGCCGTTGAGTGCCTGATGAGGTGCACGCCTTCCGGGGAATCGGCGGTGATGGTCTCGATGGTCAGCCCCTCGGTCAGGGGTGTGGTGAGGTCGACGGTCACCCCGCCGACGCGGGCCGCGATCGCCCGCTTGTCCTTGATGACGTCCCTGAGGGTCGCTGCGCTTGTAACAACCGGTTTGCCGTCCACGGTTACGTTCAGTTCAGGCATATACGCTCCATTAGTGTTCAGGGCTTATAAGGCTCCCTTACTCGTGCTCGATTGCATTTTTCACCATGTCATTTCGAAGGAATGAAATGACTGAGAAATCCTTAAAAACTCATGCCAAGATTTCTCGCTCCGCTCGAAATGACAAAGCTTGCAGTCCTGCGACCATGCACTATTCGTTGCATGATGAATATACACTGTCACGCCATCCCTTCAGATCGATTGGAGAGATAACACCTTGATAGGTTTTTGTAAAGGGATTGTCAGGAGATCTATTTCCGCTACATATTATGATAAGCCAAGCCGTTGTAGCGGAAATCCTATCTCGTAACATGAGTTCCCGATAAACCGCTTCGTCTCTTTGCTTAATCGTATCGATTGCATAATGTTCAGCAGAACATCATCTTTTACCGACTCCATGAGGATTGAACACTGTTCCAGGTCTTTCATGCGTTTCGCCATGCCCCTTCGCCGGGGAGCGATAATGAGCTTATGGATAAAAAAAGCTTCGGGAACGGGAAACCTGATGGGACAATCTCCGAGCGATGCTTCATCTGTAAAATCGATGAGAATGCTGATGTAAGGAAGTGGCTGAGCAATGATGTTCCATTCCTTCACCAGCTTGGCATCGGCATCTCGTCCGCCAACCCTGTGAGTGATGAACTCCACCGTATAACCGCCTGTACTAAATTTCTGGACACCTCCTGTGGAAAGAAAGCTGATGCATCCCATATCGGTTATGATCTGTTCCAGATTTGACCTCTGAGCCTTCTGCTGATGGGGAATGTAAACGGCGAGATCGATGTCCATGGTTTTCAATACATATTGCACCTGATAAAGATCGTGATAGATGGGCATGACCCAACTTCCGACCAGGACTGATCTGTCGAAGAACCCGACACTGCTCAAGGCTTTCAACAGTACCACTATCTCATAAGGAAGGTTTGTTTCCTGGAGAACCCTCACGGTTACCTCTCCGGGCTTTCGAAGTTTTCAGGAGTCTTTCCAGGTATGCCATGCGTTTTTCATATGCTCTGATCTCCTTTTTACATAAGTCACGTTCTTTCAACTGGTCGCGAAGTTGTGGTATCCTTTCTTTTGAAACATGTTTGTTCACGACCTTTTTCCCTTCACGGGAAACCAGGTAGTAGTAAGAATATTCCTTACCCTTGAGGTTCCTCTTCCTTACATTAAGAGCACCTTTGGGGTAGTGTTGAACCTTCTCCTGAAGAGCCCGGAGAGTATCCTTGCATCGTTGGTATTCATCCTCCAGAAGGCCGTGTACTACCCGATCATTTTCCACTACATTCATGCCATTCTAATACTTATGTAGTGGAAATATGTCAATACAGAATCTACTGAACCCTTGATGGACTACCCTTACGAAAAGCGAAGGAATTGATAGTGTAAGGCATTAAACCATTCAAACCTCTGACCACTTCGAACTCATATTTCAAATAAGCCTCTGAGAAAAACAACATTGGAAAGGCTTCAGATTACCATACTTAACGGCACATATGCTGGGCTGTAATTTGCATTCAGATGGGTGTTTGGATTTGGTAGGCACGCAGGGATTTGAACCCTGGACCCCCACCGCGTCAAGGTGGTGCTCTCCCCCTGAGCTACGTGCCTGTGCCAGGTGTCTTCGATAGCCTGTATCCCCGTTCCTTGTCAACTGATTTTTCACCATGAAATCACCTTGCACGGGCGCACGGAAGGACGCTTTTCGACAACACGCAAAGCCGGTTTGCATAGTGGGGCGGCTTATGATACACAGGCCGGACATCCTTTAGTGAAAAGGTCTTATGCCATGCATATATCACCGTCATCCATAGCCTTCGACTTCGACGGCGTCATTGCCGACACCTTCCGGCTCTTTGTCCGCATGGCCAGGGAGGACTACCACTACGAGTTCAGCTATGAGGACATCACCGATTACGAGTTCCTCAAGTGCATCCGGATGGATAGGCAGCACGCCAGGGAGATCATCGAAGTCCTCACCAACGATCCCCACGAGATCGACCTGTTTCCCAACTACGGGGCGGACAGTGTCCTTGCCAGGATGACCTCCTTCTCCCCGCTGCTCGTGGTGACGGCGCGCCCCCTGTCCGTCCCCATCGAGCTCTGGTTCAGGCGGCACATCCCCGAGATCGACCCGGGCTGCCTCAAGGTGGAGGCCACGGGCGTGAACACCGCCAAGCTTGAGGTGCTCAGGAAAAACAGCATCACCCACTTCGTTGACGACCGCCTCGACACCTGCCAGATGCTCCAGGACGCGGGCATCACCCCCATCGTGTTCACCCAGCCCTGGAACCGCAAGCCGCATCCCTTTACGGCGGTTGAGACATGGGAGGAACTTGCAGCGTTCATCGACTGGAACGGGGCGGCCGAGAAGGAAGCCCCCTGCGCAGGGTTGTTTGAATAAAGGTTATCAGCTTACTATCCTCTTTTATAATATTGGATCATTATTCCATGCCTGCCGCCGGGTGATACGTTCCTGATGTTTCCTCTTCTCCTGAAACTTGGGACCTTGGCCTGCGAAAGACACACACCTTCCATCTTTCCGGAAGGTGTGTGTCTTTCGCAGGTGAATGCGCCCGGATTATAAAAAAGAAACCCTCGTGTTCACCTTCAGCACTCACCCGACGACCCCGGGCGTGCGCGTTACCGGCATGAAGCTGCAAAAAGGTCTGAGGTTTCGCGGCCTGCTCAGATCGATGAACTTCCCAGAAACAGGAAGTTCATCGATCTGAGCAGGTCAGTTTTCCCTGCACCGCTACGATCGTATTGAAAAACAGGGAGGGTTTCCTTCCCTACAGCTCGAAATCCCCCCGCAGCCGCTCGAAGGAATCGCTGGTACCCATGACGAGCAGCTCGTCTCCCTCTTCCAGGCGCTCGTCGGGACCGGGGGATATGATGTAGTCCCCGCCCCTGCGGATCCCGATGACCGCGGATCCATAGGCCTGCCTGAAGCCTGTCTGTGCCAAGGTCTTTCCGGCCCCGGGAGACCCCTGCGAAACCCGGGCCTCCACGAGGGAGACGCTCTCTTCCTCGTCCGAGGCAGGGTCCACGACACGGTGGATCAAGAGCTCGGCCTGCCGCAGGTCGTCCGTCGGACCCATGATGACGATGCGGTCAGAGGGAAAGAGTTGGTAGTCCGGCCCGGGGTTGAAGACGATCCTCCCGGCGCGGCTGACCGCCACGATGGATACCCCTGTCTCGGACCGCAGCGGGACGTCCCTGATGGACTGGCCTGCAAAGGTCGATCCGGCTTTGATCCGTATCTCCCGGAAGGCGACGGGCCAGTCGATCTGCTGGGACAGCGCGTGCCATGCCCCGGTCAAGGCGTCGGCACCCTGCTCCGCCGCATCGAGGAAAGGTCTCAGCACGACGGGCACGTTGGCCCGGTGGTACAGGTCGGCCTCGACCTTGTTCCGAGCCGTCAGAGCCACCCTGCCCTCGTACCCCTGGTGCCTCAGGTGCTGCAGGAGCGGCAGGTTCACCTCGGGCGCACGGATGGTGCTGACCACCCAGCGGGCCTGGAACAGGGGGAGGTTCTCGTGGGTCTCGGCGTCCGCCATGTCCCCGTACAGGACAGGGATGCCCCGGACCCGGCAGAACTCGAGGGCCTGCGGGTCGAAATCCACACCGATGATCTCCTTTCCCCGCTCCAGCAGGTGCTCGGCGAGCTCCCTGCCGTAGTTGCCGAGCCCGAGGAGGACCACGTCCACCCGGGGCATGAGGAAGCAGTTGTTGCACTGGGCTTCACGGTAGGGATTGCTGCGTTCGAAGACCTTCAGCGGCTTGGACATGAGCTCGTAGAAGGGCCCTGAATAGAGGATCATATAGGTGGAGGCCAGGATCGTCACCACGCCCACCAGGGTGATGAGCCCCAGGGTTTCCCGGGTAATGTGCCCCAGGCTCACGCCGATCGCCCCCATGATGAGCGAAAACTCGGAGATCTGTGCCACGGTGAGGCCTGCAAGGAATCCCGTCCTCCTGCGGTACCCCATGATCCCCATGATGACCAGCATGATGAGGGGGTTGCCGACGAGCACGAAGAGCGAGAGCACTGCCGCCGGGACAACCTGCGAGCCCATGCTCGACCAGTCCATGCGGGCGCCCAGGTCGATGAAGAAGAAGATCAGGAGGAAGTCCCTCAGGGTGACCAGGCGTGCGCCGATGGTGTCCCGGTACTCGGTGGAGGCGAGCGAGATGCCGGCCAGGAACGCCCCCACCTCTTTGGTCAGCCCGAGCTGGTCGCTGACGGCGCTCACCAGCAGGGCCCAGGTGATTGAGAACAGGATGAGCATCTCGTTGGACCGGGCCAGTCGGGTAAGGAGCGAAGGCAGGACGTAGCGCATGAGGACCCCGATGCCCAGGAGCAGGCCTGCCCCCTTGAGCACAATGAAGACCATGCCGAGGTGGAGCGGTCCTGACGAAACGGTCCCCGCACTGAAGGTGCTCAGCACGATGAGGGCGAGGATGGCCATGATGTCCTGCACGATGAGGAGCCCCAGGGCGATCCGGCCGTGCAGGGAATCGATCTCCTTCTTGTCCGATAGGAGCTTGACGATGATGATGGTGCTCGAAAAGGTCAGCGCCACGGATACGTAGATTGCCGAGACAGTGTTCATGCCCATGACCAGGGCGATGAAGAACCCGATGACCGAGGTGAAGACCACCTGTCCCAGCCCCGTGGCCAAGGCCACCGGCCCGGTGGTGCGGATGAGGTTGGGGTCGAGCCTGAGACCGACGATGAAAAGCAGGAGGGCGATGCCGATGTGGGCGAAGAGCTCCACCTCGCCGTAGCTCGCGATGATGCCCAGACACGACGGCCCGGCAAGTATGCCGGCGGCCAGGAAGGCGATGATGAGCGGCTGGCGCAGCCTGAGCCCGATGACGCCGGCCAGGGCCGACATGACCAGGATCAGGGTGATCTCAAGAAAGGTGTTCACTTCCATCCCATCGTTTCCTCAGCGAGTCAGGTTCCACGTACGCATGCAGGCTCGAAACCTCTTCCGGTATGATTATTCTAGAGGAAAGGGGCCTTTGGGGAAAGCCCATTCTCACACTCGAAACAGGGGCGTGATCACCTTCATGCAGGCAGTCCACGCTTGTGAAACCGTGACGACTCCGGGTACAATGGGAGATAGAAGCCATGGATACCCGATTCCTGACGGATCTCATCATCATACTGGGCCTGAGCGTCGTCGTGATCCTGGCCTTCCTGAGGCTCAGGGTCCCCGCCGTGGTGGGCTTCATCCTCACCGGTGTCCTGGCAGGGCCCCAGGCCCTGGGGATCATCGAGGGCCGGGGCGAGGTCGAGGCCCTCTCCGAGCTCGGCGTGGTGCTCCTGCTCTTCTCCATCGGCATCGAGTTCTCCGTCAAGGACCTCCTGGAGAGCCGGCGGAGCGTGCTGCTGGGGGGGTCTGTCCAGGTCGTGCTCACCGCTGCGGCGGTCTGCGCGATCTGCTCCCTGGTGGGCCTCGACCAGCCGGAATGCTTCTTCCTGGGGCTCCTTGCCGCCATGAGCTCCACCGCCATCGTGCTCAAGATGCTGGATGAGAGGGCGGAGGTCGCCACCCCCCACGGCAAGAACACCCTGTCCATCCTGATCTTCCAGGACCTCCTCATCGTCGTACTCATGCCCCTGATACCGCTCATCGCCACGGGCAGACCCGGGATCCATTCGTCGATCCCCCTGCTCACCGGCAAGGCCCTGGGCCTCATGCTCTTCCTCTATGCATCCTACCGGTGGATCGTGCCCGGGCTGCTCTACCAGATCGCCCGGACCAGGAGCAGGGACCTCTTCCTCATCAGCATCATCCTCATCTGCCTCGGCGTGGCCTGGCTCACCTCGCTGCTCGGCCTGTCCCTCGCCCTGGGCGCCTTCCTGGCGGGGCTCATCATCTCCGAATCCGAGTACAGCCAGGAGGCCCTGGGGAGGATCCTTCCCTTCCGCGACATCTTCATGAGCCTTTTCTTCATCTCCATCGGCATGCTGCTGGACCTGGTCTTCATCATCCACAACCTCTGGCTCATAGCCTCCCTCACGCTGCTCGTCATCTTCCTGAAGGTCTTCACCGGGAGCCTGGCCACCCTTCTGCTCGGCTACCCCTTCCGCACCACGGTCCTGGTCGGGCTCGCCCTGGCACAGATCGGGGAGTTCTCCTTCATCCTGAGCAGGTCGGGCCTGGAATTCGGCATCATCAACGCCGGCTCCTACCAGATCATCCTCGCCATCTCACTGCTCACCATGGCGGCTACACCCTTCATCATCAAGTCGTCCCCTGCGCTGGCGGACCTGGCCGTCCGCATGCCCCTGCCGCACCGGATCCTCTCCGGGCTGAAACCGCTGGGCATCACCCCGCACGAATTGTCCCAGGCCCGCATGAAGGACCACCTCATCGTCATCGGATACGGGGTGAACGGCAGGAACGTGTCCAGGGCCGCATCCATGGCCGGCATCCCGTACCTCGTCATCGAGATGAACCCCGATACGGTCAGGGCGGAACGTCGGAAGGGGATGCCCATCTATTACGGCGACGCCACCCAGGAGGCCATCCTGAATCACGTGGGCATCCGCGGCGCCCATGTGACGGTTATCACCATACCCGACGCCCCCTCGGCCCGGAGGGTCACCGAGCTCGTCCGCAAGCTGAATCCCACGGTGCACATCATAACGCGCACCCGGTTCGTAAAGGAGGTGGAGCCTCTGTACGCCCTGGGAGCCGACCAGGTGATCCCGGAGGAGTACGAGACCTCCATCGAGATCTTCTCCCGGGCCCTGGCCGAATACCTGGTGCCCCGCGACGAGATCGAACGATACATCTCCGAGCTGAGGTCCAGCGGGTATGGCATGCTCCGGAGCCTCTCCGGCGAAGCCACCACCATCTCCAACCTCCAGCACGACCTCCCGGACTTCAAGGTGCACACCCTCAAGGTACACCCCGGCTGCCCGGTGGCCGGCCGGTCGCTCATCGACACGCAGATACGGAAACGGCACCGCGTGAGCATCCTGGCCATCCGCAGGGGCGCTGCGACCATCATCAACCCCGGGGGTGAAGACCTCCTCCTTCCCGATGACCTCATCATCGTCTCCGGGGATCTGACCAGCGTGCTGTCCCTCATCCCCCTGCTCAGGGGAGAGCAGACAGAGGGCTTTGAATCTGATAGAGGTTAACCATGCATCACAGAGACATGAGAGGAAGCCCCGCACGGGCATGAACGGGGCAGTGGGCGGCACATGCTGAAGACCCTGAAATGGTTCCTGGCGGTAATCGGTGCGTTCGTGGTGCTGGCAACGGCCGTGCTCGCGGCGGCACAGCTGTATCTCTCCACCGACCAGGGTGCACGCCGCCTGCTGGCCGTCATCAACACCCTCTATCCCGGCGAGATCACGGGGAGCGCCGTGGAGGTCTCCCTGCTCAGCCAGGAGGCAACCGTCCATGACGCCGTCCTTACGGGACCGGACGGGAAACGGATCATTACCTCCGAGCGGGCCTCCCTGAAGATGGACCTGCCTGCCCTCCTGTGGCAGGAGCTCATCTTCGAGACCATCGACGTGGTGAAGCCCGATTTCGTCCTCGAGCTCGACGGCGACGGGTGGCTCAACATCGAGGCGGCCTTCGTGGAGAAGACGCCGGGAGAAAGCTCACTCAACGTCTACATCCACAGGCTCACCTGCACGGACGGCACCTTCAGCTACCGCACCCGGCAGGGCGAGCCCGTGGTCAGGCTCGGCCGCCTCGATCTCCTCTTCGACGCCGCCTTCGAGCGAGACAGCATCATGCACTTCTCCTCCCCGAAGACCGATATCGGGCTTTCCGTTTCCGGCAGGAAGATCGACCTCGGTTCCGGGAGCGCATCCTGCACCATCTTCAACGACCAGGTCAGGGACATCCGGGCGGAGACGGCCATGGGCTCCACCCGGATGTCCCTGACCGGCTCCATTACGGACATGGCCCGGAAGGCCCAGTTCAACCTCGATCTCGCCCTGGACGGCGACATGGCCGACCTGAAGGATCTCCTTGCCCTGAACGGGGAGACTTCAGGCCCGATCAAGGGCCGCATCACGGCCCGGCGGGACTACGACGATCCCGACTTCACCTGTGCCCTCTCCTATGGGGGCGGCACCATCGAAGGGCTCATGCTGGGCCGGACCGGCGTCGAAGGCACCGTGACCGACCGGGTGGCGACCATCACCAACCTCACCGGCGGCTTCGCCTCAGGCACCGCCACCATCACCGGGACCGTGGACCTCCGGCAGGTCTTCCCCGAGGGATACTTCGAGGGCCTCAAGGAGGAGGACGCCATCACGTACGACCTCTCCATCACGGGGAACAGCCTGCTCCTGGACGATATACCCGGCCTTCCCAAGGGCTTCAGGGGAAGGATCAGCCCCCGGGTCACCCTGAAGGGATCGGGCTTATCCGCGGACACTGTTCGCCTCGACGCCGCATTCCGGGCCGCCGGGTCAGGCATATCCGCCGGCCCGTTGCTTGAACGTGAAGACCTGAGCCTGGCAGGCAGGATCTCTTATGCCGGAGGACTCTTCACCATCCACAGCCTGGACCTCGGCACCCGGACCGCCACGGCCTCCGCCTCGGGAACGATCCGTCCTGCGAGCCATGCCGTAGATGGAACCGTCACCCTGCGTACCCCCCAGGCAGGCCCCCTGCTCGCCCGGACCGGCATCCAGGGATCCGGAAGTCTTGCGGCCACACTGCGCATCACGGGGCTCTGGGACAGGCCCATGGCGGATATCGATGCCCAGGCCGGCGATGCGGTCCTTCAGGGCGTCACTCTGGGATCCATCGACCTCAAGGCCCTGCTGGATGACCGAGGGACGCTGAACATCTCCTCGTGCACCCTTTCCAACAGGGCATCGGTGCTCACCGTCCGGGGGGATGTCCGCCTCTTCAGGCGGTTCCCGGATATCGAGACCGATCCCGAGGTGGATCTGAGCATGGACGTCAGGGGCATGAACCCGGCGGACTTTTACCGTACCGTCCCGCTGGCAGGGGCCGTCGACGGCCGCATTACCGCAGCCGGCAGAATTAGCGGGCTCTCCGCCGAGCTTTATCTCACGGGGAAAGGCCTTTCATCCGGGGATATCCGGATCGGTGATGCCGAGCTCGCGGGGAACCTGAACCGGGGCGTGCTCGGTATCTCGAGCCTCACCGTGACCAACGGCCGCTCCACATTGAGGGCCACCGGCGACATGACCCTCTTCGACGATCAGACCGGACGGGTCGTCCCGGACCCCCCCATACACCTGAAGGTCACCGGCGACGGCCTCTTCATCGACGACTTCACGGCCATGGCGAAAGGTGCCATGACCTTCAACGCCGACCTGGCAGGCACGGTGAGGCGGCCATCAGGCACAGCAACGCTCCTGGCCAGGGACATCGATACGGAATACCAGCATTTCGAATCGCTGGATATCCGGCTGAGGTCGGACGGCGACATCATCTGGGTCGATCCGGCGGTTCTGACCGTGGCCCGGGGTGAGAACATCAATGCCCGCGGATCCGTGACCCTGGGTGGGGCCTACGAGTTCTCCCTGGGAACCCCCGGAATCAGCATCGAAAACCTCCAGGCCGTGAAGGAGTACGACTCGGCCAAGGGCACTCTCTTCTTCCACGCCACCGGCCAGGGTCTCCTGAGCAACCCCAGCGTCTCGGGCAGGATCTCCGCCGTGGACATCACGTTCATGGACCAGCCCTTCGATGACATGACCTTCTCCTTCGATCTGAAGGATCGGAAGCTTTCCGCGAACGGCAACTGGAACTTCAGGATGAACGTGGAACACGACCTCGCCACCGGCGGCATCACCGCCGAGGCCCTCTTCGCCGAGACTGAGCTGGCACCGTTCTTCACCCTGGCCGGGCGAAAGTCCCTCACGGGCAGGCTTACCGGCCGGATGAACATGCAGGGGAACGTGCATGCACTCAAGGACATGGACATCACCGCCGAACTCTCCTCGCTGGACATCTTCCATGAGGGCCAGGATGTCATTCTTGCACACGACGTGAACGCCTCATACAGGAAAGGACTCATGAACCTCCCCCTGACAAGGATAACCTTTGCACAAAGCGGCCTCATCGACATTCAGGCCCAGGGTGAGGTGAAGAAAACCCTCACTCTGGATGCAGAAGGCGCGATCCCCATGGAGGTCCTGGGGCTGTTCATGGAAGATCTCTCGGACAGCTCGGGCATGATACGGGTATCCTCTCAGATCCGCGCACAGGACCTCAAGCCCGATGTGTCCGCGCTGTTCACCCTTGAGGATCTCGCCTGGACCATCCCGGCAAACGGCCAGCGCCTGCACAGCGTGAACGGAAAGATCGATCTGAGAAACAACGTGCTGTCCACCGAGGGCATCACCGGCAGGCTCGATGCAGGCGCATTCCAGCTCGGCGGGACAGCCACGTTCAAGGGGTTTACCCCGCAGCACATGGAGCTGCTGGCGCAGACAAAGGCCCTGCCTCTGTCGATCCCCGACATGATGGACATAACCATAGATGCCGAGGCTTCACTGGATGTGAACGGCATGGCCTCCCGCTTCTGGTCAGACGCGGTCATCCTCGACGGCACCTATTACCGGGACGTGAACGTGAACCTGTTCACCGGCGTCCTCGAGAGCATCATCACCAGGCAGCAGCGTGAGCGGCCGAAGAAGCAGGCCCTGCATGTGCCCTGGCCCTTCCTGAATGCAACGGTCCTGGATGTCTCCATCAAACGCCGCGGCGATGTGAAGGTCGAGAACAACATCGCCACGCTCGACATCAACCCGGACCTCAAGATCACCGGCACCCTTGCAAACCCGGTGCTCAACGGCCGCATAGCGGTCACCGAGGGGGTCGTGACCTTCCAGAACAACGATTTCACCGTCTCCAAGGGAGTCATAGACTTCCTCGACCCCTACAGGACCAGGGCCAATGTCGACATCGAGGCAAGCACGCAGGTCCGCACCTGGGACATCACCCTGTCACTGGAAGGCGAGCTGGACAACCTCCAGCTCACCCTCAGCTCGGTGCCCGCCGAGGAACCCGCCGACATACTTTCGCTCCTGATCGTGGGGAAGACCTCCCTGGAGCTCTCCCAGGCGCAGAGCAGCGTGGCCGTTTCACCTTCGGGCATGATGGCCGAACTCCTGACTTCCACCTATGGCAGCGACATCAAGAAGGCCACCACGCTGGACATCCTCGAGCTGAAGGCATCCGATTTTGCGACGTCCACCGGCGGAGAGAGCATGACGCTCACCGTGGGCAAGGAACTGTCACGGAGGATGACCGTGAAATATGAGATGGAAACCAGGAATACCGAGACTATCCAGAAAGCCATAGCCGAATACAAGATCCTGGAAAACCTGCTCCTCAACGGCTACCAGAGCAGCGACGGGACCTTCGGCGCAGACATGCTCTACCGGTACGAGTTCAGATGAGATGACGATGAACAGGGACCGTTCGGGATACGACATGGAGCCTGTCCCTTCTTTTCAAAAGAAAGAGGGCGGGTTTTTCTTTGATGGGTTCAATCCTGCCCATGGATTTCTCCTCTTTTTCCTTTTTGTACAGCTGCTCCTGCCTGCAGGCCTGCCCGCCCAGGAGGTTTCACCCGCAGGAACACAGAAGCCTTTCGAGTATGCGGCATACACGGGCATGGTGATCAAGGACGTCGTCATCGAGATCAAGGATTGCCCATGGTGCAGAGGCACCCTGGAAAATCTGGCCCGGGACCTCCTCAGCCTGAATGCGGGAGACCCCTTCACCGAAGACCGGTACAACCTGACCATGGATGCACTTCAGCTGAGCAAGCGTTTCGAACAGATCACCCCCTCCATCGAACGCTCTGCTGACGGCATCGTCATCACGCTTACCCTGAAGCCCAGCCGCATCGTGAAGGACATCCGCATCCAGGGTGAATACCCCATGTTCAAGAGCGACGTCCTCAAGGCGATGAGCGTCTACGTCGGCGATGCCGTTCTGCCGAAGACCTTTGCAGAGCAGGAAGAGCTCATCGCCGCACTCTATCGGAAAGAAGGGTATGCATCACCTGAAATCAGGGTGACCGAGGGGGATGTGCAGGACGGAACCATGGTGATCGATGTAGACATCCGTCCGGGGAACTACTACACCCTCGAGTCGTTGAAGATCAAAGGCAACGATGCCATCACCGATGTCGAGATCCTTTCGCGCATGAGCTCCTGGAGGCAGTCGTTCTTCATCAGGGAATCAGGCCGGTTCCTCGAGTCGAACCTGGCGCAGGACATCAAGAACATCCGAAGCCTCTACTGGCAGCGGAACTATCCGGAGTGCGAGATCGACTATACCCTGCAGAAGGATGAGAAGAAGCTCGGCGTATCCGTCGTGGTCACCATATCAGAGGGGCCACGCTACGATGTTTCCATAAAAGGCAACCATTACTTCTGGACCTATACCCTCAAGCAGGACATCGTCATCTTCCAGGAAGGGAACCTGCATAACAGGGGGATGAGGAAGAGCATTCAGAACATCATCGACCGCTACAACACCGAGGGCTTCCTCTCCGCCAGGGTCGAGGCCCTCGAGGAAAAGGAGACCGTCAGGGACCTCAAGAAACGCGCCATCGACCTGGTCATCACCGAAGGGCCCAGGACCCTGGTGGACTCACTGAGCTATACCGGAAACACGGCCTTTTCGAAAAAGGAACTGAAGAAGGCCTTGCAGACCGGGAACCCTCCATACTTTCAGGCTGCAGTCTTCAACCCCGATACCCTGGCCGACGATATGGTTGTCCTCAAGGGTCTCTATGTAAAGAGTGGGTACAGCGATGTCGCGATAAACCCCGAGGTCACCTGGAACGAGGACAGGACGGGGGTATCCGTAGCCATACAGATCGTTGAGGGTGTGCGGACCATGGTATCGTCCGTGACGGTCGACGGCATCGAGTCGGTCAAGGAGCAGCAAGCACTCGATGCCCTGGGTCTGAAACAGGGCAAGCCCTTCGTGGAGAGCCTCGTCAAATCAGACGAGACCATCCTGTCGGATCTCATATCTGGAAAGGGACATCCTTATGTCAAGGTCAGGGGTGAAGCACGACTGAATGCGGACAAGACCGGTGCGGACGTGTCTTACCATGTGGATGAGGGGCCGTTCGTCACCATGGGGAACATCTATTACAGCGGCAATTTCCTGACCAGGACGAGCGTGATCAGGCGTGAGCTGGAGATCGAACAGGGCAAACCGTTCTCCCTGAAGACCATGCTGGAAGGCCAGAAGAGGATCCGGGACATGCAGGCCTTCGAGTCGGTCCAGTTCAAGACCATGGGCATCAAGGAGCAGCATGACAAGGTAACTCTTCTCATCGATATGGAAGAGGTCAAGCCATACTACTACGAGGCAGGATTCGGCTACGTGACCGACCGGGGACTGTACGGAGATGCCAAGGTGGGCGATCGCAACCTCTTCGGCTTGAACAAGAACGCCTCTCTCGGCGGCGAGGTGAGCCAGATCGGATATATGGGCGATTTCAGCCTCACCCAGCAGCGCATCTTCGGCGCCCGGGTCCTGAACACCTTCACCCTTTCGTATGAACGGAAAGAGGAGTTCAACCAGATATTCGGGACCTCGGTAGGGACCGCGGCACTCAGCTTCCTCTGGAAGCACGAGCCGCACATCACGACATCACTGGGCCTCCGTTATGAGCTGAGGGACCAGTTCCTCCAGAAAAGTTCTTACACCATCCCTGCAGGGGATGAGGATGAATATCAACCCCGTTCAGTACTCGTGACCACGCCGGCCATTGCCTATGACACCCGGGATTCCTTTGTCCGGCCGAAAAGGGGAACCTACTCGTCATACTCTGTTGACATCTCCAAGGGCTACCAGACATCCCTGGACAATTTCCTGAAACATACCGTGAACCTGCGTTTCTACTACAGTCCATTGAACAGGCTAACCCTTGCTTGGCTCGGCAGGTTCGGTTACATAGACCCATATGGAAAGGCGAGCAACATCCCTGAAGACCAGCTCTTCTATCTCGGCGGCACCCTGAGCGTACGGGGATTCGACGAGAACAAGCTGCGCTACGATGCCGACGGCGATCCGGTGGGAGGCCGCATGGCGATTAACGGGAGCATGGAGGCGCGCATCGAGATTACCCGGGACTGGGAGACGGCCCTTTTCTATGATGCCGGTACCGTGAGGAGGACCCTTGTGAATGCAGGTTCCGAGGAAATAAGGTCATCCATGGGCATAGGCATGAGATACCTCACTCCCATCGGCCCCATCGGTATACTCTACGGCCACAAGCTCGACCGCAAGGAGGGCGAGAGTGCCGGCAGATACCATATTTCCGTGGGGTATACGTTCTGAGGCCTTCGATGATTCCCCCGCAGGACCGGAGAAGGTCTACCGCTCTTCCTTGAGCGCCCTTCTCAGCGACTTTTCGATGTAGTCGATGTGCTCCACCGTGGCGGCCTTGGCCGTATCCGGGTCCCGGTTCTCGATGGCGTTGTAGATCTTCATGAGCTGTTTCGTGATCTCCGTCGAGCTGCCGGGCACCGTGGAGAGCTTCTTCCTGCTGTAGGGGAATGCCCCGGTGAGGATGGTGGTGACGGACTTCCTCAGGTGCACGAAGATGGTGTTCTTGGTGGCGTCGGCCAGGATGTCGAAGAAGTCCGAGTAGAGCCTCCCCCCCTCCTTGGACGACAGCACCTGCTCGTCTCCGATCTGCTCGAGGACGCTGATGATCTTCCTGAACCTGTTCTTCTGTTCCTTGGCGACATTGCTGGCGGCAAGGTAGGCGGCCTCGGAGTCGATGAGCCTTCGCACGGCCAGGAGCTCCCAGATCTTGTTGTGGTCGATGGAGATAAGGTCCTCGATGGAGGACTTGACGTTGTCGGTGAGCGACTTGACGAACTTACCCTTGCGGTCCCGCGACTCGATGTACCCCTTGGCCTCGAGGAGCTTCATGGCTTCCCTGAGAGAGATCCTGCTGATGCCGAATAGTTCTGTCATCTCCTGCTCGGAAGGCAGCTTGTCGCCTATCCGGAGCTTTCCCTGGGATATGAGTTCGATGATCTGGTTCATGACGAGGGTTGGAATATCGGGTGATTTTTCGATCCGTGACAGTCCGGGCATCTTCATCTTCTTGTCCATTTCTCTCCTCGGAGGTATGCTCACTGTTCCATGATATGCTCTGCTTGCTGCACTAAGATATAACGATCGTACCGTGGAAAACAAGCCTCAAGTGGCAGGCTTATCCGCATCATAGATGAGTCTGGGCCGGAAGTCGAGGTAATCCGCCGAGACGAATTCAAACCTCGTCCCCCCTATGGTGCGGTTGAAACCGCTGTAATCGACGGTTCCCAGGTGCATGTGGCCGAAGATCCAGATGTCGCAGCCGAAGCCCGAGGCCGTTTCCACGGCCTTGCCGGTCCTGCCGTCCAGCGAGATGGGCGGGAAATGGGTCATGACGATCCTGACCCGTACGTCTTGCGGCAGCTCCTTCAGGGACAGGGAGAACCTGCCGAGCTCGCGATGGAAGATCTTCCGGTCCTCCGGGGTGGCCTCCTCGAGCCTGAGATCCGGGTCGATCCAGAGCCTGCTCCCTGCGACACCCACGTCCCCGAAACTCACGGCCGTGTTCTGCAGCGGCAGGATGGACGGCGGCAGGGCCTGCCGCACCTTGCTCATGGATGCCCACCAGTAGTCGTGGTTGCCCTTGATGATCACCTTGGTTCCGGGAAGGCCGTGTACGAAGGAGAGGTCGGCGGCGGCCTCGGGAAGCTTCATGGCCCAGGAGATGTCGCCCGGGATGAGGACGATGTCGTCGGACGTCACTGTGGATGACCATGCCTCCCTCAGGCGTTCGGGGTGTCCCTCCCAGTGGGCGCCGAAGATGTCCATGGGCTTGTCCGATCCAAAGGAGAGGTGGAGGTCGGAGATGGCGAACACCTTCACTTACAATGCCTTCTTCCCGAGGATATCCATGGCCTTCTGGCAGTCCAGCTCGATCTGCTCGACGAGGTAGCGCTTGTCCGCGAACTTGACCTCCCCCCTGATGTGCTCCACGAACTCCACCATGAGCTCGGTGTCGTAGAGGTCCCCCTCGAAGTCGAAGAGGAAGGCCTCGATGGAGGTGCCCACATCGCCGAAGGTGGGGTTGTTTCCTATGTTCGCCACGGCATTCCACTGCCCGCCCCCCCCTGAGACGCGCACCGCATATACCCCGTATGCGGGTAAGAGTGCCTTGTCCGGCTGGATGTTGGCCGTGGGGAACCCGAGGCCGCGCCCCCTCGCCATGCCGTGAACCACGTGACCGGTGATGCGATAGGGGTAGAGCATGACCCGGGCGGCTCCGGCCACATCGCCGGACTGTATCAGCTTCCTGATGTACGTGCTCGAGATGACCTGGCCGTCCACGCTCACCGGGTCCACACACTCGACGAAGAAGCCCATCTTGGCACCCATGCGCTTGAGGAAGGGGATGTCCCCCAGGGCCTTCCTGCCGAAGGAGAAGTCGTGCCCCACCACCAGGCCCCATGCGCCGATCCTGCGGACAATGGTCTCCTTCACGAAGACCTCGGGCTGGGTATCGGCGAACTCCCGGGTGAACGGCAGGATGATGAGGCAGTCCATGCCGAGAGCCTCAACGGCCCGGGCCTTCTCCTCCAGGGTGAAGATGAGCTGGGGGGTGATGCCCTTGACCACGGAGGCGGGGTGCGGATGGAAGGTGAGAACCACGGACATGCCGCCGATCCGCGCCGCGTGTGCGCGCGTCCTGCTGAAGATCTCCTGGTGTCCCCGGTGGCAGCCGTCGAAGTTGCCGATAGTGACCACGGCCTTTTTCAGCGTGTCCGGGAAGATCTCTTCAGTGCCTGAAAATATCAGCATCCACATCCATCCTTGACATTTTTTAGGTTCCCAACTATAGGGGAAACACTGAATGTTTTCAAGTCAAAGCACGCCGGGATGGCGGAATTGGCAGACGCGCTAGGTTCAGGGTCTAGTGTGCGTGCGCACGTGGGGGTTCGAGTCCCCCTCCCGGCACCAATAACTTTCTCGGAATCGTCTTTTTTCAACACTGAGCACCTCTTGAGCGGCACCAGTGACATGATATATCCTCTCGTTGATGACGTGAAATTATGACTGGAGAAGGCGAATGACAACAACCCACTATCACCAGACCATCATAACAGCCCTGGCATTCCTTTTCTGGATCATCCTGCCCCTGACGGCCAATGCCGACAA